>CAEZVN010000017.1_pt1 | contig 13075 bp, 9 predicted proteins | sample 7264741 | NCBI WGS metagenome assembly CAEZVN01 (sample SAMEA6813856, study PRJEB35770) | uncultured Rhodoluna sp. | biome: Freshwater; feature: Freshwater reservoir; material: water | place: Czech Republic | collected 2017-05-23 | depth 0.5m m | reverse complement strand
GGCATCAACGTCAACTCATACGTGCCGATCATTGTCGGCGGAGCTGCGCAAAATGTGCAGTATCTAGAAACCAAACGCGCCCGCATGGGCCACATCATCCCGGAGGTAAAGGCATGAGCGGAGCGGGAGCCCCAAAACTAGAAATCGATGCGAGTGATCTGCAGGTTGCGATTGTCGTGACCAGTTGGCACACCCAAATCACGGATGGCCTCTTGGCCGGTGCCGAGCGTGCCCTCAAGGCGGCTGGCAACACCGAGTATGAAATCTGGCGCGTGCCAGGTGCATTTGAGTTGCCACTGGGTGCACAGTATGCAATCGATGCTGGTGCCGATGTGGTTATCGCGCTAGGTGTCGTCATCCAGGGTGACACCCCGCACTTCGACTATGTTTGCTCGGCAGCAACCGATGGCCTAAACCGAGTTCAGCTCGACAGCGGCATCCCGGTTGGTTTTGGGTTGTTGACTGTGAACACCGAGCAGCAGGCGCTTGACCGAGCCGGGCTCGAAGGCTCGAAAGAAGACAAGGGTGCCGAAGCCGTTGAAGCAGCAGTCCTCATGGCTAGACTGAGGGCATGAAACTAGCTCTCGACATCACCCTGGTCATTCACCTACTAGCCTTTGCTGTCATCTTCAGCGGCGTGCTCTCAGAAGTAAAGAACTTCAAGACCGGCGCCAAGGTCAACTCTGGCATTCTGCACGGTTCATGGTTGGCTCTGCTGACCGGCCTCATCATGGCTGGTCTATTGCCTCTTGCTGAGCCAGACGAACACCTGAACTCGATTGCTCTGTCAATCAAGGGTCTGGCAATCACCGGCATCTTCTTCATTGGCTACACCTACCAGAAGAAGGAATCTGCCCCAAAGTGGGCCGTTCCAACCATCGGTGCCCTAGTGGTTATTGCCCTAGCAACCGCCGTGCTTGGCCCAATCGTTTCCTAATCAAACTTCAAAAAACTAACCCCGCGGATGAGTTCCGCGGGGTTAGTTTTTTGTCTGGATTAGTTGCCGGTGAAGCTAACCACCGAACTGAATTCACCGATGCCGGCCGAGGTAACCGCCGCAACCTTGAATTGCCAGGTGGCTCCCTTAGCCGGAGCAACGACTCGAACCGAGAGCCCCGGTGCAACCGAAATTAGGGTCCAAGTAAGACCAGCGTCACGACTGACGTAGGCGTAGTACAAGGTAATCGGGCTGCCACCATTTGAGGTTGGCGCCGTGTAGGTCAGCTGCGCCGACCCTGCAACGGTTCCCGCGACAATAGCCGGGCTTTGGACCGCACTGGCCTTCAATGCCGGCAGTGCGAAGCTGACCGTCGAGCTAGCAATCGATGCGCCCAAAGAGTTCAAAGCTAGAACTCGCCAATAGCCTCGAACGCCAGCCTGTTCGGCCGGAACTTCAACCGAAAGTGCGGTGGTGGTTGCGACATCGGTCCAAGTGGTTCCGGTTTGCTTCTGAACCTTGTAACCCGAAATGGCTAGTCCGCCATTGTCGGTAGGTGCATACCAGCGGACCAGAATCGTTCCAGTGGTCGTGAGGGTTGCGCCGTAAACCGCAGGCACGCTTGGCACGGTGGTCGCAACTGAAACCGAGACTGCCGCGCTAGGTAGCCCTGCGCCAACCTGGGTATAGGCGATGGCTCGGTAGCTCCAGGTTTGACCCTTTACCGGCGGGGTGGTCGCCGCCGAAACGCCCGTTGCCGCGACCGACGTCAGTGACTGCCAGGTCTGGCCAGCATCCTTGGATACCTGAATCAGGTAACTGCTGATCTTTCCGCCGCCAAGGTTGCTCGGTGCGATGAAAGAAACGTCGACACGTGCAGTGGCGGAGTTCAACGAAGCGGTGAAGTTCTGCGGTGCACTGGCCTGCAAGTATGGGGTCATCACCGAGGTGACGGTGCTAACCGGGCCTGCTCCGACACTGTTGATGGCGGTAAGTCTGAAGATTGCATAAATGCCAGGGGCTGGTCGCGCAACTGTATAGGTGAGCGTTGCCGCAGGAAGGCTTGCAACAACTGACCAAACTCCGTCAATCTGGCGCTCCACCGAGTAGCCGGTGATAACCGAGCCGCCGATGTCGTAAGGCTGGCTCCAACGAAGGGTTACATCCGTGGTGCCGGTGAGTGAGACCGAAGAGGTGACCTGGCCTGGAACGGTCGCCGCGGTTGCGAGCGTCACGATATTGCTAGTCTCACCAAGACCGAACTGAGTGTAGGCAACGGCTCGGTAGCTAACTGACTTGCCCTTGGCTGGGGCCGCCATTGCTCCCGCGAGGCTCGTGGCCACTGTTGAAATCGAAGAGACCCACGCCTTGCCATCATCCGTCGAGTATTGGACGTAATAGTTTCTGATGGTGCCGCCTCCGAGGTCGGTCGGCGCTAGGAATGACACATCGATTCGATTGGTGGTCGGGTTAAGCGTTGCCACAAAGTTCTGCGGTGCGCTCGCCTTCAAGTATGGGGTCATGGCCGAACCAGGGGCGCTGACCGGGCCAGCTCCTACAGAGTTTGATGCCGAGACGCGGAAGACCGCGGTGACACCCGGTCCAGGGCGGCTGGTGGTGTAGGTGAGGGTCGTGGCCGGTAGCTGAGCAACCGACGTCCAGACCCCGTCCAACTGACGCTCGAGGTTGTAGGTCACGGCTAGCCCACCGTTGTCGGCCACCGTTGTCCAACGAACCGTCAAGTCGGTGGTGCCGGTTAGTGAGACAGCAGGCGCGCTCATTACACCTGGGGCGGTGTTAGCAACAGCCACATCGATCGATGCGCTTGCTACCCCGGCGCCGAAGTTAGTGAATGCCACAACTCGGTAACCCCAGGTTTGACCCTTAAGTGGAGCGGCAGCCGCATAGCGAAGCGTGGTCGGAGTCAGCGAGACCAGGTTGAGCCAAGTCTTTCCGGCATCCTTGGTTACCTGAAGGCTGTAGTAGTTGACGGAACCGCCACCGAGATCACTCGGTGCTGTAAAGCCAACGTCAACACGGTTAGTCGCACTGTTGTATGCCGCAGAGAATCCCTGTGGGGCGCTCGCTTGCAAGTATGGCGACATGATCGAAGTGATAGGGCTGGTTGGCCCCGCACCCAGGGCGTTGCTCGCAGTGATTCGGAATGATGAAACGAGCCCCGGCACACCGCGCTTGGCGACAAACGTGAGTGTGTTCGGTGGCAAGGTTGCAGCCGGTGCCCATACGCCATTGCTCAGCGCTTCAAGCACGTAACCGGTGATTGCAAGGCCGCCATTGTCACTGACTCCAGCCCAGCGAACGGTGATCTCGTCGGTGCCTGACAGGATGATTGACAGGCCATTGACGACGCCCGGAACCGTTGTCGCGGTGGTTAGCGAGACCGAGTCGGAGTTGGGGCTGATTCCGGCCGAGTTACGCGCGTAGACGGCGTAGGACCAGGTCTGCCCCTTGATTGGCTTTGGAGTCAAGTAGGCCTGGGTTGCCGCGGTCACGTTTGCCAAGGTCTGCCAGGTCTTGCCATCTCGGCTCGAGATGACTGTGTAACCGGTGAGCGGAGAACCCCCATCGCTGGCTGGAGCGGCCCACGAAAGAGTCGTAAACCCTGCGGCATTGGGTTCGCTTGCGCGAAGCCCGGTAGGTGCTGTCGGCTTTCCGGCAGCAGTAGTGACCATCACAGACAATGAAGGCAGGCTCAAACCAAGCGCATTCCTTGCTAGGACACGATAGCTAACGTACTTGGCAACAGGAGCTGCCGGGATGTTGATCGAGGTCGAAGCCTGTTCGGCGAACACCGTCCACGAACTTACCGGCGTGGTTGCGGTTGCTAGCGGACCGCTAGTTTGAATCACATAACCGGTGATGGCCGAGCCGCCGTCTTCAGTTGAATACCAGCGAAGAACTTGCGAGCCCGAAACGTTTGTCACAGTAACACCAGCGGGTGCGCCCGGAATTGTGGCCAAAGTAGTGAATGTTGCCGGAGCGCTCTCACCGCTTGAAACCGTGCCAATTTGTGAGCGCACGGTGAAGGAATAGGTGCGTCCGGGTGCGAGCGGAGAAAGCTGAACGGTTGGGTTTGATGAGCTCACATACTGAACCGTTCCCCCTACTATTCCGTAGCTGACTACGTAGCTAACGACCGCGCCCGGGGTTGTGCTAGACACTGGAGTCCAAGCTACGGTTGCCGCGTTAGTGCCGATGGTAGAAGTGGTCAAGCCGGTCGGCACATCAGGCGCACCTGCGAGGGTTGCAAATGAAACCGACTTTGAAACCGCGCCGGTGCCGAGGGCGTTTGTGGCTTTAACGCGAGCAATGTAGTTCACTCCCGAGGCAAGCCCGGTAAGTGTGAAGGATTTGCCCATCGAGGTTCCAGCGACCGCCCACTTACCGGTGGTCGCGCTATAGAGCTCAATGGTGTTGAAGGTGACCGGAGAGCCGCCGTCGTTAACCTGCGCCCAGGTGACCGCAGCGGTAGTCGCTGCTGGCTGGACTGCGAGTGAAACTGGCGCGGCCGGTGCACCTACCGCAGTCTTGGCAACGACACCGGCTGAAACCTTACCGGAGCCGATTGCGTTATAGGCATAGACCGAGAACGTGTAGTTGGTGTTGGCATCCAGGCCGTTGATCGTATAGCTCGTGACGTTTGCGCCGAGCACCGCATTGGCGTTTGCAATTAATGCTCCCGATGCCAACGCACGAACCACGTGGCCGGTGATAGGTGACCCCCCGTTACTAGGGCCATCGACCCAGCTCACGGTTCCACTGTTTGAGCCGGTTGCAGTCACGGTAACCGAAGCAACCTGGTCTGGAGCGTTCAAGACCGGGTTAGGGTTTGGTGCAATCGGGGCTGCCCCACGAACGAAGTTGTTGTTGATCAGAATGTTTCCGAACTGGCTTTGGGCATTGTTGATGCCGTTAGCAATACCGTTGTCACGGATAGCCTTGGCAACTTGCGCCGGCGTTGCAGTTGGATTCTGACCTAGGTAAAGCGCGGCTAGGCCAGAAACGTGAGGGGTCGCCATCGAGGTGCCGCTCATGGTTGTCGACCCGGCAGGGTTGGTTGCGCTAGCCGAGACAATGCTCGAGCCCGGGGCAAAGAGGTCTACACAGTCACCGAAGTTTGAATAGGAGGCGCGGTTGTCGCTCGAGTCAGATGCGCCGACGGTCAGGGCATCCGGGGTGCTCGACGGCGAATAGTTGCAGGCGTCGGCGTTGTTGTTTCCAGCTGCAACGATTGGCAGAATTCCAGCGTCATAGAGCTTCTTGATTCCGTCGTTGAAAAGTGGCTGCTTACCGCCACCGATACTCATGCTGACGAGAGCAGGAGTGCCGACCGGGTTGTTTGCGAGGATCCAGTCGAGAGCCTTGAGGATTCCGGAGGTGCTTCCCGAGCCGCTACATGCGAGCACTCTGACCGGCACAATGGTTGCCGCCTTAGCCACGCCGAACTTCGTTCCAGCAACGGTTCCAGCCACGTGAGTTCCGTGGCCGTGGCAGTCCGCACTCTGTAGGTTCTCACCAAGTGCATCAAAACCGGGAAGGATACGACCCTCGAATTCTGGGTTGGTCGCCATCACTCCGGTGTCGACGATGTAAACACGCACGCCCTTGCCGCCATCGGTTGGATAGTTGTAAGTGCTGTCGTAGGCGTTGGTTTGCTGGTCGATTCGGTCAAGACCCCAGGATGGCGTCGGTGTCTGCGTCTCTAGCAACGACATTTTCTGATCGAGCTGAATGTTGATTACGTCAGGGTTCGCAGCCAAGACCGATGCTTCGTAGTCGGTTAAGGGAACCGTGAAGCCATCGAGGATTAAGTCGAGTTGGTCTAGGGGGACTTCACCGAAGCCGAAAATCGCTTTCATGACCGAGTCTTGGCCGGCGGCCGTGGTCTGCACGATGTAGACATCGCGGACGACAGCCGCGAAAGCCTGGCTCGGCATCATTCCGGCAGTGACGAACAAAGCCAAAACTGCGGCCAGAACAAACTTGACGCGTGAAAACACCTAAAGCCCCCTAATGGCTAGTTTTTCAAACTAATCCAAGGGTAGGACAATAACTACTTCATGAATAGAGCGGTTAGACGCCGAGTCGTGAAGAATAATCCCGCCACAATCATGACCAAAAAATAGATCACGTGGCCGAGCAGACCCCAGCTGAGATTGCCCAGCATAAATGCTCGCTCGAGTTCGATGGCATGCCAAAGCGGCATTGCCTGAATTAGGGCCTGAATCCAACCTGGATAAATATCCAGCGGGTAGAAGGTTCCCGAGAACAAGAACATCGGCAGCATGAAGAAGTTGATCCAGTTCATCTGGTGAAAAGTCTTCAGATACGAGGTGATGGCCATGCCGAAAGACGCAAACCCAAAGGCGATCAAAACCGCGCCAGGTATTGCCAATAGCGCCCACCAGCTAGGAATGAGGCCGAGCGGAGCCATCACGGCCATGAAGCCGAGGGCGTAGACGAAACCACGAAGCAACGCCCAGCCGATTTCGCCGATTGCCACATCCAAGGGGCCTAGAGAGGTAGCCAACATGGTCTCGTAAAGCTTGGCAAAGTGCATCTTGAAGAACACATTCCAAGTCGAATCATAGATGGCGCCATTCATGGCGGAGGTGGCCAAGAGTGCTGGTGCGATGAAGGCCGCGTATGAGACCGGGTTGCCGTCACCGTCGGTTACTCCACCGATGAGCTTGCCGATGCCGAACCCGAAAGCAAGCAAATAGAAGATTGGCTCGACAAATCCGGAAAGCACGATGATCCAGTTGGAACTGCGGAATGCCATGATGTTGCGCTCGAGAGCGACGCGACTTCGGCCCGAATAGACGCTTCGGCCGAGCTTGTTGTGACGCCTTTCGGCAATCAATACCGCGCTGTCGGCGGCTAGCCCAATCATGCTCATGCTGCCAACCTCTTTGAAACCTGGCGGTAGGCCAGAGTCAAACCGACCACCAACCAGGTGGCCAGATAAATCCAGTGGCTAATCACAATCCAACCTTGCTGCGGCGACCCATAGCTGATCACGCGACCTAGGTCGGTTCCATGCCAGAGCGGGGAAATCCAGCCAACCCACTGGAGGTAGAACGGCATCGATTCGAGCGGGTAATAGGTGCCCGAAAACATGATCATAGGAGCAATCACGAATCGGCCGATGATCGCAAAGAAACCATCGTCGTTCTTGATGTAACTGGTGACGGCCATCATGACCGAACCAAAAGCCACACCGGCAAACAAAGCCGAAAGAAACATCGGCAGAGCCACATTCAGGTCGATGGCTCCGAAGCCGAGCAATACTGCTTCATAGATTCCGACGGTGATAGCGGTTTTGAAGAAAGATGAGGCGACCAGGCCATTGACAATGTCACGCCCATTGATCGGGGTCGAGTTCATAGCGAAGAAGCTCTTGTCCCACTCGAAGCCCTCCATGATCGGGAAGGACATCTCTTCTTGGAACGATTGAATGGCTGCGCTGGCAAGAAGTGCCGGGGCCAAGAAAGTCAGATAGTTGACACCACCAAGTTGAGTTGAACCACCGTTCGCATCCACCAAGGCGCCGATTCCGATGCCGACCGAGAACAAATAGAGCACCGGATTACCGAGGCTGAAGGCGGCAATCGATGTCCACCACTTCAACATGTTGCGAATTCTGGCTTCGGCAACGTGGAGCCAGGCAAGATTGCGCGCTCGAGCGACGTCGACGATCTTCAGAGAGCCCTGCCATTCAGAGGCATGGACCGACTTTTCAATTGGCGTAGCTGAAGACATTACTCGACCAGAGTTCTTCCGGTCAGACGCAAGAAGACATCCTCGAGCGAGCTGCGTCGAACAAGAGATGTCACCGGTTCGAGACCCAGCTTCAAGATCTCTTGGAGGTCGGCTTCGCCATTCTCCGAATAGACCAGGATGCGGTCGGGCAGCACCTCGAGTCGCTCACCCAGGTGAGAGATCTGCTCGGCGATTTCAACATTCTTGCTCGAGCCGAAACGAACCTCGAGAACTTCTTTACTGGCATAGCGCTTGATCAGATCAGCCGGGCTGCCCTCGGCCATGATCTTGCCCTTATCCATGACAATCAGACGGTCGCAAAGCTGCTCGGCCTCATCCATGTAGTGGGTGGTGATGACCAGCGTCACGCCCTGCTCCTTCAAGCGGAAAAGGCGGTCCCAAAGAATGTGACGTGCCTGCGGGTCGAGCCCGGTGGTCGGCTCATCGAGCATGAGGATTTCAGGCTCGTTTACCAAGCCACGAGCAATGGTTAGTCGGCGCTTCATTCCACCAGACAGTTCCTCTGCCTTTGCGTTGCGCTTCTCGGTTAGCTGAGCGAATTCAAGCAGTTCCTCGACCTTGGCCTTCAGAAACTTGCGGCCCAGGCCAAAGAAACGACCGTAGACATAGAGGTTCTCGTGAACCTTGAGTTCGCGGTCAAGGTTGTCTTGCTGCGGCACAACACCGAGGTGAGCGCGAATCTCGGGGCCGCGCTTATTTGGGTCCAAACCAAGGATGGTTAGTTCGCCACCGGTTCGCTTCGACACTGAAGCAATCATTTTCATGGTGGTCGACTTACCCGCGCCATTTGGGCCGAGTAGCCCGAAAGCCTCGCCCTTTCGAACCTCGAAATCGATGCCGTCAACGGCCGTAAATTCGCCATAGGTCTTAGTCAGACCACGGGCAATAATCATGTGAGTTTGGTCTTCTTGTGAAGTCATAGTCGCCAATCTACTAGCCTTAAGAAATGCCCTCAACCAAGCAGTCTTCGGCGATTCCTCGCGTGATGCTTGGCAACACCAGAGTGACCGGAAAAGAGCAGTATTACACCCCGGCCGATCTCGCCGAAAGGCTCATGGCCGAGGTCGAAACCCTGGTTCCAGACCTTGCCAATCGCACGGTGATCGAGCCTGCTGGTGGCACCGGGGCGTTCATCCAAGCGGCTCAGAAGCGCGGCGTGACCAACTTTTTGTCATTCGATATCGAACCAAAGCACGCGATGGTCAAAAAGGCTGACTTTCTTGGCAAGAAGCTCACCGCCCGGAATGCCATCACCATTTCAAACCCGCCATTCGGTCGAAACAACTCGCTGAGCATTCCCTTTTTCAATAAGGCAGCCGATCACAGCGAATTCATATGCTTCATCGTTCCAAGATCTTGGCGAAAGTGGTCGGTAATCAATCGACTAGACCGCAGATTTCACCTGGTCGCCGATCACGACATCCTGGTTGACTATGTCGATGAATCCGGCGAGCGCCTATCCAAGCGAACGAGTTTGAGCACCTGCTTCCAGATTTGGCAGCGCCGCGACGAACCGCGCAACCTGGTCAAGGTTCAAGATATGGGTTTGATCAAGAAGTGCGACCCAGCTGAAGCAGACGTGGCATTGACGATTTTCGGGTTCGGTTGCGGCAAGGTCCGAACCGAGTTCGATCGCAAACCAAATTCGACCGTGATGTTCCTGAGAGTTTTGCACCCACAGGCATTGGCAGCTTTAAAGAGCGTAGATTTCAATAGGTTCTCGAAAAACACCGCCTACACCGAAGCGCTCGCGCTTCCGGAGATCAACTACCTGTTGAACGAGGCGATTTTCGGGAATCCTCACCTAGAAGAACCGAGTTAAAAAGAACATGAGCATGATGGGTGGCCGCGGGCGCGGTCGAGGTTTGTCACCAAAAGACAGTGGGCCAAAGGCCAAGTTCTCACAGCTTGTGCCCTATCTAATGGAGCACAAGGCTGCACTCTGGATAGCGATGGCACTCTCAGTTCTAGGCGCCGGAATCAGCCTCGCCCAGCCGCTGGTTGTCGGTCAGGTAATCACCGCCGTTCAGTCGGGAGCCGACCTAGCCGGTTTGGTCACCGCACTGGTGGCAGTCATCCTGGGCAGCGCTGTTGTTGGTGGCTTCATGTACTACGTTTTGGCAAAGGCCGGCGAAGGCGTGGTCCTCTCTGCCCGCCAGAAGCTTGCCCATCGCCTGCTCAAGCTGCCGATCCACGAGTATGACCTGCGTCGCACCGGTGACCTAGTTTCACGCGTTGGCTCGGACACCACCCTGTTGCGCGCCGTGCTCACCCAAGGATTAGTTGATGCCGTTGGTGGCATTTTGGTTTTCGTCGGCTCACTCGTTGCGATGGCGTTCATTGACCCACTGCTGCTCGGCTTGACCCTGCTGATGGTGGTCATTGCCATCGCCTCCATTTCGGTGACCGCCCGCCAAGTTAGATCGGCCACCACCAAGGCTCAGCAGCGAGTCGGAGACATGTCAGCAGCGGTTGACCGCGCGCTGTCTGCTGTTCGCACCATCCGTGCCGCCCGCGCCGAGAAGCGCGAGAGCGATGCAATCGCCAAGGATGCCGGTGAAGCTTTCACACAGGGCGTCAAAATCGCTCGAATCAACGCGATGATTACTCCGATTGCCGGATTAGCCATGAACGGCGCATTCATCGTCGTTCTCGGCGTCGGCGGTTATCGAGTCGCGACCGGCACCACCTCGGTGGCGAGCCTGATCACCTTCATCCTGTTGATGTTCCAGATGATTCGCCCACTAGGCCAGGCATTCGGCGCCTATAGCTCGGTTCAGTCTGGCCTTGGTGCGCTTGCCCGCATCCAGGAAATCTTGGATGTGCCACTCGAAGAGACCGAAGCCGAGGCGCGAAATGCTGCCAAGACATCGGCATTGAACGAGACCGCCCTCGAGTTTGAAAATGTGTCATTCGGTTATGCGGCTCCCCCGGCCACCGAGGAAAACCTGAACCCGGAGAGCCGAGTTGTGCTCGAAGGGGTTTCGTTTGCGATTCCTCGCGGTGCCCGTGTTGCCCTGGTTGGCCCTTCGGGCTCAGGCAAATCAACAATTTTCTCGCTGATCGAACGTTTCTATGAACCATCTGCCGGCAGGATTCTGCTCGACGGTCAGCCAGTTACCGAGATCAGCCGAAACTCGCTCCGAGCACAGATTGGTTACGTGGAGCAAGACGCACCGGTGCTTGCGGGCTCACTGCGGGCCAACCTGATGATTGGTTCACCAGATGCCACGGATGAGCAACTCACTGCCGTGTTGGCCGAGGTAAACCTGACCGAGGTTTTGGAGCGCGATAGCCGCGGGCTCGATGCCGAAGTTGGCGAGAACGGCATCATGCTCTCGGGCGGCGAGCGTCAGCGTCTGGCTATTGCTAGAGCACTGCTCTCGGCCCCTCCAATTCTGTTGCTCGATGAGTCGACCTCATCGCTGGATGGTTTGAACGAACAGCGAATGCGAGACGCGATTGACTCGGTTGCCAAGAACCGCACCCTGCTGGTGATTGCCCACCGACTTTCGACCGTGGTCGACAGCGATCAAATCATCGTTCTTGAACACGGCAAGGTAATCGGTGTTGGCACCCACAGCGAACTTGTTGTTTCGACGCCGCTATACAAGAAGCTAGCCAAGCAGCAACTACTGGTCTAGCGGCAGTTCAATGGTCGGGCTCTGGCTGCACTTCATCCTTGTATTCTTAGAAAAGAATTTCAATGTTGAAAGGTGTGCCCGATGGCTCTACCAACCGAACGCTCATATGCCGAAGCCCTGGATGCTGGCGACCCTTTAGCCAAGTACAAGGGTCAGTTTCAGATCAGTGACCCAGAGCTGTGCTACCTAGACGGCAACTCGCTCGGTCGCCTGCCTTTGGCGGCGATCAGTGGAGTCAACGACTTCCTCACCAATGAGTGGGGTCGCGAACTTGTCGACGGTTGGGCCCACTGGATTGACGAGTCGCAGGCCGCCGGCAACCTACTTGGTCGCGCAGTTCTCGGTGCAGCCGAGGGGCAAACCCTAGTTCAAGACACCACCTCGGTGAACTTCTACCAGATGTGTCTGGCCGCTATCAAGGCTCGCCCTGGTCGCAAAACCGTCATCATCGATGCATCAAACTTTCCGACTGACCGCTACATCCTGGCCGGCATCGCCAAAGACTTCGGGCTAAACCTTGTAACGCTGAACAACGATGGCAGCGGTGGCCCTGGTTCGGTTGAGGTCGAATCGGATTGCGAATTGATTTCTCCAGAAGCTCTTGCACCGCACCTAAATGACGATGTTGCCCTGGTGACTTTGCAGGCAATTCACTACCGTTCGGGTAGCCGACCAGACATCAAAGCGATCACCGATCTCGTGCGTTCACACGGTGGCCTAGTGGTCTGGGATGCGTCGCACGCCGCCGGCGCCATCGACCTTCGTTTCGACGAGTGGGGCGTTGACCTGGCCATTGGTTGCACCTATAAGTATGGAAACTCCGGCCCCGGCTCACCAGCCTGGCTCTATGTTGCCAAGCGAATCCAGCCAGAGGTTATGCCTACCATCCAGGGTTGGTTTGCCAACGACAAGCAGTTCGAAATGGGCCCATTCTTCGAGGTTGCCGAAGGCATCCGTCGCTTCCAAATAGCGAGCCCGTCGATCATCGGAATCCGAGTGATGCAGGCCGCGTACGCAATGATCGAAGAAGCCGGTATGGCCGCCATCAGCGCTAAGGCTGCGGCCGGAAGCCAGCTCATCCTTGATTTGTTTGATGCCTGGTTGGCCCCGCTGGGGTTCACTCTGATGACCCCGCGTGAGGCTCACCGCCGCGGAGGTCACATCACCGTTGGCCACCCCGATGCAAAGAAGATTGCGGCCGGCATGCGCAAGTTTGCCAACGTGGTTCCTGACTACCGCACCCCCGACTCGATTCGCCTGGCGATGGCACCACTGCCAACCAGCTATGTCGAAATCTGGGATGGGCTTGCTCGCATGCGCGACCTTGTTGCCTCAAAGAAGTATCTTGAGGTCGAAGACAACGGAAGCCGCGTCACCTAATGGGCGAGACCGATAAGAAGGCCATCACCTACATCTCGTATTTGAAGGTCGATGAACTGCTCGAACTGCAACAGCCAGAATCTGATGGTGAGCACGACGAGATGTTGTTCATCATCATTCACCAGACCTATGAACTTTGGTTCAAGCAGATGCTGCACGAGATTGCCGAACTGCAGAAGGTGCTGGTCAAGGGCGAAACTCACCGAGCTCTGGCGATTCTTGGTCGCGTTCGAACCATCATGAAGACCTGTGTCGGTCAGCTCGACATTCTTGAGACCATGACTCCCCTGCAGTTCAACACCTTCCGCGG
>CAEZVN010000016.1_pt1 | contig 13834 bp, 10 predicted proteins | sample 7264741 | NCBI WGS metagenome assembly CAEZVN01 (sample SAMEA6813856, study PRJEB35770) | uncultured Rhodoluna sp. | biome: Freshwater; feature: Freshwater reservoir; material: water | place: Czech Republic | collected 2017-05-23 | depth 0.5m m | reverse complement strand
TCCTTGGCATCCTTGGTTGGGTCGGCCCACCACTCATACAGACCGGCAAGCGCAAACATTCCATCCGTGCCGGCATTGATGTAAAAAGGTTGCTTGGTGCCGTCGGCGGCGACGTGCCATTCGTAGTAACCCGAAGCTGGAATCACACAGCGACGACGAACCACCGAATCTTTGAAGGAAGGCTTCTCAAGCAGGCTCTCGATGCGTCCGTTAATCAGCGGGGTGCCTTCGGCTGGGCCTTTCGACCAGCGAGGCACGAGACCCCAGCGAGCCGAGTGAATCTCACGACTGAGCTCACCGAGCGGAGACCCATCCGGGGCTTTCTCGAAAGCGCGATCAACAATGATGGCGATTGGCTGAGTAGGGGCGACGTTATAAGAAATTCCGGGCAGTTCGCCAATGATTTCGTCGGCTTCAAAAATGGTCTGGATTTCACCGACCGTGCGAGCAACCACAAAACGACCACACATGACTATTTCTCCTCTGCCATCTTTTCGGCGGCAATCTCAAGCCTCTGTTTTCCGAAGTGAACGATGATCATGAAAATCAAAATGATTGCGACGAAAGCCAATCCGCCCCACTTGAGTTGACCCGCGATTTGCTCGTAAGCGCTGCGAGCCAAGTAGCCGACGCTGACATAGGCGCTCGCCCAGACGGCACAGGCGGCCACGGTCCAGCTGATGAAAACTCGGTAGCGCATCGTCGTCATTCCTGCGACCACAGGGACAAGTGAATGCAGAACCGGAAGGAACCTTGAAATAGCGACAGCAACGCCTCCGCGACGCTCGACAAAACGGTCGGCTAACTGCCAGTTTTTCTCACCCAAACGCTGACCCAGCTTGCTCTGACGAATTCGCGGGCCGAAAAGGCGCCCGAGAAAGAAGCCAAGAGTTTCACCGAGTAGCGATCCGAGTAACACTGCTCCCAACAAGAAGAAGAAATCAAGGATGTCGACAACGCCAGTAGAGGCAACTAGAACGACCGTGTCGCCAGGAATGATCAATCCGATAAACAGCGATGTTTCGCACATGATGGCTAGACCGGCAAGGAGGTTGCGGAGCAGGGGAGACACACTCTGCACGGTGTCGATTAGCCAGTTGAGAATGTCGTTCACGGCTCAATCTTAAGTCGCTTTAGCTGCGAAGTTGCCCTGATTTTCAGTTCTAGCTAATCGAGGTAGACAACATCCGAAGTCGCTTGCTGAAAGCGTCGAAATGCATCGCTTTGCCAACCGGGCCGCCAAGGTCAATCCAGGATGAAACAACCCGAATTCCTTGGAGTGAACTGAGCGCCCAGATCTCAAGCCCAACCAAGTCGGCTGGCTTGACTCTTTCGGTTCTGGTCTGGTGCCCCATCTGGGTGGCGATGTTGAAAATCTCACCACGGGTAACGCTAGGAAGCCAAGGGAGGTCATCCGAGCTGGAGCAAAGAACGTCTCCTCGCCACCAAACCAGTGAACTAAGTGCTCCCTCGAGCACATAACCCGACTCGCTAAGAATTACGGCTTCATCGGCACCGTGCATTTTTGCGTTTCGTCGCATTTGCATGCCTAGGCTGAGGTCTGGTCCCTTAACCGATGGGTTTTGCCTCGGGTCTGCGTCTGGCAAAGTCCAAAGGACAACGTCACCAAGTTGATCCGGTGCCTTTCTAAGGCGCAAAAACAGGTGGTTCGGAGCCTCGGCCTCGGCATGAAACTCGATTCGCGGGAACCAACGACCCTCGCTCGGAATCTTGCTCTTCACGGCTTCAAAGAATGCGGGTAATGAAGGCCCACAGTCTGGGCTAACTTCGCTCACCCAGCAGGCGAAGCGGTCGAAGTGGGCTTCTAGGCTTCTTGCTCGACCATCCTCGACCAACCAGCTGTCAGCAACCTCGAGTTGAACCTCGGATTGCTGCCCTTCGGTCACCAAAACCAGGGCATTGTCGCGGAAGCAGAAAAACTGAACTTCATCCGGCATCGCACACCTCCTGGCTCTGGGTTCTTTGCGTCTAATCTAGATGAAGATTCATTCCCAACCCAATCGCCATCCACACAGGAGTCAAGATGCAGCTGCATAGTGCCTACCTTGCCGGATGGGTTCATCCTGCAGATGTATTTGTGCAGTTTTATGCCAGTGAATCGGCCGCATTTTGGTTTGACCGCGAATTTTCTGAGGACGGGCGATTTTCGGTTCTTGGAGCCGGAAATCTAATCTCAAGTGCCCTTTCATCCGGTCAAGATGACATTTCTCTGGCTCTTGCTCGGATGGAATATGAGTCAGAACTGGAACTTCCATTTGACTGGCGGCCTGGGCTCGTCGGGGCTTTGTCATACGAAGGTCAGGAACAGTTCATTGAGGCAAGCCGTGCGATAGTCTTCGATCACAAGGCTCAGGGGATCTACTTCGTTGGCATTTTCGAAGACCAGAACGACTTTGACTTTTGGCACCACGCCGCGCTTTTGCGACTCGGGCTCTCGGGTGGGCAGGTGGCCAACTACCTCCATGCTCAAAAGAATGAAGAAGGCCTTGCGTCCGGCGTCCTTAGGCATAGCGAAGAGCAATACCTGAATATGATTCGACAGGCGCAGAGTCACATCTCTGTTGGCGATGTCTATCAGGTGTGCCTAACCAACGAAATAATCGTTCAAACAGCCGAGGATCCGCTAGCGGTATTCCTGCGACTCAGAAAGTCCAACCCTGCTCCCTATTCGACCTTCCTGAAGTTGGGCGAGACATCCGTTGCGTCTTCATCGCCAGAGCAGTTCTTGAGGGTGAAACCTTTCGGCCAAGTGAGCACAAAGCCAATCAAGGGCACCAGACCTCGAGGTGCTACTCCTGAACTGGACATAGCAATCGCTAATGAGCTGCAGTCCGACCCCAAAGAGCGTGCCGAAAACCTGATGATCGTCGACTTGATGCGAAACGACATCGGGAAAGTGTCAGTTGTCGGGTCGGTTGCAGTTCCGAAACTATTTGAAATCGAGACCTACGCGACTGTTCATCAGCTGGTGAGCACTGTCACCGGCCAACTCGAGGAAAGCGAGACTGCCTGGTCAGCGGTTTTGGCGGCCTTCCCAGGTGGGTCCATGACCGGCGCGCCGAAGATCCGTGCCATGGAGATCATCCAAAATCTCGAACGAGGCCCACGTGGTTTCTACTCGGGTTGCATTGGCTATTTGGCTGCGGATGGTTCTTCCGAGTTCTCAATGACCATCCGAAGCATTGTTTTCAAGGATGGCGTGGCCACCATAGGAGTGGGCGGCGGCATCACGATTGACTCCGATCCGATGGCTGAACTCGAGGAAACGAAACTTAAAGCAAGGGCCCTACTCGCCGCTCTAAACGCACCGGACCCATGGGCTTGATTGGTAACCTTTACCTAAGGGTTTTCAAGCCCAGAGATTTCACGAAAAGCGAGTAAATGACTGAGCAAAACGCGCCCGAAACGGCCGAGAACGAATACGACGTAGCCGCCATCCAAGAGAAGTGGTTGCCAGTATGGGATGAGCTGCGTCCTTTTGCCTCAGGAAACCAGGGCGACACCCGCCCAAAGAAGTATGTTCTCGACATGTTTCCGTACCCATCTGGCGACTTGCACATGGGTCACGCCGAGGCTTATGCGCTGGGAGACGTAATCTCGCGCTACTGGGTTCAAAAGGGCTTCAACGTAATGCACCCGATCGGGTGGGACAGCTTCGGGTTGCCAGCGGAGAACGCGGCAATCAAGCGCGGCCTAGACCCTAAGGGCTGGACCTACGACAACATCGCGCAGCAGAAGTCATCCATGCGACGCTATGCCTGCTCATTCGACTGGGATCGCGTTCTCGTAACCTCGGACCCGATCTACTACCAGTGGAACCAGTGGCTCTTCCTCGAGTTCTACAACAAGGGTCTCGCATACCGCAAGAACTCAAACGTGAACTGGTGCCCAAGCTGCCAGACCGTGCTTGCAAACGAGCAGGTTGTTCAGGGGTTGTGTGAGCGTTGCGACAGCGTAGTTACCAAGAAGGCTCTGACTCAGTGGTACTTCAAGGTCACCGACTATGCCGACCGTCTACTTGACGATCTAGACACCCTTGAGGGCAACTGGCCATCCAAGGTGCTTTCGATGCAGCGCAACTGGATCGGCCGATCACACGGTGCCGATGTGCAGTTTGAGATCGAAGGCCGCACCGAGCCGGTAACCGTATTCACCACCCGCCCAGACACACTGTTCGGTGCAACCTTCATGGTTGTCGCAGCAGACAGCGCACTGGCCGCCGAGCTTGCCGCAGATTCGAACCCAGAGATTCAGAAGGCTTTCACCAAGTACCTCGAAATGGTGAAGCAGTCGAACGACATCGAGCGCCTCGCAACCGACCGCCCAAAGACCGGCGTCGATCTTGGGCGTTTCGCGATCAACCCGGTGAACGGTGAAAAACTATCGATCTGGGCTTCTGACTACGTTCTAGCTGACTATGGTCACGGCGCCATCATGGCTGTTCCGGCTCACGACCAGCGTGACTTCGAATTCGCGAAGGCTATGAACCTTCCAATCCGCACCGTCGTTGACGTCAAGGATGAAGCTGGCGCATCTATTGACCCGGCAACCGGTGATGCCCCGACTACCGGCAACGGAACCTTGATCAACTCGGGCCCGTTAGACGGTCTGGACAAGTTGGCAGCAATCGACAAGATTGCCGCCATCCTTGAAGCCGATGGTAAGGGCAAGAAGACTAAGAACTTCAGACTCCGCGACTGGCTAATCTCGCGCCAGCGCTACTGGGGCACTCCGATTCCGATCATTCACTGCGAAATGTGTGGAGAGGTTCCGGTCCCTGCGGATCAACTTCCTGTACTTCTTCCATCGGCCGAGGGTCTCGACCTGAAGCCAAAGGGAACTTCGCCTCTTGGCGGAGCGACCGATTGGGTCAACGTTGCCTGCCCTAAGTGTGGAATGCCTGCCAAGCGCGACACAGACACCATGGACACCTTCGTGGACTCATCCTGGTATTTCTTGCGCTTCCTGTCACCGAATTCGACCGAGGTAGCCTTCCCTGTTGAAGAAGCCAAGGCTTGGGCGCCGGTCGACCAGTATGTCGGCGGAGTCACCCACGCGATTCTGCACCTGCTTTACGCACGCTTCGTGACCAAAGTCCTTCACGACCTCGGCTATCTTGACTTCGAAGAACCGTTTACGCGCCTGTTGAACCAGGGAATGGTTTTGATGGGTGGCAGCGCGATGTCAAAGTCACGCGGAAACCTAGTTGCGCTGAGCGAGCAGCTTGACGAACACGGCGTTGACGCTGTTCGTTTGACCATGTCCTTCGCGGGCCCACCAGAAGAAGACATCGACTGGGCTGACGTTTCGCCTGCAGGTTCGGCCAAGTTCCTGGCTCGCGCTTGGCGCGCGGCAAACGACGTTAAGTCTGCCCCTGGGCTGTCGCCAGTTGGCGGAAATGCCGAGCTTCGCAAGGCAACTCACTCATTCCTTCGTGACTTCGGACCACTGATTGAAAACTTCAAATTCAACGTCGGTGTAGCAAAGATCATGGAATTGGTAAACGCACTTCGAAAGGCAATTGACGGTGCCGCCGGTGGCGCTGACCCTGCCGTTCGTGAAGCCGCCGAGACCGTTGCGAAGGCACTGTCTTTGTTCGCGCCATACACTGCAGAGGACATGTGGCAGAAGCTGGGTCACGAACCTGGCGTTGCTCTGGCTCAGCTTGCAGAGGCAGATCTTTCACTGCTGGTCGAGAGCTCGATCATCGCTATTGCTCAGGTCGACGGCAAGGTGCGCGACAAGTTTGAGGTTCCTGTCGACATCACCGAGGATGCACTGCGTGACCTTGCGTTGGCATCAGATGCGGTGAAGAAAGCAATCGGCGACAAGGAAGTGGCAAACGTAATCGTGCGCGCGCCAAAGCTTGTCAACATAGCTACCAAATAGAGACTCTCTCAACAGATAACTTCTAAGGCCATCTCGAGTATTCGGGGTGGCCTTAGTTTTTCTGCATGGATGAACTGTTTGCGCGCGTCAGGGCCTTGATGAGGCAACCCGGCCCGAGTCGCAGACTGGTTGGGGCCCTTTTGGTCTTGGTTGCTTTAGCCGCATTCATCATCAATACGGTCTCGAGAGACTCAGCGACCGGCGAAGTCTCGGCCACTGCCAACCCGACTCCGATTGAAATCCAAAAGCCAAATTTTTTCATCCACATTGTTGGGCAGGTTCGCTATCCGGGCATTTACTCACTTGAAGTTGGCTCGCGACTCATCGATGCGGTTGTTGCATCCGGTGGATTCTTGGCAAAGGCCGATCAGGCCAGCGTGAACCTAGCCCGAACACTAACCGACGGGGAGCAGATATTCGTGCTCGCTGTGGGAGAGCGAGTAAACGAGTCGGTTGGTGATGGATCTTCAGGCAGTGGCCTAATCTCAATCAATCGCGCCTCGCAGGCCGAACTTGAATCGCTTCCAGGAGTTGGGCCGGCGCTAGCTGGCAGGATTATCGACTGGCGAAGCGCAAACGGAGGATTCAAGAAACTCGAAGACCTGAAGAATGTCGGCGGTATTGGGGACAAATTGTTCTCTGGTTTCTCTAAGCAGATAACCCTCTGATGCTGTGGTTCGCGGCAGTCGTCCTGTGGCTCCTAATCAACATCATGTTGGGGTTTCGCGATTGAAACGCCTGCTCCTTTTGGCGGTTAGCGCCCTGTTTCTCGGCTGGTTCTCGGTCACTGTTCAAACGCCGAACCATTTGGCCAAGACTTGGGCTCCCAAGGAATACTCTGGTCCTTTTGGTTTCATTCGACAGGCCTTTCTTGAGAACCTATCCGGGCCGACCAGCGACTCTTCAGCATTGCTCGCTGGGCTGGCAATTGGCGACACATCTAAGCTCTCGGAACTAGCCCAAGACAACATGAAGGTGGTTTCGCTCACTCATCTCACTGCCGTATCAGGAGCCAACTGTGCGATTGTGATTGGTCTTGTTTACGTAGTACTCGGCCGCCTCGCACTGTCTCGAATGATCAAAACTTTGATTTCGATTAGCGCCTTGGTTTTCTATGTTCTGTTGGTCGGCCCGGAGCCAAGCGTGCTTAGAGCGGCGACTATGGCTGGTGTGGTGATGCTCGGGCATCTATTGGGCCGCAGAGGTGGGGCAACCCAGGGCTTAGCTCTTTGCGTAATCGCATTATTGATTGCCGACCCGTGGCTTGCGACCAACTACGGTTTTCTACTATCAGTCTTGGCAACACTAGGCATCTTGGAGCTCGCCCCGGCGATGGCAGTTCGGCTATCGGCACGAATGCCCAAGTGGTTGGCTCTACTCTTGGCGGTCTCAATTTCGGCGCAGTTAGCCTGCCTCCCAGTTCTGTTGCAACTTCAGGCGGGATTATCCACCTACTCAATCCCGGCCAATTTGCTATCCGAGCCTCTGGTTGCTCCAATCACAGTTCTCGGCATCGGCGCTTGCTTGATTTCACCAATTGCGCCTTGGGTCAGCTCCTTTTTGTCTTGGATCGCATCCTTAGGCACGTGGTGCATTTTGGCGATCGCCAAATATTTAGCCGAAGCTCCGGTAGCAACTGTCGACTGGCCGAGTGGTATTTATGGCGTAATCGGTGGCGTTCTCGTTTTGATCCTCGTAGTTGCATGGATGCGGTCGCGAAATAGGCAGGTTCGAAAGGTCTCTGCCCTTTCCATTTCATTACTCGTTGCGGCAATAATCGGAGGCTGTTCGAGCCAACAGTTTCAGGCTTCATCATGGCCACCCAAGGATTGGTCCGTGGTCTCTTGCGATGTTGGTCAGGGAGACGCGACGGTCATCAAGTCGCAGGGTTTGATTGCCGTAATAGACGTCGGTCGCAAGCCCGGCCCGATAAGGAAATGCCTAGATAGGCTCAGGGTTGTCAAGATTGACCTCTTGGTACTGACTCACTTTGATCTCGACCATGTAGGTGGCTTGGATGGCGCGCTAGAAAGTCGGGTTATAGGCACAGCGATTATTACTAGCTACCAGGACGAGCGGCCGGCGGCCGGCATTACCTGGCGAAAGTTATCTAAGGCGGCGGTTGAGACCATCGAGGCGGGAGCTGGTCTGTCTGGAACTTTCGGAGACTTCAAATGGCAGGTTCTGTCTCCGCATCTTGGTGCAGCTGAAGCTGAGGACTCAAATGATGGCAGCGTGACCATGCTCTTCGCCAACTCCCAATTGGTGTTTCTTGGACTAGCCGACCTTGGTGAGCGCGGCCAAATGAGGTTAGCCAGCGAGTCTTCAATTTGGCTTGGCGATGGCTTTGGGGAAGTCCCAGTGGTCGTCAAGGTTGCCCACCATGGTTCACGTGATCAGTACCCAGAGCTTTACGAACAACTTCGGCCTCAAGTATCACTGTTTTCGGTGGGGGAGGGAAACGAATACGGTCACCCAACAGACCGCAGTCTTGCAATGGTCAGGAACGCTGGGTCATCAATCTTTCGCACCGACAAGCAAGGTTCGATTGCGATCGTCGCGACTTCAGAGGGTCTTCGAGCCTATGTATCGGGTCGAGGCTAGGCTGTCTCTGTGACTAAGGCGAAGCAAATGAACTGGCGATCAACTTCACCGCACCCAGTTGTCTTTGTTTCCGGCCCAGAGGACTACTTCGCAGGCAGAGCGATTCGTTCGCTCCGTGAACAACTCAAGGCTCTCGACGCAGCACTTGAAATTCACGAGATTGACGCTGCTGACTATGAGGCAGGCCAACTCCTTAACATCACTAGCCCATCTCTTTTTGCAGAGCCTCGCCTAGTGATAATCTCCGGGTTCGAGCGCTGCAGCGATGAACTCATCATCGATGGGCTTAGCTATATCGAGAACCCGACAAGCGATACAACGGTCATCTTGAGACACACCGGTTCGAGCGTGCGTGGCAAGAAACTCGTTGATGCAATAAGGACAAACTCAAACTGTGCCGAAGTTGCCTGCTTGGCCATCAAAGGTGATGGAGAAAAACTGGCCTTTGTCCAAGGGGAGTTCCAGCACGCCGATCGCAAAATCACTCAGGGCGCAGCTAAGGCTCTCTTAGACGCTTTCTCGGATGACCTGGCCGAACTCGCTGGCGCTTGTCTTCAGTTGCTTCAAGATAGCGCGGAGACCATCACCGAAGACATCGTCGACCGCTATTACGGCGGTCGCGTTGAAACTAACGCCTTCAAGGTTATTGATGCGGCTTTGGCTGGCCAATCTGGAAACGCTCTTGGCCTGCTAAGGCACGCAATATCCACCGGGGCGGATCCGGTTCCCCTTGTTGCCGCGATCTCGATGAAGATGAGGCAACTTGCCAAGATTTATGGAAATCGAAACGCATCGGCCGCCAGCGTTGGCATGGCTCCATGGCAAATGGACCGAGCGAAGCGTGATCTAGCCGGCTGGACCGAGGATGGTTTGGCCCTGGTCATTCAACGCCTCGCTGATGCAGACGCAGCTGCAAAGGGCGCGGAACGAGACCCAGTCTTCACTCTAGAAAAACTAATCACCCTAATTTCGAACAAGGGAATCGCCTAATGGCTCAGAGAACCAAAGCCTTTGGACTGATGGGCTTTATCGCCTTGTTTTTCATCGCCCTCGTTTTACGACCACCAGTGGCATCTATCGGACCCCTACTGCACGAGATCGTCATCGATCTGGGGCTCACTGCGGCGGAAACTAGCCTTCTAGCTTCTGCGCCGGTTTTCTGCTTTGGTCTTGGCGCTTTCGCCAGCCCAGCCTTGGTCAGGAAGTTTGGCGTCAACCGATCGATGCTCATAGTTCTGTTGGCTCTATTGGTCTCCATCTCGCTGCGTCTCTTCATTGGCTTCCCAGGGTTACTAATCGGCACAGTTGCTGCCGGTCTCTCAATTGCGGTTGCGAACGTTTTGTTGCCAACAATCGTTCGTGTCGAGTTTCCCAACCGTGTTGCATTAGTCACCGGGGCTTACACAACCCTCTTGGCCTTTTCGGCCAGTTTCGCGGCCTGGGTCGCCGTCCCATCTAGCGCGGCCGTTGGCGGCTGGAAACCAGCGTTAGCACTCTGGATTATCCCGGCATTTTTGGCCGCCGCGTTCTGGGCACCCAAGGCCACCGGCGAACGAACCGACGAGGTTCAAAAAACCGGTGCCGCGGCCGAAGAACGATCTGCGGTTTTGCGTTCGCCTATCTCTTGGGCAATCGTGGGATTTTTTGGACTGCAGTCGTTAGGGTTCTATGCCCTTCTGGGATGGCTACCGACCTTGCTCATCGCTAGGGGTGAGTCACCAGAAGCCGCTGGTAGCTACCTTGGCCTCGCGACGGCGATTGGAATCCCAGCCGGGTTGCTGCTTTCTACCGCGATTGCTCGCTTCAAGAGTCTGGCCTGGTGGGCCGCGTCGGCTAGCTCACTAACCCTCGCGGGCTTCTTGGTCTTGTTAGCTTCATTCCAAAGCCCTTCATTGACCGGGGTTGCTTGCGTCATGATGGGCATCGGTCAGGCCTCCACCTTCCCGATGTCACTATCGATCATCAGCACTCGAGCTTCGACGCGTGCCCAAACTACGCAATTGTCGGCGATGGCCCAAGGATGGGGTTATTTGCTGGCCGCCCTGGGAACCTTTATGGTCGGGTTCCTTGCTGAGGTCACCGGTTCATGGGCTGTAAGCGTCGTAGTGCTCATTGGATTGACGCTTATTCAGGTTGGTGTTGGTTTCTACTCGGGCCGCCCGGGCGTCATCCCAGCTAAATAGGCTCAAAAAAAACCCGCCACCAAAGGTAGCGGGTCTCTTCGAAACTCGATTTATAGAGCTGAAACCTTCTTGGCAAGTGCTGACTTGCGGTTTGCAGCGTTGTTCTTGTGAAGAACACCCTTTGAAACTGCCTTGTCTAGCTTCTTTGATGCAAGAGCTAGAGCTGCAGCTGCTGCAGCCTTGTCGCCAGAAGCAGTCGCCTCGCGAGATGCGCGGATAGCGGTCTTTACCTCGCTGCGAACAGCCTTGTTGCGCTCAGCAGCCTTTAGGTTGGTGCCAATGCGCTTGATCTGTGACTTGATGTTTGCCATGTTTCACTTTCTTGGTTTGCACGCTGCTCATGCAGTCGCGCGGAACATATTCAAAACTTTGGGATTGTGAATGGGAGAACCATTCGTATCAGCCTCTAACTCTATCAGTTGGTTTGGGGTTTGAGCAAGCAAATCCCACGGTGAGCCCCGACCGATGTGCGAGAATAGAAAGACCGTCACTACGGTCCCTTTCCCTGAACAACAGAGGTTTATTTTGTCGCCACGCGCATCCCGCCGCCTAGAGCCGGCGAAGACCGACCCGGCATTCATTCGCAACTTCTGCATCATTGCCCACATTGACCACGGAAAGTCGACTCTCGCCGACCGCATGCTGCAGCTGACTGGAGTGGTCGACGACCGCTCAATGCGCGCTCAGTACCTAGACCGCATGGACATCGAACGCGAACGCGGAATCACCATCAAATCTCAGGCTGTTCGCATGCCTTGGGAAGTAGACGGCCAAACCTACGCGCTAAACATGATTGACACTCCTGGGCACGTTGACTTCACGTATGAAGTTTCACGCTCTCTTGCCGCCTGTGAAGGCGCCGTGTTGCTTGTTGATGCCGCTCAAGGCATCGAAGCCCAGACCTTGGCGAACCTTTACTTGGCGATGGAAAACGACCTGGAAATCATCCCGGTATTGAACAAAATCGACCTACCTGCCGCACAGCCGGAGAAGTACGCCGAAGAACTGGCCAACCTAATCGGTGGCAACCCTGAAGACTGCCTTCGAGTTTCGGGTAAGACCGGCATCGGTGTTGACGCCCTCCTCGACAAAATCGTAGGAACCATTCCAAACCCGATTGGTGACCCGAACGCACCGGCACGCGCCATGATTTTCGACTCGGTTTACGACTCATACCGCGGCGTGGTGACCTATGTTCGAATGATTGACGGCCACCTAAAGCCTCGCGAGCAAATCACCATGATGTCTACCAAGGCGGTTCACGAAGCGCTGGAAATCGGTGTTTCTTCGCCTGAGCCAGAGCCAACCAAGGGGCTTGGTGTCGGTGAAGTTGGCTACCTAATCACGGGTGTAAAGGACGTTCGTCAATCAAAGGTTGGCGACACCGTCACCACGAAGTTGAACCCGGCAACCGAGCCGCTGAAGGGCTACGCAGACCCGAAGCCGATGGTTTTCTCGGGTGTTTACCCGATTGATGGCAGTGACTACCCGGTTCTGCGTGAAGCGCTAGACAAGCTCAAGCTTTCTGATGCGGCATTGGTCTATGAGCCTGAGACTTCGGTTGCGCTTGGTTTTGGTTTCCGAATTGGATTCCTCGGACTGCTGCACCTCGAAATCGTCACCGAGCGTCTAGAACGTGAATTCGGTCTCGACCTAATCGCAACTGCTCCATCCGTGGTTTATGAGGTAACCCTCGAGAACGGCGACGAGATCGTTGTTACCAACCCGAGCGAGTTCCCTGGCGGCAAGATCAAGAAGATTATGGAGCCGCTCGTTCGTGCGACCATTTTGAGCCCTAAGGACTACGTCGGCACCATCATGGAGCTTTGCCAGTCTCGACGCGGAACCATGCTCGACATGCAGTATCTCGGTGAAGACCGAGTTCAGCTTCGCTATGAGCTGCCCCTAGCCGAAATCGTTTTCGACTTCTTCGACCAGCTGAAGAGCAAGACCGCCGGCTATGGCTCCCTCGACTACGAGGAAATCGGCATGGCACAGGGCGACCTGGTCAAGGTCGACCTCTTGCTGCAGGGTGAGCAGGTTGACGCATTCAGCGCCATCGTGCACAAGGACAAGGCTTACGCCTACGGCGTCATGATCACCGGAAAACTTCGCGAGCTTATTCCTCGCCAGCAGTTCGAAGTGCCAATTCAGGCCGCGATCGGTGCACGCATCATCGCGCGTGAATCCATCCGTGCGATGCGCAAGGACGTTTTGGCTAAGTGTTACGGTGGCGACATCAGCCGTAAGCGCAAGCTTCTCGAGAAGCAAAAAGAGGGTAAGAAGCGCATGAAGACCATTGGTCGCGTCGAAGTTCCTCAAGAGGCTTTCATTGCAGCGCTATCTACTGACGCTGAGAAAAAGGGCGAAAAGAAGGGCAAGTAATTGGCCGGCCCGCTTCCAATTGCTGACCCAGCACCCTCGGATGGTCTGCTTCCCGCTCAGGCTTCGGTTAGCGCGGAGTCGAGATCGTTCCACGCCTACGTGCACATCCCGTTTTGCCGCGTTCGTTGTGGCTACTGCGATTTCAACACCTATACGGCCACCGAGCTCGACGGTGCGCCGCAGAGTGATTACGCCGAAACGCTTATCAAAGAGATTTCTTTCAGCGCACAGGTGCTGGCGCAACCTGGCATCCCCGCTCGGAATCTGAAGAGTGTGTTTTTCGGGGGCGGAACTCCAACGCAACTTCCGGCCAAAGATCTGGTCAAGATTCTGAGTCGCCTTGAAGCCGAATTCGGGCTAGAGCAAGGTGCCGAGGTTACGACCGAAGCTAATCCCGACAATGTCGACTTTGAGTACCTGAGTGCACTGAAGGCCGGAGGGTTCAATCGAGTTTCGTTCGGCATGCAGTCCGCCGTTCCGTCAGTTTTGAAGACCCTAGAGCGAACCCACAACCCCGAAAACTTGCCCATCGTCATTGGCGCTGCGAAGCGTGCCGGCCTGGCGACCTCGGTTGACTTGATCTACGGGGCTCCCGGTGAAACCTTGGATGAATGGCGCACCAGCCTAGAAGCTGCAATATCTCTGGACCCTGACCACATCTCGGCCTATTCGCTGATTGTTGAAGATGGCACCAAGCTCGCTCGCCAAATTCGGAACGGTCAGTTGCCAGAATCAGACGAAGACCTGCAGGC
>CAEZVN010000015.1_pt1 | contig 13946 bp, 14 predicted proteins | sample 7264741 | NCBI WGS metagenome assembly CAEZVN01 (sample SAMEA6813856, study PRJEB35770) | uncultured Rhodoluna sp. | biome: Freshwater; feature: Freshwater reservoir; material: water | place: Czech Republic | collected 2017-05-23 | depth 0.5m m | reverse complement strand
TTCTCTGCCGACGCAGAGCTTCCACAGACTTGGCAGTGCAAGAGCTGCCCACAGCAGGCCGTTCTTCTCGAAGATGGCAAGTTGATCACCCTCGACCTAGTCGAAGACAAGATTCCTCGTTCGCACTGGGAGATGCTTCTTGAGCGTCGTACCCGTGAAGAGCTAGAAGAAATTCTTCAGGAGCGCCTCGACTACATCCGTGCACGTCGTGCCGGCGGTCAGGCAGACCTCTAAACCGAACTTGAACTAAGCCCCTAGCTGTTGCTCGGGGCTTTTTTCTTGCCCAGGAGCCAGCGGCCACCTCGCCCGGTGGATAGCAAGATCAGGATTACGGCCGCGGCATTAATTGCTAGGTCTAGGCCGCCGCCAATAGCCATTGCTGGCGTGATCGAGCTCCGAAGTGGAACCCGGGCAACCATCACACCCGGTTCAAAAGTTGGCAGTTGATCGAGAACGCGACCATCTGGCGCGAAAATGGCCGATACTCCCACTGTTGAGTCGTTCACCACTGCCCTGCCGGTCTCAATCGCCCGAAGTTTCGCAATCGCAACCTGTTGGAAGGTTTCATCACTGCGACCGAAATCGGCATTATTCGTTTGAGACAGAATCAACTGAGCGCCAGAGCCAACGAGTTCGCGAGAGATGTCATCGATGGCTATTTCGAAGCAAATTAAAACTCCAAGTTTGTCCTTACCCAATTCAAAAATTCCATCGCGGGTGCCAAAAGTGTAGCCATGCGAAATCAAACCCACCAGGTCAGGCGCTAGCGAGTACCAAAAATCGCGATCCGGCACATACTCGGCGAACGGCACCGGTCGCTTCTTGTCATACCAGTCGGTGACTCCCACGCCAGGTCGCCAGATCAAGGATGAATTGAATAGCTCACCGCCGCGCTCGGTGATCGTGCCAAAGATCAATGGCACTCCAAACTTTTCATCGACCAGGCGCGACATCGTCGAGGCTGCTGCAGCATCGGCGAGTGGGTTGATGTCGGAAGCATTTTCGGGCCAAACCACTATGTCAACCTTTTGGCCCTTAGCCTTGGCTTCAATCAAGTTCGATGCCTCGATGTGGTTGCGCAAGATCGAGCCTCGAGTGGTGTTGGCAAAGAGTCCGGCGTTGGCGTTGCCCTGCACGGCGGCAACCACCAAGGTTCCGTTCTCGGCCACACTGGGCACCACGGTAAGGGTTGGAATGGCGACTAGACCGAGGACCATCGCGGTGGCAAGCACAGTGCCGCGATTGCGCCATCCATGTGTGCGCCATCCGTGGGTGCGCAGTTCAAGAACTAGGCAAAGGATGAGTGTTGAGATGGCAGAGATCACAAATGTCAGCAGCGGTTGACCGCCGAAATACACCCAGTTAGCAAGTGGCGACTCTGACTGAGACATTGCCAACCGCGACCATGGGAAACCGCCATAAGGCAGGTTGATTGATACCCATTCGCGCGCAGTCCAAACCGTAGCAATCGCGAAGGCGATTTGAATGGTTCGCCAAGTTGAACTTGGTTTGTCGGCCAGCCAACGCCAGACTCTGGCGATGAGCGCCATTCCCAACCCGAAAAAGAATGCCTCGAGGGTGGAGAGTGCTAGTAGAGGAACCGGCCCGAGGTAATGGCTCATCCACTCGATTTGGCTCACATAGAAACAGAAGCCGCCCAGGTAGCCGACCCAGAATGCTCGCCAAAATCTGAGCCCTCGCACCGACAGAAGCAGTGTAATCACCGAAACAAAAATGACGGGCCATAGACCTTCGCGCGGGTAGGCCAGGCTCGAACTGAGCCCGCCGAAAATCGCGAGCAGGATTCGAATCAGAACCTTAGCCATAGTAGGAATATGCCACGATGCCGCGCTTAACCTTGTCAACTGCGGCCTTTGCTGTCACAGCGAGTTCTGGCCCTGCGGTCTGTGCAATCTGGTCGAGCACATCAATGATTTGCTTTGTCCAACGAATGAAGTCGCCGGCTAGCAGATCGGCGCTGTCGAGCACTGTGTCGAGCTTTGCTCCCGACGCCCAACGATAAATCGGCTGAGCCAGTGAGAAGTCAAGTGGCGGGGTTTGCCCGAGCTTGTGCTCGTGGCGCAAGCCTTCGAGGTCGTGCCAAAGGTCTACCGTTGCTGCCAGGATGTCGCCGAAGTTGCCCTTCGGAATGCGCGGCTCAAAGTCTTCGTCATCGCGACGGCTCTCGTAAACCAGAACAGCTGCCATTGCTGCGAGACTCGGTGCATCGAGGTCCTTCCAGAGGTCCTCGCGCAAGGCTTCGGCAATCAAGAGATCGCGTTCGCCATAAATTCTCGCGAGCGTGCGACCAGCATCCAAGACCTCATACTCGCCGGTTAGATCGGCAAGTGGCTGAATGTACTGCATGACCTCGAGCATGTCGCAAATGCGGTCGAAGGTGCGGGCTACCTGGTTGGTGCGGCCTTCGATTTGATCAAGGATGGCCTCGAGCTCTCGGTGCAGTTGGAACCAGCGTTCACCCCAGCGTGCGTGAGCTTCGCGCTCGTTACAGGCGTGACAAGGGTGGCTTCGCAGGTCGCGCTTCAGCTGATTGAGTCGCTGCTCCTGGAGGTGGCGGCCCTTGCTCTGACGAATGTCTTTTCCTCGTTCGGCACGAACTCTGCCGCTTGCCAGCGAACGCTCAAGGTCGCTTATCTCGCGTCGAATTCCCGCATAGACGCTGAACTCACCCTTGTGGCATTCCATGGCCTTGGCATAGCCCTCTAGAGATGCCTGCTTCTCTCGGATGCCCTTGGCCAAACCGACAACAGAACGGTCTGCCTGGAACTGCGCGAATGAAGTTTCCAAAACCTCACGGGCACGTTCGCGACCAAAGGCTTCGATTAGGTTGACCGCCATGTTGTACGTCGGTCGGAACGGGCTAATCAGCGGATAGGTTCGTTTGCTGGCCAGACCTGCGACGTTTGCCGGATCCATGTTTGCCGACCATTGAATGACCGAGTGTCCCTCAGTATCGATTCCTCGACGACCGGCACGGCCGGTCAACTGGGTGTACTCCCCCGGTGTGATTTGAACTCGGCCCTCGCCGTTGTACTTATCCAAGCGCTCGAGAACGACAGTTCGGGCTGGCATGTTGATGCCAAGGGCAAGAGTTTCGGTGGCAAAAACAACGCGCACTAGTTTGCGCAGAAATAGTTCTTCCACGACTTCCTTGAAGGCTGGGAGCATGCCGGCATGGTGAGCCGCGACTCCGCGCTCGAGCGCACTGAGCCACTCGAAGTAACCCAAGGTGTTTAGGTCCTCGTCGTTGATGTTGTAGGTCTTCTCTTCAACAATTCGACGGATTTCTTGCTTTTCTTCGGTGGTGGTTAGTCGAATGCCGCTGCTCAGGCAGGCCTTGACCGACGCCTCACAACCAGCTCGTGAGAAGACGAAGAAAATTGCTGGAAGCATATCTTGTTCGTCAAGAATATCGACCATGTCTGGCTTGCTGATGCGTTCGATTCGAGCTTGCGAACCGCCGCGGCGGTCGTCGTAGAAGTTGGTCTTACGACCCTTTTGTGGGCGATTGATCGGTGCCCGCATCTTCTGAACATGCTTCTGGGCAAGCTCGGGGTTCACCCTAGGTGTCTTGGATGTCTCGTCAAATAGCTCGAGCATCTCGGAGCCAAAGAAGACGTGCTGGTTGAGAGGGACGGGGCGGATTTCGGAGACGATGATTTGGGTATCGCCGCGCACTTCGTCAAGCCAGGCGCCGAATTCTTCGGCGTTTGAAACCGTGGCACTCAATGAGACGATTTTCACGTCCTTTGGGAGGTGAAGAATCACTTCTTCCCAGACGGCACCGCGGAAGCGGTCGGCTAGGTAGTGAACCTCATCCATGACCACATAGCCCAGATTCATAAGCGCCTCGGAGTTGGCATAAATCATGTTGCGCAAGACCTCGGTGGTCATTACGACAATCTGCGCATCAGAGTTTTGGTTTGTGTCTCCGGTCAAAAGACCGACACGTTCGGCGCCATACCGTTTGACCATCTCTGAGTATTTCTGGTTGCTCAGGGCCTTGATCGGTGTGGTGTAGAAAACCTTGAGGTTTTTCTCGAGCGCTAGGTGAATCGCGAACTCGCCAACGATGGTTTTTCCGGCGCCGGTTGGGGCTGCTACAAGCACGCCCTTACCCTCGGCAAGTGCTCGACAGGCCTGCTCCTGAAACTCATCCATCGGAAACTTGAGCAGTTTTACGAAGCTTTCGACGGAAGGGTAGCTCTTAGACTTTTTCGCCTTAGCAAAGCGTTCGGCGGGGCTAAGCTCTAGTTCACTCATGAGTCACTTTCATCGGCGAGATTATTGAGCTCATCGAAGTCGAGACCAAGGGCTTTGGCTCGTTTTGCTGCACGTTTGTCATGGATGGACGCGATTCCAGCCGACAAGAAATAGAGAACGGTCATCGGAATCATCACGAGAAGCATAGACATCGGGTCTGAGACGGGTGTCGCCAATGCCGCAATGATTGCGCTGATAAACACCGCCAGGCGCCAGGATTTGAGAATGCTCGCTGCGCTGAGAATTCCGATGAAGTTGAGCAACACCAAAACGGCTGGCAAAACGAAGGCGATACCAAACACCAATAGAACACGGATGGTGAACAGCACGTATTCGTTGGCGTTGATCACGTTGGCAGCCCCGCTAGGAGTAAAGCTAATCAGGCTTGCGATGAAGTAAGGCAGGGAAACCCAGGCAAGCCAGCAGCCGGCAACGAAAAGTGGAACGGCTGTGCCCAGGAACGTGATCGTGTATCGACGTTCTTTCTTTTTGAGGCCCGGGGTAATGAATGCCCAAAGGTTATAGAGCCAAAATGGGCTGCCTAGAAGCACGCCCAGAAAGATTGAGGTCTGCATTCGCAGGTCAAAAGCTCCGGTAACGGAGCCAAAGTTGATGGTGGTGTTTGAGTGGTTCTCGGCCGCGTATCGAACAACTGGCGCCTGAAGTAGGTCGAAGACTTGATCAAAAATCATCCAGCCGACAACAGCGCCAGCCATGATGAAAAGAGCAGACCAAAATAGGCGATTTCGGAGTTCGCGGAGGTGACCTCCGAGCCCCATGCGCTTTTCTGGGTTCTTTTTTCTGGCCATAAGTTGCCAGTTACTTGGTTGAGGTCGAGTCGCCCTCGGTGGCTGCAGGCTTGTCAGCCTTCTCAGCTGCCTTGTCATCGCCAAGGCCCTTCATTTCCTTGCGGAAGATGCGCATCGACTGGCCAAGGCTCTTGGCTAGACCAGGGAGCTTTGGAGCGCCCCAGAGCAAAAGCACGATTACAAGGATGATGATGAAGTGCCAGCCTTCAAGCCCTCTAATCATTGGTGAACCTGCTTTCGTTTACATCGATGTGTTTGATTGCACTTCTAAGACTACGCTGTCGCGCAGCCTGTTTCTTTGACTTTCGCTTCAAAAGAACACGTCGTTTTTCTTCGAGTTCTGCCGCCGGAGTAAGTAGGTCGCTCTCTTTGTCTTCTGGCTTTGGTTTAGCTTCAAGAGCGTCAAAAAGCTTCTTAGCGACAGGTGCGATTTGGCTTACCTGGTGGAAAACTGAAAGCCCTCGATTGAAGAGACCTTTTCCGATGAACCCGAACACCGCGAGTGAACCGATAATAAGTGCCGTCCAGATCCAGAACCAAGCCCAGAAACCCATTACTCGACTTCCCTATCGATTTCGCGACCCTGCGCGCCCAGCGCTGACAGGGCATAGTTGCGGACGATTTCGCGAGCTTCTTCCGGGGCTATTACTCGCGCGGCACCGCCATACTTGGCAATCAAACGACCCAGGTTCGGCAGGTGCCCGACCTTGATTTGGGTGCGAATAGTTCCCGAACCGACATCCTTTGGCTCGCTAAGGGTCTGAAACTCGCTAATCAGGCGGTAAGCCTCCGGGGCAACTTCCACGGTAACCTCGGTGTCGGTTGCCTCGGCCACATAGGTAGCGTCCTCGATTTCGCCGACCTTGGTGGCGACATCCGAGATTTCTCGCTCGAGAATCTGAATCGAGCGCATGTGCTCAATCAGGAAATTGCGAACGGCCTTATTGATTGGGCAGTAGCCGCGGAGATACCAAACTCCAGCGGTAAGGTCGATGCGCAGCGGCTCGATTTCACGAACGCTTTTCTCTTGCTTTCGGTTGATGTACTCGCATGAAATAGCGCGGTTGCTCAGGATTGCATCGCGAAGGGTCTCGGCGCCGGCTTCGACTGATCCGGGGGCTATAGAGATGAGTTCAGATCGCCCGAGCCCAGATCCGCTCGAAACCTTTTGCATCAGAGATTTGATGTCTGCGTTTGCGGCAAACTCCGGAATGTTCGCCAGGTATGAAAGACCAGCCGATAGCGCAGCAACCTGTCGAGTTGAAAGTCTTGGGACGTCGTCGATTACTTCGGCTGTGGTCATCGAAACCACACCTTCATCGAGCAGGTCTATATCGATGTAGAATGGCCACTCTTCGAAGCCGCCAACCTGCGCGGTTGCATCGTTCAAGCTCTTTAGAGCCTTGATCAGGTAGTCGGCATCGAGGTCAAAGTGATTAGACACTTCCTCGATCGAAACCTCGCCTCTGTGGCCTAGGTAGCCAACCAACGCCAGAAGGAAGTTGTATCGATCTTCTCCGTTGAAACCTTTGAGTTTAGGCATGAGCGTTGGCCACCGCCTCAAATCGGTTCCTGATGGCTTTAGCCAGTTCGGCTGGGGCTAAGACCGTGATATCGTGCGCATATTCGCTGAGTTCCTCGGCCAAGAGGTGCAGGTCCATGTATGAAAAAGAAATTTCCGCGTCGCCGCCCGGCTCGTCGCCAAGGTTGAAGTGGAACCATGCCTGGCTATCGCGTCGAACCTTGAGTTTTGCGATCTGAGAAGCGGTATGGGACTCAAGGTCTTCGATTGCGGCCTGGATGTCCTCTGACTTCGGAGCCTCGAATCGAACGAGTTCAGATTCCTTTTCATTGATTTGAACCGTGCGGAAGCTCACTTTGGAAACGATTCGCTTGAGCAAGAAATTTCGGACCGCTTTTTGATCCTTATCCCAGCAGACGACCAGCCACTGCCCATCGATGCTGCGAAGCATCCAGGGCTGAACGTGACGACGAGAGATTTCACCCTCTGCCTTGCGGTAATCGAATGAGACCTCGACCAAATCTTCGATGGCCTGGCTGAGCGGAAGAAACGATGGTTCATGTGTGCGGAGGCGCGGCGCAAAACCGAGCATGTCTGAAGTCGCTGGCTCGATGCCTAGACCGCGCAGACGCACTAGTCCACGGTTCGCTTCGCTCGATAGCGATGCCTGGGCCCAAACCTGAGCGGCGAGATTTAGAAGTTGCAATTCCTGGGCATCAAACTTGATGTCCTCTGGCCACAGGAATGTGTCGGCTGCGATTGCGTACCGCATTTCATCCGGGTCTGATTTTGGGTCGGGATTGGAAACCTGAATGCCCATGTCACGGAGGTCGCTCTTGTCGCGCTCGAACTTCTTATTCAACGCGAAGTCATCCTCGGAAGACTTCGCTAAATCGGTTCGATAGGCGTCGACCGCGTGAAAAAGTTCGCGCTTGGTCAGCCCTCGCTCGGAATACAGCAAGACGCAGGTCAGCTGAAAGAGTCGCTCAGACTTATCGGTCTTGGCTGGCTTCCAGGTTTCCTCGTTGGGCATGACTCCCCCGATTGCAGACTTCGAGACCTAGTTAGCGCCCAGGATGTCGATCACGAATACCAGGGTCGAGCCGGCAGGGATTGAACCCTGCTCGGTGTCTCCGTAGCCATCTGCCGGTGGAATGACAGCTACAACCTGCGAACCGATCTTCTGGCCTTCAACCGCCTTTAGGAATCCCTTGATAAGTGATCCTTCAGTCAGCTGGAACTGAGCCGGTTGACCCTTTTCCCATGAAGAGTCGAACTGAGTCTTGCCATCCCAGACGAAACCCGAGTAGTGCAGAGTAACCGTCTGCCCAAGCTTGACTGCCTCACCGCGTCCTTCAATGATGGTGGCGATTTCGAGGTTCTTTGGAGCTGCGGTCTTTGGGATGGTGATGCCTGGGGTGCCATTCGCAGCGCGCACAACACTGACGCCTGGGAAGCCGGCAGGAAGAGCCTTCTCTTCGCCCAATGCCTTAGGCAGGAAGACCTTCAAAACATCAAACACAAAGACGATTGAGTCAGTTGCTGAGACGCCTAGGTCAGGAATACCCTGACCCGCGTGAGCTAGAGCTGCTGGGAACAAGATTGCGACGCGAGAACCCTCACGAACGCCCGCTAGGGCGCCACAGAAGTCTGGGTTCTGTCCTGAGGTCAGGAACTGTGATGCAAAGTTGGTGCCATCAAATTTTGACGCCTGGAAGGTCTTTCCGGTTCCACCGTTTACGCCCAGGTACTCAAGGTCAACCAGCTGGTTACCGTAAATCTTTGGCCCGTCGCCCTCGACGACGACCTTGGTCTCAACGGTTTCAGCGGTCATTGGAGTTGCGAAATCAACCTGTGGCACCTGGGTCTGATCTTTCGAGACCTGGATCTGGTCGACGCTAGCGTGTTCGGTTCCCGCCTTACAGATCTGTGAAGCTCCCTGCATCGACGCATCGGCAGGGTTTTGAGCAGCACATCCACTGAGTGCAGCGATGGTCGCTACGGTGGCAGCTAGGGCAAGAAGTTTACGCACGTGTCTCAATCTCTCGAATCTCGGATATTTATAAGTTTATCTAGCGAATTAGTCTTGCTCGCTGCGTGCAACTGCGGCAGCCTCAGCACTTCGAATGGTCTTACGAAGTTTTTTATCGCTAACTTTTCTTTCGCCCATGTGGTCTGGGTTCCAGACGGCGATGTCTTCATCGGCGAAGTCAGGCTTTTGACGCGTCTTGAAGTTAGGCACGATGGTCCCAGGTGCCAGCCTTCTAGCAGTGACAAGGAAGCCGGTGTGGCCAATCATTCGGTGTTCCGGTCGCACAGCGAGGCCCTGTAGGTGCCATCCACGAACCATTGACTCCCAGGCCTCTGGTTCGTTGAAGTGCCCACTATCGCGCAGACCTTCGGTGAAGCGTGACAGCTGGGTGACAGTAGCCACGTAACCGATGATCAAGCCACCAGGCACCAGCGCTGCGGCACATTCTTCGATGCACTCCCAGGGAGCAAGCATGTCGAGAACGATTCGGTCCACCGAGGCGGCTTCTTTTTTCAATGGCAACTGGTCTTGTAGATCACCGATGTGAATGTCCCAGGTGTCTGGCACCACACCGAGATTGGTCGCCACGTTCGCGCGCGCGATGTCAGCGAACTCCTGGCGGCGCTCGAATGAGTCAAGCTTGCCTTCGGGGCCAATGGCACGAAGCAAATACATGCTTAGCCCGCCAGAACCCACGCCGGCCTCGACAACTCGTGCACCAGGAAAAATGTCACCCATGGTCACAATCTGCGCAGAATCCTTTGGATAGATGATTGCTGCACCGCGCGGCATGGATAGGACGAAATCACTCAGCAGCGGGCGGAAGGCTAGGTATTCCACGCCGAATTGATTGAGGATGACTGAACCCTCCGGCTTGCCGATGATGTCGTCATGCATCAAGTCGCCACGGTGTGTTCCATAGCGCTGACCTGCTTCCAGGGTGATTGTGTTCAATCGCCCCTTCGGCCCGGTGAGTTGGACTCGGTCGCCGGCGCGGAATGGCCCGGTAGGTAGCTTGATTTGCTGACCTGATGCTTTTTTAGTCATGGGTTCCTTATTTAGAAAAGCTTGCGAAGGTCTCGCAGTGTGACACCTGCGAGGGTTGGCCAAATGATTCGGCCCGGTTTTTCAGGGATAGGCACGATGTTGGTGATGCCCACGGCTTTGGTGCCCGCCGCCTCGGCCGAAGTCAGGCCGGTTAGCGAATCTTCGAATGCAACGCAGTCCTCCGGTGCTACACCGAGCAGGCGAGCCGCCATCAAGTATGGCTCCGGGTGCGGTTTGCCGTGGGTAACCATGTCACCCGCAACAATCACGTCAAATGCCTTGAAAGGAATTTGATTGGCAACCGATTCTGCCATCCGAGTCATCGACATGGTTACGAGTGCGGTTTTGACGCCTCGTTTTTTGAGCTCGAGAAGCAATTCCTGGGCTCCCGGGCGCCACGGAATTGACACCGCGAGTTGAGCGACCACGTCGTCGGTAAGTCGGTTGATGATTTCGTCAGGCTCTAGCTCGAGGCCCATCTTGGCCTTCATTACCTTTGACGACTCGTAAAGACTCATGCCGATTAGGTCGAGGCCATCCTGGGCCTCCCACGAGCCGTTGAATTCGCTCGCCAGGCTCTGCTCGCTAGACAGCCAATACTCTTCGGAGTCGACTAGCGTCCCATCCATATCCCACAAGACTGCGGCGGGGAGCTTTTTTCCAAACATGATGCTTCGATTTTACCTGCGCGGTTTGGCTTAGAGTTTTATAGTCAGAGAATAGGCAACCGAGAGGCACATGTGAGCGCGCAGATTTTTTCAGGTCGCACCCTGATTGTTGCCTTCGAAGGCTGGAATGATGCGGCCGAATCGGCGAGCGGTGTGGTCAAGTTCATCTGTGAGGAAATCAAGGCAGACGTTGTTGCTTCGGTTGATCCCGAGGACTATTACGACTTTCAGTTCACCCGCCCGACAGTATCTTATGAGGCTGATGGTTCGAGAGTCTTGGATTGGCCGGGCACCGAGATGTGTATTCCGTCACCTGAGGCTATCGCCGAGAACCCATCCGTGGCTCGCTTGAGCGTGCTGGTTGGCACCGAACCGGCCCGTCGCTGGAAGTCGTTCGCCGCAGAGATCATGGAAATGATCGAGGATCGCGAAATCGAAGCGGTTATGTTTTTGGGCGCGATGCTTGCCGATGTTCCTCACACTCGACCAATCGGCGTCACCTCGACAAGTCAGAATGATCTGGCCCGCCAAGAGTTGGATATCGAACGCAGCCAGTATGAAGGCCCGGTCGGAATCCTTAGCGTCCTTGGCATCGAACTCGAAAAGGCAGGCATCCCTGCCGTCGCTCTATGGGCGTCAGTCCCCCACTACGTACACAACACCCCGTCACCGAAGGCTACGCTCGCCTTGCTAATCGAAGTAGAGCGTCTCCTCGGGGTTCAGTTTGAGCATGGAAAGTTGGGCGAAGAGGCCTTCGCTTGGGAGCGCGGAATCGACGAAATCGCCGAGGGCGATGAAGAGATGGCCGGATACATTAGCCAGCTAGAAAAAACCCGAGATGAAGTTGAGTCCTCTGCTGCTACCGGGGAATCTCTTGCCAAAGAGTTTGAGAAATTCTTGCGTGCCGAGTCGAAAGATAGCCCAGTCGCGGAGCCAGAAGAAGACGAAGGTCTTTAGGCGACCAACATGCCGGTCATTAGGCCGATTAGAACAAACACACCTAGAGCGATTCTCCAGACCACAAACGGCATAAAAGAGCCGCGGTTTAGATAGCGCAGCAGCGCGACGATGACTGCAAAGCCAACCAGAAATGAAACCAAAGTTCCGACAGCAGTTGCTGCCAAATCGGTGGCCTGAAGATCCTTGTATGTCTTGGCGAATTGGTAAAGACCACTCGCCAAAACTGCTGGTATGGCCAGCAGGAAGCTGTATCGAGCTGCGGCCCGACGGCTATAGCCCAGAGCTAGCCCAACCGAAATGGTTCCACCCGAGCGCGAAACGCCAGGGATAACCGCCAGCGCCTGCCCCAGTCCGAAGAGTAGGCCGTGCTTGGTGGTCAGCGACTCGATCTCGCGATTTTGCTTGCCGAACCGGTCGGTCAAGGCCAAAACGATTCCGAACACAATAAGAGTGAACGAAATCACCCAGAGGTTACGAAGTTGGTTCTCGATCAAATCCTTGAAGGCCAAGCCAATCACGACTACCGGGATGCTTCCCAGGATGATGAGCCAACCAAGTTTAGAATCCGCGGTTTTTTTGCCGCGAAAAATGCTCGCGAAGAATGCCTTTGCGATGCGAACGATGTCTTTCCAGAAGTACAAGAGCACTGCGAGTTCGGTGCCCAGCTGAATAGTGGCAATGAAGGCGGTTAGCGCTGGCTTGGTCATGCTTGACTGGCCAATCAGTTGCTGCACGATCTGCACATGCGCACTGGATGAAATCGGAAGAAACTCCGTCAAACCCTGAACGATGCCAAGGATGACTGCCTCAAATAGGTTCATTCACTGTCTTCTTCGGCGAGGGAGATAGGAAGGTACTCCTCAAAGCTTTCGCCCATGGCTTCTTCATAGTTCAGGAACGCGTCCTCGAGTTGGTAGTACGCCTGCTCAACCGCCGGGTCCTCCTCGCCACGACGGGCCGACACGGCCTCGAAGTGACGCTCGAGAGAAGCGATGAACTGTTGCAGCGCGAAGCGCGGATCTGTAGCCATAGAGCAAAACTACCCCGATTCGAGCAAAGTCGGAAGCATTTAGCCAGTTAGCCGCCGATGGAGTTGTCTGGTAATGTTGAACCTCGTTGCCCAAGGCATTCTTGTCTTGGTTACCACTCGTCCGGGTGGCGGAATGGCAGACGCGCTAGCTTGAGGTGCTAGTCCTCTTATGAGGGTAGGGGTTCAAGTCCCCTTTCGGACACTAAGCCCCAGCCCTCCACGGCTGGGGTTTTTCACTTAATGCTGGCTAGCATCCTCTTGACCGTCTGCTTTTCACCGGCGATGACGATGTGCTCAATGTTTCGCTTGGCACCAGGATTTCCCACGCGTTCACCGGCCTTATTGAAAACGCCGATTTGAGAACCTACATACCGCTTGAAATCAAAATCCAGAATCTCCACGTGACCGCGCTTGGACGCAATGTCCATCAGGTCATCGCGTGAGAGCCAGGATTCGTTGTTGTAGCTAAGCACCATGGTGTCGCACTTCAAATCGTCGACTAGTTGCGCCAACGCCTTCGACATTGTCTTCTTCGAATTGAATGGGCTCTTCATCTCGGCATCTCGTGCATCCAGGCGCTTGTTGGCAATGCCATACGTGTCTGGCTTATCCCAGCGAACCAGTGATTCCCAGATGTGATAGTTGCTGAAGTAGCGATGTTGGTTGTATGGCGGATCCAGATAGGCAAGGTCGACGGCTGGAAGGTCCTTGACTATCTCCAGTGCGTCTCCCCTGATCGACCGACCGACACCCGGTAGCAGTTCCGGGTCGCGCAATTCGAGGCGGTTGCCGGAGCGACTAGCCCAGCCTTTCAAGAAAGCCATCTGGATGCCGGTGGTGCTGTCGACTCGATCGGCGCCGAGGATGAGGCTGGTCAGTAGTGGGTAGTACATCCAAGAATCGCGGTAATCGGCTTCAATGCGCTCGCGAATAGCGTCTACGCGCTCGCCGTTCTTTGGCTGGAAGTAACGCGCCTCAACGCAAAACTTTTGGGTGAAGTAGCCATCTATCCCAGGAAGGGACTCGAGTTCGGCAAGCGCCTCGGCCAATTCGCCTTGATTAACTGATTCTCCGTCGAGCTCGATCCAAGTCTTGCCGAAACATTCGGCGTATGAGGCCACGTCAGAGGCAGTGACGGTCATCCCCTGTTTCTTGAACGCCTGTGCCACACGCGTGGTTCCGGTGAACAGGTCTAGAGCGGTCTTCGCGCCCGAGGCCTGGCCAAGCTGGCTCAGGACCGGAATCAGGGTGCGCTTGGACCCGAGGTATTTGATCATCGGGCCTCCTAGCGCTCAAAGACTTATCCTGCCACGACAGAACGAGGTGCGACGCAGAAAAGTTAGACTTGAGGTAATGGAAAACACCGACTCGCTCAGCGCAGCAGCTCTTTACAGCGTTGAGTACGCTCGCGAGAAACTGGCCGGCAAACGGGTGATTGCGCTGACCGGTGCCGGAATCAGCACAGATTCCGGAATCCCTGACTATCGCGGTCAAGGTCGAGTCACCCGCCACCCAATGACTTTTGATGCATTCATGGGCTCGCAGCAGGCCCAAATTCGTTACTGGGCGCGCAGTTATGTCGGTTGGAGTCGAA
>CAEZVN010000014.1_pt1 | contig 14296 bp, 10 predicted proteins | sample 7264741 | NCBI WGS metagenome assembly CAEZVN01 (sample SAMEA6813856, study PRJEB35770) | uncultured Rhodoluna sp. | biome: Freshwater; feature: Freshwater reservoir; material: water | place: Czech Republic | collected 2017-05-23 | depth 0.5m m | reverse complement strand
TGCACGTGATCAAGGTCGAAACCAAAGGCATCGAGAGCTTCAAGGGTTCTGCCGAAAACAAAACCGTTCTTCGCATCCAAGCCGGTGAAAACTGGGATGACTTCGTCGACCACGCCATCGAACACGGCCTAGCCGGGGTTGAAGGCATGGCCGGAATTCCGGGAACCGTTGGTGCCGGGCCAGTTCAAAACATCGGCGCATACGGTCAAGAGCTAAGTGACACATTTGTGCGCCTTGAGTTTGTCGATTATGAGACGCACGAGATTGTCATCCTGGATAAAGCCGACCTGGCCTTTGGCTATCGCGACAGCGTAATCAATCGCGGCCGCACCGGGCTAATCACCTGGGTTGAGCTCGAGCTCGAGCACTTCGGCGGCCTATCGGCACCGATTTCTTCGGGTCAAATCGCCGGTGCCTTCGGCGCTCAAATGGGTGACCAGTTGCCGCTTCGCGAGGTTGCCGACAGCGTCAAGAAAATGCGTGCCACCAAGGGAATGCTGCTCAGCGACAACGACCCAGATTCGGTCAGCTGCGGCTCGTTCTTCACCAACCCGATTGTCAGTCACACCTTCGCCCGCACCCTGCCTGAGGTTTCACCGCGTTGGGAAACCCTCGAGGATGACGGCCTAACCGTGAAGCTCTCGGCCGCTTGGTTGATCGAAAATTCCGGCATTAACAAGGGTTTCTCGCTGCCCGGTTCAAAGGCTGCGATTTCATCGAAGCACTGCTTGGCAATCACCAACCGAGGTGGCGCAACCGCGAAGGAAATTCTTCAGCTAGCGAACTATGTTCAGCTGCAGGTTTCAAATCGGTTCGGCATCACTTTGGTGCCCGAGCCAAACCTGATTTCGTTCTAAATGAAAATGACCTCCCGAGGGAGGTCATTTTCATTGGCCGAGGTTTTAGCCAAATAGTTTCTGCAGGCGCTGGATGCCTTCGAGCAACGGGCCATCGCCGAGCGCGTAAGACAGGCGAACATAGCCTGATGGGCCGAATGCCTCACCTGGAACCAAGGCAACCTCAGCTGCATCCAGGATGTAGTCACAAAGCTCGAGCGAGGTGTTGATCTGCTTGCCGCCCCATTCGCGACCGAGCAAACCGGTCACGTCTGAGTAGACATAGAAAGCGCCCTCAGGCATTGGCGCGTGCCAACCCGAAATCTTGTTCAGCTCGGCAACTGCCAACTTGCGACGACGGTCGAACGCGTCGCGCATCGCGAGCACTTCATCCTGGGGTCCGGTTAGCGCGGCAAGTGCCGCCTTCTGCGAGATGTTCGAAACGTTTGACGACAGGTGTGACTGCAGGTTGCCTGCGGCCTTCATCGCGTCAAGCGGGCCAGCCATCCAGCCGAGACGCCATCCGGTCATCGCATAGGTCTTGGCAACACCGTTCACCAGGATGGTGCGGTCGATGAGTTCAGGAACGGCCTCGGTGATTGAAACAGCCTTCAAGCCGTCGTAGGTCAGGTTCTGGTAGATCTCGTCGGTGATAACCCACATGCCGTTGTCGTATGCCCAGCGGCCGATTGCCTCGGTCTCTTCGCGGGTGTAGACCGAACCGGTTGGGTTCGAAGGTGAAACGAACAGCAAAATCTTTGAGCGTGAGGTGCGAGCAGCCTCGAGCTGTGCAACGGTGACCTTGTAGTTCTGGTCAGCGCCGGCGAAAACCTCGACCGGCACACCACCGGCAAGGCGAACCGCCTCCGGGTAGGTTGTCCAGAACGGGGTCGGCATTAGAACCTCGTCGCCCGGGTCAACCAGGGTTGCGAACGCTTGGTAAACGGCCTGCTTGCCGCCGTTGGTGACGACAACCTGAGCCGCCGAAATCTCGGTGCCTGAGTCGATGCGGGTCTTGTGTGCGATTGCCTCGCGAAGATCTGGCAAACCAATCGCTGGTGTGTAGCGGTGGTTCTTCGGGTCGCGAACGGCGATGGCCGCTGCCTCAACGATGTGGGCAGGGGTCGCGAAGTCTGGCTCGCCGGCGGCATAGGAGATAACCGGGCGGCCTGCGGCCTGCAGCGATTTCGCCTTTGCGTCTACCTTGAGGGTCGCAGATTCTGCGATCGAGCCAATACGCTTTGAGATTCTAGGAAAGTCAGTCACCCGCCAAGTCTATCGAACGGGCATTTGGGCTTTGCATTAACCGCCGCCAAGGTTTACACTCTTTAGAGGTAGTTTGACAACTTCTGAAGCCTAATCTGGCACAAATTCACTTTTAGATTTCAATCTAGAAGTCTGTCTTGCGTCAGATGGTTTTGATAGTTGGCAACCTAGCCCTGTGAAGGGTGGTGGCTCAATTGGTAGAGCATCGGTCTCCAAAACCGAGGGTTGCAGGTTCGAGTCCTGTCCGCCCTGCAAGTTGTTATTAGTTAGAAGAAGGAATCTCTCATGGCAGATGAGCTAGAGCAGGAAGACGTAGTCGAGCGCGCTAAGGCCGACCAGGTCGCCAAGCGCAACGTCGTCGGTCGCGTGGTTCTATTTTTCAAGCAGGTTGTTGGCGAGCTAAACAAGGTCACCAAGCCGACCTTCGCTGAGCTTCGCAACTACACCGGCGTCGTACTGGCGTTCGTTGTAGTAGTCATGGCGATCATTTCGCTGCTCGACTGGCTCTTCTACCAGGGTGTAACTTTCGTCTTCACCCCGACTGCATAGTCGAAACCAGCAGTCGAACCAAGTTTTCAAAAACGATAGGACACATCAAGTGAGTGATTCAGAACGCAACGAACTAGAGGCGCTAGCCGAGGTTGCAGTTGACGTAGCTGCTGACGCCGTCATTGCCGAAGCCGACGCTGACTTTGCTGACCTTGCCGTTGACGCAGCCGCAGAGCTTGAGCAGGACCTAGAGCTTGAAGAAGCCATCGTCGAAGCCGCAGAAGTTTCTGCAGCAGCTGCCGACGAGGTTGAAGAGGGCGCTCCTGTAGAGGAAGACCCATACCGCGAGTTCCGCAACGAGCTTCGCCGCCAGCCTGGCAAGTGGTACGTAATCCACAGCTACGCAGGTTACGAGAAGCGCGTAAAGCAGAACATCGAAAACCGCAAGCTTGCTCTTGAGGGCGGCGACGACATCTTCCAGATCGAAGTTCCTATGGAAGACACCATCGAGATCAAGAACGGTCAGCGCAAGCTAGTCACCAAGGTTCGCATCCCTGGTTACGTTCTAATCCGCATGGAAATGAACGAAGAGTCTTGGTCACTGGTTCGCCACACCCCAGCCGTAACCGGCTTCGTTGGCAACTCGCAGAACCCAACTCCACTTCGCCCAGACGAGGCCTTCAACATGTTGAAGACCCTTTACGTTCTTCCTGAAGAGGCAGAGGCGAAGCTTGCAGCTAAGGGCGGCGTAGCCGTCAAGGGCAAGGCAAAGGCCATTCCGATTAACGTCAACTACAAGCTTGGCGAGAGCATCATGATCAAGGATGGTTCGTTCGCGGGTCTACCTGGAACCATTTCAGAGATCAAGCCAGAAAGCGGCAAGCTAATCGTTCTCGTTTCACTCTTCGAGCGTGAGACCCCGGTTGAGCTTGGCTTCGAGCAGGTTGGCGCACTGGCGTAAGCCAAAAACTAAAGATTTTCAAAGAGTTACAAAACCCTAGTAAAGGAATAACAAATGGCACCGAAGAAAAAGATCACCGGCATGATCAAGCTTCAGATCAACGCAGGCGCTGCTAACCCAGCTCCTCCGATTGGTCCAGCACTTGGCCAGCACGGTGTAAACATCATGGAATTCTGCACCGCGTACAACAACGCAACCGCAGACCAGAAGGGCAACGTTGTCCCAGTAGAAATCACCGTCTACGAAGACCGTTCATTCACCTTCGTCCTAAAGACTCCTCCTGCAGCTGAGCTAATCAAGAAGGCTGCTGGCGTTGCAAAGGGCTCAGCTACCCCTCACACCGTGAAGGTTGCTCAGCTTTCAAAGGACGCTCTATACAAGATCGCAACCCAGAAGATGTCTGACCTAAACGCCAACGATGTTGACGCAGCGGCAAAGATCATCGCGGGAACCGCTCGCTCAATGGGAATCACCGTCGAGGCTTAAGTCTCAACGGCTCTCACGAGCAACCGCTGGCTTTCGGGCTGGCAGCCCATCCGGGCAAAGCAACAAAGTAGTGGGAGGGTCGCGCGCGACCCGCTAACCACAACTGTGACCAATAGATAGGAACAACAGAATGGCAAAGCGCTCAAAGGCTTATGAAGCCGCAGCTGCACTCATCACCGAGGGCAAGCTTTACACCCCAGCCGAGGCAGTAACCCTAATCAAGGAGACTGGCTCAAAGAAGTTCAACTCAACCGTAGAAGTAGCTTTCAAGCTCGGTGTTGACCCTCGTAAGGCCGACCAGATGATCCGTGGAACTGTTTCACTTCCACACGGAACTGGTAAGACCGCCCGCGTTATCGTTTTCGCAACTGGTGCCGCAGCTGACGCTGCAGTTGCAGCAGGCGCTGACGTTGTTGGTGGCGACGAGCTAATCGAGAAGGTTGCAGCCGGATGGGTTGACTTCGACTCAGCAGTTTCGACCCCAGAGCTTATGGGTAAGGTCGGTCGTCTAGGTAAGGTTCTAGGTCCTCGTAACCTTATGCCAAACCCAAAGACCGGAACCGTTACTCCAGACGTAGCGAAGGCTGTTACTGACATCAAGGGTGGAAAGATTGACTTCCGCGTTGACAAGCAGTCAAACCTACACTTCATCATTGGTAAGGCATCTTTCACCAAGGAGCAGCTAGGCGAGAACCTAGGTGTTGCACTTGAGGAGATCCTACGTTTGAAGCCTTCGTCTTCAAAGGGTCGCTACCTAATCAAGGGTGCAGTCTCGACCACCTTCGGTCCTGGCATTCAGCTAGACACCAACGTAACCAAGGTTGAGTTCTAAAGTTCATTTTTAGTAACTAAGATGAGGGACCGGGCCACTGGCTCGGTCCTTTTTCTCTGAATCGAAAGGCGGGATATTGCCTCAGCACGCATTTGGCGCAGCCACACTTCTAGACACGAAAGACCCAATGGGTTTGCGTTCAAGCGCACCCCTTCTAGACGCGTGGATTCGCGATATGGAGACCGATCGGTCACCCTTCCAAATCCCGGGCCATAAAGGTCGCACCGACCTTACCGGAGCCATCGTGGATGGCGACATCCCGGTCCTGCCAGGCAATCACCCGCACCGCATTTCACCCTCACTCATCCTTGAAGCCGAGGCGCTAGCCGCCAACCTTTGGGGTGCCGAACTATGCCGCTTTGGCGTCAACGGCTCATCAGGTTCAAACCACGCAGCCGTCATGGCGGTTGCTGGCCCAGGCGACAAAGTCATCGTCTCGCGCACACTTCACAAGTCGGTTTTGGTCGGCTTGGTTTATGCCGGAGTTGTTCCAGTTTGGATTCGCCCGGAGATCAACCCGGCGACCGGCTTGCCGGAATACCTGCCATCGACTCGACTGGCCGAAACGCTGGCCGAGCACCCAGACGCCAAGGCGGTTCTGATTGGTGAGCCTTCATACGTGGGCACGATGTCGAACATCCCACGCCTGGCCAAGGTGACCCATGAGTATGGCATTCCGCTGGTTGTGGACGCTGCCTGGGCTGCGCACTACGGCTTCCACCCAGAGCTGCCAAACCACCCGATTGCTGAAGGTGCCGACATCGTCGTGACCTCTGCGCACAAGACGCTGCCGAGCTATTCGCAGGCTTCATTCGTGTTGGTTCGCGACAAGTATGTTGACCTGGCACGCTTCAACAAGATGTTTGACTCGACGCAGACCACATCCATGTCTGGTCGCATTTTGGCTTCTATTGATGCCGCGCGCGCGCTGCTTGAGCGCCACGGTCACGAACTCATTGGCCCAGTGATTGAGGCGACTGAGCGCGGCCGTGCATCCTTGGTGGCTGCCGGAATCGAAGTCATCGACGGCGAATACATCGACCCGCTCAAGCTCGTGATTATGTTCAGCAGCTGCGGTGTTGACGGCAACAAGGTTGAGGCCGACTTGCTAGCGCAGAACATCGATGTTGAGATGGCTAATCGCGACATCATCATCCCGATGATCACGTTTGCCGACACCCCTGACCGCATCAACGACCTGGTCAAGAAGATTATCGAATCGGTCAACAACCACCGCGGCGAACCTCGCCCGATTGAGATTCTGCCGGCGTTTTCCATTGAGCCCGAGGTTGTCGTAACCCCGCGCGAGGCGTTCTTCAGCTCGTATGAGGTTGTCGCTGCCGAGGACGCCGTTGGGCGCGTTTCAGCCGAGATGATTTGCCCGTACCCACCAGGTGTTCCTGTGCTTAGCCCGGGAGAGCGCATCACCGAGGCGGCCCTGAGTGCGCTGTTCGAAGCTCGTGACATGGGAGTGCGAATCGCCTTCGTTGCCGACCCAACATTGAAGACCCTGAAGGTGCTTCCAAAGGTTTAGGCTTTTGGAATGTCAGAAAAAGAATCCTCTTCAACCGAGCCAGTTGCAGCCTCAACCACAGAGGCGCCAGCCGAACCATTAGCTAGCGACTCAATGCCAGGATGGGCCCGCCGCGTCACCCTGTTCTTGACCGCGCAGACCATCTCGATGTTTGGTTCGTTCCTGGTTCAGTACGCGATTTTCTGGCACCTGACTCTGACTACCAAGTCTGGTTTGGTATTGGCTCTGGCCGCCATCTTTGGCTTCTTGCCGCAGGCCATCGTTTCGATTTTTGCTGGCGTTTGGGCCGACCGCGTGAACCGCAAAATCATGATCATTGCGGCCGATGTTTCGATCGCCGTAGCCACTCTTGGTTTGGCATTCCTGATGCTTTCGGGCGTCAGCGACCTATGGCTAATCTTCTTGGTCATGGCCGTTCGCTCAGTCGGCGCAGGAATCCAGATGCCAGCAGTGAATGCCATGATTCCGCAGATTGTGCCGAGCGATAAGTTGATGCGAGTTAACGGAATCAGCAGCAGCATCCAGTCGGCCATGGGTCTTCTTGCCCCAATCGCAGCCGCTGCGGTCTATGCCAACATGTCAATCGTTCCGATTTTCTTCATCGATGTCGTGACCGCCGTGATCGGCGTCAGCATCTTTGCATTCATCGCGGTGCCAAGCCTCGAGCGCGTCAATGCCGCCGACAAGCCGAGCTATTTTGCAGACCTCAAGGATGGAATGACCTACATCTTCACCCACGACCTAGTTCGCTGGGTAATGGGTATTTTCGCCGTGGTCTTCCTTTTGGCAGTCGCACCTTCGAACCTCTCGCCGCTTTTGATAGCGCGAAACTTCGGTTCAGAGGTTTGGAAGTTGACCGTCGCCGAAATCCTCTTCAGCGTAGGTATGGCGCTCGGCGGAATCGCGCTGGCCACCCTGGCCTCAAAGGTGAACAAGATCTCTTTGATTATCACCACCTCGATTTGTTTCGGATTCCTATCGATCGCCATGGGCTTCGCTCCAAATCTCTGGATCTTCTACGGCTTGTTCTTCGTGATTGGCCTGATCGTGCCTTCGTTCTTCACCTCGGCAATGACTACGTTGCAAGAGACTGTCGAACCTGAACGCCAGGGGCGCGTTTTCGGTTTTGTGGGCATCGTTATTTCGGTGGCAATGCCGGTCGGAATGTCGGTTCTAGGCCCGTTGGCCGATGTGTTCCCGGTCGAAAACCTTCTGGTCGCCAGCGGTATCACCATGATCATCGCCGTTGGGCTAGCGGTTTGGTTGCCGGCTGGTCGCCGCGCGGTTAAGGCTGCTCGTGCATCGAGCGAGGCTAAATCGCAAACTCCAGAAGCCCAGCCAGCCGACTAACCGCCTTCACATCCTCAACGCTCGTGAATCGCGAGCGAATCAGGGTGGGCGAGTAGACCAGATAGCTGTTTGTCTTGGCGCGTGAGAGTGCCACGTTCATGCGGTTTCGATCGAGCAAGAATTCGAGCCCGCGCGGAGCATCCTCGGCGCTCGAAGCGGCTAGCGAAATGATTACCGCCATGGCTTCGCGGCCCTGGAATTTGTCAACCGTGCCGACTTGCACCTGGTTGAAGCCCGCGGCGTCAAGGGCGTCGCGAATGCTGTCGACCTGCGCGTTGTATGGCGCGACAATCAGAACTTCATCTTCGCCAACCTTGGCGGATAACTCGGCAGTGAGCTCGAGCACCTTGGCCACCTCTTCTTCGGAGTGCGAGGAGTTACCCAAGTGCTCGACTGGCACGAGGTTCAAGCCTGGAGTCGTGCCTGAGATCGAGCGCAGGCTGGCATCGGCGTGAGAGTGCAGGCGACCCTCGTAGGCCAACCACGACACCGGCTTATTCACCGCGGGATGCATGCGACGGGTCACCTCAATGAAGAAACCGTGCTCTTCATCAAGGATGGCTTGCTCACCCATGTAGTGACCGAGGGCCGAGTTATCGACACCACCGGGATGAACGGCCTGAACCACCTGCGTTAGTTGCTGAGGGTCGCCCAGCAGAACCATGTTTTTCGCGCCTTGGGCGATGGCGATTGCATCAACCAGCGAGAACTGGGCCGCTTCATCGATGAAGATGTAGTCGAAATCTACTTCGAGAACCTTGTTCGCGCAGAAAGTCCAGGCCGTGCCGCCGATTACGTAGCCGCCCTGCTGACGAGCTCGCCAGTTGGCCAGCGCCGGATAGGCCGAAGGGGTAGTCCACGGCTTGATGCCGGTTTCTCCGGTCTTTTTCTGCTTGGCGATTTGCTCGCCGGAGATGCCGGCTTCGACACAACCGGCCAGCAGGTTTTCAACCGCAGAGTGGGAGTTGGCAACCACGCCAATGCGCTTGCCTTGGGCGACGAGGTGGGCAATAGTTCTTGAGCCAAGATAGGTCTTGCCCGAGCCCGGAGGACCCTGAACCGCGAGCACCGAGTGGTCGAGATTTTCGACTGCGTGAATTAAGGCAGGCAGGTATTCATCGCCGTCAACCGCCAGCAATCGCCCGTGTTTCAGGCTTGGTTCGCGGCGCATGAGTAGGTCTAGAGCCGGATGACCCTCGGGCGCTTCGTATCTAGGGGAGCGCCAGGCACTGGCGAGGGCAAGCGCATGCGCTTTCACAGCCTCTTGCTTGCCGCCGGCCGGAATCAGCTTGTCTTCGAAGATTGCGTTGGGAGCAAAGTCTGCATTTGCCACTGTGGTCACTCGTTGAAAGGTCACCTGATCGCCATGGATCGAGACAATCTTGCCCTTATCCAGTTCGTGCTGGTTGGCACCGTAGTTATAGCGAATGTAAATCTTCTCGCCGGCCTTGAGGAAGTTTGTTTGCCCCGGCTCGAGGTCATAGGTATAGGCAACGTTCACCTTGCTGCGCGCATCTAAACCGAGCTCAAAATCAAAACCTGCTTCGGCAACGCAGCCCTCGACCACTAGGGCCTTGCGGTCTCTATGCAGGTTGTCATTGGTCGAATCGCGACGAATTCGACGCTCTCGCCAATGGATAACTTCTTCTCGCTTATAGAAAAGCACGGAGTGCATAAGCGCCTGCCAAACCTTGGCGCGGTAATCGGCATCCTGGTCTTCGCCCCAAGGCCAGCCATCAAGGGCGGCAGCCATATTGTCGGTAGCGTGCTGCAGCTCGGCGAGCTCACGTTCGGCCTTGCTGGTGGCGCTGTCCTCGTCGTCGGGGTCAGTCGCCCACTCGGCTTTTTTTGAGGCTACCGCCGAACGGAAGTTTTCGTATTTTGCATGTGCGCCATCCATGGATGCCAGCCACTCCCATAGGGCAAGCGTTGAAACGCAGTCATCCTCGTTGTAGTCGCTGATCATCTGCAAAATCGACGCGGCTTCGGCCGGGTCGGCTTCGACAAGCTGGCGGTATTGGTCGTATTGCTCGATGCTTGAGCCGGCATCAACCACCTTGCTCTTGCGAGCGAAGTCGTAAAACACTTCGAGCTTCTTAATCGAATAGCTCGGCTGACTGATCATGATCGAGCCACGGATGACCTTGTAAAGGTCAATCATCTTGTCTTCGGCCAGCAACCAGGCGACTTCGGCGGCCATGACTCCATGACGAGCAGACAACTTAGTGAGTGCCGTGACCTCGTATGGTGCGTAGTGATAGATGTGGGCGGTGGGGTCGGCAACCATCTTGTCGTAGGCCCACTTCACGAAGCCGGCAAAAGCTTCAGCCTCTTGGTCACGGTCGTGTGCCCACCAAGCGAAGAAGGTTTTATTGCGAGTCACGGCACCGAAGAGATATTCCAAACCGCCACGTTCGGCGAAGTAAGGGAAGCCTTCCATGTCAAAGAACACATCGTTCTCGGAAGCAGGCGGAAGCACTCCAATTTCGGGGTCATCGAGCAACTGCCAGGAGTGTGCGCCAGAAAGTTTGTAATCGTTCTGCAAGCGAGCTTGGTTTCGCAGTTTGTCGAACGTGGTCGGAACGAAGGCATCCGGGCGATCAGAATCAACCGCAGCTGCCAACCCGGCCATTGTCGAGATTCCAGATTTGCGAAGCTTTTCAATCTGGCTCTTGTTGATGCCAGCCACCTGCACCAGGTGGTCGATTTCACGACGGTTGTGGTCGCACAGGCCCGGATATTCGCAGACCTTGCAGGAGTCCGACGAGTCACAGTGCAGGCTCAACGTCTCAAGTGAAAACTCGGCAGCATCGAGATTTTCGATTGCATCGAGGATGTAAGAACGAGCCTGACGCATCGCCGGAACAATCTCGCCCTCCTCGAAGGTGGCGAGAGTGCGGCTGCCAAGGATTAGCCCGTGACGCGAATCTTGAGCCTTTAGCCCAATGGCAGAAAGGGCATCAACGTAGAGGGCAACCTGCAACAGATAGTGCGGTTTTGGTGAACCGGCAAGTTTTGCATCCCAGGCGATGTAGCCAACCGAACTGCGAGCCTGATCTTGAAGTGCGGTCAGCTTGCCATCGACAAAGTCGAGGTCATAATCGGCGCGAACCAAGAAGTCGGGGCGACCCGAAAACTTGACTCGACCAATCTGGTGTTCGAGTGAGCCCTGGTAGATGACCGGAACACCAGCGTGCATCAACGCAACGGTTTCGTCTAGTTGGTTCGAGCCTTCGGGTCGGCGAAAGTCAGTTGAACCCAATGATTCGAGAAGTTCGTTTTCTAGGTCTTCTTCGAACTTCTGACCGTAGGTGACAGGAAGCCCTGCAACCGGAACCTCAAACTGGGCAACCAGCTCGGCGACGCCGGGAACCCGCAACTCGCGAGCAATCGCCAAACGAGTGCAGTGGTCGCAGCTCGAAGCGCGCATTAGATCGCGGGTGTTGTAGACCCAAAGGTCGTCGCTAACTTTTCTCATCTAGAGAAGTTTCGCACGCACTCCAGACATTAAAGCGAAGCTAGAACGGCCTCAAGTTCAGGCTTGGTCGGTGGCTCGCAGCCGGCACGCTCACAAGTGATCGATGCGGCGATTCCCGAGGTGTGAACTAGCTCACGCCAAGCTTCATCGCTGAGGTTGGTTAGGCGGTCAAAAGCATCCGAGCCCAACGCATCCAGGTCTGACAGCTGGCCGAGCATGTTTGCACAGAAGGTGTCGCCGGCGCCGACGGTGTCGACCACGTTGATCTTTCGCGATGGAACGTCGATGCGCACTCCGCCCGGGCGATAGATCGAGGTTCCGTCGCCACCGCGGGTAACGAAAACGTGGCGGCCAGTGTCGCCAATCCAGGCGTTAACGATGTCGTCGACGTCGGCGCCTTCATCCAAGCCGTAAAGCCACTGGATGTCTTCGTCAGAGGCCTTGATGACGTGTGAGAACGAGTTGACACGCTCAACACGCTTGCGCTCGACTTCGCGCTCAAAGCCAAGTGCCGGGCGCATGTTGATGTCGTGGCTGATGGTCACCGATTTCTGGTCGTAGTGCGCCTTCGCCCACTCTTCGATGACCGCGTTGCCCGGCGCCATCGCCATGGTCAAGCAGCCAAACTGGATTGCGGTTGCATGCATGTTTTCGAGGTCAACGTCGGTTGGAAGTTCGGCCGGGGTCCAACCCCAGTCGGCGGTTCCGTTGACATAGAAGCTGTAGTTAGGCACCCCGTGCGAGTCGATGCTGACCACGGCAAGAGTGGTGAGCTCGGTTGCGTCGATGCTGTGTTCGAGGTGAACGCCGTTTGATTCAAGGCGGTCACGGATGATTTTGCCGAAGCGGTCGTTGCTGATGCGACCAAGGAACTGGTGCTTGGTTCCACGGCGAGCAAGTGCGAGAGCTACGTTTGCGTTGGCGCCACCGACAACTGCGTTGAAGGCGCCGGCCTGATATCGGTTTTCGATTAGGTCGATTAGGGCTTCGCCAATTACAAGAATCATTAGTAGTTCTCCGGTTCGTTTTCTGGATACATGACAAGGTTAGCGACTGAGCCGCGGGCAATAAGTTCGGTTGGCAAAACAATCTTTTCGGCTTTTTGCCCTGGCGCATCAATCTCTGCGAGAAGCTTCTCAACGGTGATTGAACCGAGGTCTTCAACCGGGCGAGCAACCACTGTGATGCCAGGAGCCATGGCGGCTGCCCACTGAGAATCGTCGACTGTAATAAGTGAGATGTCTTTGCCGATTACCAAACGCCGGTTGCCTGCAGTCTTGAGCAGGACGAGCGCCATGTCGTTGTTCGTGGTCAGGATGATCGTCGGCGCTTTTGGCTGGTCAAGCAATTTGGCTACCGCAATCTCTGGGTCTCGAGCATTGTCTTCGCAGAACATCCAGCTCTGCTGCTTCGGCTTGATTCCCAGGTCGGCACAGCCGCTCATGAACCCGTTGATGCGATCTTCAACGGATGAAATCATTACTGCCGGGCGTTCGGTGGAGTGGCCATAGTTTCCGGCGGCAGCGACCAAGAAACCGAAACGACGGTGGCCCATCGCGTAGGCGTGACGCACCGCAGCTTCGGTTCCTGAGAAGTCATCAGTGGTAATTGTCGTCGCAACAATTCCGTCTACCCTTCGGTCGAATAGAACAAGAGGCTTGCCACTCTTCTGAACCGTTGCGAGATGGTCGTGCACTGCTGCGGTGGATGGAACCACGATGAGGCCATCGACTTGCTTGTCAATGAGAGTTTCGATTGCCTGGCGCTCGGCGGCGATGTCTTCATCCGTGTTGGTGATCAACACCTGATAGCCGTGAGACTTTGCTGCGTCCACAATCGCTTTGGTCGCTCGGTCAAAGAATGCATTGGTGAAGTCCGCGATGATGACGAGCCCGATTGTGCGAGTGCGACCCTGGCGCATGGCGCGCGCAACCTCGTTTGGTCGATAGCCGAGTTCGGCAGCTGCCCTGCGAACCTGCTCAACAGTCTGGGCAGCGATGCGTCCGTATCCACCCATTGCACGCGATGCGGTTGCGCGAGAAACGCCAGCGCGCTCGGCGACATCGATGATGGTCGGAGCGGAGGATTTCTGAATGGCCATGGGTTCTATCCTTGCCTCTATTTCGGTTGCAAAATATTTCGTGACAAAACCGTTACCTCCAAAAGTTGCTTGCAAAGGCTTACGGCTGTCAAGATTGTAACAAGATTTGTGAGAACGTTCTCGCAAATCTCTCACAAATCACTTACAAGGAGACATTCAATGAAGCGTTCTACTCGTGTACTAGCAGCTACCGCAGCTGCGGCACTTGCGCTAACCGGTGTTGCAGCTGCTGCAACTCCTGCTAACGCAGCAAAGAAGATCAAGATTGCATTCGTAATGGGTGCAGTAAACGACCCATTCTTCAACGCAATGAAGGTTGGCGCAGTTGCTGAAGCTAAGGCTCAGGGCGTAGACCTACTTTGGAAGGGTGACGCTCAGTACTCTGCAGCTACCCAGCTTCCAATCGTGAAGAACGTAATCGCAACCCTAGGTAAGGGCGACGGTCTAGTACTTATCCCAACCGACGGCGCAGCACTTCAGGCATCAAACGATGCAGCTGCTAAGAAGGGCATCGTCGTTGCTAACGTCGACACCCAGGTTGGCAACCTTTCAAAGGTTCTAATCCAGATCACTGGTAACAACGAAGACGGTGGCGCTAAGGCTGCTGCAGCAATCGCAAAGGCAGTTGGCTACAAGGCTGGCTCAACCTACGAAGTTGTAATCGGTCTAACCTCAGCTACCGCTACCACCAACGTTGCTCGTCTAGAGGGCTTCAAGGCTGCAGTTGCTAAGGACTACCCAGGTCTAGTAATCAAGGACACCGCTTACTCAGAGTCAAACTCTCAGAAGGCTGCTACCAACGTTGAGACCTGGTTGACCAAGTACCCAAACCTAAAGGGTATCTTCGCGATTGACGGCACCAACGCTTCAGGTGCAGCTGCTGCACTTCAGTCAAAGGGTCTAGTTGGCAAGATTGCTCTTGTTGGTTACGACGCTTACCCAGCAAACGTTGACCTAATCAAG
>CAEZVN010000013.1_pt1 | contig 15089 bp, 14 predicted proteins | sample 7264741 | NCBI WGS metagenome assembly CAEZVN01 (sample SAMEA6813856, study PRJEB35770) | uncultured Rhodoluna sp. | biome: Freshwater; feature: Freshwater reservoir; material: water | place: Czech Republic | collected 2017-05-23 | depth 0.5m m | reverse complement strand
AGATTTTGGATGTCACCGACAAGAACAGCCAGTGAACAAAACGATTTCTCCAGTCTACACTCAGACCATGACCGAAAAACAGCAGTTTAAGCTCGTTCGTGACTATGGGGATTTCGAACTTCGGGAGTATCCAGACCACGTCCTGATGCAGGTTGAAGTCGAGGGTGATTTCTTGCGAGCCGGCAGCATCGGCTTCGGGCCACTAATCAGTTATATAAGCGGCAATAACCAGAGCGCGCAGAAGATTGCGATGACGGCTCCGGTCATCCAAGAGGCGACTTCTGAGACCACACACCTGGTGAGTTTCGTAATGCCAAATGGAACCGACCCCAAGGATGTTCCGGTGCCGGCTAACTCGAGGGTGAACATAAAGGCCATGCCTACCCAGCTAACCGGCGTGCGCAAATTCGGTGGCGGCTGGAATGACAAGCGATTTACTTCAGAAGGTGAACTTTTACTTGAAGCGGTGATTCGCCAAGGGTTTGAGCCGGTCGGAAATCTATACTGGGCAAGATTTGATCCACCCTGGAAGCCAGGCTTCCTAAAGAGCAATGAAGTACTTATCAACCTAAAGAAAGCTAGCTAGATGAAAATCAACGCAACACTTCAGAAACTGATCGTCGAGTTTCTTGGCGCGACCCTATTTCTAATCGCACTCAGTGGCAGCATTTCACACTCGCTTGCATTGCCGGAGTTGGCAATCGCAGCGACATTTGGACTTGCCCTTCTAATCACCAGCGGCATCAGCGGTGGGCACCTAAACCCGGTGGTTTCGCTGTATTTCTACTCACGAAAGGTGCTGTCACTAAAGGAGTTCCTCCTTTATGTCCTCGCTCAAATCGGTGGAGCATTCTTCGGAATGTTGATTGGCTTGCAGCTGTGGGGCAAGGCAATTCGCCCGCTCAACATCGGTTCGGCACCAGACATTTCAGTGCTCCTAGGTGAATGGGTCGCCACCGGAGGCCTAGTCTTCCTGTTCGGCTTCCTGGTTGCTACCAAGCGTGCAAACCTCATCCCAGTGACCGCTGCGCTTTGGATTTTCTCGGCAGCGAGCTTCACTCAGAGTGGCGCGCAGGCAAACCCTGCAGTTTCACTGGCTCTGATTCTCAACGGGCAGGGCGTGACCACCTCGGGCTGGATCATCATCGCCCAGTTGGTCGGTCTGGTCTCGGGCATCTTGGGAATCATGGTTTTCACCGCCAAGCCAGGCAAGTCAAAGGCTAAGGCCAAGGCGGTCAAGAAGGTTTCTAAGAAGTAAAACAACAGGTAAACAAGTTCGGAGGGCCTCGGTTTGCGCCGGGGCTCTCTGCTTTAATCGGAACATGTCTAAAAAAGCCTCCGTTCTATTTGTATGCGTTCACAATGCCGGCCGTTCTCAGATGGCAGCCGGATACCTGCAGACCCTAGCCGGTGACCGAGTTGAGGTTCGCTCAGCAGGAACCCAGCCAAAGAACGAGGTCAACCCTTCAGCGGTTGCCGCAATGCTCGAAGAAGGCATCGACATCAGCTCGAACACGCCAAAGGTTTTGAGCGACGAGGCCGTGAAGGCATCCGACTACGTGATCACCATGGGCTGTGGCGATACCTGCCCTTACTTCCCTGGCAAAACCTACCTCGACTGGGTCTTGGATGACCCGGCCGGCCAAGGTGTCGAAGCCGTGCGCCCGATTCGCGACAAGATTCGCGAGCACATCGAGGCACTAATCGCAGAAATCGACGCAAAGTTCTAACGCCTTGACACCCAAACTGTTACATAGTTTGGTTAGCCAATTGGAATATTCCTGCCATACTTTCTAGAAACAGGGGAGGGTTGGAATGTCACCTAGAACTCGAAGCGTTCCGCAGCCTAAGCAGGAGCGCGCAAAAGACACAGTCCAGCAGGTTATTGATGCAACTAACCGAGCGATTGAAGGCGGTGGCGAATCTTCGGTTCGCATCCAAGAGCTGTCTGCCCAAACCGGGGTCTCAATCGGTTCGATTTATCACCACTTTGGCGACCGCGATGGCCTAATCCGCGCAACCTACGTTCACAACTTCGCGTCAAGCATCCAGCAAGACATCGCCCGCGCCAAACGCTTTATGGCCAAGATGCACAGCACCGAAGAAATCGCCCAGCACTACGACGAAATGCTGCGGTTTTTGGTTGAGCACTTCAAGCACGTTCCTGCGGATAAGCGTGCGAGCATCATCGGCAACACCACCGGTCGCCCACTTTTGCGGGCTGCACTTGCCGAGGTACAACACGAACTCACCGAACAGCTCACCGAAGTTATGGTTTTGCTTCAAGAGCGAAAGATGCTCAAGCCGCACCTCTCGCCGCGCGCAGCAGCAGTTATGACCTTGGGTATGCTTCACGGCCGAATTGTTGCCGAGATTGACAGCTCGCCGGTCAGTGACCTCGAGTGGAACCGAGCGATGATTAGCGCTTTCGGCGGGCTATTCGTTCTGAACGACCAGCCGAACTTCTAGCTTTCGTTATTTGCCGGCTGCTAGTTCGCGAGCGCGAGCCAGTGCAGCTTCGGTTGCCTCGACAAACATCGCCTCAAGATCCGTTGCACCCATCCGTGCGATTGCGCGCTCGGTGGTTCCATTTGGGCTGGTCACCTGCTTGCGAAGTGCCTCAGGGGTCTTGCCCGAGGCGGCCAAAAGTTCGGATGCGCCGAGGAAGGTTTCGTTCACCAGCAGCGCAGCATCCTGGTCATTGAAACCGTGGTGCTTAGCGGCCTTGGTTAGCTGCTCAATTAGGTAGAACACGTATGCCGGGCCCGAACCAGAGATGGTGCTGAGGGCGTCGATGCGCGATTCTTCGAGAACGATGGTCTTGCCGACGGTTTCAAAAAGCTGAACCGTGGTCTCGATGGCCCAATCTGTTGCTCGCTCGCCCGCCGCAATGCCGGTTACTGCGCGGCCAACAATCGCCGGAGTGTTTGGCATGGCTCGAACCACGCCGACATCCTCGGGCAAAACTGCCTCCATGGATGCGGTGGTAACGCCCGCCGCGACACTAATCACTAGGGCGTTGTCGTTGATCGACTCGGCCACTTCGGCCAAAACTTCAGTTACGTAGGCAGGCTTCACGCCCACGAGAACTACATCTGCGCCGGCCACAGCCATCGCGTTTGCATCTGCTCCGTTTTCGAGCGCAAAAGCGTGAACACCGAGCTCGTCGATGTGCTTTTCGGCACTGGCCGCGGTCTTGGTGCTGACCGAAATATTGGCTGGGTCAAAGCCCGACTTGAGCAGGCCGGCAAGGATGGCGCCGCCCATTGATCCAGAGCCGAGGATTGCGATGCGATTGATATTCACCTATTCAGTTTAGGCGAGGGGTTTTGTCGGCGGTGGTTGATAGTTTTGAGTCATGGCTAACCCGAAATCAACCTTTGTCTGCACCGAGTGCGGTTGGTCGACCCCGAAGTGGGTCGGTCGCTGCGGCGAGTGCCAGGCTTGGGATTCAATGCAGGAGGGTGCCGTCGGCGGAGGTCGAGGCCTCGGAGTCGCAAAGCAGGTGCGTGCCCTGAAGCTCGTGGAGTCTTCAGCGGCAAAACCAATCACGGACGTTTCAACCGAACGCGTTGCCGCTTGGTCAACTCAGGTGGGTGAATTCGACCGAGTCTTGGGTGGCGGTTTGGTGCCCGGCGCTGTGGTCCTGCTCTCAGGAGAACCGGGCGTAGGCAAGTCAACCCTGTTGCTCGAAGTTGCCGCTAACACCGCCAAATCTGGCAAGAAAGTTCTTTATGTAACCGGCGAAGAGTCGGTTGGTCAGGTTCGTCTTCGAGCCGAGCGCACAGGCGCACTCACCGACAACCTATACCTGGCAGCCGAAACCGACCTTTCGACCGTTCTCGGGCAAATAGATGCGGTCGGCCCGGAGCTTCTAGTTGTTGACTCGGTCCAGACCATCGCCGCCAGTGAAATCGACGGTGCCGCCGGCATGCCTTCGCAGATTCGCGAGGTTGCCGCCAACCTAATTCGCGTCGCTAAAGAGCGTGCGTTACCGGTCATCCTGGTTGGCCACGTCACCAAGGATGGTTCAATTGCCGGCCCTCGTGCGCTCGAGCACTTGGTTGATGTGGTTTGCCACTTCGAGGGTGATCGTCAGACTTCGCTTCGATTCGTGCGTTCGCTAAAAAATCGTTTTGGCCCCACTGACGAAGTTGGCTGTTTCGAGATGACCGGTGAGGGCATCAACCAGGTGAGCGATCCGAGCGGAATGTTCCTATCCCGCGGCGATGCTCCCGTGTCAGGAACCTGCGTGACCGTAACCGTAGAAGGCAAGCGGCCGCTGATTGCCGAGGTGCAGGCCTTGGTCGTCAAGTCGTCAACTCCACAGCCTAGACGTGTCACCAATGGGGTCGATTCAGCCCGCGTTGCCATGCTGCTGGCGGTTCTGGAACGTCGAGCCGGCCTTCGGCTTGGTGACTCAGATGTCTACGTGTCCACGGTGGGCGGAGTTCGTTTGACCGAACCAGCTGCTGACTTGGCAATCGCCCTCGCAATCGCTTCGGCCGTGCAAGACAAGCCAATTGCTCATAACCTAGTCGCTTTTGGTGAAATCAGTTTGGCCGGCGAGATTCGAAAGGTTTCAAACGGCAAGATTCGGGCCAACGAGGCCAACCGACTGGGCTTTATCCGCTCGGTTGATTCAGAAGTGGGAGATCTTCGGGCTGCATTGAGCCTGGGCCTTAACTGGTAAACGGTGGCCGGCAGAGCCGACCACCGCGTCTATCCGGGGGCAGATAGACCTAAGGTTTCTTCTTAGTGACAAGAACAGAAACCGAAGTCTTATTACCAACACGCTTAATCACCGTTACTGCCGAAACGCCGCTCCTCCTGAGCTCGGCAACAATAGCGTTGGCTTGGGCAGTTGCCTTTGAAACAGATGTGCCAGTTGTAGTCACGGCAATAGACACCGCCTTGCTAGATGTTTTTACCAAAGCGGCGGTCTTGGCTAACGAGGTCTTTGCGGCTGGCGTAATGGATGTGCTGCCGATGGCCATAGGCACGCTAACGGTAATCAGCTGTGCAGATATCAAGACGGGTTTAGCGGCGACCGCTGGGGTCTCGGACGTTGGGGCCTCGACGATTGGGGCTTCGACTGCCGGCTTGGTTGTGGAATCCGCTGTTTGAGCAACCTCAGGCACCGTTGGCTGAGAGGTCTGCTGCGCAGGCGCATCGGAACCGCGACTTGGCTCCTCGCGGGGCGCCTGCACAGGTGGGGTGGTCGGCTCATGGCCAGTGTTGTAAATAGGTGTTTCGGACGGGCTTGGAGAAGGCTGACCGCTAGGTGTGTCCTCTCTTGGCGGCGGTGGCAGCATTGGAAGCGGCGGCTCAAGTAGCCCCGGCCCGTCGACGATCAAGACAGGGGCATCACTTCGATTCGCGATTTCGTCTGCACCGGCGATTTGGTGCCCGACAAGTATGGAGGCCGCGACCAAAGACACCGATAGAGTGGCTACCCCGAGCCGTTGATATTTGGAACTTTTCATTTTTATCCCCACAAGAAATTGGCACCCGTGTGGTGCTAACACCGTCAGATTACGTCGTTCGAACCCCGTGTTTACTTGGGTTTTGGAGGCAATTCGGACAATTTCGGGCAGACTTTGGACAATATCGGACAATTTAGATTCAATTTCAATGTCTGGGGTTACCCATAGGTTTTGACTTAAATAGGTCTCATCGTGAGATCTGCAGTTTAGGGGGCTAGAAACCGGGGTTGGAATGCAAGACGAAAGAGCACAACTAACAGATCGAGCCCGAGCGCTACTGCTCTCTTTCGCAATCAGTCATAACGCGAGCGACTTTTGTAGGTTCCTCACCGTTGTAACATTTCGGGATCTCGGTGCGACGGCCGCAATAATGGCAAGAGTCGAGCCCGACGGAATACTGCGCCTGACAGGGCAATATGGGCAAGGCGCCGAGGAGGCTGATGCCGCCCTCGGTTCTGATTCACAAACCACTCTTCTCAAACAGTCGATAACTATGGGCAGGGTCCAGCAGACAAGTGTCGTCCTCGGCGCAGCGTTCGACGACGACTTTGATTTCCTGGCTATACCATTCACGCCTGCGAGCGAAGTTCAAGGCGCTTTGGGGCTGTCCTTTCGAAATCGAGCTAGAGCGGCCGAAGTCTCGGAAACCGACATTCAACTACTAAGCCTGCTTTCAGAGCTAATGGCAATCAACTCAATGCCGAGAATTCGCACGTCCGGCCTTCTCTCAAAGCTCTACTTCGACTCTCTCGACCTCGACGACGTTTCCGCGCTAACCCCAAGACAACTTCGGGTTTTAGATGAAATGGCAATCGGCAAGACCAATGCTCAAATAGCCAGGTCCTTGAATGTTAGTGAGTCCACCGTAAAACAGGAATGCGTTCGCATCTTCAGGGTCTTGGGCGTTAGCACGAGACAAAGGGCCGTAGCCATGGGCAAGGAGATGGGGATCATCTAGCGGTTTGGGTTCACTAATCCGAGACTCAAAAGCTTTGATTCTGGCTTAGATTCCGCATCCATGTTTCTATAGGCCGAGGGGGTCATGCCGATCTCGGTTAGAAACTTTCGGTTGAAATTGGCCAAATTACCGTAGCCACTAGAACGTCCAATCGAGGCGATTGATTGCTCTGTTTGATCGAGCAACCGACAGGCGTGAGCTATGCGAAGTTTGCGCACCATGTCGCTAAAAGTTAGACCCGACGCTTTCTTAAAATATTTTGAGAATGTGGGTTCTGACATGTGAGCGATTCGTGCCGCCTCCGACATTCGAATGTCGAGCGTGAGATTTTCGAAGATGTACTTGATACCCGCCTCAACCGCAGAGCGCCCTTCGTTACTCGCATGTTCGTTGACCCAACTGCGTGACAGATATTGTTTTTCCGAGTCTGGCGCCTTCATGAAGAGGTCGATCAGGGCAAAGAATCCGGAAATCTGCCCGAGGCCTGAGGATATCCCGACGCCTTCCAAAAGCGCCTCTGCCTTCGCCCGGGTCTCACCATGGAAGATAATTCCCTGCTTTATTTCTTCCAAAAACGACTTGACTCCAGTTAGCTCCGGGATGACCGTGCTCACCCGAAGTAGCCAATCGGCATCAAACTGAATCAGCGCGTCTCGGTTCACAAATACCTCACCGGGTTGAAGATCGCTCATCCAGTCATGGGGCAAATTTGAGCCCATGATGCTGACCTGTCCAGGTTCGAATGCGCCGATGTAATCACCAGCGATTAAGCTTCCTGAGCTTTTTCGAATCAAATGAATCTCGATTTCAGGGTGGTACTGCCATCTCGCAATCTCACTCGGATAGTCGTGCTCGAGCCAACGAAATGACTTCGATGGGTGCGGGGGGATGACCTCAAGGTAAGGATCCAATTCGAGAAATTGCTGTGGTGACCGGTTCGTTTTGACGCTGTTATTTGATAACGGATTCATAACTCTATTTTTCCAATCCTGAGAATTTGCTGTTTAGTTGCGCTTTGTTTGCAAAATGTTTGCAAACAAAATATGCCCTGTATTCGCGGGGGTTGCGGGCAACTAATACTTTTTTTCTAAGTTTTCGGGCTATTTTCGAGATTTCGACTACCGAAAAATAGTATCAGAAATTCATGTTTTTTGACCCCCTTTTTATTTTGATTGCCTGAGCCAAAGCGGTAACTTCAAACCACGGAGAAGCTAGTGAACCGATTCTTGGTTTCTCCTCCGGACCATTCCGGACCTCAAAAAAACATGTAGCAACGAAAACAAAGGAGTATCAATGCTTTTGAACAAAAAGCTTGCAGCCTTTGGAGCGATGGCAGTTGTTTCTGCTCTAGCTCTATCGGGTTGTGCAGCATCAACTGAAGACGCAAACGCACCTGTCACCCTGACCCTGGCTACCGTGAACAACGGACAGATGAAGGACATGGAGACTCTCAAGGGCGAGTTCGAAAAGGCAAACCCAGGAATCACCGTTAACTTCCAGGTCATGGAAGAAGGCGACCTACGTAGCGCTGTTACTGCTGACGTTGCTAACGCAGCCGGTCAGTACGACATCGTCACCATTGGTGCCTACGAAGTTCCACAGTGGGGCGCAAACGGCTGGCTAGCCGACCTAACCCCTGCTCTAACCGAGGACAAGGCCTACGATGTTGAGGACATTCTTCCTCCAGTTCGCACCGCCCTATCTGTAGACGGCAAGCAGTATGCGGTTCCTTTCTACGGCGAGTCATCAATCCTTATGTACAACAAGGAGATCCTCGACAAGGCAGGAATCACTGTTCCAAACAACCCAACCTGGCAGCAGATTGCTGACATCGCTAAGAAGGTAAACACCGCAGACCGTTCAGGTATCTGTATGCGTGGAAAGCCTGGCTGGGGAGACTTGTTCGCACCACTAACCACCGTCGTTCAGACTTTCGGTGGAACCTGGTACGACATGAACTGGGACGCAAAGGTCAACTCACCTGAGTTCACCCAGGCAGTCACCTTCTACAAGAACCTTCTTGACACCGCTGGTGAGAAGGACCCTGTTTCATACAGCTTCAACGAGTGTCTAACCGCTCTAAAGAACGCAAAGACCGCAATGTGGGTTGACGCTTCTGTTGCAGCATCGATGCTTGAAGCCGATGACTCGCCTGTCAAGGGCAAGATGGGCTACGCTCACGCTCCGGTCGTAAAGACCAAGGAGTCAGGATGGCTATGGAGCTGGAACCTTGCAATCCCTGCAAACACCCAGCACAAGGATGCAGCAACCAAGTTCATCAAGTGGGCCACTAGCAAGGAATACCACCAGCTAGTCGGTAAGACCCTTGGTTGGACCCTAGTTCCACCAGGTGCCCGCACCTCAACCTACTCAATCCCTGAGTACAAGGAAGCGGCAGCTGCATTCGCTCCAATTACCCTTGAGGTAATGAGTGCGGTAAACCCTGCACAACCTGGTGTAAACCCACAGCCATGGGTTGGTATCCAGTACGTTGCAATCCCTGAATTCCAGGACGTTGGAAACCAGGTTGCACAGCTTGTAGCTGACGCTCTAGCCGGTCGCAAGACAATCAAGGAAGCTCTTGATGAAGGCCAGAAGATCGCTCAGGTTGCTGGCGACGCACACAAGAAGTAAAAAGTTTCACCAGTTTCAAACTCGGGGTCGGTCGCCAGTCGGCCGACCCCGAGCCCAACTCTTCAACTAGGGACCAAGAAATGACCACAACCACACCAGCAGTTGCCTCCATCGGCAAAGTAGCGAAGAAGAACGTTTGGCTCTCACGCTCACTCATTCTGCCGGCTCTAACTTTCGGAATCGTCATGACACAGATTCCATTCCTAGTCACCATCTACTTCTCTTTGCTCAACTGGAACTTGCTGAAGCCAGGAGAGATTGGTTTTGCCTGGTTCAAGAACTACATCTCGGTGTTCACCACGGGAGACCTTGTTCCATCGATCATCGCGACAGTTGGCATCACCGCCTCAGCCGTGATTCTGTCACTGCTTTTCGGGCTGCTCTTCGCCATCCTGCTGGACAGAAATTTTCGAGGTCAGGCACTTGCTCGAACTTTGGTCATCACTCCGTTCCTGATCATGCCAGCAGCCGCGTCGCTGATCTGGAAGTATTCAATGTTTGACACCAGCATTGGCATCATCAACTGGGTCACCACATCTCTCGGTCTTCCATCAATCGCATGGAGCACCGATTTGCCTCTAGCTACCGTAATCATCGTGTTGACCTGGCAGTTCACACCATTTTTCATGTTGATTTTGCTTGCTGGCCTTCAGAGCCAGAGCCGTGAAGTTATAGAGGCCGCTTCAGTAGATGGGGCAGGGGCACTCCGCACTTTCCAGTGGATGACCCTGCCTCACCTACGCCAGTACATCGAGATTTCCGTTCTTCTCGGAAGCATCATGTTGCTTCAGGTATTTGACCCGGTTGCCATCATGACGAAGGGTACTGGCGGAACCAAGACCCTCGCATACCTGCTCTATGAGCGTGCGTTCATCGGCTTGGATGTCGGCCAAGCGGCCGCTTACGGTGTGGTAACCGTAGTCCTGACGCTTATTGTCGCGACCATTGCTCTAAAAACTCTTTTCAAGGTATTTATGGCCGGAGGCAACCGCTAATGAAGAAAGCTAAAGCTTCTCTAATCACCACCTTCACTTGGGTCTTGGTTTTCCTGTTCTTCTTCCCGGTAGGTTGGATGTTCTTGAATTCGTTCAAGTCTGAAAATGACGCATCATCGATTGTTCCAAAGCTGTTCTTCAACATCGACACCTCGGGCTTCCAGCGCCTTATGGATCGTGGAATGATCAGCTACCTCGAGCACTCTCTCGCATCGAGCGTGACTTCAACTCTGCTTGTGATTGCGCTAGCAGTTCCGGCTGCCTACGCGCTCAGCATTCGCCCAATCAAGAATGTTCAGGACGCGCTTTCATTCTTCATCTCGACCCGCTTCATGCCTGCAGCAGCGTCGATTCTGCCGCTTTACATGATCTTCAAGACTCTGCACGTGCTCGATAACGTTGGAGCCTTGACGCTCGTCTATGCCGCTATGAACTTGCCGATTGCGGTTTGGATGATGCGCTCGTTCTTCAGCGAGGTGCCGCTTGAAATAGTCGAGGCAGCCCAGATCGACGGCGCCAACTTCCGCACCGAATTAACTCGCGTTGTGCTGCCAATTGTTCTACCCGGAATCGCAGCGGTTGCACTGATCTGTTTCATCTTCTCTTGGAACGAATACTTCTTGGCAACTTTGCTAACCAGCAACAACGCCAAGACGACGCCACCATTTCTTGCCAGCTTCGTTGACGGCCGAGGGTTGTTCCTTTCAGTTCTCTCAGCCGCTTCGACCGTTGCCGCGTTGCCGGTGATTATTGCCGGATGGATCGCTCAGAAGCAACTTGTGCGCGGCCTAGCCATGGGCGCGGTGAAATAAACGTGACTCGCCTCAACGAAGCATCGTTGGCTTCGGTCAAAGCCGAAGTTGAAACACCAAAATATGACCGAAGCAGAGTGACTACCGGAATTGTGCATTTTGGTGTCGGCGGTTTTCACCGTGCGCACATGGCGATGGCCTTGGATGACCTGATGAACCAGGGCAAGGCCTTCGACTGGGGAATCTGCGGTGTTGGACTCATGGAATTCGATCTCAAGATGAAGAACGCTCTGCAGGAGCAGGATTGCCTATACACCTTGACCCTGAAGCACCCGGATGGGCGCCGCGAGGCTCGCGTAATTGGCAGCATCATCGAGTATCTATTTGCGCCGGACAACGCCGAGGCAGTCATCGAAAAGATGGCAGCACCCAGCACGAAAATTGTTTCGCTAACGATCACCGAAGGCGGGTATAACTTCGATCGCGTCACGGGAGAATTCGATGTAACTAACCCCGCGATAGCTTCAGACCTCGTCAGTGGGGCGACTCCAAAAACAGCGTTCGGGTTCGTGGTTGAGGCTCTTCGTCGCCGTCACGAGCGAGGCATTCCGCCATTCACCGTGTTGTCTTGCGACAACATCCAGGGCAATGGGGACATCGCCAAGAAGATGTTTTTGGCGTTTGCCGAACTGAAAAACGCTTCGCTGGCAGCCTGGATTGATGAAAACGTCATGTTTCCGAACTCGATGGTTGACCGCATCACTCCAGTGACCTCAGCCGAGGACATTGCTGAAGCTGAAGCCAAGCTGGGTCTGCACGATGCCTGGCCAGTGGTCGCCGAGCCATTCTTTCAGTGGGTAATCGAAGACCACTTCACGCTTGGCAGGCCAAACTTTGATGAGGTTGGCGTGCAGTTCGTCGAAGACGTGGAACCATATGAGCTCATGAAGCTTCGCCTGCTAAACGCAAGCCACCAAGGTCTAACCTACTTCGGCTACCTCAGCGGATACCGTTTTGCCCACGAGGCCGTGGGTGACCCGGCGATTGCCAATTTTCTTTTGAAGTACATGGACAAAGAAGCGACACCAACCCTCAGACCGGTGCCAGGTATTGACCTAGACGCCTACAAGCACATGCTGATTGAGCGCTTTTCGAACCCAGAGGTTCGCGACACCCTCGCTCGCCTCTGCGCCGAGTCTTCGGACCGGATTCCGAAGTGGCTCGTACCGGTCATCCGAGAGCAGCTGGCTCGTGGTGGCGACGTGACCAGATCTGCTGCGATTGTGGCAAGTTGGGCTCGCTATGCAGAGGGCGTAGATGAAGATGGCAACGAGATCGTCGTAGTTGACCCATTGAAAGATCAACTTGTTCCGATTGCGAAATCTCAGAGAACTAACCCGCTCGCCTTCGTCGAAAACGAAAGCTTATTTGGCGATCTTGCAAAGAATGAAACCTTCAGAACGGCATACTTGACCGCCCTTCACTCGCTGTTTGAGAACGGCGCCCACAAGACCGTCCAATCACTGGCCTAAACGAAACGAAAAACATGACCACTCAGATGCGCGCCTCATACCTCATTAAGCAGGGAGAGGTGACTGTCAAGAATGTTGGCTTGCCCGAACTCGGCGACGACCAGGTCTTGGTGCAGGTTGCTTCGGTTGGAGTCTGCGGTAGCGACGTCCATTACTACCAGCACGGCAAAATCGGACCATACATCGTTGACCACCCGCTGATCCTCGGTCACGAACTTTCAGGCACAATCACCGCAGTTGGCAAGGATGTTGACCCTGCGCGCATCGGGTCACGCGTTGCTGTTGAACCACAGCGACCATGCCGAATTTGCACACAATGCAAGGCCGGTCGCTACAACCTGTGCCCTGCTATTGAGTTCTATGCAACACCGCCTATCCAAGGTGGTTTCTGCGAGTTTGTCACCATTCAGTCGGACTTCGCATTTGACATCCCAGACTCGGTTTCTTTTGATGCCGCCGCTCTGATTGAGCCGCTTTCGGTGGGCATTTGGGCTGCAAAGCGCGCAGAAATTTCAGTTGGTTCCAGAGTTCTGATTGCCGGTGCCGGTCCGATTGGTTTGATCATGGCACAGGTTGCGAGAGCCTTTGGTGCCGGTGAGGTCTACATCACCGACATCAATGCTGAGCGTCGAGACTTTGCCCTTCAGCACGGCGCTACGGTGGGCCTCGACCCACGTACCGATCAAGTCGAGGGTCTTGAAGTTGATGCTTTCATCGACGCCTCCGGAGTGGCTGGCGCAGTGGTTCAGGGCATCAAGGCTGTGGGTCCGGCCGGCCGCGTAATCCTGGTTGGAATGGGAAACGACGACGTCACACTGCCAGTTTCATACATTCAAAACAAAGAAATCTGGGTATCGGGAGTCTTCCGCTATGCAAACACCTGGCCGACTGGCATCGAGCTGGTAGCCTCCGGAAAGGTTGACTTAGACATCCTGGTGACCCACACCTTTGGCCTGGATGAAGTTGAAGCAGCCCTCAACTCAGGCAAGTTACCTGGGGCTCTCAAAGCAATCGTCAACCCAGCCAAGTGACATGGAGTTAGTAGCCGGCGTCGACTCGTCAACCCAGTCATGCAAGGTTGTAATTCGCGACCTGGCCTCCGGTGAGATTGTGCGCTCGGGCCACGCGAAGCACCCCGATGGCACCGAAGTTGACCCGCAAGCTTGGTGGGTCGCCCTCGAATCAGCCCTAAAAATGGCTGGTGGCTTGGATGACGTTTCTGCGATTTCTATTGCTGGCCAGCAGCACGGGATGGTGGCACTCGACGCAGAGGGTCGGGTGATTCGCCCGGCACTTCTCTGGAATGACACCCGTAGCGCCCAGGGCGCATTGGACCTGATCGAAGAGTTTGGTGTTGAAGCCCTCGTTAATCGCACGGGTTCTGCACCCGTGGCGTCATTCACGATCACGAAACTTCGCTGGCTCCGCGATCACGAGCCAGAAAACGCAACGAAAGTGGCAGCTGTGGCGCTTCCACACGATTGGCTGACTTGGCGCCTACGCGGTTATGGGCCAGTTGGCGAGAGCAAGTTGGGGCCGGATTTGCTCGAGTTAGTAACAGACCGCTCGGATGCTTCGGGCACGGGATACTTCAACTCAGAAACCAACCAGTACGACGATTTGTTAGTTATCGCCGCACTGGGCCACCTACCGATTTTGCCAAGAATCCTTGTACCTGGTGAATCGGTTGGTCCTGTTGTCTCCGGCACAAGCCGCGCGAGGGTAACGTGCGGCGCCGGAGACAACGCGGGGGCGGCTCTCGGTTTGGGAGCCGAGGCTGGTGACATCATCGTTTCCCTGGGCACAAGCGGTACCATTTTTGCCGTTTCGGAGAGTCGGCCGCAGGATCCAACAGGCGCGATTGCAGGCTTTGCTGATGCGTCGGGGCTCTACCTACCAATCTCGGTTACCCTCAATGCCGCTCGCGTCCTTTCGACGGTTGCCGGGCTACTCGGAGTGAATTTCGAAGAGCTCGCTGGTCTCGCACTTGACGCCAAAGCGGGAGCCGATGGCTTGGTTCTTGTTCCTTATTTCGAGGGGGAACGCACACCAAATTTGCCGGATGCCAAAGCATCTCTGCACGGTATGTCGATTGCATCGTCAACCCGAGAAAACCTTGCACGCGCCGCAATCGAAGGCATGCTTTGCGGTCTAAACGCAGGATTGCAGGCTCTGGAACTGATAGGCATCACAGGTAGGCGCATACTTCTCATTGGAGGGGCGGCTCAGAACCCGGCAGTGCAAGAAGTCGCACGCACAATATTTGCCCTACCAATCGAAGTGCCTGTTCCGGGTGAATATGTGGCTGAGGGTGCTGCGGTTCAGGCTGCTTGGGCGGTGACGGGCACTCGCCCAAACTGGCCACTAAAAATTTCTTCGAAACACAGCCCTGAGGTGCATCCCGAAATAATGGCCGCTTACCTGGAACAGGCGAAGAGGTACTAGTTCAAAATACAAACCCATTGTTCATTTTGAAACTAGTTCAGGATGAACTGCACACTCTCCGACTTGACGCCGTTCACGGTGGCGACCAGGTGGTACGAGGCGCCTGCGCCGGTCGCGGCCTTCTCGGTGGTTGCATCACAGCCGGTTGAGCTTGAGCGCACGCGCTCCCAGGTGGACGGGTTAGCGGCCATCGGCACGCCAGGCTCTAGAGCCAGGATGTAGTCGGTGTCGCTGGTCGCACGGGTCTTGCAATCCTTGTTGTCCCAGATGACTTCCTCGCCGCTCGT
>CAEZVN010000012.1_pt1 | contig 15674 bp, 12 predicted proteins | sample 7264741 | NCBI WGS metagenome assembly CAEZVN01 (sample SAMEA6813856, study PRJEB35770) | uncultured Rhodoluna sp. | biome: Freshwater; feature: Freshwater reservoir; material: water | place: Czech Republic | collected 2017-05-23 | depth 0.5m m | reverse complement strand
TCCGGGCGATAGCGCTCGGGAACCAACTCCCACGGCTCTTTGTCAATCAGGTGTGCAACCGCCGCGAAAACGTATTCCTCAATGTGCATGCGTTCGTGAAGCGGGTCAGCTCTGCGGGCATGCCCGAGACGCTCAATCGGCACCCTAAAAATACAAATGGTCATCTCGGCCTTTTTAGTTGCCCATCGACGAACGGTTTGTGATTCATCACGGATGGATGGCGCGTCCATTACCTGCCACTTAAGGTCGGCTAACTCATCGGGCCAAGTGGCCTGCAAAAACTCGCAGGTTGAACGCACGATTTGAATGAAGGCGGCCTGACGAGATTCCCCGTGGCGATAGAGGTTGCTTAGCACTGGGCGGCGAATGCCGCGACCGTGACGGTCGCGAAATGCGCCACGAGAAATGCCATTGTCTGCCATGAGGTCAGTCTATTCTTCCCGCCGAGCGGAGGGGCGCTCCAAGGCTCCGCTGGTATCCTAGAGAGGTTGGTTTTTCAAGATCGGAACACATGAACATCGACTGGGATGCACTCGTCAAGACCTATGACGTTAGAGGTTTGGTTGGCACCGCACTGACCACCGAAATTGTCACTGCGCTGGCTGCCGGATTCGTTGATGAGTTGGGTGCAGCGGGCCAGGATGTCGTGGTTGGCCACGACATGCGTGACTCTTCGCCCGAGTTTGCCGATGCCTTTGCAGTCGGAGCGCAGGCTCGCGGCGCCAACGTGGTTTCGATTGGCCTCTGCTCAACCGACGAGTCTTATTTCGCATCAGGTTTGTTCAATGCACCGGCTGCGATGTTCACCGCTAGCCACAACCCAGCCGCCTATAACGGCATCAAGTTTTCACGCACCGGCGCTCGAGGCATCAGCCTAGACACCGGGCTCGCCGCCATCCGTGACCGTGCCAAGGTTTACCTCGCCGAGGGCCTAGAAGAGGTTGACGCCCCGGGTTCATTCCGCGAGGAACACATCCTGGTTCGCTACGCGACTTACCTGCGAGAGATGGTCAACCTAGACGGCATTCGCCCGCTACGAGTCGTGGTTGATGCGGCCAACGGAATGGGCGGCATGACCGTGCCTGCCGTGCTGGGCACCGGCTCCGATTTGCACAAGCTACCTCTCGAGATCATCCCGATGTATTTCGAACTCGATGGAACCTTCCCGAACCACGAGGCAAACCCGCTTGACCCAAAGAACCTGGTCGACCTACAGCGCGCAGTTGTCGAGCACAAGGCCGACATCGGTCTTGCCTTCGATGGCGATGCCGACCGTGTTTTTGTGGTTGATGAGAACGGCGATGCAGTCACCCCTTCGGCAGTGGCTGCAATCGTGGCTCGACGCGAAATCGCGCGCGAACAGGCTACCAACCCGGGTGCATCGATCACTGTTTTGCACAACCTTCTGACTTCGCGCATCGTCGAAGAGGTCATCGAGGCTGACGGAGCAAAGCCGGTAAAGACCCGAGTCGGTCACTCTCTGATCAAAGACAAGATGGCTGAAACCAATGCCATTTTCGGCGGCGAACACTCGGCTCACTATTACTTCCGTGATTTTTGGGGTGCCGACAACGGAATGTTGGCAGCCATGCACGTGTTGGCAGAGTTTGGAAACCAAGAAAAGCCACTTTCTGAGTTTGCAAGAAAGTACAACCCTTATTTCTTGAGCGGCGAGATCAACTCGACCGTTTCAGATGTCGCAGCCGCGAAGGCGCGCGTAGTCGAGGCTTTTGCCGACCGCGCAACCTTCGATGAGTTTGACGGCATCACAGCGCAAGGCAAGCCTGCCGAAGCTGGCCAGTGGTGGTGGTTCAACGTTCGTGCTTCGAACACCGAACCGCTGCTACGTCTAAACGTCGAAGCCTCGAACGAAGACGCCATGACCCAGATTCGCAACGAGGTCCTAAGCCTCATCCAGCAGAAAGCCTAAACATGTCTTCAACGCTCACCGCCATCGATTTCAAAGTCGCTGACCTTGGTCTTGCCGAGGCCGGCCGCCACCAGATCCGCCTTGCCGAAAACGAGATGCCAGGGCTTATGTCACTCCGCAAGGAGTTTGCGGCCAGCCAGCCACTCAAGGGTGCTCGCATCACCGGTTCGTTGCACATGACCGTGCAGACCGCCGTCTTGATCGAAACCTTGGTAGACCTCGGCGCTCAGGTTCGCTGGGCGTCTTGCAACATTTTCTCGACCCAGGATGAAGCCGCAGCTGCCGTTGTAGTCGGCCGCACCGGAACCATCGAGGCTCCGGCCGGGACCCCGGTCTTTGCCTGGAAGGGCGAGACTCTCGAGGAATACTGGTGGTGCACCGACCGCATCTTCGATTGGTCTGCAGAAGCTGAAGCAGCCGGCGAAAACTATGTCGGCCCAAACATGATTCTCGACGACGGTGGCGACGCAACTTTGCTAGTTCACAAGGGTCGCGAGTTCGAACTTGCAGGCGCAGTTCCGGCAACCTCGGCTTCAGATTCTGAAGAGTATGGCGTGATTCTCAACCTGCTCCGCGACAACCTAATCACCAACCCGGGTCGCTTCACCAAGATTGCCGCCGAAATCAAGGGTGTCACCGAAGAGACCACCACCGGCGTTCACCGCCTATACGAGTTCTTCAAGCGCGGCGAACTATTGTTCCCGGCCATCAATGTGAACGACTCGGTTACCAAGTCGAAGTTTGACAACAAGTATGGAATCCGCCACTCGCTTCCAGATGGCCTAAACCGCGCAACCGACGTGCTTATGGGCGGCAAGGTTGTTTTCGTCGCTGGTTACGGCGATGTTGGTAAGGGCTCGGCTGAGGCCATGCGCGGCCAGGGCGCTCGCGTTATCGTCAGCGAAATCGACCCAATCTGTGCTCTTCAGGCAGCCATGGATGGCTTCCAGGTCGCCAAGCTTGAGTCGGTCATCGAGACCGTAGACATCTTTGTTACCGCAACCGGAAACCAGGGAATCATCACTCCTGAGCACATTCAGCAGATGAAGCACCTGGCAATCGTCGCCAACGTTGGTCACTTCGACGACGAGATCGACATGGCCGGAATCAACCGCATCCCAGGCATTGAAAAGGTTGAAATCAAGCCTCAGGTTCACGAGTGGCGTCTGCCAAACGGTCGTTCGGTCTTGATTCTGAGCGAGGGTCGTCTGATGAACCTTGGCAACGCAACCGGTCACCCAAGCTTCGTAATGAGCACTTCATTCGCGAACCAGGTGCTTGCGCAGATTGAAATCTTCACCAAGGGCAACCAGTATGAGCTCGGCGTACACATCCTGCCGAAGCACCTGGACGAAAAGGTCGCACGTCTCCACCTTGACGCATTGGGTGTTGAACTGACACAGTTGAACGAAGTGCAGGCTGACTACATTGGTGTTCCGGCAAACGGTCCATACAAAGTTGACCACTACCGCTACTAGGCTTAACCAAACAAGCAACTAAGAATCGGAGCCCTCGATGACCCACAAGATTTTGGTCGTGGACGATGACAACGCCCTTCGCGAGATGGTCGGCATTGTTCTTGAATCCGAGGGATTCACGGTTGCTTACCATGATGCCGGCTCTGGTGCTCTCGATCGATTCACCGAAGAGGCCCCAGATCTAGTTCTCTTGGATGTCATGTTGCCGGGCAAGACTGGCATCGAAGTCTGTCGAGAAATTCGTTCCGTTTCAGGCACTCCAATCATCATGCTGACCGCCAAGACCGAAAGCGATGATGTCGTTCTCGGTCTCGAGGCAGGCGCTGATGACTATGTCGTGAAGCCTTTCGACCCGGGTGTGCTCACCGCGCGCATCCGTGCCCGCCTTCGCCCTATCGGCGGAGGCAGCGACGAGGGCACCGTCAAGATTGGCCCATTGACCCTCGACATTGAGGGCCACGAGGTTCGTCGCGGTTCAGAGAAGATTTCACTCACTCCGCTGGAGTTCAGCCTGTTGCTGGCACTTGCGCAGAAGCCAAACTTGGTTTTCAGCCGCGCCATGTTGCTAGAAAAGGTTTGGGGTTACCGTCACAACGATGACACTCGCTTGGTGAACGTTCACGTTCAGCGCCTGCGTTCAAAAATCGAGGATGACCCAGACAACCCGAAGATTGTCACCACCGTTCGCGGTGTTGGCTACAAGGCGGGCCAGGGCTAAGTGCGTTTTCGTGGCGTCGCCTCTTGGGCGATAGGCCTCCTTCGGCGTTCCCTCCAAGCACGAGCGGTCTTTTCTACTGTCTTGATCTCGGGCATGTCTCTCGCACTGGTCGGTGGCTTCTTGAGCTACTCAATTGGCGGCGGCCTTTACTCAACCAGACAAGAACAGGTTCTTGCCGAATCTGAGCGCGCGGTTATCGAAGTTCAGAACACGTTTTCTTCTTCCAGCGTTAGCAATGAAGTTGCCCTCCAAACCTTGATGAACACCATCGTGCCAAGCATCGAATCAACCGGCACGACTAACTCGAGACGAGTCGCACTGCTTCGAAGCCCGGGCCAACCTGCAGTTCAGGTTCTGCAGAGCCCAATCTCGGCAGACCTGGAAACCAGCATCATCCCAGCGGAACTTCGCGCCAAGGTCCGAGTCTCCACTGGCAAACTGCTTTACCAATCGGTTTCGATTCCGGTTGCCGGAAGCGTGCATCCTGGCATCGTGGTTGGTGCGCCAGTGCAAATTCCGCTCGCTGGCAACTATGAGCTCTATCTGGTCTTCGACCTGAACAGCGAGCAGCAGACCCTTGATTTCGTTCAGCGCACCCTGGTATTTGGTGGTCTTGTCCTTTTGCTCATGATCGGTGCGATTAGCTTCTTCGTGACCGACTGGCTGGTTCGTCCGGTTCGTCTCGCTGCCGAAGTTTCCGAGCAGCTGGCCGAGGGTGCCCTAGACCGTCGCTTGCCAGAGCGCGGCGAAGACATCCTTGCCGTGTTGGCACGCTCGTTCAATAAGATGGCGCAGTCGCTCCAAAGTCAGATCACCCAGTTGGCAAGCCTCTCGAAGATGCAGCAACGGTTCGTCTCGGATGTGTCTCACGAACTTCGCACCCCGCTAACCACGATTAAGTTGGCCGGCGACATGATTTTTGCTGGACGCGAGACACTTTCGCCCCCGGTCAAACGATCGGCCGAGTTGATGCACGATCAAATCGAGCGCTTCGAAACTCTGCTCAACGACCTGCTTGAGATCTCGCGCTACGACGCCGGAGCAGTGACTGCCGACCTCGAGATGCAAGACCTAAACGGTGTCGTCGGCATGGCCATCGCTGGCATCGAACCGTTGGCGATGAGCAAGGGTTCGGAAATCCGCATCGACATTCCTCAGGGCTCGGTCGACGCCGAAATGGATAGCCGACGCATTGAGCGGTTGCTCCGCAATCTTCTGGCCAACGCCATCGAACACGGCGAAGGCAAGCCGATTCACGTTGCCGTGGGCGCAAGCGAATCAGCCGTGGCTGTCACAGTTACCGACGAGGGTGTTGGAATGTCTCGCACCGAAGTCGACCGCGTATTCGACCGTTTCTGGCGCGCAGACCCTGCTCGCAAGCGCACCACGGGCGGAACCGGTCTTGGTCTTGCGATCTCGCTCGAAGACACCCACCTGCACGATGGTTGGCTGCAGGTGTGGGCGAAGCCAAACGAAGGTGCCTCATTCAGGCTCACGCTTCCTCGTCGCAAGGGAATGGTCTTCACCCAGTCACCGTTGCCACTTCCTCCGAAGAAAGCCAAGAAGCGCGGTGACGAATGAATAAGTTTTTGAAGCTAGTCGCCGTGGCGCTCACTGCCTTGGCCTTTGCCGGTTGCGCCCAGTTGCCAACGTCGAGTGAGGTCAAGTCTGGCCCCGAAATTCAGGGCGACATCGCCAACGATTACCTGTATTACTCGCCTAGCGGGCCGGTCGAGGGTGAAACTCAACAGGAAATCCTCAGTGGCTTCCTAAATGCCGGCACCGGGCCACAAAACGACTACGAAGCCGCCCGCGAATACCTGACTCAGGGTTTCAAGACCAAGTGGAATCCAAACGCCGAAGTGCTGATTCAGCAGGGCAGCCCGACCATTAGCTTCAATGCAAACCAGGATGCCTCGGTCACTGTTCAGGTGCAGGCCATCGTCGACGCTGACGGGCACTATGTGGTCCAGGATGCTGGCGCGACCCGCATGCTTCAGTTTGAAATGGTTCGTGAGGCTGGCGAGTGGAGAATCGCAAAGGCGCCGAACCTGACGCTACTTATTCGCCCGGTCTTCGACGTAATTTTCCGCAGTTATTCGATTTACTTCTTCGATGCCCAGCGCACCCACCTGGTGCCAGATCTTCGTTGGTTCCCGAGCCGAGCATCCACGGCCACTCGAATGATGAACGCCATGCTTCGTGGGCCAAGTGAATGGTTGAAGCCTGCAGTCAATTCGGCAATTCCAAGCGGAACCGCCCTTTCGCTCACCTCGGTGACCGTGGCTGACGGCATTGCATCGGTAGACCTAACCGCCAAGGCCTTGACGGCAAAGGATCTAGCCAGAAGGCAGATGAAGGCCCAAATTCGGGCAACCTTGACGCAACTTCCAAACGTTTACAGCGTGGCCATCTCGGTTGAACGTGGGCCTCAGGAGATTGTTGACCTTCCAGAGTTGGTTCCGACCGTGGCCAGCAACGAAGCCGTGGTCTTGACTAACGGCGAACTTGAAATCATCAATGGTGAATCACTTACTCCGATTGGTGGCACCGCAGACTTGATTGCCCGAACGGCCGCAACCGACTTTGCAATCACGGAAGCGGGAGATTGGCTGGCGCTCAAGGGGTCTAGTGGGGTTTATCGCTCGCACATCGGTCTGTTTGGAACCACCCCGATTTTGGCGGACTCGCGAGCCGGGCAGCTGAGCCCGATGTTTGATGACCGCAACTACCTCTGGACGATGACTAAAAAGGCGGGGGAGTCCGTCCAGGTGACTTCACCGGATGGCTCTCGCCACACGCTCTCGCTCGGCTGGCTGGATTCTTTCCCGCGCCGGCAATTCGCTCTGAGTGCCGAAGGTTCTCGCATTGCTCTGCTGGTTGGTTCTGGTCAGAACGTTCGAACCTATGTGGCGAGCATTGTTCGCGACAAGTATGGATTGCCGGTCTCCTTTGGAGCGCCTCTCGAGATTGTCGGGTCAAGCGCGTCGCCTATCTCGGTGTCTTGGTCTGACGAAAACACAATTGGCGTCTTGCACGCGATCGGCGATGGAACTGTGGCTGCGACCCTGCACACCATCGGCGGAACCTTGAGAGACCTTGGTTTGGTTGACGGTGGTCGATTCTTGGAGGCACGAGCGAACGCGTCTTCAATCTACGCACTGGATAACCAGCGAGTACTTCATGGCTACCGAAACATCACCTGGCTGCCGATTTTCAACAATATCCAGGCAATCCACTTTGCCAACTAGTTATTAACAATCTCTTCGATCCGGCTATCCGCTCGAGAATTCACTGGCAACATCGCCATGTGAAAGCCATAGACGAGCTGCTTGACCTTCTTTTGCCGACCCGTTGCGCAGTGTGCTCAGTGCTTGGTTCGGCTGTCTGTGATGAGTGTGCCGGGAAGTTTGAGTTTCGGTCTCGGGCGTTGACCCGTGGAGACCTCCCAGGTTTAGTGGTGACGAGTTTTGGTGCCCCCGAGCAACAGGTCATCCATGCCTTCAAAGAGAATGGGCAGACTTCTTTGGTCGGGTTTTTGGCAAATCCACTGGCTACCCCTTTGCGAATGATCGCAGAGGGGCTTGAAGGCGCCTTGCTGGTTCCGGTGCCAAGCTCAATCGAGAACTACAAGAAACGTGGCTTTAGACCAACCAAGGTATTAGCAAAGCGGGTTAGTCGGCTTTCTGGGCACGTTTGCCTGGTGTCTGATTCGCTCGGTTTTCGGCGAAAAGTTGAAGACCAAGCGCACCTGGATTCTGATTCGAGGCGAAAGAACTTATCCGGTTCGATGGCAGCCGATTCTCGCGTAGCCGGAAGGCCCGTGATCCTATTCGACGATGTTGTGACCACGGGTTCGACCATCCTAGAAGCTGGTCGAGCAATCTCCTCGGAGGGTGGAATCTTGGTCGGATTCTTGGCGTTTGCTGAAACAATTCTGAAAACGCCTCCGAAAAACTAAATATGGGTATACCTTTTCTTTCACAGGCAACGGCGCCTGAATTGGAGGTAATCATGGAAATCAACATCACTGCTCGCAACTTGAGTGTCTCTGACCGTTTCCGCGACTATGTTGCAGAACGAGCTCACAAGGTTGAACAACTGGCCCACAAGGTCCAATCACTTGAAATCAAAGTGACCCGACATGATCACAGCAGAACCTCCGGCCCTGAAGATCAAGTTGAACTAACGGTTATTGAACCTGGCCATGTAATCCGAGCAGAGGCTCACGCAGGCGACAAGTTCTCGGCCTTTGACATCGCATTCGGAAAACTTTCCGAGCGCCTTCGCCGCGCTGCAGATCGACGCAAGGTGCACCACGGTGCTCACGGCTCGCTTGGCACCAGTGAACTAACCGCAAATGACTTCGCAGCCCTAGACATCCACGCTGTAGATGCCGATGTCCTACTTGGCCGAGCAACCAACCAGGAAGTCGAATCAGCCCCTGATCTTGGCGACAGCCCAGTTGTGATTCGCCGCAAAGAGTTTGCCGGAAATGCGATGTCTGTTGACGACGCTTTGTATCACATGGAGCTTGTCGGCCACGACTTCTATCTCTTCCTAGACTCTGAAACCGGCAAACCAAGCGTGGTTTACCGTCGCAAGGGCTGGAACTACGGAGTTTTGACGCTGTCATAGACCGCTAAATCTAGAGATTCGCCTATCAGCGAACGAGGGGCTCAGCCGTTATCCGGTTGGGCCCTTCGTCTAAGATTGGAGGTAGACCAACACAACCGGTTTGGAGCAAAATCTTGGCTAACATCATCGACAAACTACTGCGCGCAGGCGAGGGCAGAATCCTTGCGAAGCTTCGCAATTATGCCGACGCCATCAACGCACTCGAAGTCAACTTCACCGCTCTGAGCGATGAAGAACTTCAGAACGAAACCGTTGTCTTGCGTGAGCGTTACGCCGCCGGCGAGAGCCTCGATGACATGCTTCCTGAAGCTTTTGCTGCTGTGCGCGAAGCTGCAAAGCGAACCCTGGGCATGCGCCCGTTCGATGTTCAGCTGATGGGTGGAGCAGCACTTCACCTAGGCAACATCGCCGAGATGGGAACCGGTGAAGGTAAGACCCTTGTGGCGACCCTCCCTGCCTACCTAAACGCTATTGCCGGCCGCGGTGTTCACGTGGTCACCGTAAACGACTTCCTCGCCGGTTACCAGAGTGAGCTAATGGGTCGCGTTTTTCGCGCCCTAGGCATGACCACCGGTTGCATCATTTCGAACCAGGAGCCAGCGGTTCGTCGCGAGCAGTACCTTGCCGACATCACCTACGGAACCAACAACGAGTTTGGCTTCGACTACCTGCGCGACAACATGACCTGGACCCAAGCTGACCTAGTTCAGCGCGGCCACTTCTATGCCATCGTCGATGAGGTTGACTCGATTCTTATCGATGAGGCTCGCACCCCGCTAATCATCTCTGGCCCTTCTTCTGGCGATGCAAACCGCTGGTTCGCTGAGTTCGCCAAGATCGCCGAACGCCTTCAGCCAGTCATCGACTATGAAGTTGACGAGAAGAAGCGCACCATCGGAATCCTTGAGCCTGGCATCGAAAAGGTTGAAGACTACCTAGGCATCACGAACCTCTACGAATCGGCGAACACCCCGCTGATTTCGTTCCTGAACAACTCGATTCGCGCAAAGGCTTTGTTCAAGCGCGACAAAGACTACGTCGTCATGGATGGCGAAGTCCTAATCGTTGACGAGCACACCGGCCGCATCCTTGCCGGTCGTCGCTACAACGAAGGTATTCACCAGGCGATTGAGGCCAAGGAAGGCGTAGACGTCAAGGCTGAGAACCAGACCCTGGCTACCGTCACCCTGCAGAACTACTTCCGCCTTTACAACAAGCTTTCGGGTATGACCGGTACGGCTGAGACCGAAGCCGGCGAGTTCATGAGCACCTACAAGCTCGGCGTGGTCGCAATTCCGACCAACAAGCCAAGAATTCGCATCGACCAGCCTGACCTGATCTACAAGAACGAAGAAGTTAAGTTCAACGAGGTTGTCAAGGACATCGCAGCTCGTCACGCAGTTGGCCAGCCAATTCTTGTCGGAACCACCAGCGTTGAGAAGAGCGAGTACCTTTCACGTCTGCTCGCCAAGGCCGGCGTGCGTCACGAGGTTTTGAACGCTAAGAACCACGCTCGAGAAGCAGCCATTGTTGCCCAGGCCGGTCGCTTCGGCGCCGTGACCGTGGCAACCAACATGGCCGGTCGAGGCACCGACATCATGCTCGGTGGAAACGCCGAGTTCCTGACCGTTGAGGCTCTTGCCAAGCGCGGTTTGAACACCGAAGAAAACCCGGATGCCTACGAGGCTGCCTGGCAGAGCGAGTTCGAGCGCATCAAGGCCGAGGTTGCTGTCGAGGCTGAGAAGGTTCTCGAGGTTGGCGGTCTATACGTGCTCGGCACCGAGCGCCACGAGTCACGTCGCATCGACAACCAGTTGCGCGGTCGAACCGGTCGCCAGGGCGACAAGGGTGAATCTCGTTTCTACCTATCGCTAACCGACGACCTAATGCGTTTGTTCAATTCGGGTGCGGCTACCGCACTGATGAACCGTCCAGGCGTGCCTGACGAGACCGCCATCGAGTCGAAGATTGTTAGCCGTGCCATTCAGAGCGCTCAGAGCCAGGTCGAAGGCCGTAACGCCGAGATTCGCAAGAACGTGCTCAAGTATGACGACGTGCTCAACCGTCAGCGTGAGGCAATCTACAGCGACCGTCGCCACATCCTTGAGGGTGACGACATCAAGGCGCGCACCGAAGGTTTCTTGGGTGACGTTATTGCCGCAATCGTTGACAGCCACATCTCAGACACGTCTGGTTCTGACTGGGATCTTGAAGCGCTGTGGACAGAGCTCCGCACCATCTACCCGGTTGGCCTATCCATCCAGGAAGTTTTGGTCGAGGCCGGCAACCGTTCGAAGCTCACCAAGGCTTGGCTGACCCGCGAACTCACCAGCGATGCCCGCATCGCCTATGAGAAGCGCGAAGAGGCCCTTACAACCGACACCATGCGTCAGCTTGAGCGAAACGTTGTTCTCTCGGTAGTCGACCGCAAGTGGCGCGACCACCTGTATGAGATGGATTACCTGAAGGAAGGCATCGGCCTTCGTGCGATGGCTCAGCGTGACCCGTTGGTTGAATACCAGCGCGAGGGTTACGACATGTTCCAGCAGATGATGGGTGCGATCAAGGAAGAGTCAATCGGTTTCTTGTTCAACCTCGAAGTTGAGGTTGCGCCAGCCCCTGTGGTTGACCAGGCTCAGCTAACGTACACCTCACCTTCTGAGGATGGTTCTGCCGAGGTTCACGGAGCAGCCGCGCAAAACGAAACCCCAGCCGCACCGACTCAGAAGCCTGAGTCAGGCGGCCAGGGTAGCTCGTTCTTCCGTAGCTAGTTTCTAGAGCACCGAAACCGATGTTGCTCGCCATCGAGAGTTAATTCCCTCTAGGCGGATAGTCACGGCACGTGTTCTGGATTTCGAACTCAGTAAGACTACGGATTCAATAACTCCATCTCTTGGCGAGCAGGTTCTCAACCCTCCCACGCGAAGATTTTGGTAGTGAGCTTTGACTCCTTGCTCAACGCGCTGCGCTTCGGCTCGTCTCGCACGAAACTGCAGTCGTTGGTAGACCTCATCACTGAGCCATCTTGCTAACTGGTCCACTTGCCTGGTGCCGGCAATAACCTCAACAACCCCCGTTGCCAAAACCTTCAGGCTTTCCACCGGATCGGGGAGGTCTTGAGTTCGGCTGTACTGAACGCCGAAATATTCTTCAGACTCGATCGGATTTCTAACCTTTCGAGCCTTGATGGGGGCAGGGGGAGAATCGTTTTCCCCCGAGCCCCCTCCATCATTAGCGCTTGGCTCAGATTCCATCTTTTTTGAGCCCGTTGCTTCGCTTGCAGAGTCACCTACCCCATTCGGTTCTCTGTTTTCTTCGTTGCCCTGTTCGGGTGTCCTTTCCGACATGTTCCCCCGCTCTTTCTCCCCCAAAATAGGAAGGAATTTCACGCTATAAGGGCGCCGAGCCTCTGTAAAGGGGTTTTTATAACCTGTGGATAACCATTGTTTTTAAAAATATGTGTACGAAAATGCTGGGATGAACCTAGACGACCTGTTTGAAGACCTTGAGGCGCAGTTTGACGGTTATTTGGCGGCTGATCAGCAGAGGGGAGCGTTCGAGCGAAGTCATTTGATGCGAGTTTGGCATCAAAATGGTCAAAGCACCGAGCTTGCTGCCCCCATCCTTGGCCGGGATTTCGTGGCTGGTATGGCGTTGGGTGAAAACGTGTTTCGGCTGATTCGTTTGGTCTCTGTTTTGAAAATTACCCTTATCGAGATGCCGAACTCGGGAGTGCCAGAGAGTCGGTACGTGACAGTCTCTGCTTCTGAATTCTTGGAAAGGTTGACGTTGCCTTTCAGTGTCAGGTGGCAACCATTTGATGATGAATTGCCCAGGGCAATGGTCGTGCTTGATGTGCTCGGGCAGACGCTCGTCGTGGAATCTGCAAAACCCGATTACTTTCAGCTGGTTCCTCTCGCGGCTGTTGCGCATCTGGAATTCATCGATGTGGAGAACTTCGACCGCTAAACGAAACCCTGATGCACAGTTGCGATCATGAAAATGAAGCGACTGGGTGCGCAACACAATAAATCGAGAAGAAACATGATTCTTGGGTTGCTGCTGATAGCAATCTCTGTGGCGGGAGTCTGGCTAATCATCGATGCAAACAATCGCACCGAAGAATTTCTCGTAGCGGCAAAGCCGGCTTCAAGTGGCTCCATAATCACGGAGAGTAGTTTCCGAGTGATCAGGATGAACCTCGGTGAATCGGCGCGCCTCTACTTGAGGCCGGGAGATTTGGAGCCTGGCAACTACCTGCTCAACACCATGGAAGTTGGTCAACTTGTGGCTTTGGGGTCTGTTGCCTCGGCGATCATTGATGCCCGGCAGCCCGTTGTGATTACATCGACCATGCCTCTACCGCGAGGAGTAGGCGTCGGTGATTTCGTCGACATCTGGGTTTCTGAGGCGCAGGAGGGTGGTTCGTTTGCCGCTCCGATGACATTGGTGCTGGACGCCGAGATTGTCGATGTAGCTGAGGCCTCGGGTGTCATGGCTGATCAGCAGCCTCGGGTGCAGGTTCTCGTTCCCGTCGAATCAGTTAGCCCAATCTTGGATGCGGTGGCGTCGAAAGATGCCTTGTCGATGATCTTGAAGAGAAATCTTGGGAATGATTGACCTGTTCAGGCGAAAAACGATTGGTGCACGGGTTTCTGGCGGTTCAATCTGTGTTTGGGGGCCAACTGGGTCGCCAGGCAAATCAACTTTTGCTCTCAACCTTGCATGCGAGCTAGCTTTATCGGGCCGAAAGGTGCTGTTGATTGATTTGGACACACATTCGCCAAGCATCGGAACATTCTTGGGCATCCATCAACTTCCTCCCGGTCTGGCTGCCGCAGCTCGATTGGTCGGACAAGGCAGGTTAGACGGTGAACAATTTTTGCGTTTATCGATTGCCCACGAGGCGGGAAAAGGCACGCTATCGGTCCTAACCGGGCTTGGGTCTGAGTCGCGATGGCCCGAAATCACTTCCGAGAAGACGCGTGATCTAATCGCGGCCGCAGTTCAGAGTTACGAATACGTTGTTCTCGATGTCGCCTCACCTCTAGAGCCTGGGCTCAAACAAGTGGGCGGGGTTGTCGACAGAAATGTAGCCACACGAACTGCTCTCCAAAGTTGCACAACTGCGGTTGCAATATTCAACTCGGACCAAGTTGGGGTGAAACGATTTTGCGACGCATACGAGCAGTTATTTGGCTTGGTTCGGAGTCCTATTCTGGTTGCAAATCGACTGCGGACCACGGCATTAGGTGCGAGTGCGAAGGTGCAGGTTGAGGACGCCATCCTTGAAATGTGTCGTTCTGAGGTCAAGTGGTTCATTCCCGAGGATCGCGCCTCCTGCGATCGGGCCGTTCTGGAGATGGTGCCACTGGCGATGCTAAAACGTTCATCGGGCGCGAGGCAGGCCATTGCGCAGTTCGCCCGCAAGAATTTCGATATTGCCGATGGGCGCAAGTCGGCCAGCGCCATCTAAACTCATTTACGTGTCATCACTAAGCGATCTCTTCAAGAAGCACGGTAAGGCGAGCAACGCCGATATCGAGTGGCTTCACCTGCTGCTTTCTGACTGGCAGTTGGTTGCCGACCTAGTGTTCGCCGACCTGGTTCTTTGGATTCCAACCAGTGAAGGTTCTTTCGTTGCCGCGGGCCACGCGCGTCCATCCAGTGCTGCGACCATATTCTTTCGCGACATCGCTGGTGAGCCAATCCGCAAGGAGTGGTCTGGCACGGTCACCAAGGCGTTCACCTCAGGTCTCTCGCAGCACCTAGGAGCCCCAGACACCTACGATGGCTTGCTCACCCGCTTCAGTGCGATTCCTATTCGCCGTCGAGTCTCCAGCAAGTCTGAGGAAGTCACCGAGAAGCCAATCGCGGTCGTCACTCGACACACCAACCTCGCCGAGGCAAAGGCACCCAACAAGCTTCAGCTGAACTACTTGAGCTGCGGAAACTACTTGCTAGACATGATGGCCGACGGGGCATACCCCGACTTTGCTAATCAGACCGGCCCTCGCCGCGGAGCTCCTCGTGCCAATGACGGTTTGCTTCGTCTGGATGTTGACGGTGTCGTCGAGTTCGCGAGCCCTAACGGCCTTTCTGCGTTCAACCGCCTTGGAATCAAGGGGGAGCTCGAAGGTCAGACCTTGGCCGCGGCATCCGCCCCGGTTTTGAAGACCAAAATGAACGTGGATGAATCACTTCCGCTAGTTCTAAGCGGACGTGCACCTTGGCGCACCGACATGGAGTCGGCAAACATCACACTGACTGTTCGCTCGATTCCGCTTAGGCAGGGCGGCCAGCGCACCGGTGCCATTGTTTTGTGCCGCGATGTGACCGAACTGCGCCGCCAAGAGCGCGAATTGATCACCAAGGATGCCACCATCCGTGAAATTCACCACCGTGTGAAGAACAATCTTCAGACTGTGGCAAGCTTGCTTCGCATCCAGGCCCGCCGAAGCGGCAGCGATGAAGTCAAAGAGTCGCTAAATCAGGCAATGCGACGTGTGGCTGCGATTGCGCTCGTGCACGACACCTTGTCTGAGGGCCTGAACCAGGATGTGAACTTCGACGAGGTGTTCGACCGAGTTCTGATGTTGGCCAGCGAGGTTGCTTCGAGCATGAACACCTCGGTGCGAACTCTGATCGATGGCCGTTTTGGCCAGCTCAAGAGCGACATGGCGACTCCGCTCGCGGTTGCCTTGACCGAGATTGTCACGAATGCCGTTGAACACGGGCTGGCCGACCGCAGCGGCGTTGTGGCCGTAAACGCCGAGCGCAAGCAGAAGCAGCTGCTGATCACCGTTTCGGATAACGGCAAGGGTCTGACCGATGGCAAAGTTGGCGCCGGGCTTGGCACACAGATTATTCGCACCCTGATCGAGGGTGAGCTTCGCGGCACGATCCACTG
>CAEZVN010000011.1_pt1 | contig 16462 bp, 15 predicted proteins | sample 7264741 | NCBI WGS metagenome assembly CAEZVN01 (sample SAMEA6813856, study PRJEB35770) | uncultured Rhodoluna sp. | biome: Freshwater; feature: Freshwater reservoir; material: water | place: Czech Republic | collected 2017-05-23 | depth 0.5m m | reverse complement strand
CACCCGCTTCAAGCATGCGCTGGTATGACTCGTAGGCCTGCTTTGACGACGTGCGCGACTCCTGCTCAACCAAAGCGATCTGCTCGGCTGAACCTGGCAAAAACTCGTAGGCTCCGGTCTTGCCAACCTGAATAAGGTTGCGGTCTGGACCAGGCACGTAGAAAACCGGCGAAAGCTCCTTGTAACGACCTGATTCTTCGTTGTAGCTTGCGATGCGGTGACGCTGGAACTCGCGGAACACGAAGATTGGCGCCTGGACGTAGAAGGTCATCGAGTTGTGCTCGAATGGCGAACCGTGACGGTCGCGCATCAGGTAGTTGATGAGGCCCTTGCTGCGCTTCTCATCCTCTGAGGCATCGGTGTGTGCTGCGGCAGACTCGAGAGTCTGTTCACCCTGAGTTGAAACGCGGGCTGCAAACAGAACGTCTGAGTCGGATGCGCTTGAACGAACAAGTTCGACGGTTACGTCGCTACGAAAAATGATGTCTGACACGCGTCTAGCCTAATGCCAAACAAGTGCCAACTAGTGCTTCTTGATTAGACCGATTCGCTGCAGACCAACGTAGATCTGGCATCCGAGGCAGAACGCAAATGCTGCGTTTAGGAATGCTGCCACGAAAGCTGCTGCGGCTGCACCGGCCACGCCGTAAGGCACGCTCAAAGCACCGAGCACGAGCCCGGTAGCTGCGACGATAAAACCGATCAACTGTGCGAACTGCGGCGGACGAGGGTCCTCAAGTTCCTTTGGAGCAGCCAAACCAGGGCGAACAAACTTCTTGAAGATCAACCCGTATGGGTGCTTCGAGTTGCCGAAGATTGCTCCAACGGCAAACAGTGCAGTGATTACTGCCAAGAGCAGGTATGCGCTGGCTGCGGTAGCTGCATCCAGAGCAAGAAAAACAGTGATGAGCAGCAGCACCGAAGTGATTGCTGCGCCGAAACGTGGCCCGCGTGGGTCGATGCCTGCTGGGGTCTTGGTGGCTGTGGTTGCGCTCATTAGATGTGAAAGCTTCCTAGTTCGTCTTGGATGGTTTGAGGTTTTGCGGCTCCGCCGATACGCGAAGTCACGACGCCATTCTTGTCGAGGACAAGCGTGGTTGGGGTTTGCAAAATGTTGAACTTATTCGCCAAATCTAGGCGGTTGGTGATGTCTACTTCGATGTGCAAAATGTCGTCATGCTGGGCTTCAAGCTCGTGAAACAGGCGTGCGGTTTGTGCGCATTGGCTGCAAACTTCAGATGAAAACTGAAGGAACGTGACGCGCTCACCGAACGAGGTAACCGGTTTGCCATCCTTGATCGCCGCTATTTCAGCGAGGTCGATGACCAAGCCGGCTTTGACTTTCTTGGCGGTTCCGGTGCGCGCTTTCCAGATCAAACCGGCAACGGTAGCGAAAGCCACAAGGGCTAAGACAATACCGATTTGAAGGGTCATGTTTAGAGGTTATTCAATCCCGAATAGTGCGGCTGAATCAAGACGTTTTATGACGACTGGCTAGCCGCTTGTTGACGCACCGCGGTTCTCATCGCTGCACGAGCTCGGCGACTGTCTCCGGCGGCGTCATAGGCAAGCGAAAGATTGAACCAACTGTGCCAGTCATCCGGGTTCTTTTCGGCTAGAGCTGCGTATTCGGTGAACACCTGTTGCGCAGAAGCCCTGACCGGGCGCCCGCTCGGACGAAGCTCTAGATCAAAACTCGGCCAAGCGCCCTCTTCACGGATTCGCTTCGAGAGTGACTCGACCTGCAATCCAAACCTCAGTTCACGGATGATTGCCCAGACGCCAACCGCAGGCAAGCCAAACAGGGCAACGCCCATGACTTTTGCGATTGGAGCGTCCAACTGAATCAGGGTGATTGCCTGATTCGTCATCAAGAACAAATAGATCAGGGTGATGGCTCCGAGCAGGAACGCACCAGCTTTTGCTTTATTCATGGCAGGGCGAGTTAGGCGTGGCTAGCCGAAGCGTCGACAACGGCCTGAAGACCAAGGATGAGCCCCTGAGAGGCGGCTGCAACACGAAGTGACAACTGAATGCCGTGCCCGTATGAAGCCACCGAACTGACCTCGTGGCTGATTGTGAGAACCTCGCTGTTGCCACCGAAGTGAACGTCTTGCTTTGCCGAGACGCCGGCCAGGCGAAGGCTATGGATTGGCACACCGGCAACCACTTCACCGCGGGCAGTTTGACCGACGCCAGGAATCAATGGCTGGGTCAGACCAGCGCGTGCTTCTGCAATCATCTCGGCGGTGCGAACCGCGGTGCCAGAAGGTGAGTCGATCTTGCCGGCGTGATGAGCCTCGACAATTTCGATGGAATCGAAGAATTTAGCGGCCTGGGCTGCGAAAGAGCTAGCCAACATAGAACCGATTGAGAAGTTAGGGATGACCACTACCGCAGCAGTAGGGCTTGCAGCCAGTTTGTGCTCGAGTGCAGCCAGCTTGTTCGCAGACCAACCGCTCGTGCCAACGACCACCTTTAGACCATTCGCGATGCAGTAGTCGACTACCTTCTCGGAAACCTCGAGGCGAGTCACTTCAAAGACCACATCGGCACCGATTACTTGGCTTAGCTCGCTCTTTGAATCAAGGGCGGCGTGCAGCGATAGGTGCTGTGAACCATGGATGATGTCCAGGGCAAGCTTGCCCATGCGTCCGGTGGCGCCGACAACGGCTACTTTGATAGTCATAGGTCAAACTTACAGAAACTCGTCAAAGATTTTTTCTTTGAGGTCACCGACGGCAACAATCGATCGCTCGCGACGAGCAATATCCGCGGCCAACCCTTGGATGTCGGCCAAAGTTACGGCCTTGAAAAGAGCAAGCGAGTCATCTAGGTCCACAAATTCACCGGTAACGACCTCGCTACTAACCAAACGACTCATTCGAGCCTGCGTGCTCTCAAATTTGAGTGCTAGCGAGCCAGAGATGTTGCCGATGGCAAGATCAAACTCTGCCTGGGTGATGCCGTCGTTGGCAACCTTGTCTAGTTCTTCAATCATCAGTCGGGTGACTTCTTGAGTTTTCTGCGGCGAGCAACCGGCATACAAGCCGAAGAATGCGCCATCAGAGTAGCCCTGGTTGAACGAATAGACAGAGTAGGCAAGGCCACGCTTCTCGCGAATCTCCTGGAAGAGACGCGAGCTCATGCCTCCACCAAGAACGGTGTTCAAGATGCCCATGGCGAATCGGCGTGGGTCGTTTGCAATCAATCCCTGAACGCCAACCAGGACGTTTGCCTGTTGAGTAGGTCGATTGATTACCTTGAGAGCGGTGCCGCGCTTGACTTCAGATTGAGCCAAAACGCGACGTGGAACAGGGGCAGCCTTGATCGACAGATCCCAGCCGGCCTCCCCCAGAGCCTGTTCAACCTGCTGAATAAGCGCATCGTGGTTTACCCCACCGGCAGCTGCAACGACCAAGTCTTGAGGTCGATAGTTGTTCTTGTAGTACTCCCAGACCGCGTCACGCGTGACGGCCTTGATGGTCTCCGGGGTTCCGCCAATTGGGCGGCCGAGTGCGTGCTCACCGAGCACAGCCTCGCAGAATGCTTCGTGGGCAACGTCCTCAGGGTCGTCGTCGTTCATCGCCAACTCTTCAAGGATGACGGTGCGCTCGTTCTCGAATTCAACCGGGTCGATAAGCGAAGAAGTCAGCATGTCGGCGATTACATCGACGGCTACCGGCAGCGCGGTGTCTTGCACACGTGCGTAATAGCCGGTGTGCTCTTTGCCGGTTGAGGCATTTGAAGAGCCACCGATCTTGTCGAACTCGATGGCGATATCTAGCGCGGTGCGCTTCTTGGTGCCTTTGAACAGCAAGTGCTCAAGGAAGTGGGTCGAACCGTGGTGCCCGTCAGTCTCGTCACGTGAGCCGACAGCCACCGAGAACGACACGGATGCGCTCTGTGCGCTCTGCATGTTCTCGGTTAAAACGCGAACACCGCTCGGAAGGACAGATCGACGAATCGAACTGCCTCCCGAAGCGGTGAACGAGAGTTCGCTCTGGTCAAGTGGAAATTGGTAATCACTCACAGTAAAACCAGAACTTTCTATTGCGTTATTTACTCTTCGTCAGAGTCTGAGGCTGCAGCAGCACCCTCTTCACCCTCAACAACTGGAGCAAGCGATAGCTTGCCACGGTCATCGATCTTGGTGATTTCGACCTGAAGCTTCTGGCCAACCTCAAGAACGTCTTCAACGTTCTCAACGCGCTTGCCACCTGAGATCTTGCGAAGCTCAGAGATGTGTAGCAGGCCATCCTTGCCTGGAACTAGTGAAACGAAAGCACCGAAGGTAGCTAGCTTCACAACGGTTCCAAGGAAACGCTCGCCGATCTCTGGCACGTGTGGGTTAGCGATTGCGTTAACCGCTGCACGTGCTGCCTCTGCAGAAGGACCATCGGTTGCGCCGATGTAAACGGTGCCGTCATCTTCAATCGAGATGTCTGCTCCGGTGTCTTCCTGAATCTGGTTGATCATCTTGCCCTTAGGGCCAATGACCTCACCAATCTTGTCGACTGGAATCTTCACAGCGATAACGCGAGGCGCGGTTGGCGCCATCTCGTCTGGCTCGCTGATTGCAGATGCCATGATGTCGAGGATGTGGTGACGGGCCTCGCGAGCCTGGGTTAGAGCACCGGCAAGAACTGAGGCAGGGATGCCGTCAAGCTTGGTGTCTAGCTGGATCGCGGTGATGAAGTCGCGGGTACCGGCAACCTTGAAGTCCATGTCGCCAAGTGCGTCTTCGGCACCCAGGATGTCAGTGATCGCAGCGTACTGGATCTTGCCATCAACGGTGTCTGAGATCAGACCCATAGCGATACCGGCTACTGGTGCACGAAGTGGAACACCTGCGCCTAGTAGTGACAGGGTCGAAGCACAAACAGAACCCATAGAGGTTGAACCGTTTGAACCTAGAGCCTCTGAAACCTGACGGATTGCGTATGGGAAGTCTTCACGCTTTGGAAGAACTGGAACCAACGCACGCTCTGCAAGAGCACCGTGACCGATTTCGCGGCGCTTAGGGGTGCCAACACGACCGACCTCACCAGTTGAGTAAGGAGGGAAGTTGTAGTTGTGCATGTAGCGCTTCGAGGTAACCGGGCTTAGTGAGTCAATCTGCTGCTCCATCTTGAGCATGTTCAGAGTGGTAACACCAAGGATCTGGGTCTCGCCGCGCTGGAAGATTGCAGAACCGTGGACGCGTGGAAGCGGGTGGGTTTCTGCAGTGATCTGGCGGATGTCCTTTAGGCCACGTCCGTCGATGCGGATGCCTTCCTTTAGAACACGGGTACGCATGATCTTCTTGGTTACTGACTTGTAGGCAGCTGAGAACTGAGCCATCTGCGCCTCGTCAAGCTTTGACTCAAGGGCTGCCTTGGTCTCTGCCTTCAGTGCGTCGTCAGCATCCTGGCGCTCAACCTTGTCAGCGATCTGGTAGACCTTGGCAAGCTGTGCGCCCGCTGCAGACTCAACTGCTGAGTAAACCTCGTCGGTGTAAGGCAAGAAGGTTGGGTAGTCTGCGGTTGGCTTTGCAGCAACAGCAGCTAGGTCAGCCTGAGCCTTGACTAGAGCCTTGATGAATGGCTTTGCAGCCTCAAGACCCTCGGAAACTACGTCCTCCGAAGGAGCCTTAGCGCCTGCGGCGATTAGGTCCATAGAGTTCTCTGAAGCCTCTGCCTCAACCATCATGATTGCGACGTCTTCGACGCCGTTCTCAACGATTACGCGACCAGCAACAACCATGTTGAACACGGCACGCTCTAGCTGTGAGTACTTCGGGAATGCAACCCACTGACCGTCGATTAGTGCAACGCGAACACCACCGATTGGACCTGAGAATGGCAGACCAGCAAGCTGGGTTGACATCGATGCAGCGTTGATTGCTACAACGTCGTATAGCTCGTCAGGCTCGATGGCCCAAACGGTAACTACTACCTGGATTTCGTTGCGAAGACCGTCAACGAATGACGGACGCAATGGACGGTCGATCAAACGGCAGGCAAGGATTGCCTCGGTTGATGGGCGACCTTCACGACGGAAGAAGCTTCCTGGGATGCGGCCTGCCGCATACATACGCTCTTCAACATCGATGGTTAGTGGGAAGAAGTCGAACTGGTCTTTTGGCTGCTTGCTTGCAGTGGTAGCCGAGAACAGCATGGTTTCTTCGTCGATGTAAACGGCTGCGGCACCCTGTGCCTGCTGAGCCAAACGACCGGTTTCGAAACGGATAACGCGCTTGCCGAATTTTCCGTTGTCGATGATTGCTTCTGTTGCTTTGATTTCTGGACCTTCCATGGTCCCTCCTCTTTTTCCTCTGTGCACGAGAAAGCCAGGGCCAAATGAAATCGGCCTAGAACTGGATGTTTCGTGCGTGAGCGTTCGCGGCAAGTTAACTTGCCCACATTGGAGGGATGCCCTGGTCTGCAGTAGAAAATCTTGAACCCATCAAGGAGTTATCAAGACCCACAACCGAAGACCAGCAAACCTGCCACGTCGCTCTGTTTCAAGGCTAACAGACTGGTGCGACAAAGGCTAGGACCGCATCGGTGAACATCCGGTTAAAGCAAACCGCCCGGACTATAGCCCGGGCGGTTTGGGAAGACTAATTAACGACGAAGACCTAGGCGCTCTAGGAGCTCGCGGTAACGCTTGATGTCAACCTTCTGCAAGTAACCGAGAAGACGACGGCGCTGACCAACAAGGATAAGTAGGCCACGACGTGAGTGGTGGTCGTGCTTGTGGTCCTTTAGGTGCTCGGTTAGGTCCTTGATTCGCTTGGTTAGAACAGCGATCTGAACTTCTGGAGAACCAGTGTCGCCTGGGTGAGTTGCGTACTCGTTGATAATTGCGGTCTTCACTGCTGCATCTAGTGCCATAGTGGGTTCCCCTTTCGGTTTCCTAACTGCGCGGCGCTAATGACGGGATGTCTTAGCTCTCTTTATCCGCGGCCGATACACGGCAACCTGTCGAGTCTAGCCGAAATTACTCGGTGGCGCTAGTTTCTGTTTCAACGCCAGAGGCATACTTGTTGCCCTGCGCCTTCGATTTACTCGGTCTGAGATTGATCACGAACTGGAAGATACCGACGGCCATAGCAAGCAAAATTGACGGAGCAAGCGCCTGCGCATAAGCGCTCAAGTCGGCCTCGGATGAGTTCTCGCTGAGCGGCGGAAGGTCGGCCAAAGCAAGACCTCCACCGAAAATCAAAACCAGGATGGGTACTGCCCATAGCAAAAGCCATTTAGCCGAAACGCCGGCATCGTGGAAACGCCGGAATGCGAGGCTGAGGTTCGGCAGTACCAATGCGATGTTGGTGAGCAAGTAGAAAGGGCCGGCGCCGGCCATAGCAGCGCCACTCAAGTCCGTGCCTGGCGCAACGATGCTATCCAAGGTCGTGGTCACCATGTTTAGCAACACCGTGAATAGGTAAAAGTACCAAAACTCGGTTCGCGTAGCCGTGCCCTTGAAGTTGGACCAGTTCTTGAGCCCGGATTTAACCGAGTCGGCGAAAGTCATTCTCATAGCCCCAGAATATTGCGGATCTTGTCTAGGTCGCGGTTGATTTCAACCACCAACGATTCCACGCCGTCGAACTTGGCTGAAGGGCGAACAAAATCGACGTACTCCAAGGTCACGATTTTGTCGTAAAGGTCTAGGTCTTTGCGGTCTAGGACATGTGATTCGACCAACCGAGGAACCGCCTGGAAGGTTTCGTTGATTCCTACCGAATGGGCCGCCGGGTATCGTTCGCCGTCAGCAATGAGCCAGCCGGCATAGACGCCATCCAAGGGCAGATAACCCTCGGCTTCGCGCGACATGTTGGCGGTTGGAAAACCGATGGTGCGCCCAATTTTGAGACCGTGCTCGACTACACCAACGGTGGTGTGCACGCGGCCAAGAAGCTTGCCCGCTTTAGCTACATCGCCCTGATCGAGTAGTTCACGAATAGCCGAAGTCGACACTTTGAGGCCGGCTTCGGTGGCACTTGCGATTACACGAACTTCAAAGCCCAACTGCTGGCCCAGCTCATGCAGGAGAGCAACATCGCCCGCACCTCCGGCTCCAAATCTGAAGTCTTCGCCGACAATCACGATCTTGGCGCTTAGGGCGTCTACCAGGGTCTCCTGGACAAAGTCCTGAGCCGATTGCTGAGCGAGGGCGTCGTCGAAGGTCAAGGTAAGTAATGCGTCGAGACCGGCCGCCGAGATCAGGCTTTCCTTTTGCTTTGGCCCGATAAGCGGCCACTTCAGGTTGGCAGGGTTCAACAGAGCATCCGGGTGACGGTCGAAAGTGACCAGAACGGTTTTCAAGTCGTGTTCGGCAGCGGCCGAGCGCAGGGCCGCGATTAGAGCCTGGTGGCCACGATGGATGCCATCGAACTTGCCAATAGTGACGGCAGTTGGGCCAAATTTTTGCGCCTCGCGCAGTGAAGAAAAGGTCTGCATTAGTTTTGCTTCGACTTACCCAACCAAATCAGGCCCAGGATAGGTAGTACCAGCGGAACACAGCCGTAGGCGACTCCGAAATAGGACCACACTGTTCGAACCTGCTTGCCCCCATAAGCGAAGAATTCTGGCCAGATGAAGCTGGCTGCACCAATCACCAAGACGCCGGTTAATTCGATCAGGACGGCAACGTAGGCGACCTTGCGAGCAGCGCTGCCTGGGCGAGCAAGTGCGACGGTGGCGACGATGTAAATAAGCGCGGATGCGGCCGATAGCGCGTAGGGCAAAGGCGCTTGATCAAACTTTGCAATCAGTTCGTAGCCGGCACGACCGGTTGCAGCCAGGGCCAAAACCGCATATGCGGCAATCAGTAAACGACCGATGCCGAGATTTCTTTTAGCCATTCGAATAGCCTAACCGAACCAAATTTGGTGCATTCGTACCAGCATGATTGCCACGGTCAGTGAGCCGACACCGAGCACGAAAGTGGACCAGCGGGTTCGCTCAATCAGAGCCCAGAAGGCGGCTCCCAACGGAACAATCATCGCCACAAGTAGATAGGCGAAGAATTCAACGGTGTCGGTCTTTGCTCTCGCTCCCCCGGCCACGAGGATAATCGAGGAAATCAGCTGAACGACTAGACCTAGCTGAATAACGGCCAGTGCTCCGAGCGAAATCAGGCTTGGCTTGCGTCTGGCCATGCCAAAACCGAGAAGGATTAGCCCGACAGCAAAGGCACTCCAAGCCTCAATTTGAAAGAACACTTCCAACATCAGGCATCCTCTCCAGATTGGTCAAAGGCAAAAACAACCAGTGACTTTGCCGCATTCCCAGACTTGGTAAGCATCGCGATTAGGTTCCCAGAAGAGTCGATGGCCGCGGTAGGCGCCGTCTCGGTTTCATCTTGGACGCGAAGCCTCTTTCCGTGACGAAGATCTATGACGTCTTGGTCGCTGAGCGACCGCACCTTGAACTGCTGAGTTGCCGCCTGCTCAATCGGGAGCACCTGCAGCGTCTCGCCGGTTAGCCCGTCAAGGGCCTGAGCCTGCGAAATTGAATAGCTGCCAATTTTGGTCCGGCGAAGGGCGGTTAGGTGGCCGCCAACTCGGAGCGCGGCACCTAGGTCGCGTGCGAGGGCACGGATGTAGGTTCCGGAAGAGCAATCGATGATTGCTTCGAAGTCATAGAAAGTATTGTCGCCGTCGCTCACCAGACGAGGTTCGCCGATGACCTCAAAACGGTGAATTGTCACCGGGCGAGCCTTGAGTTTCACCTCGTCGCCGGAGCGCACCTTGGCATAGGCGCGTTCGCCATCCACCTTGATTGCGCTCACCGAACTTGGCACCTGTTCGATTGGGCCGCGGAGAGCAGTCAAGGCGTGTTCCAAGCCGGAGAGGCTGAGCGCGCGCACTACATCCGGGTTAGCAATGGTCGTAAATTCAGACTCTTTGTCGTCGGTGATTGTGGCCGCACCTAGGCGGATGGTGGCCTCGTAAGTTTTATCTTCGCCAACCAGGAAGGTCAAAAGCTTGGTGGCGGAATTGATGCCGATCAGCAACAGGCCGGTGGCCATTGGGTCAAGGGTTCCTGCGTGGCCGACCCGACGGGTGCCCGCCAACTTTCGAAGGCGAGCAACCACATCGTGACTGGTCCAGCCAGACGGCTTGTCGATTAGAACAAGGCCAGAAGACATTTAGTCTTCGTCCTCTTCATCCTGGATCTTGCGTGGCTCTTTATAAGGGTTCTCTTCGCCGGCCCAGTGAGCCTCGGCCGCCAACTTCGCAACCTGCTCATCGCGAGCACGCGCCTCAGCGAGAAGGTCATTCATGGCTGCAGCGGTCTCGGGGATTTCATCCGGGATGAATTCAATCGTCGGGGTTAGGCGAATCGAAAGATTGTGACCAACCTCGCGACGAACCAAACCGCGATTCTTCTCAATAATTTCAGCAGTGAGTTTCTTCTCTGCCGGGGTGCCATACACGGTGTAGAAAATGCTGGCGTGCTGAAGGTCAGGGGTTACCTTGACCTCGGTGATGGTGACAAAACCCAAATCTGGGTCCTTAACAGCGCGTTCTAGCGCCTCTGCCACCAACACCTTGATGCGTTCGGCGAGCTTTCGAGCTCGAGCGTGATCAACCATTTACGAATCCTTAGACGCGTGGCTTTTCGCGCATCTCGAAGGTCTCGATGATGTCTTCAAGCTCTAGGTCGTTGAAGCCCTGAAGGCCGATACCACACTCGAAGTCAGTCTTGACTTCGGTGGCGTCATCCTTGAAGCGCTTAAGCGATTCGATCTTGAGGTTGTCAGCGATAACCTTGCCGGCACGAAGCACGCGGGCGAGAGAGTTTCGCTTGATCGAGCCAGAGCGAACGATCGAACCAGCAATGGTTCCGACCTTCGATGACTTGAACAGTTCGCGAACCTCTGCGGTGCCAAGCTGAGCTTCTTCGTACTCTGGCTTGAGCATGCCCTTGAGAGCCTTCTCGATGTCGTCGAGCACTGCATAGATGACCGAGTACTGACGAACGTCGACGCCCTCGCGGTCGGCACGCTCCTTGGCCTTGTTGTCTGGCTTGACGTTGAAACCGATGATGATTGCGTTGTCAACGGTTGCAAGGTTGACGTCAGATTCGGTAATCGCACCAACACCGCGGTGGATGATGCGTAGCTGAACTGAATCGTCAACTTCGATCTTGAGCAATGAGTCTTCAAGAGCTTCAACAGCACCAGAAACGTCACCCTTGATGACGAGGTTGAGTGACTCAACCTTGCCGTCTTCGAGTGCCTTGGTGAAGTCTTCGAGGCTAACGCGCTTGCGAGTCTTGGCAAGAAGAGCGTTGCGGTCTGCAGCTTCACGCTTTTCAGCGATCTGGCGGGCCTGACGCTCGTCATCGGTAACCACAAAGGTGTCACCGGCGCGAGGAACAGACTGTAGACCGAGAACCTGAACCGGACGGCTTGGGAATGCTTCGGCAACGGCTGCGCCGTTTTCGTCGAACATCGCACGAACACGACCGTGAGCAGCACCGGCGACGATTGAGTCACCGACGCGAAGGGTTCCAGACTGGATAAGAACGGTAGCAACCGAACCGCGACCCTTGTCAAGGTTGGCTTCGATGGCAACACCGCGAGCATCCTTGTTCGGGTTAGCACGCATGTCTAGGGCTGCGTCTGCGGTTAGCAGAACAGCGTCTAGAAGGTCAGGAATGCCCTTACCGGTCAACGCCGAAACGTCGACGAACATGACGTCGCCACCATACTCTTCAGCAACGAGGTTGAACTCGGTTAGCTGCTGACGAATCTTGGCTGGGTTCGCGCCTTCCTTATCGGTCTTGTTGACCGCGACAACAATCGGCACACCGGCAGACTGAGCGTGGTTCAAGGCTTCAACGGTCTGAGGCATAACGCCGTCATCCGCTGCAACCACAAGGATGGCAAGGTCGGTGACCTGAGCACCACGGGCACGCATAGCGGTGAACGCCTCGTGACCCGGGGTGTCGATGAAGGTAATCGCGCGGTCGATGCCGTCGTGCTCAACGTGAACCTGGTAAGCACCGATGTGCTGGGTGATTCCGCCGGCTTCGCCAGCGATGACGTTTGAGTTACGAATCGAGTCGAGCAAACGGGTCTTACCGTGGTCAACGTGACCCATGACGGTGACAACCGGCGGACGTGCGACCAGGTCGGCCTCTTCGTCGTCGTAGTCGGTGTCGATGTCAAGGCCGAAGCCTTCGAATAGCTCGCGCTCTTCGTCCTCAGGAGACACGATCTCGATCTTGTAACCGAGCTCTTCACCAAGGATCTGGAAGGTGTCTTCATCAAGCGATGCAGTAGCTGTCGCCATCTGTCCCAGGTGGAACAGAACGGTGATTAGCTGACCTGCATTGGTGTCAATCTTGTCTGCGAAGTCTTGGATCGATGCGCCGCGACGGAGACGTAGAACCGTGGTTCCATCTCCGCGAGGTACTAGTGCGCCGCCAAGAGATGGCGCATTGCTGCGCTGTTCGAACTCTTCGCGCTTTGCACGCTTTGACTTACGAGCCTTGCTCTGACCGCGTGCGCCGCCCTTACCGAAGGCACCAGCGGTTCCACCGCCAACACCGCGACCACGGCCTGCGCCTGGGCCGCCACCTGGGCGAGAGAATCCACCCGGAGCTGCACCCGGAGCGCCGCCTGGGGCGCCGCCTCCCGGACGTGCAAAGCCTGCGCCAGCCGGACGTGGCCCGCCTGAGAAGCCACCTGGACGTGGAGCGCCGCCACCGGCACCCGGTGCGCCACCTGGGCGACCTGGACCGCCAGGGCGACCTGCACCACCGGCAGGACGAGGGCCGCCTGGGCGACCCATTCCCTGTGATGGAGCGAAAGGATTGTTGCCAGGGCGGCTGATTGGGCGAGGAATGCCCATGCCCTGTGCGGCCGCGAACGGGTTGTTACCCGGACGAGGAATTCCTGGGGTTGCGGCGCTTGGAGCAGCTGGTGCCGCCTTCGCCGCAGGAGCAGGTGCACCCGGTGCTGCCGGAGCCGCAGGGGCAGCCGACTTGGGTGCAGCTGGAGCAGCTGGAGCTGGTGCAGCAGGAGCTGCTGGAGCCGCTGCCTTAGGTGCCTCAGGCGCCGAAGCGGCCGGTGCTGCAGGCGCAGCGGCTACTGGTGCAGCAGGTGCAGTCGGAGCAGCCTTTGGCTCAGCGACAACCGGCTTTGCGTCTGGGAATGCCTCACGAAGCTTTTTAGCAACGGGTGGAGCGATGGTTGATGAACCGCTCTTTACGAACTCGCCGAGTTCTTGAAGTTTGGCCAAAGCAACCTTGGAATCGATTCCAAGTTCTTTAGCAATGTCGTACACGCGTGGTAGCGCCACTTTTGTTTCTCCTGTCTGGGGCCTTCCCTAGACAGGGCAGGCCGTTAAAGCTGTTGGGTACTCATTTCGAGTTACTCATTTGTTTGCCAACATCGTTTCTGCCTGTTCTTTAGTGAAGTTCAAACCAGATGAATCTGGCTGACCTGAAAGTTTCAAAGCCCGGATGAATGCTCTCCGAGTGATTGCTAACTCTAAACATTCCTGTGTCGGGTGAATCCATGCTCCCCTGCCTGGCATTGCTTTTCGTTCATCAAGAATCAAAACATTTGATTGTTCAATGACCCGCAAAAGATCTGCACGGCTGGATTGCTGGCGACAACCAACACAAGTACGTTCCATTCTAACCCCTAGAAATTGAAAGGGCTAGGGCCTAGTCGCCATCCAGGATGCTGTCAGGCTGAATATCGATCTTCGCGCCAGTTAGCTTCGCGGCCAGGCGGGCGTTCTGCCCTTCCTTGCCGATTGCTAGCGAAAGCTGGAAGTCTGGCACCAAAACGCGAACCGACTTGGTAGCCGCGTCGAGCATGTATGAGCTTGAAACCTTCGCCGGCGAGAGCGCCTGTGCAACATAAGTTGGCAGGTCATCGCTGAAGTCTACGATGTCGATCTTCTCGTCGTTTAGTTCGGTCTGAACCGCACGAACCCGCTGACCCAGCTCACCGATGCAAGAACCCTTGGCGTTTACGCCGGCTTCGTGTGCACGAACAGCAATCTTGGTGCGGTGGCCTGCTTCGCGTGCAAGCGAAACGATCTCGACTACTCCGCTTGCGATTTCAGGAACTTCCATCGCGAACAACTTGCGAACTAGCGATGGGTGGGTGCGAGAAACGGTGACCTGCGGGCCCTTGGTTCCGCGGTTTACTGCGGTTACGAAGACACGGATGCGCTTGCCGTGCGAGTAATCCTCGCCAGGAACCTGCTCTTCAGGAGGCATGATTGCCTCGATGGTGCCAAGGTTCACATAAACCATGTATGACTTCTGGCCCTGCTGGATGGTGCCGGCGACGATGTCGCCCTCCTTGCCAGAGAACTCGCCAAATAGGCTCTCGTCGTTGATTTCGCGCAGACGGTTGAAAATGACCTGCTTTGCCGCGGCGGCAGCGACTCGTCCAAAGTTTTCCGGGGTGACTTCGGTCTCGCCGGTCTTCACGCCTTCTTCATCTAGCACTGGTGCGTAGATGTTGACGTGGCCGGTTGACTTGCTCAGTTCGGCACGGGCCGGGTCTGAGTTGCCAACGTGCTTCTGGTAGGCGGCAAGAATGGCAGCCTCGATGATTGACACCAGCTCGTTGAAAGGGATTTCTTTCTCTCGCTCGATGAACTTAAGTACGCTCAGGTCGATGTCCATGAAATGCCTCCAGGCCGCTAGTTAGTTGTCAATTTAGTGAAGTGCCGCGAAACCGCAAGCGGTTTATAGCAATTCAGCCAAAGCCGATTCTAGCTTGACTGGGCGGCGCTCACCAGAGCGGCGATCCCACAGGTCAACATCGCCCTGCTCGAGACCCTTGCCAACGATGACAATGTTAGGCACACCGATCAGCTCTGCGTCGCCAAACTTGACACCAGGGCTGACCTTTTGACGGTCATCCAGGATGACGGTCTTGCCCTTTGCTTCGAGTTCGAGCGCAAGCTTTTCAGCGGTCTCGTAAACGACTTCATCCTTGCCAGCAGCAACGATGTAAACGTCGGCCGGCGAGACAGCTTCAGGCCAAATAAGGCCCTTGTCGTCGTGGTTAGCCTCGGCCAGAACAGCAATCATGCGAGTGATTCCGATTCCGTACGAACCCATGGTTACGGTCACGAGCTTGCCGTTTTCGTCCAGGACCTGGAGCCCCAGAGCCTCGGCATACTTGCGACCGAGTTGGAATACGTGACCGATTTCGATGCCGCGAGCGAGCTCGAGCGGGCCCGAACCATCCGGGGCTTCGTCTCCGACGCGAACCTCGGCGATGTCAACCACGCCATCCGCGGTAAAGTCACGGCCGGCAACTAGGCCGAATACGTGCTTCTCGGATGCGTTTGCGCCGGTAATCCAAGCCGAACCCTCGACCACGCGAGGGTCTAGGAGGTAGCGAATCTTGCTGACGCCAGCGGTGCCAAGAATTGCCTGGCCATCCTTGACCGGGCCGATGTAGCCCTTGATTAGCTCTGGGTGCTTGGCGAAATCTTCGTCGTTTGCTTGCTCGATCTCGTTAGGAGAGAAAGCTGCTTCGGCGCGCTTCACGTCAACCTCACGGTCACCGGGTAAACCAACTACGACCAGCTCGCGCTTGCCTTCTGGAGAAACCAGCGCCATGACGTTGTTCTTCAGGGTGTGTGCGGCTGTCCATTCGGCACCGTCGGCACGCTTGTTGTTTTCATTCGACCAAGCAACGATGCGCTTGATATTTGAACACTGCGGGGTGGTTAGCACCTCGGCTGCCGACTGGCCGTCGATGGCAATCTTTGGCGGAGCCACGGTGGCAACCGCTTCAACGTTGGCTGCGTAGCCACCCGGCGAGCGCACAAAGGTATCTTCGCCGATTGGGCTTGGTGACAGGAATTCCTCGGAAGCTGAGCCGCCCATAGCGCCCGCGTCTGCCTTGACAATCACGTAATCGACGCCGAGACGGGTAAAAATGCGCTCGTATGCGTCGCGCTGGGCCTGGTATGCCTTGGCCAAACCTTCATCCGTGACATCGAAGCTGTAGGCGTCCTTCATCACAAATTCGCGGCCACGAAGGAGACCGGCGCGAGGGCGTGCCTCGTCGCGGTACTTGTTCTGGATTTGATACAAGCAGACCGGTAGGTCCTTGTATGACGAATAGAGATCCTTCACTAGAAGGGTGAACATCTCTTCGTGAGTTGGAGCCAACAGGTAGTCAGTCTTCTTGCGGTCCTGAAGACGGAATAGGTTGTCGCCATACTCGGTCCAGCGACCGGTAGCTTCGAAAGGTTCGCGTGGCAGTAGGGCCGGGAAGAAGACTTCTTGAGCACCGGCGTTTGCCATCTCTTCGCGAACGACCTGCTCAATCTTTGCCTTGACGGCTAGACCCAGCGGAAGCCAGGTGTAAAGACCGGCTCCGGCGCGACGGATGTAACCAGCACGAAGCAAGAGCTTGTGGCTGTCTACCTCGGCCTCGTTTGGATCTTCACGGAGCGTGCGTAGGAACAGGTTTG
>CAEZVN010000010.1_pt1 | contig 16830 bp, 15 predicted proteins | sample 7264741 | NCBI WGS metagenome assembly CAEZVN01 (sample SAMEA6813856, study PRJEB35770) | uncultured Rhodoluna sp. | biome: Freshwater; feature: Freshwater reservoir; material: water | place: Czech Republic | collected 2017-05-23 | depth 0.5m m | reverse complement strand
ATTTCAAACTTCATGGTCGGCAGTGTGGACCTCGATGAGACGCTTGGCAGAACAGTCAGGCTGCTTTCCCAGCTAACCAACCAGGTCGCCATGGTGCAATACCCGAGTCTGGGCCGCGCAAAGGTGCGCAATATCGAACTCATTCAATCGGCTGACACCAGAGTGCTATTGATTCTGATCACGGATAGTGGCCGAATACAGCAGCACGTCATCGAGCTAAATGAGGCGGTAGACGTTCACCTGATTGGTGAAATCCGCAGCAAGCTCAACGTCTCACTAGCCGGAGCTGCTTTGGCCGAGGTTTCGAATCTGCTGACCGACTTCGCTGGAGGGTTTGCTTTGGCCAACCGCATGCAGGTCGTCCTAATCGTCGAGAGCCTGCTCGACCAGGTAGATGCAAACCGCCAAGACAAAATCATCCTGGCTGGAACAGCGAACCTTGCGCGACGCGAAGAAGACTTCCCGGGCAGTATTTCGCCAGTTCTTGAGGCCATCGAAGAGCAAGTTGTGCTGCTGAAGCTCATCACCGAAATGCAATCGGAGCGCAACGGGGTCAGCTTGAGCATCGGGCGCGAAAACCCATACGAGGGTCTTGCCAACGCTTCTGTTGTGGTTTCGGGCTACGAAAACCAGGGGAGTGAAATCGCCAAGCTTGGTGTGATTGGCCCTACTCGCATGGACTATTCATCGAACATTTCAGCGGTCAGAGCCGTCGCGCGCTATCTGACCAAGGCACTAGGGAACTGAGGCAATAATGGCTGATCACTATGAGGTTCTCGGGGTTGCTCGAGATGCCAGCGCAGACCAAATCAAAAAGGCCTATCGCAAGCTTGCTCGCGAACTGCACCCGGATGTAAACCCCGGTGCAGATTCCGAAGAGCGATTCAAGGCAGTCACTCACGCATACGAGGTATTGAGCGACGATTCATCACGTCGACAGTACGACATGGGAGGTCAAGACCCATTTGGCGGTTCGGGCTTCGGTGGTTTCGGCGACATTTTTGACACATTCTTTGGCGGAGGCGGCGCTCAACGCGGCCCTCGCTCACGAGCAGAACGTGGCCAGGATGCCCTGCTTCGCGTCGAGATGACGCTTGAAGAAGTTGTTTTCGGTGCCGAAAAGAGCATCGAAGTTGACACCGCAGTTCTTTGTGGAACCTGTGAGGGCTCTTGCTGCCGACCTGGCACAAGTCTGACCGTCTGTGACGTTTGTCGCGGAGCCGGGCAAATCCAACGACAGGTTCGATCGTTGCTTGGCAACGTGATGACCTCACAGCCTTGCTCGGCTTGTCGCGGTTTTGGTCAGGTCATTCAGGATCCCTGCCTAGATTGCCGTGGACAAGGTCGCGTTCGAGCAAGACGCAACATAGACCTTGCTGTTCCGGCTGGTGTCGAGGATGGCTTGCGCCTGCAACTAAGCGGCCAGGGTGAGGTTGGCTTCGCGGGTGGCCCAAACGGTGATCTTTATGTAGACATCGCGGTTGCTCCACACGACGTATTTGGACGTTCCGGTGACGACCTAACGGCAACCGTTGAGGTTCCACTTCACGATGCTGTCCTTGGTGGTTTTGCCAAGATTCAAACCTTCGATGGGGAAATCGAAATCGAAGTTGCTTCGGGTCAACAGACCGGCGACATCCTGACAATCAAGGGCAAAGGTGTGAGCCGTCTTCGTTCTTCCGGGCGCGGCGATTTGAAGATTGCGTTCCAGGTGATCACCCCAAGCAAGCTTGACTCAAAGCAAAAGGAACTTTTCCGCAACTTGGCCAAGCTCCGAAAGGGCGACACCATCAAACTGGTCAAGCACCAGCAGGGCTTCTTTGCCGGAAAGCGCCGCTAATGGTTGAACCACTGTTTCGTACTGCCTTCGCCACCCCGCCTGCTATTGGCCTGGCGGTCACGCTCGGCGGCTCAGAAGGCAAGCACGCCGTAAACGTTCGTCGCATGCGAGTTGGCGAGGGAATTCAGCTTTCTGATGGCAAGGGTCTCCGCGTTAGGGGCGAGGTTTCTGCCCTTGGAAACAGCTCGCTAACTGTTCAGGTATCTGAAGTTCAGCAAGAAGCTTCTCCTGCAGTTGGGCTGACCATCGTCCAGGCTTTGGCCAAGGGTGATCGTGACGAACTTGCCATTCAGGCGGCAACCGAACTTGGCTGCTGGGGCGTCATCCCGTGGCAAGCGGAGCGCTCAATCTCCAAGTGGGAGGGTGCAAAAATCGCCAAGAGCGTTGAGCGTTGGCAAACAATCGTTGGCGAAGCCGCAAAGCAATCGCTGCGAGTATTTGAGCCAGTTGTCGCCCAGCCGTTGGGTTCGAAGCAACTTGTGTCTTCGGTTAAGGATTTTGACCTTGTCCTAGTTCTCGATCCAACAGCCGCAGTAGGGCTAGGTTCACTTGATTTCACAGACGAGCAGAAATCTGTGGCAATCGTCGTTGGCCCAGAGGGTGGAATTAGCGATCACGAACTAGAAGCCCTCGAGGATGCCGGCGCCGTTCGCGTTCACCTCGGTGAACCAATCCTGCGAACTTCAACCGCCGGCGTGGCAGCGATTTCGGTCATTCAATCGAAGCTCGGGCTTTGGGGATAGCCTGAAGGTGGAGGAACCTATGGACAACTGCATTTTCTGCAAGATTGCTCGCCGAGAAATTCCAGCCAAGATAGTTGGCGAAAGTGAATTGGCACTTGCCTTCTGGGATGTTTCCCCGCGCCAGCCGCTGCACATCCTCGTGATTCCGAAGGTTCACTACGCGAATGTTGCCGAACTCACACTCAACGATGAGTCTTCTTTGGTAGCGGTCATGAAATTGGCAAGCGAGCTTGCCGTTCAGCACGCGGATGAAAGCTTCCGCATCTCTTTCAACACCGGTGAGGCAGCTGGCCAGACCGTATTCCATGCGCACGGCCACCTAACTTCTCGAACACCAAGGGGTGAACTTGTCTAAGGCTTCAGCGGAAGGGTCAGCATCATCTCGAATCGAGGTCCAGGGTGTCCTCATGGTCGCTCTGTTCGGCTCTGAAGACCGATTGCTGAAGACGCTCGAGGCAACCTACCCAGAGGTAGATGTTCACGCTCGTGGCAACACCATTGTTTTGCAGGGAAAACCAGCTCAGGTAGCTGCAGCAAAACAGCTGGTTGAAGAAATGATTGAACTGATTCAGGCCGGTCAAGACCTTCTGCCTCAGGATTTCACGCGTTCAGCACGAATGATTGAGGACGGGGCGGCTCGCCCAGCAGATGTTCTGAGCCAAAGCATCATCAGTTCAAGAGGCAAAACCATTCGCCCAAAGACTCTGGGTCAAAAGACCTATGTCGACGCAATCGATAACAACACAATCGTGTTTGGCATCGGCCCTGCCGGCACGGGAAAGACTTACTTGGCGATGGCCAAGGCGGTTCAGGCGCTACAGCGAAAAGAAATCAGCCGAATCATTTTGACGCGCCCTGCAGTGGAGGCCGGCGAGAAGCTTGGTTTCTTGCCAGGCACCCTCAACGACAAAATTGACCCATACCTGCGCCCACTCTTTGACGCGCTACATGACATGCTCGACCCGGAATCTATCCCTAAGTTGATGACCTCGGGCACGATCGAGGTAGCCCCACTGGCATATATGCGCGGTCGAACTCTCAATGACGCTTTCATCATCCTGGATGAGGCGCAGAACACCACTCCGGAGCAAATGAAGATGTTCCTGACTCGTCTCGGCTTCAATTCAAAAATGATTGTCACCGGCGATGTCACGCAGATTGACCTTCCGAACGGTACCTCTGGCCTGAAGCTTGCCACTGAAGTGTTGAGCGAAGTTGATGACATGCACTTTTCGATTCTCACCTCGGATGATGTGGTGCGCCACACGTTGGTTGCCAAAATTGTTGACGCCTATTCGAAGTACGATGACGCAAAGATTGCCAAAAAGGCCGCCAATAACGAAGCTGCGCAAAACAGAATTGCCAAGAAAGCGAGCGACAAATGAGCATCGAACTAAACAACGAATCGACTGAATCGGTCGATGAGGTCAGAGTTCTTGCGCTTGCCACCTTTGCACTCGATTACATGCACTTGCACCCTGACACTGACCTGGCGATCGTCTTCGTTGACGAGCCGGCCATGGAAGTGCTTCACATTCAGTGGATGGATGAGCCCGGACCAACCGACGTTCTCAGCTTTCCGATGGATGAGCTCCGTCCGGGCTCAGAGGGTCAGCTCACTCCGGCTGGTCTCCTAGGTGACATCGTCGTTTGCCCGCAGGTAGCCGCAACCCAGGCAGAGGCCGCCGGCCACGCGACGATCAATGAGATTCTTCTTCTGACTACCCACGGCGTTCTTCACCTGCTCGGTTTTGACCACGCAGAGCCAGATGAAGAAAAGGAAATGTTTGGTCTTCAGCGAGAGATTCTCGAAGCGTTTTACGCGTCCGAGCTGGGAGCCTAGTTGTCACTTTTGGTCCTGTGGATTTCAATCGCGCTAGCGCTACTAACTTTTGTAGCTGCGATTGCTAAGGGCGCGCTCGAGGCGAATCCAGACGAGATCGACAAAGCTGAGTCGCTAAGTTTCGTTCGACTCACCCTCACCGGAATCTTTGGTGTACTGAGCGCCGAACTGATTGCACCTCTTGGTTTGGACTGGTGGTGGTCGGTCGCAATCTCCTTTGGGCTCATGCTCGCACTCCTCTTGGGGACGCAGCTCGCGAGCAGTCGCCTAGGGCACAGGGTTTTTGCTAAAAAGCTAACTCAAATACTGAAGCCAGCGCTGAACTCGATTCACTTGCTTTTCACTCCGCTTTCTCTTCCTCGAGAGGATGAGCCCGAAGAATTTGAGCAAGAATTGCTCGATTCCGTCGAGGAATTCGGCGAAACGATTGTTCGCGAGATCATGGTTCCGAGAATTGACATGGCAACCGTGCCAGTCGACGCCAATCTCACCAAGGCCATGTCTATTTTCTTGGCCCGTGGTTACTCAAGACTCCCGGTTATCGGCGACGATATCGATGACATCAGGGGAGTGCTCTACATCAAGGATGTAGCTCGATTGCTTCACGAAAACCCGGCGAGCATGGATGGCACACTGGCCGGAGAGGTTGCTCGCACGGCGATCTTCATCCCGGAATCAAAGCCGGTGGATGACCTGCTGAGAGAAATGCAGACCAGTTCAAGGCACATCGCAATCATCATCGATGAGTATGGCGGCGTGGCAGGTCTTGCGACCATGGAAGACGTCATCGAGGAGATCGTTGGCGACATCTCAGACGAGTATGACCGAGACGTTCCTGATGTAGAAACCTTGGATGACGGTACGCTTCGAGTAAGTTCAAGATTGCCTCTGTTCGAGTTGGGCGAATTGTTTGAACTTGATCTTGAGGATGAAGACGTCGATAGTGTCGGCGGTTTGCTCACCAAGGAGCTCGGCAAACTTCCAAAACGCGGAGACCGAGTCACAATCAGTGGTCTCAGTCTTACTGCCGACCGCATCGAGGCTCGGCGCAAGCACCTAGTCACCGTTCTGGTTAGCAAGGAACACAATTTGGCCGACAGCCTGTCTGCCTTCGATTCAATCGAGCAGGAGAAATAATGGCCGAGCACAGATCAGGATTCGCGTCCTTTGTCGGGCGACCGAATGTCGGCAAGTCGACCCTAACCAACGCATTGGTGGGTGAAAAGATCGCGATTACCAGCGCCAAGCCTCAGACCACTCGTCGAGCCATCCGTGGAATCGTTCACCGCGACTTCGGTCAGCTCATTTTGGTGGACACACCGGGTCTTCACAGACCTCGCACACTGCTCGGTCAGCGACTCAACGACTTGGTTGAGCAAACTCTTGGCGATGTCGATGTCATTGGTTTCTGCATCCCGGCGAACGAGAAGATAGGCCCGGGAGATAACTTCATCAACGAACAGTTGAACGAGTTCCGCCGAGCAAAGCTTGTTGCCGTCATCACCAAGAGTGAATTGGTTTCTCCAGAGCAGCTGGCTGATCAACTTGTTGCTGTGTCACAGCTTCGTGACTGGCGAGCAATCGTGCCTGTGTCTGCAGTTGCCGAAGACCAGCTCGAGGTTCTGACAAAGGTGCTAATTGATTTGCTTCCCGAGTCACCTGCACTGTACCCGCCTGAAGCGGTAACCGACGAGACGCTTGAAAACCGAATTTGTGAGCTCATTCGCGAGGCCGCTCTTGAGGGTGTTCGCGACGAACTACCGCACTCGATCGCCGTAACCATCGATGAAATGTCTCGTCGCAAGGGTCAGAACCTAACCGACATCCATGCCAACATTTTCGTCGAGCGCGACAGCCAAAAGGGCATCATCATCGGGCACAAGGGTTCTCGCTTGATAGATGTTGGCAAGCGCTCGAGACTAGAGATCGAAAAACTTATCGGGCACAAGGTATTCCTTGGGCTTCGTGTGAAGGTCGCTTCAGATTGGCAGCGAGACCCTAAACAACTGGGCAAGCTCGGCTTCTAGTGCTAACCTGACATGGTGTTCTTCGGTCTCCTACTTAGTGGCCGCGACGAGGCCTAAACCGGCCTTCCTCGTCGCGGAGCCTTCTGCTGGCTGACCCAACACTCATCAAGGAAGAACTTTTCATGGAAAACACCCAGCGCCCATCGGGCATGCCGGTACACAAATACGTTCCTTTTCACGAGCAAATCGCCGTTGACCTGCCAGACCGCACTTGGCCGTCAAAGCGCATTAATGAAGCCCCACGCTGGTGCGCGGTTGACCTGCGTGACGGCAACCAGGCTCTAATCGACCCAATGAGCCCTGAGCGCAAGCTCAAGATGTTCAAGCTTTTGGTGGGCATGGGCTACAAGGAAATCGAAGTTGGCTTCCCTTCGGCAAGCCAGACCGACTTTGATTTCGTTCGCCTGCTCATCGAAGACGGACACATTCCGGCTGACGTGACCATCCAAGTCCTAACTCAGGCCAGAGATGCACTAATTGAGCGCACCTATGAGTCTCTAAAGGGTGCGAAGAAGGCGATTGTCCACTTCTACAACTCAACATCGGTCTTGCAGCGTCGCGTAGTTTTCAATCAGGACAAGCAGGGCATCATGGAGATCGCCCTCGCAGGTGCCCGCAAGTGCCGCTCGATGGAGTCTTTGATTCCAGAGACCGACGTTTTCTACGAGTACTCACCGGAGTCATACACCGGCACCGAACTTGAGTATGCCGTAGAGGTTTGCAACGCCGTGATCGAGATTATCGACCCGAAGCCGGATCACCAGATGGTTATCAACCTTCCGGCAACCGTCGAGATGGCTACGCCTAACGTTTACGCAGACTCAATCGAGTGGATGCACCGCAACATTGCTCGTCGCGACAGCATCTTGATTTCACTTCACCCACACAACGACCGTGGCACCGCAGTCGCAGCAGCGGAACTCGGATACCTTGCCGGCGCAGACCGCATTGAGGGATGCCTATTTGGCAATGGCGAGCGCACTGGAAACGTGGACCTAATAACCCTTGGTTTGAACCTATTCAGCCAGGGAATCGACCCACACATCGACTTCAGCCAGCTCGACGAAATCAAGCGCACGGTTGAGTATTGCAACCAGTTGCCAGTGCCTGAGCGTGCTCCTTACGGAGGCGATTTGGTTTACACAGCCTTCTCGGGCTCCCACCAAGATGCAATCAAGAAGGGCTTCGAGCTCATGCACAAGGAGGCCACCGACAAGGGTGTCTCCGTTGATGACTTGGTTTGGGCGGTTCCTTACCTGCCGATCGACCCTAAGGATGTTGGTCGCTCATACGAGGCCGTCATCCGAGTCAATTCGCAGTCTGGCAAGGGTGGCGTCGCCTACCTACTCAAGACCGACCACAGTCTCGACTTGCCTCGCAAGTTGCAGATCGAATTCTCTCGAGTTGTTCAGAACAAGACCGACCAGGATGGCGGCGAGGTTTCTTCGGTCAAGCTTTGGGACATCTTCATCGACGAGTACTTGCCGGCCCCGGCGGATCGTATCGACCTAAAGTGGGGTCGTTTCGAACTCAAGAAGATGCGCACCGAGAGCAACATGGATGGCCACGTTGAGCTAAACATCGTTCTTCGTGATGGCATCGGCGAACTTCAGGCCACCGGCACAGGAAACGGCCCTATCTCAGCATTCTTGAACGTGCTCGAGAAGCAGGGCGTCGGGGTCAGACTCCTCGACTACGTTGAGCACACTCTGAGCGAGGGTGGCGACGCGCAGGCGGCGGCATACGTTGAACTCGAAGTCAATGGACAGACCCTGTGGGGTGTTGGTATCGATGGAGACATCTCAACCGCCTCACTAAAGGCAGTTATCTCGGCAGTCAACCGAGCACTTCGCGTCTAATCGGACGCTTACGAGTTCCCCCGATAGTTGATGCTGTCGGGGGATACTTGTTTGGTGCCTACATACAAGGATGAAGCGGTTGTTCTGCGCACCCACAAACTGGGTGAAGCAGACCGAATCGTGACTCTTTTGTCGCGCTACAACGGCCAAATTCGTGCAGTTGCCAAGGGAGTTCGCCGCACGGGCTCCAAGTTTGGGTCTCGGCTCGAGCCGTTCATGGTGGTTGAGGCTCAGTTTTACGAGGGGCGAACCCTTGACATCGTCAACCAGGCTGAAACTATCGGCGCCTATGGTCGCGAAATCATCGAGGATTACCGAACCTACACCGCAGCGACCGTGATGGTTGAAACCGCCGAAAAGCTCACCGGTGACGATTCGACGCCTCAGCAATATCTCCTGCTGGTCGGTGCGCTGAGATCACTTGCGAACAAAGAGCATGATGCCTCGCTCATCCTGGATTCATACTTGCTGCGAGCTCTTTCAATTGCCGGCTGGGCCCCGAACTTCGTCGATTGTGCACGCTGCAGTGCTCCCGGCCCGCACCAAGCCTTCGTCATGCAACTCGGTGGCGTAGTTTGCCGCGAGTGCAGACCGGCGGGTGCAGCCGTTATCGACCCTCACACCGGCGAACTGCTCGGTGCGCTTCTGGCCGGCGACTGGGAGGTCGCCGACGCGGCACCAGAGAGCATTAGGGGAGCAGCTTCGGGTATTGTTTCTGCCTATAGCCAATGGCACATCGAACGTGGTTTGAAATCACTGCAGCACATGGAGCGTCAATGAATGATCTAGTCCCGGTTCAAAAGACCGGCGCAAGAGTCCCGTCGTTTCCAGCCGGTTCGGTGCCACAGCACATCGCCATCGTCATGGATGGAAATGGTCGCTGGGCCAATGAACGCGGGCTCACTCGTGTTGAGGGGCACAAGGCCGGTGAGGCTGCGCTGCTTGATGTGGTGGCTGGCGCACTTGAGGCGGGCGTGAAATTTCTGACTGTCTACGCGTTTTCAACTGAAAACTGGAAGCGATCGCCTGAAGAAGTTCGATTCTTGATGGGCTTTAACCGAGAAGTTCTTCGCCGGAGACGTGACCAACTAAACGCCTGGGGTGTTCGCATTCGCTGGGCAGGTCGCCGCCCTAAGCTCTGGCTTTCGGTCATCGATGAGCTGAAGGCCGCCGAGAAACTGACGGCAAAAAATGACACTCTCACGCTGACCATGTGCGTCAACTATGGGTCGCGCGTCGAGATTACCGACGCCATCAACGCCATAACTCAGGATGTTGCCTCGGGCAAGCTGAAGCCTGGCTCGGTGTCTGATAAAACCCTGTCTCGCTACTTGAACTCGAGTTACCTTCCAGACGTTGATTTGTTCCTGCGCAGCTCGGGGGAGCAGCGCACCTCGAACTTCTTGCTTTGGCAGTCTGCATACGCCGAGTTTGTCTTCATGGACACGCTCTGGCCAGATTTTGATCGCACCTCGTTGTGGGATGCCATCGGCGAATACGTAAGCCGAGACCGCCGATTTGGCGGGGCAGTAGACAAGCCAAAAACCAAGAAGGCAAAGTAGACTAATAACTTCGAACAAGTGCCAGGCATCCAGCTTGGGCAAGGAGTTTAAGTGGCTACCCCAAATCGTCTAGATTCAGTAATTTCTCTCGCAAAGCGCCGTGGATTCGTCTTTCAGGCCGGCGAAATCTATGGCGGCAGCCGTTCGGCTTGGGATTACGGACCCTTGGGTGTCGAGCTAAAAGAAAACATCAAGCGCCAGTGGTGGCGCACCGTGGTTCAAAGCCGTGAAGACATCGTCGGTTTGGACTCATCGGTCATTCTCCCGCGCAAGGTTTGGGAAGCTTCGGGCCACGTTCGCGAGTTTTCTGACCCGCTGATCGAGTGCACCTCTTGCCACAAGCGTTTCCGTCAGGACCACCTGGAAGAGGCCTTCGAAGAGAAGAAGGGCCGCGCTCCAGACAGCATGAACGACATTGCCTGCCCAAACTGTGGCGGCAAGAACATCTGGACCGAGCCAAAGGCTTTCAACGGTCTTCTACAGACCTTCCTAGGCCCGGTTGCTGCTGAAGAAGGCCTACACTACCTTCGCCCGGAGACCGCCCAGGGCATCTTCGTGAACTTTGCCAACGTCCTCGGTGCAGCTCGTATGAAGCCTCCGTTTGGAATCGGCCAGATTGGAAAGTCTTTCCGCAACGAAATCACGCCTGGAAACTTCATTTTCCGCACCCGTGAATTCGAACAGATGGAGATGGAATTCTTCGTCGAGCCAGGCACGGATGAAGAGTGGCACGACTACTGGATCGAACAGCGCATGAACTGGTACACCGATCTGGGAATCAACCCTGAGAATCTGCGCCTGTTTGAGCACGCCAAGGAAAAGCTGTCGCACTACTCGAAGCGCACCGTTGACATCGAGTATCGCTTCGGCTTCCAGGGAAGCGAGTTCGGCGAGCTCGAGGGCATCGCGAACCGCACCGACTTTGACCTTACGACTCACTCTCGCGAGTCGGGCGTTGACCTTAGCTACTTCGACCAGGTAAAGGGTGAACGCTGGACCCCATACGTGATTGAACCAGCCGCCGGCCTAACTCGTTCGCTGATGGCCTTCTTGGTTGACGCGTATCACGAGGATGAAGCTCCGAACACCAAGGGTGGCGTGGATGTCCGCACAGTGCTCCGCTTGGATTACCGCCTTGCTCCGATCAAGGCAGCAATTCTTCCGCTTTCTCGTAACGAAGACCTTTCACCGGTTGCTCGCAACTTGGCTCAGGAACTTCGGGGCTACTGGAACATCGACTTCGATGACGCGGGTGCAATTGGTCGTCGCTACCGTCGCCAGGATGAGATTGGAACCCCATTCTGTGTAACCGTCGACTTCGAAACCTTGGATGACCAGGCAGTTACCGTTCGCGAACGCGACACGATGCAGCAGGAGCGAGTCTCGCTTTCCAAGCTTCGTGAATACCTAGGCGCAAAGCTAGTTTCCTAAACACGATGACGCAGCAGATGTCGGCGCCGGCGCTTCAGTACGGCAAAATCGCGATCAAGACTCCGGTGGTCTTGGCGCCGATGGCTGGCATCACAAACACTGCGTTTCGTCTTCTCTGTCGTGAATTCGGCGGCGGTCTATACGTGGCTGAGATGGTCACCTCTAGGGCTCTCGTCGAGCGCAACGAGGAATCTCTTCGTCTCGTTGGGCACCACCCATCCGAGGATGTTCGCTCGGTTCAGCTCTACGGTGTTGACCCAAAGACCATCGCTGAAGCGGTGACCATCCTGGTAGCCGAAGACCGGGCCGATCACATCGACCTCAACTTCGGATGCCCAGTGCCAAAGGTGACTCGAAAGGGTGGCGGCGCCGCTCTTCCTTGGAAGCAGGATCTATTCGCTTCGATTGTCAATGCGGCTGTGAAAGCTGCCGGTGACGTTCCGTTGACCGTAAAGATGCGCAAGGGCATCGATGACAATCACTTGACGTACCTGGACGCGGGTAAAGCGGCCAGAGATGCGGGCGTAACCGCCATCGCGCTTCATGGGCGAACCGCTTCTGAATACTATTCAGGGCATGCAGACTGGTCTGCGATTGCTACCTTGCGTGAGGCACTGCCTGACGTTCAGGTGCTAGGCAACGGCGACATTTGGTCAGCTGCCGATGCAATCAGAATGATGCGTGAAACTGGCGTAGATGGTGTTGTTGTTGGCCGCGGTTGCCTAGGTCGCCCTTGGCTGTTCGGAGACCTTCAGGCTGCATTCGATGAGTATCAGCGCGACCCAAACTCCAACGCCGCGATTGACCCAATTCAGCCAAACCTGGGCGAGGTGGCCGATGCCTTCAAACGCCACGGCGAACTGTTGGTTGACTTCTTCGAGGATGAAGCAAAGGCCTGCCGAGACATTCGAAAGCACGTTGCCTGGTATTTCAAGGGTTACCCGGTCGGTGGCGAATTCCGCGCATCCTTGGCCCAGGTCGAATCCCTTCAGCACATGGATGAAATCCTCGGCACCCTCGATCGTTCGCAGCCTTACCCTGGCGAGGAAGCCGAAGGCCCTCGCGGCCGCCTGGGTGGAGCAAAGCTAACTGCATTGCCAGAGAACTGGCTAGATTCCCGCGAGCTGGTCGGCGATCAGCGCAAGATGCTGCAAGAGGCAGAGCTATCTGTCTCGGGGGGCTAGATGGAAAACAGGGATTCTTCAGAACTCGGCTACACCGATTTCGACCGCGAGCGTTTCCTGCCGGAGCAGCGCTCCTCGGGAGCTCGCCGCGGTGAATTCGCGCGCGATCGAGCCCGAGTGGTTCACTCTTCAGCGCTAAGACGTCTTGGAGCCAAAACTCAGGTGCTGAGCCCTTCTGGAGGCGACTTCGCTCGCACACGTCTGACTCACTCGCTCGAGGTTGCCCAAATCGGTCGTGAGATGGCAATCGACCTCGGTCTCAATGCCGACATGGTCGACATGGCTTGCCTAGCGCATGACCTAGGTCACCCGCCATTCGGTCACAACGGCGAAAAAGCGCTGGACTCCTGGGCTGCCGATTTCGGCGGTTTCGAGGGCAATGCTCAGACACTTCGCCTGCTAACTCGCATCGAACCGAAGGTAATCACCGCGGATGGAAAGTCATACGGGTTGAACCTAACGCGTGCGAGCTTGGATGCAACCTGCAAGTATCCGTGGCTGCGAAGCGAAGCTATCGCCGAAGTTGGCGCAGACCGAGCTGTGAAGTTCGGCGCCTATGACGACGACATCGAGGTTTTCGAATGGTTGCGACAGGGCGCACCCGCACGCGTGAAGTCAGCTGAAGCTCAGGTTATGGACTTCGCCGACGACGTGGCCTATTCGGTGCACGACTTCGAAGATGCGATCGTTTCCAAATTCGTGGACGTGCAAACTTTGGGTGATTCTCTAAACGATCCAGACTTGCTCGAAAAGATCAGCACCTGGAATGGCGGAGCGATCGGCCGTGATGCACTTGCCGAGGCATTGAACCGGCTGCGCGCCAATGAGTTTTGGCTAACCAGTTTTGATTATTCTCCAGGGGCGCTTGGCACACTCAAGAACCTGACCAGTTCATTCATCGGTTCGCTGGTGAGCCGAACAGTGGATGCAATCATCGAGACATCTCCGGTTGAGTCACTGGCAAGATTTGGTTCGACTCTGGCCATCCCTGCCGATGTGCAGGCAGAGATTTCGGTCCTGAAGGGCATTGTCTCTGCTTACTTGATGTCTACCGAGGCCCGTCGACCTTTCTACGAGTGGCAACGCGGCCTTTTGACCGAGCTCGCCGATGCCCTTCTCGCTTCTAACGGTGCGAATCTTGACTCTTACAGCGCGCAGGCTTGGTCGCTCGCCAGCGACGAGGTCGAAAAGCATCGCGTAATCGTCGATCAGATTGCCTGCCTCACCGACCAGAGTGCACTCACTTTGCACCACCGACTTGTCGGCTCAATCGGGAAATAGGATAAGGGCATGGCAGGCAAGATCAAGGCGCGCGATATCGAGGAAGTGAAGACTCGGGTAAACATCGCGGATGTAATCGGCGAATATGTCTCGCTGCGCCCAGCTTCAGCCGGCTCACTCAAGGGTCTTTGCCCGTTTCACGATGAAAAGTCACCATCTTTCAACGTTCGCCCAGCGCAGGGTTTTTACCACTGCTTCGGCTGTGGTGAAGGTGGCGATGTTTACAAGTTCATTCAGCAGTTGGACCAACTTAGCTTCACCGAGTCGGTAGAAAAGCTTGCTGCTCGAATCGGTTTCGTCCTCAGCTATGAAGAGGGCGGCGCTAGCCCAGAGCTAGGCCAAAAATCTCGTGTTCTTGAGGCCAACAATGCTGCGGCTCAGTTCTATCAAGAACAACTGATGACCGATGCCGCCATCCCAGGCCGTGAATTTCTTAAGGGTCGCGGCTTCGATAAGTCGGCCGCCGAACAGTTTGGCATCGGCTTTGCGCCTAAGGGCTGGAACGGCCTGTTCGATCACCTCACCAAGAAGGGCTTCACGGTCGACGAGTTGGTTCTCGCTGGCCTAGTCACCAAGAGTGACCGAGGTGCCTACGACAAGTTCCGTGGTCGCCTGATCTGGCCGATTCGCGACACCACCAGCCAGGTAATTGGTTTCGGAGCCCGCAAACTTTTCGACGATGACCAGGGGCCGAAGTACCTGAACACCAGCGATACGTTGGTCTATCACAAGTCACAGGTGCTCTACGGAATCGACCTTGCCAAGCGCGACATCTCAAAACAGCAGCGTGTTGTAGTCGTGGAAGGTTACACGGACGTCATGGCTTGCCACCTGGCCGGTGTCACCACCGCGGTAGCAACCTGTGGAACAGCTTTCGGTGACGACCACATCCGGATTATCAATCGTTTGCTTTCTGCTGACAAGGATGTTCCGTCAGAGGTCATTTTCACCTTCGACCCCGACGCGGCTGGGCAAAAAGCGGCTATGCGCGCGTTTGCCGATTCAGCCAAGTTCACGGCACAGACCTTTGTTGCGGTTGGCCCGGATGGATTGGACCCTTGCGACCTCCGAACCGCAAAGGGTGACGAAGCGGTTCGAGCGATGATCGAAGTGAAAAAGCCGCTCTTTGAGTTCGCCATCAAACAAAAGCTGTCCAAGTTTGATCTTTCTACCATTGAGGGCCGGGTTGCCGCTGCTCGAGCTGCCGCTCCAGTTGTCGCTGGCATCCAGGATCCGGCCATGCGCCCCGCCTACACACGTGAACTGGCTGGTTGGGTCAACCTTGACGGTAACGACGTTGCTGCTCTGGTTGACGCCGCTGCCAAGGCTGGTCGCCAGCAGGCGGTGGCAGAAATGCGCAAGGACGCGCCGACTCCAGCGTCACATTCAACGCCTGTTGGAGATGGCGAGGCGCCTCCCGAGGATGCCCCAGAGCGAGTAATTCTGCCGGAACTCAACCTGAACGACCCAATTACGCGCTTCGAACGTCAGACTCTCGAAGTTCTTGTTCAGTTGCCAAGCACGTTTACCGGCGAACAACTCTTAAAGCTTTGCAAGGCTGGCTTGAGTGCGCCAGCACACAACGCGATCTTGAAGTCGATTGAACTGGCAGCTTCTGAGAAGGATAGTCAGACCTGGCTAAACACAATCGCCTCAAACTGCGACCCAAGTCTTCACCAGGTGCTTCGAGAGATTGCCGCTCAGACCCTTCCGGCGGCCGACTCTGAAGGGCTAACGCGATATGGCCAGGGCGTAATCGCTCGTGCAATAACCAATGCCATCGCCCGCGAAAAGGCCGATCTACTCGCCGAGCTTCGCCGAGTGGAGCCTGGGTCACCGGAATCTGCTGAAGTGCAAAGAAAGCTAATGACTTTGGAATCTGAGCGCAGGGCTCTCTGATGCAGCCAATCGTTGCGGTTCTTCCAACGGCGCAGCCAGAATATTTGCGAGCCATCGCACTTGGCGGCGGAGTCGCTGCAGATCTCAATGGAAGCGCGACCGGTTTGGTTTGGACTGACAGTCAGGACACCGTGCAACTCGCCCAAATCTTGGCTGATAACCCACAGATATCCTGGGTACAGTTGCCATTTGCCGGCGTAGACAACTTCAAGGGTCTATTTGACTCGCTCAGGGAGTCCGGGCGCAACTTGCTGGTGACCTCTGCCAAGGGCGCCTATCGCGAGCCAGTGGCAGAACACGCGTTAATGCTCGCACTCGCGTTGGGGCGCGCTCTGCCGGAGCGTCTCGCGGCCAAATCATGGGGTCGCAAGTTCGCAGTCTCGCTATTCGATTCAAATGTGTTGATAGTTGGCGGGGGAGGCATTGCTGAAGAACTGCTCAGGCTCCTAGCTCCTTTCCGAGTTTCTTCGACCGTAGTTCGTCGCTCAACGGAATCTTTGGCCGGTGCAACGAAGACGATTGGGCTTGGTGACCTCGATTCCCACCTCGGCGACGCGGATTTCGTATTCATTGCCTCGGCGTTGACGGAGGAAACTAAAGGACTTTTCGATTCCACCTTGTTCTCCCGAATGAAGCAGTCTGCCTATTTGGTCAACATTGCTCGTGGCGCAATCGTCGACTCCAGCGCGCTTGAACTAGCCCTAAATACCGGTCAAATAGCGGGTGCAGGAATAGATGTCACTGACCCTGAACCGCTTCCGGATGGCCACCCGCTATGGAATGTGCCGAATCTCATCATCACGCCACACACCGCTGACACCCCTGAGCAGTGCGTGCGACTGCTGTCCGAGCGAATTGTGCTGAACGTTCAAGCCATAATTCGGGCCACTCCGCTGGTCGGCCAAGTAAATCTCGAACTGGGCTACTAAATCTCGATTTGTGGCATCCTGGCTGGATTTATTTGGTAATGTTGTCTAGTCGCGAAAGCAACATTCCTCGGTAGCTCAATTGGCAGAGCAATCGGCTGTTAACCGATAGGTTCTTGGTTCGAGTCCAAGCCGGGGAGCCAATCTTTCTGAAACCAGGAGGCCACGTGATTCAGTGGATCCAAGGTCATAAATGGCTCTCCCCAATAATCCTTGCTTCGGCACTTTTCGTCTT
>CAEZVN010000009.1_pt1 | contig 16911 bp, 15 predicted proteins | sample 7264741 | NCBI WGS metagenome assembly CAEZVN01 (sample SAMEA6813856, study PRJEB35770) | uncultured Rhodoluna sp. | biome: Freshwater; feature: Freshwater reservoir; material: water | place: Czech Republic | collected 2017-05-23 | depth 0.5m m | reverse complement strand
TATTCAGGTTGGCAAGACCGGAGCCTACGAGTTTTTGCCAGGTTCAGCCGAGCAGATCGCTTTGGTTGAGCAGGAGTCGCGCACGTCGTCAAAGCAGGCCTACGAGTCATACCAGCGCATGCTTGAAGCGGGTGTCGCTCGAGAGGTTGCACGCATCGTTCTGCCGCTAAACATCTACTCGAGCATGTACGTGACCATGAACTCACGTGCCCTGATGAACTTCCTGAGCCTGCGCACTTCGCGCGAAGGAACTCACTTCCCATCATTCCCTCAGCGCGAAATCGAAATGTGTGCCGAGAAGATGGAAGATTTCTGGGCCGAGCTAATGCCTTATACCTACGAGGCGTTCAACAAGAACGGCCGCGTAGCACCGTAAGGGTTTTAGTCGCCGAGCGTTTCGGCTTCATCGACAACTGGGTAGGTTCGCGAGATCCTGCCCAGTTTCGTTTTTCTCAGGGTCAGCGCCAAGATCAAGCCAACAATCACACCTGAAATAAGATTCAGTGCGACTGTGGCGACAAAGGTTGCGACCATAACAATCGCATCCAACCAACTGATGCGTGCGATGTGCCAGAGTTCACGGGGTTTCACCATGTGCGCCGTGGTGGCCAATAAGACGCCGGCCAGCGCCGCCAACGGAATCTTTGCGACTAGGGGAGCGGCAAACAGCACCACGCCTGCCAGCACCACCGAGTGGATCAGCGCCGATGACTTGGCCGTTGCGCCGGCACGAACATTTACCGCTGTTCGGGCTAGCGCTGCCGTTGCCGGCACACCGCCGAAGAATGGCACAACCAGGTTCGCGATGCCTTGCCCAAATAGCTCCTTGTTTGCGTCGTGGTGCTCGCCGCCACCACGCATCCGGTCAGCAACCTTGGCTGACAGCAGGCTTTCTAGGGCGGCCAGGATGGTGACCGCGAGGGCCGACGGAATCAGCTGCAACCAATCGCCCTGGCTCAAGAAATCAAGGTTCCAGGTTCCAATTGTCGATGGCAATTCGCCGATTCTGGCCAGCTTCATCTCGGTCAAATCGGCCAGAATGGTCGCCAAGACCACCAGGATGAACGCAAACGGCAGGCGCGGCCAAAGCTTTTGGCCTAGCAATATCGCGGCCGTGACGGATAGGCCAAACACTGCTTGAAGCCAGCCATCCAGGTATGGAAACTGCTGAATGGTGATGATTACGGCAATGCCCGCTGTGAAGCCTTCAATCAGAGAGGTAGGCAAGCGGTGAACGTGTTCGCCCACCTTGAGAAGAGCAATCGCAACCAATAAAGCACCCGATATTAGGCCGACAAACAGAACTCCGGAAGCACCGAAATCCTTGAAAATCGGCACCAGCACAACGGTCATCGCACCGGTTGGGCCAGAAACCTGAAGTCGACTTCCGCCGAAGATGGCAGCTAGCGCTCCGGCGATGATTGCGGTTGTAATTCCTGCTTCGGCCCCCATTCCGGAGGCGAGCCCGAAAGCGAGCGCTAGGGGGAGGGCGACGATTGCAACGGTGATGCCTGAGACTAAGTTCTTGAGAGGTGCGGCCAGCGCATCATCCAAGTCAGCCTTCGTCGGCAGTAGGTTCACATCGCCAGCCTAGCGACCCAACCGATAGGCTTAGACCATGTCGCACAAGAACATTTTTGGCCAGACCCTGGTTGCTCTCGTTACTCCCATGACCGCCGACGGCGAAGTCGACTGGGCTGATACCGAGAAGCTCATCGATTACGTCATCTCTAATGGCGCGGATGGCGTTGTCGTTACCGGCACCACCGGCGAGACCAGCACACTCACTGACGCCGAGAAGATCAAGTTGGTCGAGGTGGGCAAGTCGGTTTCTGGCGGCCGCGCCAAGATCATTACCGGCGGTGGCTCGAACGAGACCGCTCACGCGATGCAGCTTTACAAGGCCAGCGAGAAGGCTGGCGCCGACGGCATCATGATCGTCACCCCTTACTACAACAAGCCGACCCAGGCCGGTGTGCTTACCCACTTCCGTATGGTTGCCGATGCAACCGACCTTCCGGTTATCTTGTATGACATCCCTGGTCGCACCGGCGTCGCAATTTCACAAGACACCTTCCACCGCGCTTCGAAGCACCCAAACATCATCGCGGTCAAGGATGCCAAGGGAGACCTGGCTCAGGCGACTCGCATCATGAACGAGACCGGTCTGTTCTACTTCTCTGGCGACGACTCAAACCTGCTTCCTCACCTTTCGATCGGTGCGGTTGGTTGCATCTCGGTTACCGCAAACATCGCACCGGCTGCCTACCGTGAGCTAATCGATGCAGCGAACCGCAATGACTTCCACCACGCACTAAAGGTTCACAACAGCCTCGACCCACTTCAGCGTGCCGCAATGACCCACGTGCCTGGCACCGTGGCAGCTAAGTACATCTTGAACGGCTTGGGTGTCATCTCAAGCCCACGTGTCCGTCTGCCGTTGGTTGGCCCAGAAGACGCAGAGGCTGCCCGCATCGAGTCAGACATCGACCTAGTCGGTGCCGTGACCGGGCTTAGCTTCGACAACTTCCGACCTGATCGCAACGCTGCCGCAGGTGGCGCATTGCCAAAGGTTGCCGGCACCACCCGATAGCAATCACGCGTTTGACGCGAGTTATTTATAAAGTGCGCAAGAGCGCATAACAACCGAATAGAAAAGAGAACCATTGGTTCAAACCCTTCCGGCACCTGCTCCATTGCGTCCGGGCGTCCTCCGCATCATCCCGCTTGGTGGCATCGGAGAAATCGGTCGCAACATGACCGTTTTCGAGATCGACGGCAAGATTCTCATCGTCGACTGTGGCGTTCTCTTCCCTGAAGAACACCAGCCGGGCATCGACGTCATTCTTCCCGACTTCGGCTACCTAAAAGACCGCATGGAAGACGTGATTGGCATCTTCCTAACCCACGGTCACGAAGACCACATCGGCGGCGTTCCATACCTGCTTCGCATGAAGCAAGACATTCCAATCCTTGGCTCGGCTCTGACGCTCGCGTTTGTTGAGGCGAAGCTCAAAGAGCACCGCATCACCCCATACTCGATGGTCGTAGTCGAAGGTCAGCGCGAGCAAATGGCGGGCTTCAACCTTGAATTCATCGCCGTGAATCACTCGATTCCTGATGCGATGGCCGTTGTCATCCGTTCGGCTGCAGGCACCGTTCTGCACACCGGTGACTTCAAGATGGATCAACTTCCACTCGATGGCCGCCTAACCGACCTACGTGCCTTTGCACGCGTCGGTGAAGAAGGCCTCGATCTGTTCATGAGCGACTCAACCAACGCCGACGTGCCAGGCTTTACGCCGCTCGAAAAGGAAATCGGCCCGGTCATCGAAAGCGTGATTGCTCGCTCTAAGCAGCGAGTGATTGTTGCATCTTTCTCGAGTCACGTTCACCGAGTTCAGCAGGTGGTGGATGCCGCTAAGGCGAATAACCGCAAGGTTGCTTTGGTTGGCCGCTCAATGGTTCGAAACATGCAGATTGCCATCCAGATGGGCTACCTGAACGCCGAAACCGAAGACTTCGTCGATCTAAAGCAGGCTGCGAGTATGCCGGCCGACAAGGTTGTCTACATGTCAACCGGTTCACAGGGTGAGCCAATGGCCGTTCTGTCACGCATGGCAAAGCTCGAGCACGACATCCAAATCGGCGAGGGCGACACCGTCATCCTGGCCAGCTCACTCATCCCAGGTAATGAGAATGCGGTCTACCGCGTGATCGATGGCCTCACCAAGCTGGGTGCCAATGTGGTGCACAAGGGCAATGCCAAGGTGCACGTTTCTGGCCACGCGGCAGCTGGCGAACTGCTCTATTGCTACAACATCCTGAAGCCTAAGAACGTCATGCCGGTGCACGGCGAATACCGCCACCTAATCGCAAATGGCAAACTTGCCGAACAAACCGGTGTGCCAAGCGAACGTGTCCTGATTACCGAGGATGGTTGGGTTATCGACCTAGTCGATGGCATCGCCGAAGTTGTCGGCGCCGTGGAGTGTGGCCTGCTTTACGTCGATGGCAAAACCGTTGGCAAAATCACGGATGAAGATCTGCACGATCGCCGCGTTCTCGCCGAAGAAGGTTTCATTTCCATCTTCTGCGTGGTCGATGAAAACGGTCGGGTCAAGGTTGGGCCGGAAATTCGTGCCAGAGCCTTTGCCGAAGAAGACCATGTTTTCGATGCGGTGAAGCCGCTGATTGAGCGCGCGCTCGCGGAAGCAGCCGGCGAGGGAGTTCGAGACACATACGCTCTCCAGCAGGTTATTCGTCGCACAATCGGAACCTGGGTCAACAAGGCTCACCGACGTCGCCCGATGATCATTCCGGTGGTCATTCAGGGCTAATTAGTGCCCCTGTTTGCCTCGTGCCTTCGCGGTTCTGTCCCATGTCGCTGTTAGTTTTGAGGCATGGCTACACCACGGAAACCAGCACCCAAGCGCAAGCCCGCGTCTAGCGGCTCGCGCCAACCAGCGCGCCAGACGGCATCATCTTCGGGTGGCAACGCCTTTGTGCGCATTCTGGTTGCGATTTACATGGGTCTGGCCCACGTGGTCGGTGCTGGCGCTCGCGCGCTCAGCCCAGACAAAATCGCGAAGGAAGATCGCCGCGATGGCCTTCCGTTTTTCCTATTCATCCTTGGCGTGGCCGGTGCGGTTTTCGCGTGGTTCCTGGCTAAGCAAGACTGGGCCGTCGGGCTGAACGTTGTCACGTTCGGGTTGCTTTTCGGTCGCGTCTCGTATGCTCTGCCGGTGGTCCTGGTCATCTTCGCCATCTACCTGATGCGTAACCCATCCTCGACCCGCAATAACGGTCGAATCGGAATTGGCCTGTTCCTGCTTCTAGTCTCAATCAGCGGCTTCTTTCACACCTTCGCGGCCAAACCACCCCAGCCCTCGGATGGCGAATGGGCGCTAGCCTACGCCGGCGGTGTTTTTGGTTGGCTGGTCTCGGTCGCCTTCCTCAACACCTTGGGCAGTGCACCATTCAACGTGTGGGCAACCGGCATCGTGTTGGTGGTTTTTGTCTTCGGCTCGCTCTTGATTCTCACCAAAACTACGCCAAACCGAATCGGTGAGCGCTTCCGCCAATTGGCCGCCTACCTATTCGGAGCTAGTGCTGACAAGCCAAAGGCCGAACCCGTCCAGGATGAGGTTCTCGACGCATTTGACGGCACCAAGGTTCCTTGGTGGCGCAAGGGCAAGACTGGCGATGAGCCGGCCTTTGACACCCCGATAGCAACCACTCAGGCGATGTTTGGTGGGGAGCCAGACGAAGACGTTCTAGACACCCTGTTCGGCGACCCGGTTGAGCCAAATGTGCCTTCGGTTGATACAGCAGATGCGGCAACCGAGCCAATCAATATTCCCGCTGCGCCGATTTTTGTAGCGCCTCCGGCAACTCCGGCTGCCACCACCAGTAGGGCAGCTGACACCCAGGCCATCCCGGTTCCGACCCGCCGCCCATACGTGTTGCCACCATCAAACTTCTTGGCGCCCGGAACCCCGCCAAAGGCGAAATCGGCAGCGAATGAGCAGATCGTGGTTGCAATCACGAACGTGTTCAAGGAGTTCGGCGTTGAGGCAGCTGTGGTCGGCTTCTCTCGTGGCCCGACAGTCACTCGCTACGAGGTTGAACTAGCCCCGGGAGTAAAGGTTGAGGCCGTAACTCGTCTGGCCAGCAACATCTCTTACGCCGTCGCTAGCAACGAGGTTCGCATCCTTGCGCCGATCCCAGGCAAGTCTCTCATCGGAATCGAGATTCCAAACATCGACCGCGAGACGGTGTCGCTAGGCGATGTGCTCCGATCTGAGGTTGCCACCAAGAGTTTGCACCCGATGACCATCGGTGTTGGCAAGGATGTCGAGGGTGGCTTCGTAGTCGCCAACTTGGCGAAGATGCCGCACCTTTTGGTTGCTGGTGCCACCGGTGCCGGTAAGTCGAGCTTTGTGAATTCGATGATTACCTCGATTCTGATGCGCGCCAAGCCAGCTGAAGTTCGCATGGTTCTGATTGACCCAAAGCGCGTTGAACTAGCCGCATACCAGGGCGTTCCGCACTTGATTACTCCGATTATCACCAATGCCAAGAAGGCCGCCGAAGCTCTCCAATGGGTCGTCAAAGAAATGGACATGCGTTACGACGACCTGGCTAGCTTTGGCTTCAAGCACATCGATGACTTTAACCGTGCGATCGTTGCCGGCGAACTAAAGGTGCCTGAGGGCAGCAAGCGCGTCCTTCAGCCTTACCCATACCTGCTGGTAGTCGTTGATGAGCTCGCCGACCTGATGATTGTGGCTCCTAGAGACGTGGAAGATTCAATCGTTCGAATCACGCAGTTGGCGCGTGCCTCGGGAATCCACCTGATTCTTGCAACCCAGAGACCTTCCGTCGACGTGGTTACCGGCCTTATCAAGGCAAACGTTCCGTCACGATTGGCGTTCTCGGTTACCTCGGTAACCGACTCGCGAGTCATCCTTGACCAGCCGGGAGCCGAGAAGCTCATTGGCCAAGGAGACGCGCTGTTCTCTCCTATGGGAACAAATAAGCCGATTCGAGTTCAGGGAGCCTGGCTTGCCGAGAGCGAATTGCACAAGATTGTCGAACACGTCAAGGCCCAGATGGAGCCTGAATACCGTGCCGACGTCGAAGAGGTTGCCGTTCAGAAGATCGTCGACGCCGACATCGGTGACGACCTCGAGGTGCTGCTCCAAGCAGCCGAGTTGGTTATCAACTCGCAGTTTGGTTCGACGTCGATGCTTCAACGCAAGTTGCGTGTTGGCTTTGCCAAGGCCGGGCGCTTGATGGACCTCATGGAGTCTCGCCAAATCGTAGGCCCGAGCGAAGGTTCAAAGGCTCGCGACGTTTTGGTCAAGCCCGAAGACCTCGGCACAGTTCTCGCCCAGCTCAGGGGAGAACCAGGAGCCAGCGCCACGCCTCCGGTTCAAACCGCCGCCGCAGTCATCGACGACTTGGATGACCAGCCGGCCGACAGTAACCTTGCCGCCGGCAGTTTCGAAGAGTTCGTTCCTCGCGCTCAAGTAGACCGCTCAATCATCACCGGAGATGAAGATGATGGCGACGAAGACGCTTGGCAACTGACGGGGCGAAACTGATGAGCAACATGTTGAAGACCACTGCCACTAGCAACCCTTGGAACCTGCCAAATGCAATCACCATGGCACGCATCCTTGCCGTTCCATTCTTCATCTGGAGTTTGGTGAGCATCTCAAACGATGAGTCGCCGATGCGTTGGGTGTCGGTCTTGATTTTTATTGTGATCATGGCCAGCGACGGTGTTGATGGGGCAATCGCGCGCAAGCGAGGCATCGTTACCGATCTAGGCAAACTGCTCGACCCGATTGCAGATAAGGCGCTTCTCGGCGGGGCACTCGTGACCCTTTCGATTCTGGGCGAGATCGCTTGGTGGGTCACCATCGTCATCCTGGTTCGTGAACTCGGCATCACCGTTTACCGACTTGTCGTTGTGAATCAAAAGGTCATCGCTGCCTCTTCGGGCGGAAAAATGAAGACCATTTTCCAAGGAGTCATGGTTGGTTTTGTGGTTTCTCCTTTGACTGCCTGGTTCCCATTCGATTGGTATTTCCTATTCGAAGACGGCCTAGTTCTTATCTCGGTTGTCTTGACGGTCTACTCCGGGCTGCAGTACGTCATTGCAGCGGTTCGCGCACGTGGCTAATCCTTCAGAGTCCCGCGCTGCCGCGCTGCTCTCGACCCTTGGTGAAAAAGGTTTGCACCTGGCCGTGGCCGAATCACTAACCGGAGGTCTGCTTACCTCCGCGTTCGTCGACATCCCTGGGGCATCGAAGGTATTGCTTGGCTCAATCGTGGCCTACCAAACCGAGCTAAAACATCAACTTCTTGGCGTTTCACGCCCGCTGCTTCAGGAGCAGGGCGCCGTAGATGCCGAAGTCGTGGCTCAAATGGCCTCCGGAATTCGGGTGAAGCTCGCGAACAAGTCGGGAATTGACGAAGCCCTAGTGGTTGGAGTCGCGACCACTGGAGTTGCCGGCCCCGATGCCCAGGATGGCAAACCTGCCGGAACCGTCTTCATTGGAATTTCTGGGCCAACCGGTGACTTCGTTTATCCGCTCGATCTGCCGGGCTCTAGGTCAGAGATTCGCACGGCCTCGGTCGCGGCGGCGGTAGATGCGCTCTGGGAACATTTCCAATAACGGTTTGGTTATCTTTGCAGAGACTCACAGGTAACTTTCAGTAGCACGAGTTATTGTTTGTCTCAGGTAGCAGGTATGTTATCTACAACAGAAGCAAAGAATGGAGGCTCCAATGGTTTTAGTTCGTCAAGAAATTGGTGACGTGCTTAGGGACTTCCGCCTACAGAAGGGCCGTACCCTTCGTCAGGTCGCTGGCAAGGCCAGCGTTGCCCTTGGTTATCTAAGCGAAGTTGAGCGCGGTCAGAAAGAGGCATCTTCAGAGATCCTCGCATCTGTGGCCGACGCCCTTGAAGTGCCAATCTCAGTCATTATGCGCCAGGTGAGCGATCGTCTAGCTGCGCTAGAGGGCGTTGTCATCCCTGACACCATCCCAGCTGAGTTCTACGCAGACTTCAACAAGCCAACCAACAGCGAATCTTTCGCCAGCTTCTAGTCAAAACCTAGAAAGCCAACCTTGCGCCTCAGCGAATTTCGCGAGCTCATGAACGATGAGTTCGGGCCTGGCTACGCCGAAGTTATTGCCAAAGACCTCGTTTTGACCGAACATGGTGATAAATCGGGGGAGCAGCTAATTGCCGCCGGCGAAGATCCCAAGGATGTTTGGTTGGCCATTTGCCGTCAGAGTGGCGTTCCAAAGTCTCGTTGGCACGGCATAAACAAGCTCAAGCCAAAGAAATAGTTTCGAATTTTCGACACGCCGAATAAATTAACTATCGAAATCTTGTTCGAAAATTGCTAATCTACTAACAGCAAAGATTTCGGAGAGTTTTTCAACACCTTTGCCGGCGCAAAACAAAAATGTCTGTGCCTGTTCGTAGTGTCATAGCAACATTCAAAGAAAGACGAGGCACAACATGCCATCACCATCAGACCGCGAAAAAGCGCTCGACACTGCTCTAGCTCAGATCGACCGTCAGTTCGGCAAGGGCTCAGTTATGCGCCTCGGCTCGGATGACCGCGCTCCGGTTGAGGTCATCCCAACCGGCTCCATCGCTCTAGACGTTGCCCTTGGCATTGGCGGCCTTCCACGTGGCCGAATCATTGAGGTCTACGGTCCTGAATCTTCAGGTAAGACCACTGTCGCGTTGCACGCAATCGCTAACGCACAGCGCAATGGAGGCATTGCTGCATTCATTGACGCCGAGCACGCTCTTGACCCTGAATACGCAAAGGCTCTAGGTGTCGACACCGATGCTTTGCTAGTCAGCCAGCCAGACACCGGTGAACAGGCACTTGAAATCGCCGACATGCTCATTCGTTCGGGCTCAATCGACATCATCGTCATCGACTCGGTTGCTGCCCTTGTGCCACGCGCCGAAATCGAAGGCGAGATGGGTGACTCACACGTTGGTCTCCAGGCTCGACTCATGTCACAGGCTTTGCGCAAGCTAACCGGTGCGCTAAATAACACCGGAACCACCATGATTTTCATCAACCAGCTTCGAGAGAAGATTGGTGTCTTCTTCGGTAGCCCTGAGACCACCGCCGGTGGTAAGGCGCTGAAGTTCTATGCCTCGGTCCGTCTAGATATCCGTCGCATCGAAACCTTGAAGGATGGTGTTGACGCAGTCGGAAACCGCACCCGCGTCAAGGTCGTCAAGAACAAGATGGCTGCTCCTTTCAAGCAGGCAGAATTCGACATCATTTACGGCGTTGGAATCTCACGCGAAGGCAGCCTTATTGACTTCGGTGTCGAGCAAGAGATCGTGAAGAAGTCCGGCGCTTGGTACACCTACGAGGGTGAGCAGCTCGGCCAGGGCAAGGAAAACGCTCGCAAGTACCTAATCGAGAACGGTGCAGTTGCCGACGAGATCGAAAAGAAGATCAAGGCAAAGCTCGGAATCGGTGTCCCGCGTGCAGTGGCTGACTTGCCAGCTGATGAGGTTGAGGCTCCTGCTAAGGCAGCCAAAGCCGGCTAGTTATGGCTTTTGAACAACGCGGAAGGTCTGGCGGTTCTCGAAAGAGATCGTCAGGCTTTCCGTCTTCTCGGGGCGAAGACGAAGAAAACTCAAGCGCCAAGCCAGAGCGTGAAAAGAAGCCGCCTACCCCAGAGCGTCTAGAGCAGCGTGCACGCAACGTATTGCTTCACCAGCTTGCCCGGAGCGCTAAATCAACGCATCAACTTCGCAAAATTCTTGAAAACCGGGAGATACCAACCGAAATAGCCGAGCGAGTTCTCGAGCGTTTTACCGAGGTTGGGCTCATCGACGATCAGGCCTACGCCGAGACCATTGTCAATAGTCGAAGAAACTTCAAGGGGCTCTCAAAATCGGCCATCAAACGCGAACTAAACGAAAAAGGGGTTCCGGCTGCATTGGTTGAGACGGCTATTGAGTCGATAACCGCCGAGGACGACTTTGAAGCCGCCAAAGAACTAGCTGCACGCAGAATTCGTCAAATGAGTTCACTAACTCGCGAAGTTCGCGAACGTCGACTGGCCGGCTTCCTTGGGCGCAAGGGTTACCCATCCTCGGTGGTTTTTGCGGCCATCAAATTCGGAGAGTCACAGATCGAACCCGTCTAGCGAATCCAAGGCGTAAAATCGAGTAGTAATGACTACAACAACCCAACGCAGCTACGAGGTTCGCACTTTCGGCTGCCAAATGAACGTTCACGACTCGGAGCGCCTATCTGGCCTGCTCGAGGGCGCTGGCTACGTTCCGGTTGAAGACGGTCTGGCAGATGTTGTGGTTTTCAATACCTGTGCCGTTCGTGAAAACGCCGACAACAAACTTTACGGAAACCTCGGCCAGCTGTGGGAGCACAAAGAAGTAAACCCCGGCCTTCAAATCGCTGTCGGTGGTTGCCTGGCGCAAAAAGACCGAGACACCATTGTCAAGAAGGCGCCTTGGGTTGATGTCGTATTTGGAACGCACAACATTGGTTCGTTGCCGGCGCTTCTAGAGCGAGCTCGTCACAACAACGAGGCTCAGGTTGAAATCCTCGAGTCACTGGAAACCTTCCCGTCTGATCTGCCAACCAAACGAGACTCCACCTACGCAGCCTGGGTTTCAATCTCAGTCGGTTGCAACAACACTTGTACTTTCTGCATCGTTCCAAGCCTTCGTGGCAAAGAAAAGGATCGTCGCCCGGGCGAAATCCTCGCCGAAATCAAGGCCTTGGTTGCCGAAGGTGTTATCGAAATCACTCTTCTCGGTCAGAACGTGAACACTTATGGTGTCGAGTTCGGCGACAAGGGTGCGTTCGCCAAGCTGCTGCGCGCCTGCGGTGAGATCGAGGGGCTAGAGCGAGTGCGTTTCACTAGCCCTCACCCAGCCGCATTCACCGATGACGTGATCGACGCCATGGCTGAAACTCCAAACGTGATGCCAACCCTGCACATGCCGCTCCAGTCGGGCAGCGACCGAATCCTCAAAGAGATGCGCCGCAGTTACCGAAGTGACAAGTACCTTGGCATTCTCGATCGTGTGCGCGCGGCCATCCCAGACGCCACAATCACAACCGACTTGATTGTCGGGTTCCCTGGCGAAACCGAAGAAGACTTCCTCGAGACGATGAGAGTGGTGGAAGAAGCGCGTTTTGGTGCTACCTATACCTTCCAGTATTCGAAGCGCCCTGGTACTCCAGCTGCAACGCTCCCAGACCAGCTTCCAAAGGCTGTGGTTCAGGAGCGTTACGAACGCCTGCTCGAGCTTGTGAATCGCATCTCGCTCGAAGAGAACCAAGCCCTGATTGGCAAGACCGTCGAGGTTTTGGTTTCAAATGGCGGCCGCAAGGATGACGCAACGCACCGAATGAGCGGGCGTGGGCGAGACAACCGCCTGGTGCACTTTGAGGTTCCTGCAGACTCGCTGGCTCCTCGACCTGGTGACCTAGTTACCGCGACCATCACCGAGGCTGGCCCTTATCACCTGATCGCAGACGCCGGATATTCGATGCGTCGAACCATCGCTGGCGACGCGTGGGATCGCGCTGAGGCGGCTAGTTGTGCTGTTCCAGCACCGGGAGCCGCTGCCACTACAGGAGCCAAGACCGGCGTCTCACTCGGCCTCCCAAGCCTCGGCAAGCCTCACTCTCACTAATGACCAAGCTAATCGCCGTCGTTGGCCCGACCGGCGCCGGCAAGTCGGCCCTGGCCATCGACATTGCAAAACACGTCATCGCCAAGGGCGGCAGAGCCGAAATCATTAATTCTGATTCCATGCAGTTCTATAAGGGCATGGACGTTGGCACCGCCAAGTTGACCCTGGCCGAACGCCAAGGCATCACTCACCACTTATTCGACTTTCTCGAAATCACCGACGAGTCCACAGCCGCGGAATACCAGCAAATCGCGAGGCCGCTAATCACCAAACTCCAGGGTGACGGAATTACCCCCATCCTTGTTGGTGGCTCGATGCTGTATGTCGCCGCGGTGCTCAACATGTTTGAGTTCCCCGCACGCGATGAGGCGCTTCGAGCAAAACTCGAGCAAGATCTCATCGATGTTGGTCCGCACGAGATGCACAGGCGACTCAAGGCACTCGACCCGATTGCTGCGAGCCGAATCATCCCCGAAAATGGCCGCCGAAGTGTTCGCGCGATTGAGATTGTGACGCTGACCGGAGAGCCATTCGCAGCCGCACTTCCGGAGGTGCCCGAGGACTGGCAGCCGGTGCTCGAAATCGGCATCAATGGTGACCGGGAAAACCTTCGTGCACGGCTCGAAACGCGAGTTCACAAAATGTGGCAACAGGGGCTAATTGACGAGGTCAAAGCGCTTGAGCCGAAGGGTATCCGTGATGGAAAGACCAGCTCGGTGGCGATCGGCTATGCGCAAGCCATCAGGCAAATCGATGGTGAGATAACCGAGAGTGAAGCGATTGCAGACACGGTGAGGCTAACTCAAAAATATGCACGCCGTCAGATGTCCTGGTTCCGTCGTGATCAGCGCATCCAATGGCTCGACTACCTAGACCCGCAGGCAACCTCCAAGGCGCGGGCTCTGGTCGATGAGTGGCTGAGCCTTTAGGCTTGAACCATGTCAAATCTGCTTTCTTTCACTAAGGGTCACGGCACCGGCAACGACTTCGTGTTGTTTCTCGATGCCGAGGGCGAGATTTCGCTGACCTCAGAGCAGATTGCACAGATTTGTGACCGCCAATTCGGCATCGGTGGCGATGGTTTGATTCGCGTAATCAAGTCAGAAAACCTTCCGGAAGGTGCCGCAACATTGGCAGAAGAACCCGGCGCCACCTGGTTCATGGACTATTACAACTCGGATGGGTCAACCGCCGAAATGTGCGGCAACGGAACCCGTGTGTTCGCCCGCTATCTAACCGAAAAAGGTCTTGTTGACTTGCCGGAGGGTGAGACGCTTTCGATCGGCACCCGTGCCGGCGTCAAAGACATTCAACGCAATCTTGCCGGCTTCGTTGTCGACCTTGGGCGCTGGAAGCTAGAAGACGAAGTCTTGGTGAAGGCCCACAACCTCGAGGTGCCTCGCCCAGGGCAAGGCATCAACGTGGGCAACCCACACGTGGTTGTTGCGCTAGCTGAGCCCAAAGAACTTGCAACCCTCGATCTAACCGAACTGCCTGAAATCATCCCGGTTCCAGAAGCTGGCGCGAACATTGAGTTCGTTGTTCCGGCCGAACCCATGGTCGCCAACGGCGTTGGCTCAATCACCATGCGCGTCTATGAACGAGGAGCGGGGGAGACTCTCTCTTGTGGCACCGGCATTGTTGCCGCAGCGTTGGCAACTCGTCACTGGGCTGGCCAGGGAGCTCCGAATCAGTGGAAGGTCACCGTTCCGGGTGGAGTGCTCGGCGTTCGAATGTTTGCAGCCGAAGACGGCGAGCACATCGGTCTAAGCGGTGCAGCCGAACTTGTTTTTGATGGCGTCATCAACCTGGATGAACTAAAGCCTCGCCACTCGCGAAGCTAAGCCAAAGCGCTATACGCGGTTCTTTACTCGCAGCACGCGAAAACCCTTGGCGGTTTCCACTCGAATCGTAGAAAAGCCAACCGGCATCTCATCTTCCAGCCAGCGGTGAAGAGAATCTGCGCCCAGGTTCTTCTGAACCACTAGGTATGCCTCGGCCGATTCTTCAAGCCGGGGTAACCAAGTCTGCAAAATCTCGTGGAGGACATCCTTGCCAACGCGAATTGGCGGGTTCGACCAGATGCCGCTGAATCGAAGCTCGGCAGGCACATCCTCGGGGCGAGCCACCTTGACGTTCTTTAGCCCAAGACGGGCAGCGTTGGCCGCCGTTAGGTCTAGCGAACGCTGATTCACATCGATAGCCCAAACCGTCGCCTGAGGCGCACGTGACGCCAGCGAGAGGGCAATCGGGCCCCAACCGCAACCAACATCCAGAAGGTTTCCGCTAGGCGGCACCTCATCCAGGTGGTCAAGAAGTACAAGAGTTCCCTGATCGATGTGATCCGGGCTAAAGATGCCACCAGCGGTAGTAACCGAAACGGCGCGGCCGTCAATTTCTACTTGGATTTCTTTGGGCTTGAACTTGCTGTCTGGGGCCTCCGAAAAGTAGTGATCAGAGGACATATTCGAAACCCTATTACAGATAGGCAAACTAGTGTTAGTCGTAATGAATGACAAGCAGTTTGAAAACGAGGACGTCGCCGATAGTTCCAAGGCGTCTTTTTCATCTCGCGGTGACGAAGTCATCGACCGCATTCTGCGCAGGGGAGAGCGCGCAGTAGCGCTGGGTGCCGATGACACCCACGGTTACTCAGCCTCGGATGGTGACCAGCAGGACCTCCAGGACCGCACCTCGTTGCGCCGGGTCAACGGCCTGTCCACCGAACTCCAAGACATCACGGATGTTGAATATCGCCAGTTGCGCCTCGAAAAGGTGCTGCTCATCGGGCTTTGGGGTTCAAACTCGCTTGAAGACTCCGAAAACTCATTGCGTGAACTGGCCGCGCTCGCCGAAACCGCCGGTTCAACTGTGCTCGACGGGTTGCTGCAGCGCCGCAGTTATCCAGACCCGGCCACCTATCTCGGCAAAGGTAAAGCCGAAGAACTTCGCGAACTCGTAGTCAGCTCTGGTGCCGACACCGTGATTGCAGACACCGAACTCGCCCCGAGCCAACGTCGAAACCTCGAGGATGTCGTCAAGGTCAAGGTTGTTGACCGCACGGCCGTGATTCTCGACATTTTCGCTCAGCACGCCAAGTCTCGAGAGGGTAAAGCCCAGGTCGAGTTGGCTCAACTCGAATACCTTTTGCCGCGTCTTCGCGGTTGGGGTGAATCTATGTCTCGCCAAGCCGGTGGCCAAGCCGCCGGTGGTGTCGGCATGGGTTCTCGTGGTCCCGGTGAAACCAAGATCGAACTCGACCGCCGCCGCATCAACACCCGGATGGCCAAGCTTCGCAAGCAGATTGTTGAGATGGAGCCGGCTCGTGAAACCAAGCGCGCTAGCCGAAAGAAAAACCAGGTCCCAGCCGTTGCCATCGCGGGTTATACCAACGCGGGTAAATCATCCTTGCTAAACAAGATGACTTCGGCCGGAGTTCTAGTGCAGAACGCATTGTTTGCAACTCTTGACCCAACGGTTCGAAAGACAAAGACCCCGGATGGTCGCGACTACACCCTCGCGGACACCGTTGGTTTTGTGCGTAATCTTCCACACCAGCTGGTCGAGGCGTTCCGTTCAACCCTCGAGGAAATCGCCGACTCAGATTTGATTGTCCACGTTGTAGACGCCTCGCATCCGGATCCAGGCAGCCAAATAGCAACCGTTCGGGACGTGATTGGTGATGTTGGTGCTCGCGGAATCACCGAACTCATCGTGTTCAACAAGATCGACCTGGCCGACGAAACCCAGCGAATGGCACTGCGCGGCATGGAGCCCGGGTCTATTGGGGTGTCCGCGCGAACCGGCGAGGGCATGGAAGAACTGCTTCAGCGCATCGCTGAGCTATTGCCGGAGCCAAACGTTGAGGTTGCGGTCTTGATTCCTTACGACAGGGGAGACCTTGTGTCTCGCCTACACCTGAACAGCCGAATTTTGGTTCTCGATTACCGAGAAGGCGGCACCTTTGTTCGCGCCATGGTCAAGCCCGAGATGGCTGCCGAACTGGCGCTATTTAGATTGGTTATCTAAGACTTAGATAGAGCGAAGTACTGCGACTACCTTGCCAAGGATGACCGCGTGGTCTCCAAGAATCGGCTCGAACTCAGAGTTGCGTGGCAATAGCCAGGTGTGGCCATCTCGCTGCTTGAAAGTCTTTACGGTTGCTTCTTCTTCCAGCATCGCAGCGACGATGTCACCGTTCTCAGCGGTCTGCTGTGAACGAACGACAACCCAGTCACCATCGCAGATGGCTGCATCGATCATCGACTCACCGACTACCTTCAACAAGAACAGGTCGCCCTTTCCGACGAGCTGCCGAGGCAACGGGAAGATTTCTTCTACGTTCTGGTCTGCGGTGATTGGAATACCCGCGGCAATGCGGCCAACCATCGGCACCATTGCTGCTTCGCCGTAGGGAGTCGGGTTGTCTGACTGTGCGGTCTGGCCGTCATACAAGCCCTCTGGCTCGATTAGGACGCGAATGGCGCGGGCGGTGTTGGCGTCGAATGAGATGTAGTGCGCGTCCTTCAGCTGCTCTAGCTGGTACTTTACGCTCGAGACTGCCTTGAGGCCCACCTCGTCACCGATTTCACGCAGGGATGGCGTATAGCCGCTCTGATCCTTCGAGCGAATGATGAACTCCAGGATGCGCTCTTGCATTTGGCTGAGGTTGTCTGAAC
>CAEZVN010000008.1_pt1 | contig 18498 bp, 15 predicted proteins | sample 7264741 | NCBI WGS metagenome assembly CAEZVN01 (sample SAMEA6813856, study PRJEB35770) | uncultured Rhodoluna sp. | biome: Freshwater; feature: Freshwater reservoir; material: water | place: Czech Republic | collected 2017-05-23 | depth 0.5m m | reverse complement strand
CTCATGAGCGATATCCTCAGCGTTGGACTGCCGGTCTTGAAATCTCGAGCTGGTCTTCCAGCTCTGTGCTTGGTTACCGGAGCCACGGGTTACATCGGTGGCCGACTAGTCGTCGAGTTGCTAAACCACGGCTACCGCGTACGAGTGCTAGCTCGAAACCCAGAGCGTCTCAAAGATCATCCATGGATCAATCGAGTTGAAGTCGCATCTGGCGACGCAAACGACGAGTACGCGCTGACCCAAGCCATGCAGGGCGTCGACGTTGCCTACTACTTGCTGCACGCCTTGATGTCCAAGGATGACTTCGAGGTCAAGGAGCGAAAGCTAGCCGAGCACTTTGTGAAGTGCTCGAAAGCTGCGGGCGTAAGCCGAATTGTTTACCTCGGCGGCATCATCGCTCCTACCGAAGAACTCTCTCCGCACATGCAATCACGAGCCGACACCGGCGAAATCCTTCGTGCTTCGGGAATCCCAACTATCGAACTTCGAGCTGCCGTAGTGATCGGTTCGGGCTCTGCATCTTTCGAAATGCTTCGCTACCTGACCGAACGTCTGCCGATTATGACCGTGCCAAAGTGGGTGAACGTTCGCATTCAACCAATCGCAGTTCGCGATGTGCTGCGCTACCTGGTTGGTGCGGCAGCCGTCGACCCAAAGGTGACCGGCGCGTTCGACATCGGCGGCCCAGAGATTTACACCTACAAACAGATGATGGAAAAGTATGCCGAGGCCGCAGGGCTTCGTAAACGAATCATCATTCCGATTCCGGTTTTGACACCGAGACTTTCGAGTGGCTGGGTTGGACTAGTTACTCCCGTTCCATATACGCTGGCCCGCCGATTGGTTGCCAGCCTCAAGAATGAGGTTGTCGCGCGCGATGACTCGATCAAGGCCCTTATTCCTGACCCGCCAGGTGGCCTAACTCACTTCACAAAGGCGGTGCAACTCGCCCTGACCAAGATCAAGGATGCTCGCGTAGAGACCCGCTGGACCAACGCATCTTTCCCCGGTTCGCCATCCGAGCCTTTGCCAACCGACCCAAACTGGGCCGGTGGTTCGCTCTACACCGACATCAGAACTGCAGAGTCAACCGATTCGGTTGCAACAGTTTGGGCTCGCATCGAGGCCATTGGCGGTGACAACGGTTATTCGAGGGCAACTTGGGCTTGGCGACTTAGAGGTGTTATGGACAAGTTGGTCGGCGGGGCCGGGTTACGTCGAGGACGTCGCCACCCGCACGAGCTTCAAATCGGTGAAGCCTTGGATTTTTGGCGCGTAGAGGCCATAGACCGACCAAAGTTGCTGAGGCTTCGAGCCGAGATGCGCATGCCGGGGTTAGCTTGGCTTGAATTTAAGGTGACAGCCAAATCAGAAGGCGGTTGCACCGTCACCCAACGCGCGATTTATGCCCCTAAGGGTCTTTTCGGCCACGTCTACTGGTGGGCAGTCTGGCCAATGCATGGGCTAGTTTTTCCGTCAATGGTCAAGACGTTGGCAACAGGAGAACGCTAGTTAGACTGGCGTGATGAAACGCAACTATTGGGCCGCTGTTGCCCTGCTATCCGTGGCCGTGGTATGGGGTGCCGCCTTCGTTTTGATGAAGGACGCCATCGAGCGTCAGCCACTTTATGACTTCTTGGCCGTGCGTTTCACCTTGGCCACTCTGATCATGATTGCAGTTCGCCCACAGGTGTTGCAGGCAATTAATCGCGAACTCCTCAAGAAGGGTGTGATTCTGGGCCTTCTTCTGAGCGGTGGATACATCACTCAGACCATCGGACTTTCGATGACCACCGCAGCGATTACCGGGTTCATCACCGGCCTCTACGTCGTTCTCACCCCGATTCTGGGTTGGCTCCTGCTTGGCCAAAAGGCGGGCGGCAAGGTCATCCTGGGTGTCGTCCTGGCAACGATCGGACTCGCGCTGATCTCAATCACCGGCGTCAGCATTGAAATCGGTCAGATTTGGGTCATGCTTTGCGCACTTCTATTCGCCGCTCACATCATTGGGCTCGGAGCCTGGAGCAAGGGGCTGAACACCTATGCCCTCACCGTGGTGCAACTTGGCGTGACGGCAGTGGTCAGCTGGATCGGTGCACTCGGTGACGGCGTTCAGATGCCTGGTGACTTTGATGGTTGGTTTGCAATCATCTTCACCGCGGTCTTCTCAACTGCCGTGGCCTTCTTCGTGCAAACATGGGCCCAGGGCCACATGGATGCTTCGCGCGTTGCAATCATCCTGACCAGCGAAGTGGTTTTTGCAGCTGCGATTGCCGTTGCGGTTGGTCAAGAAGTGCTCGAGTTGCGAACCATCCTTGGCGGTTTGATCATGATTGCCGCGATGCTGCTTGTTGAATGGCCGAGTCGCAAGCCGCGCTCTGCCGATATAATCAAGTAATGACCAAGAGAACTCGCCCATGGGGATATTCAGATTCGGCGGAGGCACAGCTTCCTGACTGGGATCTGCACACGGATACGGTTGCCGTTCGCGGTGGCCTCGCTCGCAGCGGTTTCGGCGAGACCGGCGAAGCGCTTTATCTAAACTCTGGATTCACCTATGACTCAGCCGAACAGGCCGAATCGTCATTCAAGGAAGAAACCGAGCACCACCTATACAGCCGCTTCTCGAACCCGACCGTGGCAATGTTCGAAGAACGCTTGGCAGCCATCGAAGGTGCTGAGGCCTGTTTCGCGACTAGCTCTGGGATGTCTGCAATGTTTGCATCGGTCGCTTGCTTGGTCAAGCAGGGCGACCACGTAGTTGCTTCGGCATCGATGTTTAGCTCTTGCTATGTCGTACTAACGGAAATTTTGCCTTCATGGGGCGTCACCATCGAACTTGTTGAGGGAACCGAAGAGAAGGACTGGGCAGCTGCTCTTAGCAAGCCAACCCAGGTCGTCTTCATCGAGTCACCTTCGAACCCGCTGATGGAAATCGTTGACATCGCAATGGTTAGCAAGCTTGCCCACAAGGTTGGTGCAACCGTGATCGTCGACAACGTAATGGCATCGCCAGTAATGCAGAAGCCTCTCGAACTTGGCGCCGACGTGGTCATGTATTCGGCAACTAAGCACATCGACGGTCAGGGCCGAGTGCTCGGCGGAGCCATCCTTGGCAGCCGTGAATACATTAAGACCAAGGTCATGCCATTTGCCCGTCACACCGGCCCATCCATGAGTGCTTTCAACGCGTGGGTGCTGCTCAAGTCACTCGAGACCATGACCATGCGTGTCGAGCGCATGAATGAGAACGCCCTCAAGGTGGGCGAATTCCTGGCTAAGCAAAAGGGCATCAAATTGGTGTCTTACCCGCACCTAAAGTCACACAAGGGCTACGCGCTTGCCAAGAAGCAGATGGGTGGTGGCGGTTCGACCGTTGCATTCGCTGTTGATGGTGACAAGGCTGCGGCATTCAAGTTCATGAATGCGCTCAAAGTGATCGACATCTCGAACAACCTCGGTGACAGCAAATCACTGATCACCCACCCAGCTTCGACCACTCACCGTCGCCTTGGCCGTGAGGTTCAGGAAGCCATGGGAATCACCGAGAACTTGATGCGCCTCTCAGTTGGCCTCGAGCACGCGGATGACTTGATCCATGACCTAAAGCAGGCGCTAGCTAGCTAGAGTCGCAATGAAAAAAGCCCACCGATTTCCCGGTGGGCTTTTTCGTTGATCTTATTTGCGGGCAGCCTTGGCAGCTTGGTTGGCAATCTTGTCGATAGCTGCACGGATGCTGGCAGGTCGGCAAGCAAAGTTGATGCGCACGAACTGGCCATAGGCCTCACCATGCTCATCGCCTGGCACGAATGAGACCTTTTCCTTGGCGAGCAGCAGCGCAGCTGGTTTGTCACCTAGGTTTAGCGAGCTGAGGTCTAGCCAAGCCAAGTAGCCGTTCTCCGGCAGGTGGAAGTCAACGGTTGGAAGCTTCTCGGCGATTTCGGCAGCCAGGAGCTTGCGTGAGTCAGCCAGAGTCATCATGGTGCCCTTTAGCCAGGCGTCACCATTTTCGAAGGCCTCGGCCATAGCGAAAGCACCAATCAGGGACGAACGCCAGTGCATTGCCTCTGGCAACTTGGCCAACTTGGCTCGAACTTCATCGCTCTGGGTCACGATGATTGACGCCTTTAGACCGGCTAGGTTGAAGGTCTTGCTCGCAGCGGTAACGATTACACCGGTTTGCTTAGCTTCGTCTGAAACGGCAAGGTATGGGGTGAAGGTCTCCCCCGGGTATGCCATCGGTGCGTGAATTTCATCGCTGATTACGAGCACGCCATACTTGGCAGCCAACGCGGCAACCTGACGAAGTTCGTTGTGGGTATGCATGCGACCGACAGGGTTCTGCGGGTTGCACATCAGGAAGAACTTAGCGCCGGCCTTGAATGCCTTCTCAATTGCATCGATGTCGAGACGCCACAGAGTCACAGGCTTCTCGAATGAGTCTGGCTCTTCGGCAGTTGGCCCGCCAACCTTTTCACGGATTAGTGGGGCGTCTACAACCTGCATGCCAGCCTCTTTGATCCATTCATAGAACGAGTGGTAAACCGGTGAGTTGATGACCACCGTGTCGCCCTTGGCGCCTGCAGCACGCAAAATCTCGACGGCGCCGACGCCAACGTCGGTTGCGAGACGAACATCGGTCGGAGCAACCGCCCAGTTCCAGTGGCGCTTAGCAAAACCGGTGAACGCCTCGCCCAGCTCAGGAATTGGGCCTAGGTAGCCAAGGTCAGAACGCGTCACGAAGTCGATAATCAGAGACTTGATGCCAGGGGCAATCTCGTAGTCCATCTCGGCGACGTGCATCGGCAAAACGTCGCGGTTGAAGCGGCGCCACTTTGAGCTGTGACGTTCTCGCAACTCTTCGAGTGGGCGGAGTTCAGTAGGGAGATTAGGCATTCTTCGATTATGCCAGCCCAATCTCGCTCTAGGTTCTTCCGAAGCTGGTCTGCGCAGGTAAACTATTGATTCGTGCTTCGGCACGTATGGGCCTCTAGCTCAGTTGGTTAGAGCAACGGACTTTTAATCCGTGGGTCGTCGGTTCGATCCCGACGGGGCCTACCAAGAATGAAAACCTCACTCAAAGAGTGGGGTTTTTATTTTTTGTCGATTATTCGCCAATTCTCTAGACTGAGCCCAATAAGTAGGAGGCTCCTGTGGCTAGATTCATTATTTCTTTCAACGACGGCGACATGCAGGTCGCCGACGACGAGTGGGAACAAGTCGCCGACGAATCACACGCTGTTGTTCGCGAAGCTAAGGAAGCCGGCGTCTGGATTTTTGGCGGAGGCTTTCACACCTACGACCCCGTAGTCGTAACCGAGGATGGTTCTGTAAAGCCAGGGCCAATCGCCAAAAGCGATGTTGTGCTTGGCGGATTCTCTGTTCTAGAGGTGCCTGATGCCGAGACTGCCTATTACTGGGCCGCCAAAATCGCTAAGTCTTGCCGTTGCCCGCAAGAGGTTCGCGAATTCATTGACGACCCAGAGTCGGTCAACTAACTAAGCGACACCCAAAAGGTCGATTACGAAGACCAAGGTGCGCCCCGAAAGGCGGTGACCGCCACCGGCAGGACCGTAAGCCATTTCTGGTGGGCAGATAAGCGTGCGGCGGCCGCCAACCTTCATCCCTGGAATGCCCTCTTGCCAGCCCTTGATCAGGCGGTTTAGCGGGAACTCGATTGCTTCGCCACGGCTCCATGAAGAGTCGAACTCTTCACCGGTTTCGTAGTCGACGCCAAGGTAGTGAACCTTCACGGTTGAGTCAGCTGGAGCTTCAACGCCGTCGCCAACAACAACTTCTTGGATGGTGAGCACGCTAGGTGCTGGCTCGAGCATTGGTTCTAGAACTGGAGGCTGAAGATTTGTCATGCTGATACCCTACCCCCTTCCTCACCTGAACATTAGGCTTTAGACAACTTCAAATCACCAGGAGAAATAATGAAGAAATTGCGTGTCGGCGTAATCGGCGGAGGTCAGTTCTCTTCATCTTTCATTCCCCTGTTTCAAGCACATCCTTTCGTCGAAGAAGTCGCACTCGTTGAGCTAGACGCCGAGCGAAGAAGGCGAGTAGCCGCAGAGTTTTCCATCGCAAAAACCTTTGCTAGCTTGTCAGAGTTTTGGCACAGCGATTTTGATGCGGTGGCTATTTTTACCCCTCGCTGGACCCATGCCCAGATTGCCCTGGAAGCTCTAGCTAATGGTCGTCACGTCTACACGGCTGTCCCGATGGGCCTTACTGCTCAGGAGATTGAAGATCTGGTTGCCGCGGCCAGTGCCACTCAACTCACTTACTTCATGGCCGAAACCAGCTACTACTACCCTGCGGTGGTTTTTGCTCGCCAGAAGTTCAACTCCGGTGAGCTTGGACGCTTTGTTTATGGCGAAGGCGAGTATCTCCACGATATGTCGCACGGGTTCAGCGACGCCTATGCAGCAAACGGTGGCGACAACTGGAAGGCCACAGCAAGCTTCCCTCCAATGCTCTACTCAACCCACTCGGTTAGCGCAGTTCTCTCAATTACTGGCGCTCACGCGAGATCGGTTACTTGTTTCGGGCTGGAGGACACAGTTAACGACGGAATATTTGATCCAAGCGTGAGCCTATGGAAGAACAGTCAGAGTAACCAGATTGCCCTCTTCGAAACAAGCGACGGCGGCGTGATGAGAATCGCCGAACTACGACGAGTGGGCACAGCGCCACTTGAGCCGACCGTGAGAATGAGTATTTTTGGCACAGAAGGCTCATTTGAGCAGCAGGTTGGTTATGCATCCTGGGCAACAAAGACCAACTTTGAGATTGTCACCAAAAAGATTTCCACTTTCTCCGATGTCGAAGACCCTCGATCTCTAGAGCCAGACTTCGTATCGGAGAATCTTTGGGACGGAGGTTTCGCAAGTGTTCACGACCGGAGCCAACTTCCCAAGGAGTTCGAAGGCCTCTCCAACGGCCACGGCGGTTCTCACCAGTTCATGGTTGATGATTTCGTCATGGATGCAGTTGGTCAGCGCAAGGCACCCATGAACGTCCATGACGCCGCTAGGTTCACCGCACCGGGAGTCTGGGCGCACGAGTCGGCTCTTGCCGGTGGTGTAAAGCTTCAAATTCCAAATTCTGATTCAATCGCCTAACTTCTCGAAGTAAACATCGCTCAAAAATAAAACCCCACTCAGATGGTGGGGTTTTATCTCCGCCTGCACTGTTTTCACAGTTGGCGAATAGAAGATAGCGTTGGACTCGCTATCGTTCTAAGTCAGGTTCTCAACTCGCAGAATCTCCTGGAGTTTGTCATTCGAAGCAATGTCACCTTCAGAGCGCAACATCGCTAACGGCAACCTTCGCCTGAGCACATCTTCTGCCTTGATCACCATTTCGGTGTGAATAATGTGAGAAACCTCGGGGTAGGTAATCCCTGTGCCTTCGAAAACCTCTTCGAGCAGATGACTGGTTGAGTCGATTATGTGCTGAGCCTGCATTCCATGCCGCCGCCAGAGACCCGCGGCCACTCTGTCGGCACTCTCAGTGCTCAGACAAAGGCTCTGCACTTGTTGAAGGAAAGTGGGCGGCATAAGGCCGACTCCTTCACCAAACCACTTTTTTGATTTACCGACTTGAAAACCCATTTTTTTGAAATGAGCGACGACTTCATCGCCAACGTTCAGGCAGTCGGTTAGCTTGCCGCCAAATATGCTCAGAATGTTTTGCTGAGCGTCGACCTCGATTACGTGCTTCCTCGAAAGTTTGTGCCAATCATCCGATTCGCCGGATTGGCCTTGATCTATCACTAATGACCTAACACCACATCGTTCGGAGATGATGGATTCCTTGGTGAGAGGGGTTTCAAGATTCATGCTTCGATTGATCTGTCGAAGGACAAACTCGCGGTCTTCATCCGTGACCTTCTCGAATGGGTCGGTGACTCTAGTGTCGGTTGTCCCGACAACACTTCGGTCACCCATGGGAATTACATAGAAGAGACGCTTTTGTTCGTCCCAAAAAGCAAGCACTCGGTCATCTTCAGTGAGCTTTTGGACAACGAGGTGGATGCCCTTTGAGAAAACCAATCCGGTCTTTGATTGAGACTTGGCAGACTTCAACACTTCTGCAACCAGCGGGCCGGCGGCGTTTATAACTGAGCGAGATTTTACTGTGTGTTCTGCTCCGGAAATCTGGTCGGTCACCCGTAGGGTCCAAATTCCATCAACTCTTGCGGCAGAGTCGAGACGCACATAGTTGTGTACCTGTGCACCGAATGACTTTGCCTTTCGCACGAAATCCCAGACAAATCGAGAGTCGTTGTCGGGAAGCATGCCATCGAAGTAGCGCACCGCGCCTCGGAGTGCATCGGGCGCAAACCTTGGCTCCAGGTTGAGTGCGGCTCTTAGGCTAAACGTTCTAGGAGCAGGGGTGGTGAAAAGCCCGATGGCCCAGTATGCGAGGGTGCCAAATCTCGCTAACAGGGGTCCAAACGGCGCGTCGGGGCCAAGTGCAGCCAAAAATCCAATTTTTCGAATCCGGTTTGGGTACTCCTTCATCAAACGAGCGCGAGCTAGGCAAAGCTTGAACACCAACCAGAACTCATAGGACTGGAGGTACTTGATTCCACCCCAGACAAGGTTGCTCGATTGCTGGCTAGTCATCGATGCGAAATCACCCTGATCAATGATTAAAACCTTTAGCCCGCGCGAGCTAAGCGCGGCGGCCGAAACCGCTCCATTTATGCCGGCTCCGATGATCACGGCATCGAAGGGCAGGTCTGCCAACCCCGATGATTGCAATCCATTTCGTGTCATTTTTAGCCTCCACTAAAAACCGTATGCGCGGTAGGTAACGAAACCTTGTGGTAGTCATAACGGTTGATAACAGGTGAGATAACGAAACGGTAACAGCCCGCTTGGCTTTGATAATGTCGAGAGGAGCGGGTGGAAAAATTCCGAGCAGCACCCACATTTCAAAGGAAAAATCACGTGGCAGTTCTTTCGATTGATGCCGGAACAACCGGTGTCACGGCTCTAGTCGTCGACGTCGACGGACAGATAATTTCCAAGAGCCATACTGAATTTCCCCAGCATTTCCCACGTTCAGGTTGGGTGGAACATGATCCCGAAGAAATTTGGCAGGCAACGCTAAAGTCGGCGAAGCAGGCTGTCGATGCCTCGGGGGCGACTCCAACAGCGCTCGGCATAACAAATCAAAGAGAGACGGTCGTCCTCTGGGATAAGGACACTCTAAAATCCCCAAGAAACGCCATTGTCTGGCAAGACAGACGATCATCGAACCTAGTTCTTGACATTCGCAATTCAGGTGTTGAAGAGGAAGTTCGCCGGAAAACCGGCCTAGGTCTAGACCCGTATTTCTCCTCCTCTAAGCTGCTCTGGATTGCAAAGAACGAGCCGGATATCTGGTCAGGTGTGACTTCAGGTCAGGTTCTATTTGGCACTGTGGATTCATACCTCGTGGCTCGCTTGACCGCGGGAAGAAGGCACGTAACGGATGCCTCAAACGCCTCCCGAACCCAACTCATGGACATTACTTCGGGCACCTGGGACGCAGGGCTCCTTGACCTATTTATGGTTCCAAAAACGCGCTTGCCAGAAATCGTTCCTACTTATGGCGCTATTGACAACACCTCACCTGAAGCATTCCTTGGACTAAAGATTCCAATTGCCGGAATTGCCGGTGATCAACAGGCTGCACTGTTTGGCCAAGCTGCATTCGAAGTCGGCGACAACAAGTGCACCTACGGCACAGGCGCATTCATTCTCAGTAACACCGGCAGGAAACGTGTCGAAAGTTCTCACGGGCTTCTTTCAACAATCGCTTGGCAGAGCCCCGCGGGTGACATTACCTACGCCCTGGAGGGGTCGGTCTTTATTGCTGGAGCTGCCGTTCAGTGGCTGCGCGACGGACTAAAAATCATCAAGACCGCTTCCGACGTGGAAGCACTCGCGAGGTCGGTTCCCGACACCGGAGGGCTTGCATTCGTGCCTGCGCTATCAGGCCTTGGAGCCCCGCACTGGGACCCTTATGCTCGCGGCACAATGTTCGGCATCACCCGAGGAACGACCGATGCTCATCTAGCCAGAGCAACCCTTCAGGCAATCGCCTTCCAGGTTAGGGCCGTGGTTGATGCCATGTCTCAGGACACCCATGTGAAGCTCAAGTCGATTCGAGCAGACGGCGGTGCAGCCGCAAATAACCTCTTGATGGAGATGCAAGCAGATAGCCTAAAGATCCCGGTCATTAGAGGCAAGAACCTAGAGTCAACCGGTCTTGGAGCGGCATTCCTTGCCGGCATCGGAACTGGAATTTGGTCATCCAAGAAAGAACTCTGCGAGGTGTTTCAAGTTGATCGTGTGTTCGACAACAAGCAGTTCGACGAGTGGAACTACATTTCCTGGCAGCGCGCGGTCAAGATTTCCCGAGGTTGGGCGCACCAAGGCGAGAACTAATAAAAAAAGAGGGCCGGACACCGGCCCTCTTTTTTTGCTCTAACCCTTCAAGCCCGAACTTTGAGCATTTTCAACAAACGCTCGCTGGGCAAAGATAAACACAGCGATTGGCGCCGCGATGGCGAGAATGATTCCGGCGAGGATCAGATTTGGAGAGTCCGCTCCTCGGCCTCCAAGAACCGATAGCGCAGGGGCCAAGACCGAAGCGGCCTGGTTTCCTGAATCGATGACGATCAGAGGCCACAGGAATGAGTTCCACGCATAAAGGAAAGCAAATGTAGTTAGCGTGGCGATCGCAGGAATCGACAACGGCACAAAAATCTTCCACAGAATTGTCCATCGACTAGCTCCATCAATCAGAGCCGCCTCTTCGAGTTCCTTTGGAATCGTGACAAAGAATTGGCGCATTAGGAATGTTCCGTAAGCGCTGAATACGAACGGAAGAACCAGAGAACCAAGGTTGTTCACCCAGTCAATTCCCACCATTAACTGGAACAGCGGGATTATGACGACAACGAACGGAATCATGATCGAGCCCAGCCAAACCAGGAAGATGCTATCTCTACCCTTGAATCGCAGACGTGCAAACGCATAACCGCCGAGGATGCTGGTGAACAGCTGCCCGGACACCACCAAGATGGTCACAAGCACAGTATTTGTAATCGATCTATCGAAACCATTCAGTGCCAGAACTTCACCGAAGTTACCGATTTCTGCGGAGACCGATTCAACAGGCTTCAAATCAGCACTCGGCGCGTAGTACAAGGGTGCTGAGGGATCTGATGCGTCTTGATAGGCTCCGACGATGGCTGAGCCGACGTTGGCAAATGACTTGCCGGCAGCGTCGCTAAACACCCCAACGGTCTCACCGTCTAGTTCAATTGTTTTTCCGGTGTCTTGAAGTTGTTCCTTTGGCGCAAGGAACTTGACTGCGGGATCCTCGATACCGACCCATTGACGAACCGTTACACCCTGCTTCACTCGAGCAAATTCTCCAATCGAACCGTCTTCCATCGGAATCTCGAACAACGGCGCTTCCTTACCGTCAATCTCTATAGATGTTGCCGAATAAGGCAGGAATCGAGGAGGGTAGGTGAATACGTCATCCACGGTCTTCACTGAACCACTGATGGCCAACAGGAATGGGATCAGAACTAAAATCCCGGTTACACCCAGAATCAAATAGGTCAAGATCTTGCTGGATAGATTGCGCACAAGGCTCACAGATTTGGCCATTAGATTGCCTCAGCTTCCTTCTTCTGGCGGTTGAACTGTATCAACGTGAATATGAAAATAACGGCAAAAAGAATCCAGGCAACAGCACTGGCCCGACCGAACTCACCCTGCTGGAAGCCCAACTGGTATAGATAGACAACGGGAGTTAGCGTTGCATTGTTTGGGAATCCAACTACGTTTGGCTGGTTCAAGGCAAAAACAATGTCAAATAATTGAAGCGCCAGGATTACGGTGGTGGCCGTAACAAAGAAGGTCGTTGGCTTCAAAGCAGGCAACGTTACGTTTCTGAACTTTTGGAAGGAATTTGCCCCGTCCAACTCAGCGGCCTCGTATAGCTCCTTGGATATTGACTGCAACCCAGCGATAAAAAGAACGGTGTTGAAGCCGAACTGTGACCATGCAAAGACGACAACCACGGCTGCCAGCGCCCACTGCTCGGTAGAAAGCCAACCAATCTCAACCCGAGTCGGCAGAGGATCCCCAGGAAGAACAAAATTCAGCATGATGAAAATTTCCTGAATCGCATAGTTGAAGAAACCCACTGAAGAGTTCAACATCTGCTTCCAAATCAGAGTCACGCCGATCACACCAGCAACGCTTGGAATAAAGAAGATTGCTCTAAATACCTTCGAACCAGGCAAGCGAAGTTCGATTAGTGTTGCCAAGATCAAAGCAGGAACTACAGCCAGTGGCACCGCAGTCACCAAGAAGATGGCGATGTTATACATTGAGCGCCAAAACAGTGGATCCAAAGCTCCGACGGTCAAGCCAAAAATGTCAGCAATTTTTGTGAATCCGACGTTGAAGGCATCGCCGTTAGACACGACCTGAAGTCCCAGAGTTCCAAAGTAGTTATCGAAGCCCACAAACGTCATCCGGCTAGAACCATTCCAGTCGAAGAAGGACATCACCAAAGAGTAAAGAAGTGGCCCCGCGAGAAACGCCATGAAGCCCAAAAGGCTTGGTGCGACAAACAGCCAACCGGCCAGCTTTTCTTCTTCAGATTGATTCGCACTAACGTGGCGACTCATAATTTCGCCCAAAAGCGCTCGCATCATGAGGATGCTGAGAATGGCGAGGAGCACGAAGACAGCTGCCAATGGGTTCGGCACAAATAGTGCGCCGAGCGCCACAAACATGAGAGTAAATGGGTTGAACTGAATGACCCAGACGAGAATACCGGCCAGAACAATGACCTGCCCCACGCGTTTCAGAACTTTGACGGGGCGAAGGCGTCGAGCTGCCTTTGGAGATATTTCTATTTCAGAACTTCCATCGTGGATCCGCTTTGCGATTCTCACCGCAACAACCCACCATGCGATACCCAATACAACTATGGCTAGGCCACCAAAGGCCTTATAAAAGGCGTCGCCAATCAAGTTGAATAACAAAATCCATTTAGCGATTTGAAATGCAAGGAAAGAGGCAATGGCGATGAAAAGGATGTTGGTGACTAGCGCGGCACGACGACTCCATCCAGACCCCCTCTTTAGCCCAATTGCTATGAAAACTTGAAGGATGCCAAGGCCAGCACAAAGCGCTGTTGCAGCTAGCCCAAATCCAGCTAGCGGGCCTAGGGTCGAAGGCAGAAGGACTGAAAGCACTGCGGCAACCATCAGCAGCCCAGCAAGTGCGAAATGCCAAACCGGGGTTATGGTCACCGCTTTGTTGCTCAGCAGCCGAATGATTCGACTCGTCTTCTTGCGGCGGTTTTGCCATCGTTCTAGAAAATTCATTAGGACCTTTATTTGTTCGCTGAGAGAACACGAGCCCAAGCTAAAGCTTGGGCTCGTGTCTCACTCAATTGATTCTATTAACCGCCGAAGGCTCCAGAGGCTTCGGTACATACCTTCGCCTTGAAATCATCGATGGTTCTGGTGCCGTTGAACAGAGCAGAGACTGCGTCGCCAGCTGCCTTGTCGAATGCAGGCCAGTTGCCCTGCCATAGTGGACCTTCAGCAACAGGGTCGTTCGAGATTGCGTCGACGAAAGCCTGGTTGTTCTCTGGAGGAGTGAAACCAAGGAACTTGTCGATTGCAGCCTGTGACTTGCGAGAAGGGATGTTAGCGCCCAGCTCAGAGATCTTTCCCTGAACGTCAACGCTTGTAAGCTGCTGAACTAGCTTGAATGCTGCAGCTGGGTTCTTGGTCTTGGCGTTTACTACGTAAGCTCCCCAGAACTGCCAGTTCTTTCCTGCAGTTGGGCCGGTAGGTAGGTTTACAACGTCCCATGCGAAGTTCTTGATCTCTCGCGCACCAGGGGTTGCCCAGCGACCGTTGATGAACATACCAACCTGGCCCGCCTTGAACGGAGGCTCTGCATCTTCGCCGTACTTGACGCCGTAGCCATTGTCATACAAGCCCTTCATGTATGAAAGACCTGCGACTGATGCGTCGGAGTCTAGAGCACAAGCGGTGCGGTCAGCGTTGAAGAAGCTACCGCCACCAGAGTTCACGAAGTAACCCCAGTTAGCCCACCAGCCGCCAGCACCGAAGCCCTTGACGCCAGCGCCGCCAGCCTTGGTGATTGCAGCTGCAGTCTTTTCAAATGCAGCCCAGTCCCACTTGCCAGCCTTTGCTAGTTCGCGAGGGTCCTCAACTCCGGCCTTCTGGATTAGGTCAAGGTTTAGGTATAGCGCAAAGGTAGACACGTCGCGAGGTAGACCCCATAGGTGAGTGTCTGCATTTGGCTGACCAGTTGCAGGGTCCACGGTCAATGAAGCCATTGGGCCTTCGTAGAAGTCAGAGTCCTTGTGATCAGTTTTCTTGGCCTCGTCACGCATGTTCAAGATCAAACCGGCCTTTGCGAAGTCTGCAATGTCGGTTCCCGGGATCCAGAACACGTCAGGTGCTGTGCCGGCAGCGATGTCGGTCTTTAGCTTGTCCTGGTATGAAGATCCTTCAGAGTTTCCAGCCTTGTAAGTCAGGTTTAGGCCGATGTTCTGTGCGGTGATTTCATCTGAGATGCTGGCGTAGACGTCAGCTTCTGCTTGATTGTCTGGTCGGGTCATCCAGGTCAACTTAGCTGGTTCAGCCGTGTCTAGACCTGCGCATCCGCTGAGTAGCAGAGCTGATCCGAGGGCAACTGCGATCGCTTTTTTGTTCAAGCGCATTTCGTTCCTCCTATTTTGGGTCCCGAAAATCCTTTGATTGTCGGGTTGTTTCGACTCGGGCGTCTGCCTGAATTCTGCTTGCTGCTCTTCGATGAGTGCTTGCAAGAAATTTAGACAGTCTCAGAGTTACTCTCATCCCACCAGACCGGAAAGCGATTCCGAACCAAGCACACATAGTCGGTCTCTAATCGTTAGAAATTGTGTGTTGAATCGTTACATTTCCGTTTACCAATCCGTTATCTAAGCCCAAATCCGCCTGTTCACAACACTTTGAGACTCGAACGCGATCCTAAGAAGGTTTCTCTCGTCACTATTTGCCCTCTTTCCAGAAGCCTTTCTCCAAATCCTTAGGAAAAGCCCCAAATTCCTGTAGCAAACTTGCAATTGACCATTTCACCTCGACTCGATAGTTGGAATCAGATGAACGAATTAGCGATACCTGGCCTGCCGGAGTATGCCTTTGGCGGCGACTACAACCCCGAGCAGTGGCCAGAGTCTGTGTGGCAAGAGGACATGGCCCTCATGCGTGAGGCCGGGGTAAATCTAGTTACTGTCGGAGTGTTCTCCTGGGCCAAGCTACAGCCGACCGAGAACACTTGGTCTTTTGAATGGTTAGACAGAGTTCTCGATCTCTGTCACGCGAATGGCATCAAAGTCGACTTGGCGACTGCCACGGCATCACCGCCGCCTTGGTTAGGCCTAAAGTACCCGAGTACTCTGGCGGTCGACGAGACCGGAGTGCGAATGGCCTGGGGTGCAAGGCAACACTTCTCTCCTTCATCCTCGGTTTTTAAGAAATTCTCGCTGGCTCTAGTTGAAAAGATGGTCGAACGTTACGCGGAGCACCCAGCCGTTGTGATGTGGCACGTCGGCAACGAATATGGAGCTCATACTCACCGCTGTTTCTCCGAAGAAAGTGCCGACGCATTCCGCGCTTGGTTGATCACCAAGTATGGCGATGTGGACACTCTCAACGAGCGTTGGGGAACCGCATTCTGGTCACAGTGGTACTCCAACTGGGATGAAGTAATGCCTCCGCGCAAGACCGTCTACTTCCCGAATCCAGCTCAGCAACTGGACTTCAAGCGATTCTCAAGCGATGCGATGCTCGAGCTCTACAAGGCTGAGGTTGAAGTCATTCGGCAACGAGTTGGTCGACAGATCCCCATCACAACGAACTTCATGCGCTTCTTTCCACATGCAGACTATTGGAAGTGGTCAGAGAACATTGATGTAATCAGCGACGATTGGTATCCAGATCTAGCAGACCCCGAATCTCACATTGAAGGAGCGATGGGCGCTGACCTGATGAGATCTCTCGGAGCGGGACGCCCTTGGTTCCTTATGGAACAGGCACCTTCGGCAATCAACTGGCGAGAGGTAAATCCCGCCAAGCCTAAAAACGCTTATCGCCGATGGTCTCTGCAGCAAGCCGCGCACGGCGCCGATGGAATTTTGCACTTCCAATGGAGGGCTTCAGTTCGCGGAGCTGAAAAGTGGCACTCAGGCATGTTGCCTCACTCTGGAACCGACACCGCTGTGTGGCGTGAAGTCTCAAGATTGGGTCAGGACTTGAAAAAGCTGAAGCCCCTGCTAGGAGCGAAGTCTGATTCTCAGATAGCACTGCTCCTGGACTGGAGCAGCTGGTGGGCCTTAGAGCTCGATTCAAGGCCTTCGACACGCCTGACCCAGATGGAAGCACTTCTTGACTACTATCGCCCGCTCGCGCAGGCAGGTTACTCAGTTGACTTCGCACACCCAGAACAAGATCTTTCGCGATACAAGCTGGTCATCGCCCCTTCGCTCTACCTAATTTCCGATTTAGGGATCGAGCGCATCCGCGCCGCATCCGCTGGCGGCACAAACATTGTGTTTGGCAAGTTCAGTGGCGCGGTTGATGCAGAAGAGGGTGTTCGCGTTGGCGGCCACCTAATGGGGCTTCGAGATGTGTTTGGTTGCTATACCGAGGAGTGGCATCCACTAGTAGCCGGCCAAACCGAGGAAGTCCTCATTGGTTCAAACCGTGGTGAAGTTTCGGGGTGGACAGAACACATTCGACTTCTGCCTGGCTCGGCAATCGAGGGCACCTTCTCAACCGGTGACCTCGCTGGCCTGCCAGCAATTGTTAGCAAAACTTCTGAAAAGTCCAAGGCCTGGTATCTAGGTTGCACCCCGAACCGAGACATGATCGCGAGTCTGCTGGAAGCGATTTGCATCCAGTCGGGGGCCGCTCCAGTTCTTTACAGCGTCCCACAAGGAGTCGAAGTTACCAAGCGTTCGAACGAGAACGGGTCGTTCCTGTTCTTGCTCAACCACACCGGTGTTGAGCAATCGATCGAGATCGGTCAGGCTAGCGTGGATTTGATAAGCGCGGAGTCTTTTGTAGGAGCTGTGACAGTTGGAGCAGGCGAAGTTAGAGTTCTTCACCTGCCGTAACTGAATTACTTCTTGTCGGCGGCTTTAGCCTGCTTGTCGGCGCGCTTCTCTTTTAGAGACTTAGCTGGAGCCTTTTTGGTGTTCTTCTGAGACTGCTGTTCTTTTTGAGCCATGATTTCCCTCTCAAGAACCAACTTGGCTCTTAGAAGAACTCTAACTTCTATTAGCCGTTCTGGATGAGTCTGCGGTGCTGTTGCGCAGCTGCGCCGAAATCTTGGGCACCACCGCGAGATTGCAACTCTTCGATGATGTGTTCGCGAAACTCAACCGACTTGTGATCGTCGTACTTGAACTTTGCATCTACTTTGACGATTTGAAGTTCAACGCCCGTGATGACTGGGATGTAGTGCCCATAGGGGTCTTCGTCTGCGCTGATGGTCGCATACCCGCCGTCCGGCTGAAAATAGACCATGGTTTGCTTCAAGATGTTGACTTTGCCGTCGGCATCATCGATGACCGTTGGGATGCATTCAAAATTTACAGCTGCGTAATAGCTAGTTGGAACGCCATCCTGGGGGTTAGCAGGATCCTTGGCTCGCCAGTGACTCGGGATGTAGGCGAAGTCGCCAATGACCGAGAGCGAAACCTTTGAACCGTTGCGCAGATGCGGAATCGCGTCGTTGGCCTTATGTAGGTGCAGCAAAATTTTGTCATTCTGAAGAACGAAATGAGTTGGCACAACGATTGGCGCCTGGCCGGTTTCGCCCGAGACGACCAGGGTTCCAAATTTGCCGCCCTGGTCGATCCAATCGCGCCACTCGGTTTCAGACTTCCCCGCGTCAAAAGAGTGAATCAGCATTAGCTAGGGCTATTCGGCGATAGGTGTTCGTGCACGGCCAACCAGTGACCACTCACCTTTGCAAAAACTATGGTCTCGCGCTCTTCGACGGTCGAAACTTCACCCGCGAACTCGATGTCGCTCGAAACCAGATGCGTGAACACTGCCGCGTCTGCGCCAATCAATTGGACGAGTTGATTGCTAGAGCGACAACCGTGAACCTTGAAGCCATCCTCGCTTTCCCATTTCACCCAGAGCGCCTCGTATGCCGCTCGAGAATCTAGTCGCTCGGTATGGGTATAAAACATGAAGGTTGCGTCGGCTGCGAAGCCAGCGAAATAGTCTGCAGTCCGATGATTGCCGAAGTCATCGACAATCTTGGAGGCTGCGGCTAAGACATCATCCGTGCTCATTTGAGGCCCTTCGCCATTAAGGTGATCAGCTCGTAGGCAATGTGCGCGGCGGCGAAACCGGTGATTTGAGCTGAG
>CAEZVN010000007.1_pt1 | contig 18705 bp, 15 predicted proteins | sample 7264741 | NCBI WGS metagenome assembly CAEZVN01 (sample SAMEA6813856, study PRJEB35770) | uncultured Rhodoluna sp. | biome: Freshwater; feature: Freshwater reservoir; material: water | place: Czech Republic | collected 2017-05-23 | depth 0.5m m | reverse complement strand
GTGCCACGGTGCGAACCGGGAAGTGTTTCGACCGCGATGAAGTCTGCTATTTCTATGGCTTGGATGACGAGCTGAGCGATGCGATCGCCTCGGCTGACTGAGAAATCTTCATTTGAGCTGTTGTAGAGGGTTACGGCAATTTCGCCACGGTAACCGGCGTCTACGGTTCCTGGAGCGTTCAAGACTGTGATCCCGTGCTTGGCAGAAAGTCCGCTTCGTGGGTGGACCAACCCCACGTATCCATCCGGGAGGGCGATTGAAACGCCGGTCCGAACGGTTAGCCTACCCATGGCCGGAACCACGGCGTCGACGGCAGCCCGTAAATCGGCACCGGCGTCGCCAGGTTGGGCGTAGCTAGGCTCTAGGCCTGGCTCAGAAACAAGAAGAACTGGGAGTTTTTTGGTCACGTTTAGAGCGTAATCTAAAGGAATGAACGAACAGCGCATTGAACCGCAATACAGCGAATGGGTACTACCTAATTGGTCTAGTTTCATCCCCGTTTTATTGCTATTCCCAGCATTATGGCTGACCTTTTTGCCAATCAACGTTTCGATAGGAATTTGGTCCGGTTTAGGCGCAACCGCGCTTGTTATCTTGCTAATGGTCGCTAAATCGGCTCGAATCAAAGTGACAGAAGAAAGCCTTCAAGTTGCAAATGCGGCGATTGACCGCAAGTTCGTCGTTGCGGTGTCGGTGGTTGAAAAGTCGAATGCGTTTGCCGCTCGTGGCAGGGAGCTCGACCCTCGAGCGTGGATTCACTTTCAGAGTTCTGTAGGCACTCTCGCCCGCATCGAAATAAATGATCCAGAGGATCCGACTCCGTACTGGCTGTTCTCTACGAGAAACCCAGAAAAGCTAAAAGAAGCTCTGGGCTTCTAGCCCTCACACTCGATACAAACTTTTCCATACTTGCCCTTTTTCGGAGCAAGTAGCGAGTGGTGCTTCACAATGAAACATTCTGAGCAAGTGAACTCGTCGTCTTGAGGCGGCAGAACAACAACGTCCAAGTCTTCAGAAACAACGTCTGGGATGGCAAAACCTTCGCCGTGCTCTGACTCATCGCTGTCGACTAACCCTGAAAGCTTGTCAGGAGTGCGCTCTTTGATGGCCTCGATTGACTCGACGTCGTCATCGTTCTTTCGAGGTGCATCGTAATCGGTGGCCATGCGCCTACCCTTTCGGTTCAAAGTCTTCGAGCGTGCATAGTGTGCAACAAATATCACGTAATAGCAAACGTGCAACGCCTTACGTCACAAAATACTTCTTGACACAGAAAAAGCAAGCGCGGCGCGCCTAAGAAATGTCGGCACTTACAAGGTTGCGAGTGGCAAACTGAGTGAAAGATCGAAAAGGGGTCCGCGATGCAAGACATTCGACTTGTCGACAACGACGGCGAATACCTGAATCTTGAAACACAGGGTGGCGAGAAGTTCCGTCTAGTTCTTGACGATTCGCTGCGTTCGGCAATCAAGCGCGATAGTCAAGTTTCGCTTGACTCAGTCAGCATTTCGCCACGCGAAATCCAGGATGAAGTTCGTGCAGGTTCTTCTGCAGAAGAAGTTGCAAATAGACACTCTGTTCCCCTTGACTACGTTGAGAAGTTCGCCCTCACCGTAGTCGACGAAATTGGCCACATAATTGCCAGCGCTCAAGCAGTTCGAATCTCTGTTGAAGCCGATCGCTACAGCGAAGCTTCTCAGGTTGAATTCGGCGAGGTTCTCGAATCGCGCCTCCGTGCCAACGAGGCCACGAATGCATCCTGGACTGCGAGCAAGCGAGAAGGCTCACCTTGGATGGTTTCGGTCACTTACGAGTCGCCTCAGGGAAGCAAATCAGCAACCTGGTCCTTCGATCAGAGAAAGTTGGTTCTTTCCCCGGAGAACGAAGCCGCCGTAAAGCTTTCAGCTGGAGATTTCTCTGCTGTCACATCTTCGCCAAAACTTCGTCAGCTTGAACCAACCGTTGATTCGACGAAAGTAATCGAGTTACCTCGGGTAGAAGCTGATGAGCCGATTACCGAAGCTCCTGTCTACATTGCGCCGGTTGCACCGGTGAGTTCGATCGAGGAATTGACTCGAAGCAGTCTTCAGGCAGTCGAAGAGGCAGTGGAAGAGGTTCAACAAACCGAAGCCGAGGCCCTCAGCCCGACCGCAGACCTTCTGGAAGCACTTCGCAAGAAGCGTGCCAACGCGAACGCGGCTTCGCCTGTGGAGTCGAAGGCTATCTCCGAACCGGAACATTACTTCCCCACTGTGGAGACGCACGAGGATTCTCTCGAAGCGAATGGCTCAACAGCCTCAGTTGAAGAAGTGGCGCCTGCGCCAGTGACTCCCCCGGCAAAAAAAGGACGCCCGAGCATGCCTAGCTGGGATGAAATAGTTTTCGGAACAAAAACCGACGACTAAATCAGCATTGTCCCAAACCTAAGCAAAGGTACCGAGAGCTCCGCTTGACTGATTGAGCCGTGTTGTCCGACCATTCTCAAACTCTGGGGCTTGCAAAAACCACGGTGGTAACAGGCATAAGCACCGGTAGACAGCAAATACAACTCAGGTAGGTATTCCGAGTTTGCGACCTCGTCTGCAAGCCAATCTGCATCTTTGAGTTCGTCTACCGTTGCCACGATTACCCGACCGGCGAGTTCCTGATCCAATTTCACTTTCATAGCAGCGATGTCTGTGCCAGGTTGAAAATAAAGAAAAGTATTGCGCGGATCTCCGCTCGCGGCAATTAGGTCGGGCAAGTCGATTTCATCAAGCATTATTTGATTGGCTTTAGGCACGTCAACAATCCCATGATCAGCGGTAATCAGAAGCCCCGCATCCTTCGGCAGGTTATTGGCCAAACTCTTGATCGCAGAATCAAGATCCTCAAGCTTTTGGAGCCATTCGACCGAGGCCACTCCGTGTGAATGGGCAATTGAGTCCAACTCAGGGAAATACAGGTAGGTCAGCGAAGACTGTTTGCCAGCCAGGATTTCACGAGTCGCCTGGATTCGTTCGTCAAAGGTCCTTGCTGGCACATAGGTCGCTGCAGACATATTTAGTTTGGTGAATCCCGAATCCGAATATTCTGCGGGCCCGACCGTAAACGTCTGAACACCGTTTTCGAGGGCCAGCTCAGAAACAGACTTGGCGCTTTGAAAGTCTGAAGGCACGAACTCTTCATCCCAGCCGCTGAGCAGGTTGCGAACCAAAGCGGCTTTACGGTCGAAGACCGAATATCCGAGCACCCCGTGTTCGGATGGAGACATTGCGGTTCCGAAACTCGTAATCGCAGATGCGGTTGTGCTTGGGAAAACAGTATTGATGCTTTTCGATACTTTGAGAGCGGCATTCAAGAATGGCGCGTGACCGCCAGCTGTTCTTAGATTTTCGGAGCCGAGCCCGTCGACCAAGATCACGCAAACCTTGTTTGATTTACCAAACCCCAGGCGGTTAGATTTTCCCGTAATTGAGCCGAGTGCGCTGATAAACACATCGGAAAGCCTCCCAAGAGTTTTGGGGGCGGAAGGTAGCATCGTAGGCATCACCAATAGTCTGCCACAGCAGCAAACCTAGACCTGAGACCAGATGAAAAACGACTTCCCAGAAGAGCACCGCATTGTTGACATTGAGTTGTCAAAAGAGATGCAGGAATCCTTCCTGGAATACTCGTACTCGGTCATTTATGCGCGTGCCCTTCCCGATGCCCGAGACGGTCTAAAACCGGTTCATCGTCGCATCGTTTATCAGATGGGCGAGATGGGATTGCGCCCAGAACGTGGGCACGTAAAGTCTGCTCGAGTCACCGGTGAAGTGATGGGTAAGCTGCATCCACACGGTGACTCTGCGATTTATGACGCCTTGGTCCGAATGGCTCAACCGTTCAGTCTTCGCGTTCCATTGATCGACGGCCACGGAAACTTCGGAAGCCTCGACGACGGCCCAGCTGCAGCGAGGTATACCGAGGCCAAACTGTCTCAAGCAGCGATGCTGATGAACGATGGCTTGGACGAAGACGTCGTCGACTTTAAGCCAAACTATGACGCACAGCTGTCGGAGCCTGAAGTGTTGCCGGCGGCATTCCCAAACCTCCTGGTTAACGGAGCCTCGGGCATCGCGGTTGGTATGGCCACGAACATGCCTCCGCATAACCTTCGAGAGGTTGTTTCAGGAGCTCGCTATCTTCTCGAAAACCCTCAGGCCAACACCGAAGATCTGATGAAGTACATTCCAGGGCCCGATCTGCCAAATGGCGGCATCATCATGGGCTTGGATGGTGTCCGTGACGCCTATGAGACCGGTCGAGGCGTATTCAAAACTCGTGCCCGCGTGTCCGTGGAGAGCGTTTCACCTCGCAAACTCGGTTTGGTTGTGACTGAACTCCCCTATCTAATTGGCCCCGAGAAGGTCATTGAAAAGATTAAGGACGGCGTCAACAACAAAAAGCTTCAGGGCATTAGCGATGTAACAGACCTAACCGATAGAACGAACGGGCTAAAGCTTGTTATTGAACTAAAGACCGGTTTCGACCCTCAGGTTGTGTTGGATCTGCTTTACCGATTCACTCCGATGGAAGACTCATTCGGCATCAACAACGTTGCCCTAGTCGACGGAAGACCTTTGACTCTGGGTCTTCGCGATCTACTCGGCGTGTACCTTGCTCACCGAATCACGGTCACGCGACGTCGAACCACTACCCGACTCGGCAAGCGCAAGGCCCGCCTACACCTGGTCGAAGGTTTGCTTGTCGCAATCGTCTCCATCGATGAAATCATCCAGATCATTAGAAGCAGCGATGAAGTAGATGACGCTCGCCGGCGACTCCGAGATGTATTTGATTTGAGTGAGCTTCAGGCCGAGTACATTCTCGAGCTGCGTCTACGTAGGTTGACCAAGTTTTCGAAGTTGGAACTCGAAACCGAACAGGCAACGCTAATCTCGGAAATCGCAGAGCTCGAACGCATCCTTGCAAACGAGGCGAATTTGAGAGCCGTAGTAAGTGCTGAGTTGGCTGAGGTTGCCGACAAGTATGGTGACGACCGCCGAACGACCTTGATTTCAGAAGTTGAAGAAGTCAAGCCGATCACGATGGCTAAGGCGGCGTCGGTGAATGCAGAACTTGCAGATACCCCTTGCACGATTGTTTTGACCGCTAGCGGCATGCTGTCACGACTCGAAGGCCATTCGACAGTAGTTCGTGGTGCTAAGCGCACCAAGCACGACGCAATAGGTGTTTCAGTGACCACCTCGACACGCCAAGACATCGGTTTCGTGACCACACTCGGAAAGATTCATCGAATCCACTCCGCGGATGTGCCAAGCTTTGGTGAGTCGTTCGACCCAGCAAAGAGCGTTTCTGCACACGAGTTCCTAGGTCTCCCGAAAGACGAGCAAATTCTCACGGTTATCGAACTGAACGAGACGTCTGAGTTGGCTCTCGGAACCGAACAGGGTGTGGTTAAGCGAGTCGTGGCCGATTACCCGGCCAAGGATGAGTTCGAAGTGATCAGCCTCAAGGATGGCGACAAGCTGGTTGGGGCCGCTTTAGCAACCGACACGTCGACTCTAATCTTTGTATCCAGCGATGCTCAGCTGCTGCACTATTCCGCATCGGTAGTTCGCCCACAGGGTCGCCCTGCTGGCGGCGTCGCCGGAATCAATCTAGATGAATCTGCAAAGGTCGTATTCTTTGGTGCAGTTGAGAGCGCCGAATCCGCCGTCGTAGTTACAGCCGCTAACAGTTCGTTAGCGATTCCGGGCACAGACGCCGGCTCTCTAAAGATTTCTGATCTCTCGGAGTTCCCTGGCAAGGGTCGCGCCACCGGTGGAGTGCGCTCACAGCGCTTCGTTCGCGGTGAAGACCAGCTTTACTTTGCGTGGGCTGGTTCAGACCCGATTATGGCTCTAACTGCCGATGGAAAGCCGATCGAACTTCGCGGCGAGAAGGCTAAGCGCGACGCCTCAGGAACGCCTCAAACCGCGGTAATTGGCTCAGTGGGAAACTAACTAGAAGCGAAGGCGTGACGCCTAAGCGTCGATACGATCGCGTTCGAAATCGTCCGCAGAATCGATGATGAAATCTCTACGCGGCGCCACATCATTACCCATCAGCAACTCAAAGACTTGTTCCGCAGCAACAGCATCCTCCACACGTACCCGGCGAAGTGCGCGGTGACTTCTATCCATGGTGGTTTCAGCAAGCTGATCCGCATCCATTTCACCAAGACCCTTGTAACGCTGGATTGGCTCTTTGTATCGCTTTCCCTGGGTTTCGAGTTTGGCCAAAAGCGACTCCAGCTCCTGCTGCGAGTAGGTGTAGACAACTTCGTTGGCCTTTGAGCCGGCATTCACTATTTCGACCCGGTGCAAAGGAGGCACAGCAGCAAAAACGCGACCGGCTTCTACTAGAGGCCTCATGTACCTGAAGAAAAGCGTCAGCAGCAAGGTGCGAATGTGAGCACCGTCGACGTCTGCGTCGCTCATCAGGATGACTTTGCCATAGCGTGCGGCGTCAAGGTCGAAACTTCTGCCCGAACCCGCGCCAATAACTTGAATGATCGATGCGCACTCTGTGTTTGAAAGCATGTCTGACACAGAAGCCTTCTGCACGTTAAGAATCTTTCCGCGAATTGGCAGTAGCGCCTGGAAGTCACTGCTGCGAGCGAGTTTTGCCGTGCCCAATGCTGAGTCACCCTCAACAATGAAAAGCTCTGAATCCATCGTCTCTTGTGTTCTGCAGTCGACAAGTTTGGTTGGCAGAGATGAGCTTTCGAGGGCATTCTTGCGGCGTTGAGTCTCCTTGTGCGTGCGTGCCGAGATTCGCGATTTCATTTCGGCGACAATCTTCTCTAGGAGTAACGAGGTTTGCGCCTTGTCGTCACGCTTCACGCTGTTGAATCTCTCGGCTAGTGATTTAGCGATGACGTTCGAGACGATGTTTCGAACCGCTGGAGTGCCAAGCACTTCTTTGGTCTGACCCTCAAATTGTGGCTCAGCCAGACGAACGGTAACGACTGCCGTGAGGCCGGCCATAACGTCTTCTTTTTCAATCTTGTCGTTACCGACCTTGAGCTTTCGTGCATTGCTCTCGATTTGACCGCGGAGGGATTTCAGCATCGCCTGTTCGAAACCAGCGACGTGAGTTCCACCCTTAGGTGTCGAAATAATGTTTACATAGGACTTCAGCTCGGTGTCGTATCCAGTTCCCCACCGCACCGCAACTTCAACGGCGCAATCTCTCTCGACGTCTCGAGAGACCATGTTGCCAGATTCGTCTAGAACTGGGATGGTTTCGGTGAACTTACCCTCTCCTGAGAGTCGCCAGGTCGCCGTGAGAGGCGCATCCTTGGCCAGAAAATCGGCGTACTCGACGATTCCACCCTGGTATCGGAATTCTTGATGTGACTTCTCGTCGCCGCGTTCATCGGTGATCCCGATGCCAAGACCTGGAACTAAGAATGCCGTCTGTCTTGCACGACCGACGAGTTCATCGGTCGAAAAGTGCGCATCCTTGATGAATATTTGCGGATCAACCCAATAGCGCACCCGGGTTCCTGAGACACCCTTAGCTACCTTGCCCACCTCGCGAAGAATGGAACCATCCTCGAATGGCTTGAAAGAGTTAGTTGGGGCAATCCCCGACTTGTCATCGAAGATTCCCGGTTCTCCGCGACGGAACGACATCGCATAAGTTTTGCCATCACGATCAACTTCGACATCGAGTCTTTCGGAGAGTGCGTTCACAACGGAAGCGCCAACACCGTGAAGACCACCTGAAGCCGCGTATGAACCCGAGCCGAACTTTCCACCAGCGTGAAGCTTGGTGAACACCACTTCTACGCCGCTTAGGCCAGTCTTTGGCTCGATGTCGACAGGGATGCCTCGCGCCTTGTCCCTCACCTCTACGGAGTTGTCTTTGTGAAGAATGACCTCGATGCGGTCTCCATGACCGGCGAGTGCTTCATCCACTGAGTTATCGATGATCTCCCAGAGGCAATGCATCAGTCCGCGCGAGTCGGTGGAGCCGATGTACATGCCCGGACGTTTACGAACGGCTTCTAAACCTTCTAAAACAGATAGATGGCGAGCTGAGTAGTCTGAATTGGGCACCTCAAAATGCTAACGTCAACGCCGCGGAATCCCTCGTCTGACACGGTTCGCACTTGATAATCGCATTCCCGACTTCGCAGTTAGCGAAATGCCGACCCAAAAGCACTCAGGCGACGTGATGGTGTGGTCATATGGTCATGGAAGGGATACACATTGAGCCAAGAAATCACCGTAGAAGCTACCGAAGACCAGCAGGAATCTCGCGAGACACTGAGCGCGGCTGACCGCTGCGACGTCTGCGGCGCGCAGGCATACATTCGAGTTGAACTTGCCAGCGGAGACTTGATTTTTTGCTCACACCACGGAAACGAGAAGAAGGCTCAACTCGAGCCGGTTGCTGTTTCTTGGCACGACGAAAGCGCTAAGTTACTCGCTCGATAAGTCCCTTTCCAACTTCCAAACTTCATCGATCAGGTCGGCCAATTGGCCGGCCTTTTCGCTTACCTGGATGTTGGGTAGTGCAACTCCTGCACCTTTGGCAATCTTCGAAAGCACTTCTTCTAGGAGAATCGGGTTCTTAGCCAAAACTGGGCCGTGGAGCAACGTTGAAATCCAATTTCCCTCTCGGTGCAAAATCGGGAGATCCACATCCGTGTTCAGATAACCAAGGACCTCGCTGTCTCCATCGCCCTGAATATGGAACTTCGAAATACGTTCTGGCAACTTTCTGACATCAAGATTCCCGAGCGCACCGTGTTCTAGGAGCTTTTCAAACCCGGTGGAGATTGCCAATCCTGGAGTTCCAGAGGTGATCAATTTTCTAAGCGAAGGCGCCATTGAGCGCAAGCGAGTCTCGATAGCAGCCCAAGCCGCAGTGGAGCCGTGACCTACCAGGATGAAGTCAAGTGAGTTTGATAGGTCGGAAACAGTTTCGACAGCAACGATCTCAGTGGCTAGACCTCGCCATTCAAGCTGCTTGGCGATAACCTCTGCATTTCCCAGATCACCGTTGAGGTTTAGATGCTGTGGAAACAGGACACCAAGTCGAATCATCGCTCCACCGCCTCTGGATCGGTGAAACCCAAAATTCTTCGTGTTCGTCTCATGGCGTCGGCAGAAAAAATCACGGTTTTCATGCCTGAAGACGGTGCCGGCAGGGAGAAGAACTTAGTAAGCGCCGACTCCAAATCGCCATCAACTTCACCAATCGGTACACCTGCGTAGGTCAAGCGGAGCGCGATCTCGGCGAAGTTGTACCCGCTGACCATGTCTACGTGTGTGAGGTTCGACATGTCCACGGTCCAGAGCCATGAAGGGTCATGAACATCGCGGCCAATGGCCACCATAATCTGTTCGGGCTTTGTCGAAAGATTGTCTAGATTCAACTGAAAGCTCATTGGGTTCTGAACCAGGATGAATTCAACGTCTTCTGCGCCGACTTGAGCGATTTCGCCCCGGGCAAACACCGGAGGAAGGTCATTTAACACGCTCGCAGCGAGATCAAGATCGAAGTCTGAACCTAGGTAGCTACGCGCGCTAAGTAAAGCAGCCACGGAATCCAGAGCATAGTGAAGCCCGCGATTCGGCAGGCTAAAAGAAACCTGCTGCTGTGCGATTAGTACTGTGGCGGTGGTTCCCGCCACTGACTGAATCTCGGCATCCACATTCGGACGTTCGAGGTTAGGTAGGTAGGTCGGCGCTGCGCCAAGGCCATGTTTGGTGCTGCCTATAACAGTTTCATCGATGCCGAACCACACAACGTTTGCATCTGAAGACAGATCGGCACCAATAATGACTGTGTTTTGATCATCTGCATTGAGCAGGATTGGCCCTTTTGTGCGTCGGGCAACCATCGCCAGCTTTTCGCGAACAATCGACGGGTCAACGAATCTATCAAGTTGATCCTCAAGCACGTTGAGGATGGTTGATTGTCGCGGAGCTACACGTTTCGTAATTTCGGCGGCATGACCTTCATCCATTTCGAGGATTGCAACGTCTCCCTGAATCAGCCCGAAGATATTCGAACGCTCGAGGATAGCCGAGTAAAAACCTTGATTGATGTTCGCGGTTGAAGGGTTCGTGAAAACGGTCTTGCCGTGAGCGCGCGCAATGGCAACGAGCATTTTCGTGGTGGTCGATTTACCGGCCGAACCGGTAACGACAACCAATCCATCGGGAAAGGAATTGAGGGTTTTGGCCAGCAGCCCTGGTGCGATTTTGCTGAGGATGAGACCCGGTAAGGCTGAACCGCCACCCGGCCGTACCTTCCTGATGAGCGTGCGAGCTGCACGCCCAATCAGAATGGCGGGAAGGTAGAACACTTTAGTTCTCTAGATAGTCACGAAGCATCTGTGAGCGTGAAGGGTGACGCAACTTCGACATCGTTTTCGACTCAATCTGTCGAATTCGTTCGCGAGTCACGCCGAACTCCTCGCCAATTTGGTCGAGAGTCTTCTGAACACCGTCACCAAGTCCAAAGCGGCTTCGGATCACGCCGGCTTCACGTGGGTGCAGAGAGTCCAAAATTCGCTCTAGCTCACGCTGAAGCATGGTGAAGCCAACTGCATCAGCAGGAACAACAGCCTCGGTGTCTTCGATTAGGTCGCCGAACTCGCTGTCGCCGTCTTCACCAAGCGGTGTCGAAAGTGAGATTGGTTCGCGGCCATACTTCTGAACCTCAACAACCTTTTCAGGGGTCATGTCTAGCTCGCGGGCTAGTTCTTCAGGGGTCGGTTCACGACCAAGATCCTGCAATAGCTGTCGCTGAACTCTAGCTAGCTTGTTGATTACTTCAACCATGTGAACTGGAATGCGAATGGTGCGAGCCTGGTCTGCCATTGCACGGGTAATCGCCTGACGAATCCACCAAGTTGCGTAGGTCGAGAACTTGTAGCCCTTGGTGTAGTCGAACTTCTCGACCGCACGGATGAGACCCAAGTTTCCTTCCTGAATCAAGTCCAGGAATTGCATTCCACGACCGGTGTAGCGCTTTGCCAGCGAGACCACCAAACGAAGGTTAGCTTCTAGGAGGTGGCTCTTTGCACGCTGGCCATCCTTCACAACCCACTTGAGGTCGCGTTCTGCTTCACGAGAAAGCTTCTTATCGGTTGCCAGCTTTTCCTCAGCGAATAGACCGGCTTCGATGCGCTTTGCTAGCTCGACTTCGAGCTCGGCATTCAGAAGGGCTACCTTTCCGATTTGCTTCAGGTAGTCCTTTACAGGGTCAGCGGTTGCACCGGTAATCGTGGTGGTCTGAACCGGGATGTCATCATCTTCACGGTGCGAAAGAACGAGGGCACCCTCTGGAACGACGATCTTCTCTTTGTCTTCGTCCTCGTGCTCGTCATCGTGGTCTTCGTCAACCACGGTCAGATCAATTGCTGAAGCTGCCTCGGCGACGATTTCCTCTACAGAGACCAAATCGTCTGCCTCGTCGATGTCTTCTTCGTCGTCGTCGCCAAGCTTCGGTGCCTTCTTCGCCTTCGAAGGCTTGGCCTTAGCCTCGACTGGGCCAGTCGACTTTGCAGCCTTCGTTGCTTTGGCGGCAGGCTTAGCTTCTGCCTTTGCAGCGGGGGCTTCTTCTGCTTTTGTTGCCTTGGTTGCCTTGGCAGGCTTGGTCGCAACCGGGGTCACCGCTTCAGCCTTAGGCTTAGCAACCTTTGCGGTTTTGGCAACAACTGCTTTCTCAACAGGTTCCTTGGCAGTCGGCTTGGCGTCAGCCTTCGCCTTAGTTGCTGCCTTCGCCTTTGAGGCTGATTTGGCTTCCGATGCTACCGGAGCCTTAGGGGTGGTCTTTGATGAGGTCTTTTCGGTCACTTCAGCTTTTGGCTTAGATGCCTTAGGTGTTGCAGGAATAATCGTTGCTTCTTTCTTGGTAGGTTCCCCCGAAGATTTGTTCTGTCCCGGGTGCAGGAGGTTAGAAAGGAAACCGCGCTTTTTTCCGTCTTCAGTGTTCTTAGCCACATCTACCTCTCAGAATCAACTATCTGCTGATCCGGGCATTACTAAGACCCATGTCAAATCCACAAAAAACTTGCGGAGACTGGGTCTGATGCAATTATGTCACGGAATTGGCCCAGGTATGACCAGAACGTGCGTGTGTTTGCCAAACGAACAACCGGTTTAGATCGGTATCTATTCCTTCAATGCGCTGGTGAGTCCGCGTTCACGGTAGAACATAAAAATTCCTACCGACATAACTGCAAGTTGAACAGGAAAAGCGAACTTGAATGCCTCGAGAGAATAGAGATCAGTCGATCCGAGTAACCCTGAAGCTTTTACCAAGTCGAGAACTACTCCGATTAAAAACATGCAGATAAACGTCGAGACGAACCCGCCCGAATTGATGATGCCGTTTGATGACCCGAGACGATGTTTAGGAATTGAGGTTCGCGAGTAATCAAATGCAGCCATCGATGCCGGCCCGCCGATTCCAACCGCTAATACGAGAAACACGATTTGCCAGAGTGGGTTCCTTCCCGGCGTCAGAAGAACCAAAAGCCAAGCACACGCCATGATGCCGTATACCGCTGTCACTAAACGGTTCCTGCGTGCGGGAAAACGAATACAAAGCTGGCTAAGCACTGGGCCAACTACGAACCCGACAAGGACAAACGAACTGAGCAGCACGGATGCCAGCTCCTTCGGAACTTTTTCGGCTTGCACCAGGAAGGAGTATCCCCATAAAAGAATGAAAACCGAGCCACTCGATTGCAACGTGAAGTGAACCCAGAATGCCTTCCGAGTGTGCGGGTCGGCGATGTTCTCGCGAAACTGTCGAAGGGCGTCGACGATGCTTCCAGAGGTTCTGATTGCAGCCGGTTCATCTCGGATCGCAAATAATGCTGTCGCGGCCGCGATGAACGCAAGGCTGGCTGCTATGCCAAAAGCCGGCCCCCAACCTGCGGACCCGAGCAAGTATGCGAAAGGTATCGCTGAAAATATCTGACCGAGCTGACCTAAGTTTGCAAAAAGTTGCGTGAAACGCGTTGCCTTAGGCCCGGAAACCCAACCATTGATGAGCCGAATCATCGAAATGAAAACGAATGCATCGCCAAATCCGACAATCATTCTGCCGAAAACAGCGAGCGGTAGCTGCTCAGACACAGCCACGGTTAGATTTCCGATACCGGTCAACAGGCTGCCAAAGACAATCAGTTTTCTGGCCCCAAACCTATCTAGCGCCATGCCCGCCGGGATTTGCATTGCGGCATACACGGCAAGTTGTGCTGCCGCAAGTGAAGATAAAGCAGCGGCACCTGTGTCAAAGCGAGTGGCGGCTGCCAGCGAGGCGACGCCCATAGAACTGCGTTCAATAACCGAAACAAAGTAGGCGAAGACCGCTGAACCTAGGATGAGCCCAACGCGTGGCTTCGACAAGCTAATCCTTTGTATCTTCCGCCGAATTCTTGCGTCGGCTCGCCAGGTAATCCTCTAGCTCTGCTGCGATTTCATCGGCGTTTGGAACCTTGCTATCTGGCTTACGGATCGGTGCTTGATTGGGCCCAGACTTCTCGTTTAGGTAACCCTGTTCGAGGTTCGCAATCATATTGGCGAGCTCCTCGTTCTCTTGAACCTGAGCATTCAGCTTCCCGAGGAAACGGACATTGTCATCACGAAGGTCGTCGGTAGGGAAAACCAGACCGGTAGCCATGGTTACCTGCTCAAACGCGGTGACGGCAGCCTGCGGATACTCGCTCTCAGAGAGGTAATGAGGGACCAAGAGCACGTAGCCGGCAGTTGGAATCTCGTCAGCCGCGAACCGGTACTCCAAGAGGTGCAAGACGTTTCCGGGAACCTGAGTTTGTGGTCGCCATTCCGAGGTCTGTTCGATGAGGTCTTTTCGGTTGCCCGAAACAGTGACACCAACCGAACGGGTGTGTGGGATCGGAAACGGGATGGCGTGAACCCACGTGAAGTCAGAAACAGCGTAGAAATCGATGAGGAAAGCCATCGCCTCGCTGAATGCCTCCCAGCGGAAGTCTGGCTCGTATCCGTGGAGGTAAAGGAATGGTTGGCGAGCTTCATCCCAGACTAGGTAGATGCCGAGAACAGCGGGCTCGTACGACTCGATGTGGTCCTTTTCGAAGTACATCACTGGTCTGCGAGAGCGGTAGTCGAGCAACTCGTCGTTGTTGAAGCTAATCAGTAGTTTGTGTTCTAAGTTGCCAAAGATTTGGTTGGCAAACTGCGACACAGTGGACCCGGCATCGGTGAATCCGCTAAGCCCGCCGATCATGTGTAGGCCAAGCGTGACCTCGGTGTCCACATCGTGGATAGTGAACAAGTCTCTTGGCTGAACCATGTCTAAATCCTAACTGCGCGAACCGCCGATTAGCATTGGCACATGACCAATATCAAGCTCTCAGTTTCAGCAAAAATTCCTGACAGCAAAGCTGGCATCGTTTACGTTTTAGGCGTCAGCGGGAGACCGGAAAACCTGACCCTTCTACCCCACCGAGTTGACACAAAGTCCTTGGAAGAACTGGATTTGAATGCCCTCGGAGCTTCATCCAAGTTCGAATCGCTAGTTCGCGTACCGGGCCAGAATGGAGCTGTATTTGCACTAATCGGGGCCGGTCATGAAGAGTTAGACGAGGACTCATTACGTGAGTTGGGAGCTGCGGCTGCTCGCAAGCTAGATGGATTCAAGGAAATATTTTTCGATCTGCCTTCCGAAGATGACCGCGACGCTGTTTGTACATTGGAGGGTGCTCTTCTAGGTGGTTACAAATACGGCTCCAAAGACAAGGGTAAAAAGTCCAAGCTGGCCTCTATCACGGTCCTGAGCGATCATTCAGTCAGTAAGTCAACCGTTGAGCGTTCTCGAATTCTTGCGAGCTCAGTCAATCAGGTTCGTGAACTTGTAAACACGCCACCAAACGTTCTCTATCCGCAAAGTTTCGCGAAAATCGTCGCAGACGAAACAAAAGACATGGATGTTTCGGTCACCATCTTGGACGAAAAGGCCCTTAGGGCTGGGAATTTCGGGGGCATCCTTGCTGTGGGTCAAGGCTCGGCTCGCCCGCCTCGCATGGTCAAAATCGAATACAGCCCAAAGAAGGCCTTGAAGCACCTCGCTCTAGTTGGCAAGGGCATCACGTTCGACACCGGTGGCATCTCCATCAAACCAGCAGCATCTATGGTCGGTATGAAGTACGACATGACCGGTGCGGCGACCGTCTACCAAGCCATCCTTGCTATTGCGGCTCTTAAGCTCCCTGTAAGGGTGACTAGCTACCTCTGCTTGGCCGAAAACATGCCTTCTGGATCGGCTACCAGACCTAACGACGTCATCAAGATCAGAAACGGCAAGACCGTAGAGGTTCTCAACACCGATGCCGAGGGTCGCTTGGTTCTCGCCGATGGTCTTTCTGCAGCCTCGGAGCTAAACCCTGACTTGATAATCGACGTTGCCACCCTAACCGGGGCTGCACGGGTTGCTCTTGGGGAGCGCTATTCGGCAGTAATGGGAACGGCAGACGCTGTGTCTGCTGTGGAAGCGGCCGCCTTTGATTCAGGTGAGCTCGTTTGGCACATGCCTCTTCCAGCTGAAATGCGTGCCAGATTAGACACGGATGTGGCCGACATTGCCAACGCAAAGATCGGCTCAACCGCTGGAGGCATGTTGCTCGCCGGAGTATTCCTAAAAGAGTTTGTCGGAAGCTCTAAATCGGGTGCAAGGACCCAGCCTTGGGCTCACCTAGACATTGCAGGCACTGCGAATAACGAAGGTGCACCCTACGGTTACACGCCTAAGGGAGCGACCGGCGTTGTCCTTCGCACCCTGGTGAGCGTCGCCGAGGGTATGTCTCGCTAACTACCGCCGTTTCAAGTAGTAAACTTTTGTTTGATAGTGAACCTTTAAAGGGAGAAATTCGTGGCTGACCACAACTTTGACGTTGTAATTCTTGGTGGCGGAAGCGGTGGCTATGCAGCTGCTCTTCGCTCAGCACAGTTGGGCAAATCTGTTGCCCTAATCGAAAAGGACAAGCTCGGCGGCACCTGCCTTCACCGCGGTTGCATTCCTACCAAGGCCCTGCTTCACTCAGCCGAGATTGCCGACAGCGTAAAGGAAGCCGGTCACTACGGCGTAAACGCCTCATTCGGCTCCATCGACATGCTCGGTGTTAACAAGTACCGTGACGGCATCGTAGATCGTCTTTTCAAGGGTCTAACTGGACTCGTTGGTTCGAAGGACATCACAGTCGTAGCTGGCGAAGGTCGCTTGGTTGGCCCAAAGACTGTTCAGGTCAATGGTGACAACTACACCGGCGAAAACGTTGTCCTAGCTTCAGGCTCTTACAGCCGCTCGCTGCCTGGCCTAGAAATTGGTGGACGCGTTATTACTTCCGAGCATGCTCTGCAGCTCGAATTCGTACCTAACAAGGTCATTGTGTTGGGTGGTGGCGTGATCGGAGTTGAGTTCGCTTCAATCTGGCGCTCATTCGGCGCAGAAGTAACCATCGTCGAAGGTTTGCCTAGCCTGGTTCCAAATGAAGAGCCTGCTGTGAGCAAGGCCCTAGAGCGTGCCTTCCGCAAGCGCGGCATCGACTTCAAGACCGGCGTCCGTTTCTCTGGAGTTGAACAGCACGACACTGGTGTCGTTGTAACCCTTGAATCAGGCGAAAAGCTCGAAGCCGAATTGATGCTCGTCGCAGTTGGCCGCGGCCCCAACACTGCGGGCCTCGGCTACGAAGAGCAGGGAATCAACATGGAGCGCGGTTGGGTTCTAACCAACGAGCGCCTTCAGACCAACATCCCTGGTGTTTATGCAGCAGGAGACATCGTTCCTGGATTGCAGCTGGCACACCGTGGCTTCCAGCAGGGAATCTTTATCGCCGAGGAAATTGCCGGCCTAGCCCCAGCAGTCATCGACGAAACTGGAATTCCGAAGGTTACCTACTGTGAGCCAGAGATCGCTTCGGTCGGTCTAACTACTGCACAGGCAACCGAGAAATTCGGCGCTGACAATATCTCAACTTACGAATACAACCTCGGTGGAAACGGCAAGAGCCAGATTCTTGGCACCGCCGGATTCATCAAGTTGATTCGCCAGAACAATGGCCCAGTAGTGGGTGTTCACATGATTGGTTCCCGCGTTGGCGAGCAAATTGGTGAAGCACAGCTAATCGTCAACTGGGAAGCATACCCAGAAGACGTGGCGAGCCTTGTTCACGCACACCCGACCATGAACGAAGCTATCGGCGAAGCACACCTTGCACTCGCCGGCAAGCCACTTCACGCACACGCCTAAGAATTCGAAAGTCCCACAAGGAGCAAGCAATGAGCGAATCAGTAGTACTTCCAGCACTCGGTGAAAGCGTTACCGAGGGAACCGTAACCCGTTGGTTGAAGAAGGTTGGCGAGACCGTAGCAGTCGACGAACCTCTAGTTGAGGTCTCGACCGACAAGGTTGACACTGAAATTCCTTCGCCGGTGGCCGGCGTCATCGAACAAATCCTGGTTCAGGAAGACGAGACCGTCCAGGTTGGCGCCGTCCTAGTAATCATCGGTGATGGTTCTGGTTCATCAGCTGCGCCTGCAGCTCCTGTCGTAGAGGCAGTGGCAGAAGTGGCCGCTCCGGCTCCTGTAGTTGAAGCCCCTGCCGCACCTGTAGTAGCCCCGGTTGTTGCAGCGCCGGTAGTTTCAGCCCCAGTTGTCTCAGCCCCAGTTGTCTCAGCCCCAGTGGTTAGCGCACCAATTGTCACCGCACCGGTCGTTTTGGCTCCAGTGGCAGTGACCCCGGCCGCGCCAGTGAGCGACGCTGGCTATGTCACTCCCCTAGTTCGCAAGCTTGCCCAGGAATCAGGCATCGACTTGACTCAGGTTGCTGGCACCGGCGTAGGCGGTCGTATTCGCAAGGATGACATTCTGAATGCTTCAGTTGCGACCACTCCTGCTGTTGCTGCTTCTGCCCCTGCGGCGGCATACGTGCCAGGCGAGGCTTCGCCTCTTCGTGGAACCACAGAGCCAATGTCTCGCCTTCGCAAGGTTCTTGCTGAACGCGCCGTTGCATCAATGGTTTCGACCGCTCAACTAACCACAGTCGTCGAGGTTGACGTAACCAAGATCGCTCAGCTTCGTCAGAAGGTTCAGTCAGCTTTTGTTGCCAAGTCTGGCGGCAAGCTAAACTTCATGCCTTTCTTCGCTCTAGCGGCCGCAGAAGCTCTGCGCGTTCACCCAAAGCTCAACGCGACCATCGATGGCGAAAACATCGTCTACCACGCTAGCGAGAACATTTCATTCGCCGTTGACACAGAGAAGGGTCTACTGACTCCAGTTATCCGTGACGCTGCGTCTCTAAACATCATGGAGATTGCACAGCAGATTGCTGACAAGGCAGCCAGAACCCGTGCAAACCAGCTAAAGCCAGACGAGTTGGGTGGCGGAACCTTTACGCTGACCAACACTGGCTCACGCGGCGCACTCTTCGACACTCCAGTCGTATTCTTGCCTCAGGTTGCGATCCTTGGCACCGGCGTGGTCACCAAGCGTGCAGCCGTAGTCACCGATGCCAATGGCCAGGATGCAATCTCAATCCGCAGCATGGTTTACCTAGCTCTGTCGTATGACCACCGTTTGGTCGATGGTGCAGACGCAAGCCGATTCCTGGTTGACGTCAAGGCTCGCCTCGAAGAGGCAAACTTTGACTCAGTTCTAGGTCTCTAAG
>CAEZVN010000006.1_pt1 | contig 21264 bp, 20 predicted proteins | sample 7264741 | NCBI WGS metagenome assembly CAEZVN01 (sample SAMEA6813856, study PRJEB35770) | uncultured Rhodoluna sp. | biome: Freshwater; feature: Freshwater reservoir; material: water | place: Czech Republic | collected 2017-05-23 | depth 0.5m m | reverse complement strand
TCAACCGAGTTCGACCCAGAGGCCAAGTATCCGGTAATCGCAACCATGGCCGAGCAGGTAGACATCCTGGCTTCTGGCGATATGGGCGGAACCATGCGCCTTGGCCTATACGAGGCGAAGCTCAAGCCAGGTTCGATTGTTGCCGAGGTATACGGTTCTGACTCGATCGAGGAGCGTCACCGTCACCGTTACGAAGTCAACAACACCTACCGCTCTCAGATCGCTGAAGCCGGCTTGGTTTTCTCAGGCACATCTCCGGATGATCACCTAGTTGAGTTCGTTGAGCTTCCTCGTGAAGTTCACCCTTACTACGTGGCAACCCAGGCTCACCCTGAGTTCCGCTCGCGTCCAACCAACGCCCACCCGCTATTCCGCGGTCTTGTTGCTGCTGCAATCAAGCGCCAGGAGTCGAACAAGCTATTTGAGGTCAAGGATGCCTAAAGACCGACCTGCGTCTCTTGCGATAAGCAAGAGCGAGGTTGTCTTTGCCGGCAAAATCTGGGACATCAAGCGTGAGTCGTTTGACTACAACGGCGAAACCTTGGTTCGTGAGTTCGTCGCGCATCCTGGTGCTGTAGCGGTCATCGCGCTCAACGACTCGAATCAGGTATTGCTTATCAATCAATACCGACACCCGGTTCGCGAGTACCTTTGGGAAATTCCAGCTGGCCTTCTTGACCAACCTGGCGAGTCAAAAGTTGAAGCGGCAAAGCGTGAACTCCTCGAAGAGACCGGCTACATCGCCGAATCTTGGACCGAACTCATCGAATTTCACACCACGCCTGGTGGTAACAACGAAACCATCGCAATCTTCTTGGCTCGGGACTTGCGCCATCAGGGGCACGACTTGGAACTCGAGGGCGAAGAAACCGACATGCAGGTCGAATGGGTGCCGCTAGCCTCAGCGCTAGAGAGTGTGCTTGCCTCTGAGATGAGAAGCCCGAGTGCAGCTGTGGGAATCATGGCAGCGGCTCGCAAACTGGGGATTTAGTATCATGGCGGGTTTCGAAACTCTAGTCGACGCCTACATCCGTCACCTCACAATCGAACGAGGCATGTCCAAGAACACCATTGCCGCTTACCGGCGCGACTTGCGACGCTATTTGGAATTTCTAGACACTCGCGGCATCGAAACAATAAGCGACATCACCGAACTGGCGGTTCAGGACTTTGCCGCCGGTTTAGTCTCGGTGGCCGGCCTATCTGCGACCTCGGTAGCCAGAGTGCTCGCAGGGGTTAGGGGGTTGCACAAGTATTGGTTGCTGGAAAACCTAACCAAGGCCGATCCGGCAGCCTCCGTAAAGCCACCAAAAGCTCCTCGACGTCTGCCGAAGGCCATCACGGTTGCTCAAGTTGAGGACTTGTTGAATGCAGTGGGTGGAGATGACCCGATTGCGGTGCGTGACCGAGCCATCCTTGAACTGCTTTATGCCACCGGTGCTCGCATCACAGAGATTGTCTCGCTGGATTTGGATGACCTGATAGACCCGACCCTGCTCCGCGTATTGGGTAAGGGGTCCAAGGAGCGCATTGTTCCCGTCGGGCGCTATGCCCAGATCGCGCTGGAGTCCTACCTGGTGCGCACCAGGCCGCTATTAGCAGTAAATGGCAAAGGAACCCCAGCTCTTTTTCTGAACCAGCGTGGCGGGCGGCTAAGTCGCCAAAGCGCCTGGCAAATCATCCATGATGCAGCTAAGGCAGCCAAGTTGCCCGGCGAGATCTCGCCGCACACGCTTCGACACTCATTTGCAACCCACTTGCTTGAAGGCGGGGCCGATGTGAGAGTGGTGCAAGAACTGCTCGGGCACTCATCGGTCGCGACAACACAGATTTATACACTCGTTACAGTCGACGCGCTTCGTGAGGTCTATGCGACCTCACATCCGCGCGCGCGGCGGTAGGCTATTACTCAACAGGTTGCATCGTAATTTCGGGAGGAATCATGGCAAAGGCAAAGAAGGCCGCAACGGATTCGCGTTTCGCGAAACCAAAGCCGCTTAGCTCACACGGGCCGGCACGCATCATCGCCATGTGTAACCAAAAGGGTGGCGTTGGAAAGACCACCACCAGCATCAACATGTCTGCGGCGCTCGCCGAGTATGGTCGTAAGGTGCTTCTGGTCGACTACGACCCACAGGGTGCACTTTCCGCTGGTCTCGGTGTCAACGCGCACGATGCAGTAACTATTTACGACCTCATGCTTGACCGCAAAATTGACCCTAAGACTGCTATCCAGCACACTGCTGTCGAAAACTTGGACGTCATCCCAGCAAACATCGAACTGTCAGCCGCCGAAATGAAGCTGGTAAATGAGATTGCCCGCGAGCAGATTTTGTCAAACATCCTCAAAAAGGTAGCTGATGACTATGACGTCATCATCATCGACTGCCAGCCTTCACTTGGCCTGCTCACCGTGAACGCTTTGACTGCTGCCCACGGTGTCATCATCCCGCTTGCGAGTGAGTTCTTCGCGCTGCGAGGTGTAGCCATCCTTGAAGACATCATCAGCAAGGTCCAGGAGGGTCTAAACCCTGCACTTCAACTCGATGGCATCCTGGCTACCATGTATGACCCTCGCACTCTTCACTCGCGCGAAGTTCTTGACCGTTTGCACGAAGCGTTCGGGCAGAAGGTATTCCGCAGCGTGATCAACCGCACCGTTAAGTTCCCGGATGCGACCGTTGCACAAGCTCCAATCACCACCTATGCGCCAGATTCCGATGCTGCCGAAGCATACCGCACCGTCGCACGTGAACTAGTGGATCGTGGCTGCGCCCCATAACCAAGACCTAGCTGAGGCGACCGAAAAAGCCAGCGGATTCGCGGTCAGCCTAGGTAATTTTGAGGGACCATTTGACCTACTGCTTTCGTTGATTTCGAAGCACGAAATGGACATCACTGAGATTTCTCTCAGCAAGGTAACCGACGAGTTCATCTCATACCTGAAGAGCCTCGACGATGATGAAGAACTAGACCAGGCCAGTGAGTTCCTGGTCATCGCGGCCACACTGCTAGATCTAAAGATTGCCGGCTTGCTACCTAAGGGCGAAGTGGTTGACGCCGAGGACGTTGCTCTGCTTGAGGCGCGAGACCTGCTTTTCGCTCGCTTGCTGCAATACCGCGCGTTCAAGGAAATTTCGAGCTGGTTCGCCACTGCACTGCAGATTGAAAGCAACCGCATTCCTCGCGAAGTTCAGATGGAAGAGCGTTTCCGTAAGCAAAAGCCTGAACTTGTCTGGACGCTTTCGCTCGCTGAGTTCTATCAGTTGTCGCAAGAAGTGCTGACCCCTCGAGAGATTCCTTCGGTCGGATTGACTCACCTCCACGCGCCTCGAGTTTCGATTCGCGAGCAGGCCGCTGAGGTCATTTCGATGCTCCGCAAGTCGACGAACCTGAGCTTCCGTGACCTGATCGGCTCGGTAAAAGACCGCGGTGTTGTGGTTGCTCGATTCTTGGCTGTTCTCGAGCTTTATCGACTTTCAGCGATTAGCTTCGAGCAAGTTTCTCCGCTCGGCGACTTGCAACTTACCTGGCGTGCCGAAAACTTTGACGATGAACAACTAGCCACACTTGGAGCTGACTATGACTCTTGATCCCAACACCAGGGGAGCCCTCGAGGCAATCCTGATGATTACCGATGCTCCGGTCTCGCTGGTTGCTCTTGCCACTGCGCTTGAATGCCCGGTCAAAGAGGTTCGCGATTCAGTGCTCGCCTTGAAGGCTGAATACGATGGCCAGGATGGCGCCGCACCACGCGGGTTCGAACTTCGCGAAGTCGGTGGCGGTTGGAGAATCTTCGTCCGTCAAGATTTCGACTGGGCCGTTCGCATGTTTATCTCTAATGAGAACCCAACCAAGCTGAGCCAGGCGGCCCTCGAAACTCTCGCGGTCATTGCCTATAAGCAGCCAATTTCACGAGGTCAGATTGCCTCAATCCGTGCAGTAAATGTCGATTCGGTTGTGCGCACCTTGCTCAGCCGCGGTCTCATCACGGAGCTTTACACCGATTCAGAAACCGGTGCCATTAATTACGGAACGAGTGAGCTCTTGCTAGAACTTCTCGGTATCAACTCTTTGGATGAGATGCCACTAATCAGCCCATACCTGCCAGATGCGAACAGTAACTTCGATGTCGAACTCTAATGACGAGAACGCCTCAGGCGTAAGACTTCAGAAGGTCATGGCCGCCGCTGGCGTGGCTTCACGTCGCGTTTGCGAGGACTACATCACCCAGGGTCGAGTGAAGGTGAACGGCAAGGTAGTTACCGAGCTCGGAACCCGCATCAACCCGGATGTCGACAAGGTTACCGTTGGCGGCACTCCAATTCAGCTTGATGCATCTCGCGTTTACCTAGCGCTCAACAAGCCCTATGGTGTGGTCAGCTCGATGGCCGATGAGAACGGGCGTGGCGACCTAAGCCAGTTCGTGGTCGGTTACGACCGCGTTTTCAACGTCGGTCGCTTGGATGCGGAAACTACCGGCTTGATCATCATGACCAATGACGGCGAGTTGGCCCACAAGCTAGCTCACCCAAAGTTTGGTGTAACCAAGACTTACGTTGCCCGCGTTGAGGGCATTGTCACTCCGGCGACTGTTCACAAGCTGCTCAGCGGCTTTGAGCTCGAAGACGGTGCGATCAAGGCCGACAAGGCGCACATCGTCGATGTTTCTGGAAACGAGAGCTTGGTCGAGGTCGTGCTGCACTCAGGCCGAAACCGCATCGTTCGTCGCATGTTCGACTTTGTCGGTCACCCAGTGCTCGGGCTTGTTCGTCGCCAGTTTGGCCCGATTCAACTAGGCCCGCTTAAAGAGGGTCGTGTGCGTGAACTCAGTAAAATAGAGGTTGGCGCGCTCCTCAAGGCCGCTGAAGGTGGAGTCGATCGAGCTCCTCGTCCACGAGTTAAGCCAGGTAAGGCGGCTCCGGCAAAGAACAGCAAGAGGCGGTAACCATGGCTATCAGAGCGATTCGAGGCGCCATCCAGCTGGATGTCGATGAGCGAGAGCATCTCCTAAAGTCAACAGCCGAGCTGCTGACCAAGATGCTGCACGCCAATGACATTGCCAATGGGCAGTTAATCAACATCTTTTTCACCGCCACCCCTGACCTAGTCAGCGAGTTCCCGGCAGTTGCCGCGCGTGAACTCGGCATGGGTGACGTTCCGCTGATGTGTTTTGTTGAGATGGATGTCGCACGGGCATTGCCACGCATCATTCGAATCATGATTCAGGCTGATTTGGACGTTGCTCGTGCTGAAGTGCAGCATGTCTACCTGCGCGGTGCCACCGCGCTTCGTCAGGATATCGCTCAGTGAATCAAGTAGCCGCTGCCCGCATCCAAGGATCTGTTCGCATTGTCGGCGCAGGTCTCCTTGGCACGAGCATCGGCCTGGGGCTTTCGAAGCTTGGTGTGCACGTCACCCTCGAAGACGCATCGCCTGCCAACCTCAAATTGGCAATCGACTATGGAGCCGGCAAGGCCTGCAGTGCGGTGGATAAACCAGCTGTGATTGTGGTTTGCGTTCCGCCAGATGTGACCGCCTCGGTGGTCCACCGCGAACTGAGTGATTTCCCAGAAGCAATCGTCACGGATGTGGCAAGCGTTAAGACACAGGTGCTAACCGAACTTGCTGCCCTCGGTTCAGACCTCACCCGTTACGTTGGGTCTCATCCAATGGCCGGTCGCGAACGCGGGGGAGCCATCTCTGGCCGAGCCGACCTGTTTGTTGGCCGCCCGTGGGTAATTTCTGCAAACCCACAGAGCAACCCTCAAGCCGTTTCGGCGATCGAGGATTTGGCGATTGACCTAGGTTCAGCGCCTCTTAGAGTCTCGGCGCACGAACACGATCGCGCAGTGGCGCTTGTGTCCCACGTTCCACAGTTGGTCTCTAGCCTTCTGGCTGCAAGATTGATCGAGGCCGAAAGCTCGGATGTTTCGCTTGCCGGGCAGGGGTTGCGAGACACCACGCGAATCGCCGCTAGCGACCCAAAACTTTGGATCCAGATCCTTGCAGCGAACGCAGCCGAAGTTGCTCCAATTTTGAAGGCATTCGAAGCAGATTTGCACACCGTCGTCGAATCCTTGGAAAACATCGACCAGTCCGGTTCTCTAGCGCGGGTTAGCCGCGCTCTCGAGGCAGGCAATCAGGGCGTCGAGCGCATCCCAGGCAAGCACGGAACCAAACAGACCGCCTATGCGCAGTTGGTGGTCATGATCGCCGACAAGCCGGGCGAACTTGGTCGTTTGTTCAACGAGGTTGGCGAAATTGGAGTCAACATCGAAGAGCTCAAACTTGAACACTCGCCGAGCGCACCGGTTGGTCTGGTTGAGCTTTACGTTTTGCCTTCGCTCGAGAAAAAGCTGATTGCTGAACTCGAAGCCCGCGGCTGGAAGATTGCCGGATGAGTCAGTTTCTAGTTGCGATCGATGGCCCGGCCGGTTCGGGTAAGTCAAGTGTCTCCAAGCAGGTAGCGCGAGAGCTAGGTTTTGGTTACCTGGACACAGGAGCGGCTTATCGAGCATTGGCCTGGGCGGTTCAGCACCTAGAGGATTTCGAACTTGAGCAACTGCCATCTAAGGATCTGGTTGCCGAGTTTGACTATCAAATCTCGCTAAACCCGGATGACTATTGGGTTCGAGTGGGGGAGAACGATCTAACGGCGGCAATTCGCACCAGCGCCGTTGCAGAATCTGTATCGGCAGTGGCTCGCATCCCTGAGGTTAGAACCTTCATGAAGGCGTTGACTCGCAAGTTGGTTTCAGAGTCAACATTGCCAGGTGTGGTGGTTGAAGGGCGCGACATAACAACCGTCGTCGCTCCGGACGCCGAAATAAAAATTCTCCTAACCGCCAGCGAAGAGGTTAGACTTAAGAGACGCTCAGCGGAACTTTCCGAAGCAACTGCTGCAAGCGTCAAGCGTCAGGTTTCAGAACGTGACGCCAGCGACTCAAAGGTCGTTGACTTTATGACTCCCGCACCGGGTGTCCAACTCGTGGATTCTTCTGATCTCAATTTTGAACAGACAGTTAGCGCTGTCGTTTCGTTGATTGAGCAGTCTGGGTCTACTAAGGAATCCAAATGATTGAAGAAGAATTCGACGACCTAGACGGCGACGAAGTCGAAGTTGAGTACGTTGCCATTGACCCGGCAGACAAGGACTTCATCGAGCGACTCAAGAATATGAGCACCGATGAAGAAGAAAATCGAGCTCGCGTCTTGCGCTCTGGTCTTGAAGACTACGACCTTGAAGACGATGACTTTGAACTAATTGAGAGCGAACACGACTTCTCAGCTGGACCGGTATACCTTCCAGCATTGCCCGTCTTGGCAATCGTTGGTCGACCAAACGTTGGCAAGTCTGCTCTAGTGAACCGCATCCTTGGCCGCCGCGAGGCAGTCGTCGAGGATAAGCCCGGCGTAACTCGCGACCGAGTGTCATACAAAGCCGAGTGGAACGAACGCAAGTTCACTCTGGTTGACACCGGAGGCTGGGAGCCAGACGCCAAGGGCATCGACCGTTCGGTTGCCCTTCAGGCCGAAATCGCCATTGAACTTTCTGACGCCGTTCTCTTTGTCGTTGACGCCATGGTTGGCGCCACCGGCTCGGATGAGCGCGTAGTCAAGTTGCTTCGTGCATCTGGTCGCCCGGTCATCCTGGTAGCAAACAAGATTGACGATGCCCGCCAGGAACCAGAAGCGGCATCGCTGTGGTCACTTGGCCTAGGCGAACCGCACCCAGTCTCCGCTGTTCACGGACGTGGTGTAGCAGACCTTCTGGATGCAGCCATGGCTGTTTTGCCAAAGGTTTCTGGCGTTGCCAAGGAAGAGTTCGGCGGCCCTCGTCGCGTGGCTCTGATTGGTCGTCCAAACGTAGGCAAGTCTTCGCTTTTGAACAAGGCAGTTGGCTCCGAGCGAGCCGTAGTAAACGACCTCGCTGGAACCACTCGCGACCCAATCGATGAGCAGGTGGATCTTGGTGGCAAGATCTGGCGCTTCGTCGACACCGCAGGTATTCGCCGTCGTTTGCACCTTGCACAGGGTGCCGATTTCTATGCATCGCTGCGAACCGCTGCAGCGCTAGAGCGCGCCGAAGTGGCCGTTGTTCTTTTCGACGTGACCCAACCGATCAGCGAAGCGGACATCCGCATAGTCGACATGGCTCTTGAGTCAGGTCGCGCGTTGGTGCTTGCGTTCAATAAGTGGGATGAGCTGGACGATGAACGTCGCCGCTACCTAGAGCGCGAAATCGAACAGGACCTAGCGCACGTTGACTGGGCTCCACGCGTCAACATTTCGGCTAAGACCGGACGCCACCTCGAGAAGCTGGTTCCAGCTCTAGAAGTAGCTCTTGACTCATGGGACCAGCGCATTCCAACCGGAAAGCTCAACGCTTTCATCCAGGAACTCACCATGGAGACTCCGCACCCAGTTCGCGGCGGCAAGCAGCCTCGCATCCTGTTTGCAACGCAGGCAGGCAGCCGCCCGCCGAAGTTTGTGCTGTTTACGACCGGATTCTTGGATCCTGGCTACCGCCGCTTTATTCAGCGTCGCCTTCGCGAGACCTATGGTTTCGAAGGAACTCCTATCGAAGTTGGCATGCGAGTTCGTGAGAAGCGCAAGCGCACCTAAGCCAGTAGTATCAGCACTATGGCCACCCAAATGAACCTGAGCATCAGGCAGCAGTTTTTAACTGTGCCGAACCTGCTCAGCATGCTTCGTCTGGCGCTGGTCCCGGTCTTTTTGTATTTGCTGATTAACGAACGATTCGTGCTAGCTATCTGCACTCTTGCACTTGCAAGTTTGACCGACTACCTCGACGGTTACTTTGCTCGAAAGTGGAACCAAATAACTCGGCTTGGCCAGCTGCTAGACCCGGCGGCCGACCGACTCTACATTTTCTCAACCCTGGTTGGCCTTGCCTACGTCGGGCAAATTCCGGTTTGGATTGTTGCGGTGATCTTCGCGCGCGACGCAATGCTTGCCGTCGCCTACGTCATCCTCGCCAACTTCGGCTACGGTCCGCTTCCGGTGCATTACCTGGGCAAGACTGCAACATTTGCATTACTTTATTCGTTCCCTCTACTGCTCATGGCAAAGATCTGGATTGATGCAGCCCCAGTACTTATGCCACTTGCATGGGCATTCGCCTTGTGGGGAGTGGGCCTCTACTGGTGGGCAGGTTTCGTTTATTTACTTCAGGTGCGTCAGGTGGTTAAAAACAGCCGCCAAGATTCACTAGGCTAGAACTCTATTTAGGAGTGGGGTGAATCATGGATATTGCAGAGTCAGGCCTCGGCGGAACGCCGGATGAGGTTCAGTCAACTCTTCGTTTCAGCGAAGATTTACTCGCTGAATTTGGTTCTGACCTAAGCCGTGATGAGCAACTCGCAATTGAAGCTCTCCCTATCGGCAGCGCCCTTCTAATCGTCAAGCGCGGTGCAAACGCCGGTGCGAGATTCTTGCTCGATCAGGATGTAACCACCGTCGGTCGACACCCAAACGCAGATATTTTCTTGGATGACGTGACCGTTTCACGTCGTCACGCCGAGTTCCTTCGTGAAGGCAGCGAGTTCACCGTTCACGACCTTGCTTCTCTAAACGGAACCTACTTCGATGGCCAGCGCATCGAGCAAGTTGTTCTCACCGACGGCGCTGAGGTTCAAATCGGAAAGTTCCGTTTGACCTTCTTCGCATCGCGCTCAGTCGCACCGCAGGGGTCGTAATGGCGGCGGCAACAGCTGCGAACCTATTTGAGGCTCGCCCAACGAAACTATTCAACATTGGCCATGTTCTAGCCGAACTCAACAAAGACTTCGAAGACCTGAGTCCATCCAAGCTTCGCTTCCTCGAAGAGCAGGGGCTAGTTTCTCCGCAGCGAACCGCATCGGGTTACCGCAAGTTCACTCAGCTCGACATCGAGCGAATTCGCATTGTTCTCGAGTTGCAGCGCGACCAGTACTTGCCGCTGAAGGTCATCCGCGCTTACTTGGCTGACCTTGATGCTGGAAAGCAGCCAAGCCTGCCGAGCGGCGCATCGGTTAACCCGCAGCATTTGCGCCAGGCTCGCAACAAGACTTTCACCAAGATCGAACTGATTGCCGAAACGGCCATCACCGACTCGTTGATTAGTGAAGCTCAAGACGTGAATTTGATTGGTGTCGAACCGTTTGAATCCAAGGATGTTGAAATCGCGCGCGCGATCGTGCACCTACAGCGCTTTGGTATCGCGCCGCGGCACCTTCGCGGCCTAAAGGCCTCTACCGATCGTGAGATTGGAATCATCGAAGGTGTCGTCGCTCCGGTACTTAGCAAGAACGACACCGCCAATCGTTCTCGAGCGGCTCACTACGCCGCTGAAATTGAAAACCAGTTTGCAAGCATCCGTGCCGAGTTGATTCGCTCGGTAATCGGCAAAATCGACGCCTAAAAACCCCGCCAATTGGCGCGACACGCCGTAACCGAAAATTAACCTAGGTAACCGCACTAAAGAGACAACAATTAAACCTGTACTTGAACGTTGGACTTAGCTGAAAGGAGCCGACATGGATACACCTCGTGACGGCGACGAAGCCAGCTACTCTCGCGGAATGTTGTTCACCGATGGTTTGCCATCGAACGACCCAAACGTTGGCTACCGTGGCACCTCGGCGGCAACTGCCTGCGGCATCACCTACCGCCAACTCGACTACTGGGACCGCACCGGTTTGGTTCAGCCAAGCGTTCGCGGAGCTCACGGTTCAGGTTCTCAGCGCCTATACGCATTCCGCGACATCCTAGTTTTGAAGTTGGTCAAGCGCCTTCTCGATACCGGCGTATCGCTTCAGCAGATTCGAATTGCTGTTGATCAGCTTCGTGCAGCCGGAATCAACGACCTTGCCTCAATCACACTGATGTCTGACGGTGCACGCGTGTACCTTTGCACCACTCAGGATGAGGTCATGGATCTTCTCGGACGAGGCCAGGGCGTGTTTGGAATTGCGATCGGTCGCGTCCTTCGTGAAGTCGAAGCAAGCCTGGTCAACATGAAGGAAAGCCACGTCGACGACTTGGATGAGTTGGCCGCTCGACGCTTGAACCGCAAAGCTGTCTAACCGCGCAAACCGCTCAATCTCTCCGTTTCATTCGTAACCCCGCGTTACATCTATGTTTCCGAGGCACTCGAGGCTCATTTACTCGATAGAATTACCTAATGTTCAAGAAGATTCTGGTTGCCAACCGTGGCGAAATTGCTGTTCGAGCTTTTAGAGCCGCATACGAACTCGGTGCAAAAACCGTTGCCGTTTTTCCTTATGAAGACCGCAACTCTACTCACCGACTAAAGGCTGATGAGGCCTACCAGATTGGCGAAATCGGCCACCCGGTCCGTGCCTACCTTGACGTTTCTGAGATCATCCGTGTTGCTCTCGAGAGCGGTGCAGACGCCATTTACCCGGGCTACGGTTTCCTCTCTGAGAACCCAGAACTAGCCGAGGCCGCTAAGGCCAACGGAATCACATTCATTGGCCCAAGCTCTGATGTTTTGGAGATGGCTGGCAACAAGGTCACCGCTAAGGAATCTGCAATCCGTGCCGGCGTTCCGGTGTTGGCCTCCTCGCCACAGTCAGCAGACGTTGACGAGCTGATCGCTCACGCCGAGAAGATCGGCTTCCCAATTTTCGTGAAGGCAGTTGCCGGAGGTGGCGGCCGCGGAATGCGTCGCGTCGCTGAAGCCAAAGATCTTCGTGCGGCACTAATCGAAGCTTCACGCGAAGCTGACAGCGCATTCGGCGACCCACGCGTGTTCCTCGAGCAGGCGGTCTTGCGCCCTCGTCACATCGAAGTTCAGATTCTTGCCGACACTCACGGCAACGTGGTGCACCTGTTTGAGCGCGACTGCTCAATCCAGCGTCGCAACCAAAAGGTCGTTGAGATTGCCCCAGCGCCAAAGATCACCGAGGAACTTCGACAGACTTTGTATCGCGATGCAGTCGCATTTGCTTCGCAGATCGGCTACCAGAACGCCGGAACAGTCGAGTTCTTGATCGACACCGTCGGCCCGAACGCCGGCAAGCACGTTTTCATCGAGATGAACCCTCGAATCCAGGTTGAGCACACCGTCACCGAAGAAATCTCGGATGTCGACCTCGTGCAGAGCCAGATGCGAATCGCAGCGGGGGAGAGCTTGGTTGACCTAGGTCTAACCCAAGACAAGATCCAGATGCACGGGTTTGCAATCCAGTGCCGAATCACGACCGAAGACCCTGCGGCAAACTTCCGCCCAGATACCGGCAAGATCACCACCTACCGTTCACCTGGTGGTGCCGGAATCCGTCTCGATGGTGGAACCGTCTCGACCGGTGCCGAAGTTAGCCCATACTTCGACTCGATGTTGGTCAAGCTGATTGCCACCGGACGCGACTTCAAGACCGCCGTCACCCGCGCAAAGCGTGGTTTGGCGGAGTTCCGCATCCGTGGTGTTTCAACCAACATCGCCTTCTTGCAGGCTGTTCTTGCGGACGAAATTTTTGCCACCGGTGACCTAAGCACATCGTTCATCGATGAGCACCCTGAGCTGTTCACCGCAAAGCCATCACAGGACCGCGGAACCAAGATCATTTCTTGGCTTGCCGATGTCACCGTCAACCAGCCGAACGGGCCTCGCGGTCACCAGTTGACCCCAGCTGCCAAGTTGCCGGCCATCGACATCAGCGCGCCGGCACCTTCAGGTTCTCGTCAGCGCCTGCTAGAGCTCGGCCCAACCGGTTTTGCAAAAGACCTTCGCGCGCAGACTCAGGTTGCCGTTACCGACACCACGTTCCGCGATGCCCACCAGTCGCTTTTGGCGACCCGCGTGCGTGGCCGTGACCTCATCCAGGTTGCCCCTTATGTTTCTCGCCTAACACCACAGCTGCTTTCGGTTGAGGCTTGGGGTGGAGCAACCTATGACGTTGCCCTTCGCTTCTTGGGTGAAGACCCTTGGGAGCGTTTGGCTTCACTTCGCAATGCAATGCCAAACCTCTGCATCCAGATGCTGCTTCGCGGTCGCAACACCGTTGGTTACACGCCGTATCCAACCGAGGTAACTGAGGCATTCGTTGCCGAAGCTGCCGCGACCGGTGTAGATATCTTCCGCATCTTCGACGCATTGAATGATGTTGACCAAATGAAGCCTGCCATTGATGCTGTCTTGAAAACTGGCACCGCAGTCGCTGAAGTAGCGCTTTGCTACACCGCTGACCTCCTCGACCCTGAAGAGAAGCTTTACACCCTCGATTACTACTTGGCTTTGGCCCAGCAGATCGTCGATGCCGGCGCACACATCATTGCAATCAAGGACATGGCCGGGCTACTTCGCCCAGCTGCCGCGGAGAAGCTCGTGAAGGCTCTGCGCGAGCGTTTCGACCTTCCGGTTCACCTGCACACTCACGACACCGCCGGCGGTCAGCTGGCCACTCTGATGGCGGCAATCGGTGCCGGCGTCGACGCAGTTGACGTTGCGAGCGCACCTATGGCCGGCACCACCAGCCAGCCTTCGGCTTCAGCTTTGGTCGCGGCCCTGGCTCACACCGAACGCGACAGCGGCATTCCGTTGTCTGCCGTCGCCGAGCTCGAGCCATACTGGGAAGCCGTTCGCAAGGTTTACCACCCTTTTGAGTCTGGACTTCCAGGCCCTACCGGTCGCGTCTACCACCACGAAATTCCAGGCGGTCAACTTTCAAACCTTCGTCAGCAGGCGATTGCTCTTGGCCTAGGTGACCAGTTCGAAAAGGTCGAGAACATGTATGCCTCGGCAAACGAGATTCTCGGTCGCCCAACCAAGGTGACTCCCTCTTCGAAGGTGGTTGGCGATCTAGCCCTGCACCTGGTCGCGGTAAACGCCGATCCTGCCGACTTTGCGCAAAACCCGCAAAACTACGACATCCCTGACTCGGTTGTTGGCTTCATGGCCGGCGAGCTGGGAGACTTACCGGGCGGATGGCCAGAGCCTTTCCGCACCAAGGTTCTTCAGGGCAAGAACCCTAAGTTCGGCGTTACCCCGGTAGCTGCCGAAGACCTTGCCTCGCTTCTCGGAGATGACTCGGCGCTGCGCCGTTCGACTCTGAACCGACTGTTGTTCCCTGGCCCAACCGCAGAGTTCTTGAAGTCACAGGAGACCTACGGCAACCTCGACCAAATCGACACCGTTGATTACCTCTACGGTCTAGAACAGGGCCGTGAGCACGTGGTCGAAATCGCTAAGGGTGTGCGCCTCTACGTAGGTCTCGAGGCAATTGGAACCCCGGATGCAAAGGGTTTCCGCACAGTGATGGCCACCTTGAACGGACAACTTCGCCCGATCAACGTTCGCGATCGCAAGATTGCGGTAGACACCGTCCAGGCCGAAAAAGCCGACACCAGCAACCTCGGCCACGTTGCCGCGCCGTTCTCTGGCGTGGTCACTTTGCAAACCGTTGAGGGCTCACACGTTGAAGTTGGTCAGCCAATCGCGACCATCGAGGCAATGAAGATGGAGGCAACAATCACCTCGAACATCTCTGGTGTTGTCCGTCGTCTAGCCGTAACCAAGACACAGGCGGTAGACGCCGGTGACCTGATTGTGGTCGTCGTCCCGGAATAAGAAATCAGTCGTTTACATGCCGGTCAGATAGACTTGACCGGCATGTAAACGTTTCTGCGAACATTCACAAACGTAAGCAAAGCAACGAGACAAAGGAGATCGGTTTGGCTATTTGGGGTAAGAAACCAGAGGATGAGTCGACAGACTTTCTCGCACCACGCCCGGCTACCGACATCACCGTCGAGAAGAGCCACTCGCTAGCCGAAATCGCCGTAGATGCTGGTGCGGTAGACGTGACTCCAAGCACCTCATCGATCGAGATCATCGCCGAAGAGCCTCGATTCCAGGCTCAGCCTGAAACCTCTCTAGAGCCAATGCGTCGCAGCAACTACTCGCGCCGCGATAGCCTCCGTGGCGAGAGCTTTGACCAGCCAGAGCCGGCTGCCATGCTTACCGCAGATCGTCTTATCGACGTATCAGCGCGAAACCGTCCAGCTCCAGAGGCCGGCTTCCGACGTTTCTTGTACTTCCTGTCTCTAAAAACCATCAACCTGGGCGACCCGTTGAAGGTTCGCGAGCAGAAGGCTATTGATGCCCGAATCGGAGCACCGCTCGAAGGCGGAGCTAAGTTCCTACCTGTTCTAACTCGCAAGGGTGGCGTTGGTAAGACCACTGTGAGCACGCTTTTGGGAATGGCTCTTTCGCTTTCTCGCGAAGACAGAATCATCGCAATCGATGCAAACCCTGACCGTGGCACCCTAGCCGAGCGCGTTAGCAAGTCGACTCGCTTCACCGTTCGCGACGTGGTTAACCGCGCGGCAGCCATCGATGGATTCACCGACTTCTCGACCATGGTTTCTCGAGATGTGACGCGTCTAGACGTTCTTGCGTCAGACAGCGACCCAATGCTTTCTGAGGCCTTTGACGAGGGTGACTACAACGTGGTCGCCGACATGGCCGCTCGCTACTATTCGATCGTTCTAACCGACTGTGGAACCGGAATTGTCCACTCTGTTATGCGCCCGACTCTGCAGCGCGCAAATGGTCTAGTCATCGTTTCTGGTGGTTCGGTCGACGAAGCCCGCTTGGCTTCCGAGACCCTAACCTGGCTTGAAGCAAATGGCTACGGCGATTTGGTTCGAAACTCGATAGTCGCGCTAAACACCGCAACTCAGGCCACCCAGCTGGTCAAGCTTGATGAGATCGAGCAGCACTTCAAGACTCGCGTTCGCCACGTGGTGCGCATCCCTTACGACCCAGCTCTTGCAGCCGGTTCTGTGATCAAGTTCAAGGATCTTCGCAAGGGAACCCGCGATGCTGCGCGCGAGTTGGCTGCTTTAGTAGTCGACGGTCTAAACAGCCCGCTGTAAAGCCATGACCGTTCGTGAAATCCGCCTTTACGGCGACCCAGTTTTGCGCACCGTTTGCGACCCCATCCTAGAAATCGATGCCAAGGTAAAGGCGCTGGTTGAGGATTTGGTTGACACAACAAAGTTGCCAGGCAGAGCCGGGGTAGCCGCCCCTCAAATAGGAGTTAGCCTTCGTGCCTTCAGCTATAACATCGACGGCAAAGTCGGCTATTTAATCAACCCAGAGATCGTTGAACTAGGTGGAGACAAGGTTCTTGTTGATGAAGGATGTTTGTCAGTGCCCGGACTGTGGCACAAGACGCCTAGGTACGAGACCGCGCGTGCGGTTGGAATTGACCTTGACGGAAACCAGGTAGAAGTCTCTGGAAGCGGGTTGATGGCTCAGGCAATCCAACACGAGTGTGACCACCTGGATGGAGTCGTTTACCTTGGCCGATTAGAAGGCGACGAGCGCAAGCAGGCCATGAAAAACCTGCGTGACACAGACTGGTTTTTGAACTAAACGATCTCTGAAGTGTCGGGAGCAGAACCGTACAGCTCGGCAATAGCTGGCGCAAAATCACGCAACACAGCCTCGCGCTTGATCTTCAATGATGGTGTCAGGTGGCCAGATTCTTCGGTGAGTTCTTGGTCAATAACGACAAACTTGCGAATAGATTCTGCCCGAGAGACATTTTTATTCACCCGATCGATTGCCTTCTGAATTTCAGCGAGCACAATCGGCGACTTGGCAGCCTGCGTTAAGGTCATTTCTTTGTCAGCACCATTATTTGCCAGCCATATTGGCAGCATCTCAGGGTCGAGCGAAATGATCGCAGCGACGAATGGGCGCTTGTCTCCAATAACTACCGCTTGACCAACAATTGGCACCGCGCGAATCGGGTCTTCTAGTGGTGCAGGAGCGACGTTCTTTCCGCCGGCGGTAACTAGCAACTCTTTCTTGCGACCGGTGATGCTCAAGAAGCCATCCTCGTCTAGTTCACCGATGTCGCCGGTCTTGAACCATTCGCCTTCCATCGTGGCCTGAGTAGCGGTCGGGTTACGCCAGTATCCGCGAAGAATATTGTTTCCTCGAAGCCAGATCTCTCCGTCTTCAGCAATTTTGATTCCGGTGCCGGGAAGAACGCGACCGACCTTGCCAATCTTTAGCGAGTCAGGGCGGCCAATCATGGCTGGCGCTGTGGTTTCAGTCAGGCCGTACCCCTCGAGCACAATCAAACCGATGGCTCGGAAGAAGTGACCGAGTCGAGCGCCCAGTGGAGCTCCACCGGAGACTGCATACTTCACCTGACCACCCATGGCAGCGCGAAGCTTCTTATAAACCAACGCATCGAAGAGCTTGTGCCGTAGTTTCTGCGCCAGGGTTGGCCCTTGTGGGGTGTCTAGGGCGCGAGAATAAGCGATCGCAGCGTAAGCGGCGGTGCGGAAGATCTTGCCCTTGCCACCAGCTTCTGCCTTCTGTTCGGCTGAGTTATAGACCTTCTCAAAAACCCGTGGCACAGCGAGAAGGAAAGTCGGGTGGAATGAGACCATCGCCGGGCCGACATTCTTTGAGTCTGGCTGGTGGCCAACTTTTACGCCGCCGTGAACGCAGAGAACTTCGATAAAACGAGCAAACACGTGCGCCAGTGGCAAGAACAACAGTGTGCTCGCACCCTCGGCAACCACGGTAGGAAGCTCTAGGGTTGCGTTTTTGCTAAGTTCGACAAAGCCACGGTGGGTCAACTCGCATCCCTTTGGCTGCCCGGTGGTTCCTGAGGTGTAGATGATGGTTGCCAGATCACGAAGCTTTGAAGATTTGCGCTTGGTTTCGATTACATCATCACCGACGTCTCGGCCAACTTTAACAAGCTGGTCAAGTGCATCCGATTCGATCTTCCAGACGTTGCGAATTAGGGGAGCGCCCGCCTTGATTTCTTCAAAGCGGCTGAGGTGCTCGTCGTTTTCAACGAAAAGAGCGACGGCGTCAGAGTCGGAGAGAATCCACTCCATCTGGGCTGGGGCAGAGCTTTCGTAGATAGGCACGGATACAGCGCCTGCGTACCAAATGGCGAAATCAATAAGTGTCCACTCGAAACGGGTGCGGCTCATAATTGCCACCGCTTGACCAGGCTGGATTCCGGCGGCCACAAGCCCCTTGGCCAGCGCGATTACCTTGGTTCGGAAATCTTTGCCGCTCAGATCACTCCATGCGCCGTTACCGGAGTCGATCGAAAAAAGTGGCAGCTGAGGGGTTTTCGCAACTCGTGCTTCGAGGAGGTCGGTGATGTTCTCGTTTTCGGCAGACACGATCAATGGCGCGATGTCGTAAGACTTCATTGTCACTCCTTGGCAAACTTCGTTTCCACAACTCTAGCGGTCCGAGACAGATAAACTTTGTCTAGCGAAAGCAAGTTTTTTGAGCCAAAGGTAGGGCATGCACGCAATCGGAATCGACATCGGTGGAACTAAAATTGCCGGCGCCTTGGTAGACGCGCAGGGTGCAATCATTCTTGAAGAAAGAGTCCCATCTCCAGCCGGCGACCCAGCCGCAATGGTGGATGCGGTGGTTGGTTTGATTCAGCGCCTCTCCGCGAACCACGAAGTGATTGGTGCCGGCGTTGCCGCAGCTGGCTTCATCGACGCCGACCAGTCGACAATCATTTATGCGCCAAACATCAGCTGGCGAAACGAGCCGTTCAAGGCAAAGCTCGAGGCCAAGCTGGACATCCCAGTCATCATCGAAAATGACGCCAATGCTGCGGCTTGGGCGGAGTACCGCTACGGGGCTGGTCGGGGCTACAAGCACATGATCATGTTGACCATTGGAACCGGTGTAGGCGGAGCTGTCATTGCCGATTCCCACATGCTCCGAGGTGGTTTCGGCATCGCGGGTGAACTCGGTCACATCCGCGTGGTACCTGATGGCTTGCTGTGCGGCTGCGGACAACACGGATGTTTGGAGTCGTATGCATCGGGCTCGGCGCTGTTGCGTGCTGCGAAGGCATTGGCCGCATCCGGCGAACCTGAAGGTAAGCGTTTGCGAGAGATTGAAGCCGAGGCCGGCCAACTAACCGGCCTAGAGGTGTACAAGGCCATCCTTGAAAATGACCCAGGGGCGCTTCGAGTTTTGCGCGAACTTGGATCATGGCTAGGTCAGGCCATCGGCAGCCTGGTTGCAGTTCTTGACCCAGAGGTGGTTGTCATCGGCGGTGGAGTCAGTGCCGCCGGAGATCTTCTTCTGGACCCGATTCGCGAGGCCTACCTCGCGCACTTGCCTGCTCAAGGATTCCGCCCAGAATTGAAGATCACCGCCGCAGAATTCGTCAATGATGCCGGTGTTGTCGGGGCCGCAGACCTAGTTCGGGTCGCTTTCCGCGACCGATAAACTATTACTTCGAGTCAAATCAACCTGAGGGAGGCGAAGTGGCTTACTTTATTCTGAAGACCTTCGTCCTCGGCCCTCTGCTTCGCGTGCTTTTCCGACCGTGGGTCCGTGGCATCGAGAACATTCCGGGCACTGGCGCCGCGATCCTCGCGAGTAATCACCTTTCGTTTTCAGACTCCATTTTTTTGCCCCTGATGAGCCGTCGCCCGGTCGTTTTCCTGGCCAAGAGTGAATACTTCACCGGCAAAGGGTTGAAGGGTGCGCTCACTCGTTGGTTTTTCAAAGCCACGGGCCAGCTACCAATCGATCGTTCCGGCGGCAAGGCCTCTGAGGCTTCACTAAACACCGGCCTTGGTGTTCTTTCGCAGGGGCAAGTTCTAGGAATCTACCCGGAGGGCACTAGAAGCCCGGATGGCCGCCTGTACCGTGGTCGCACTGGAATAGCCCGCATGGTTCTTGAGGCCAAGGTTCCAGTCATCCCAGTTGCGATGATCGACACCGAGAAGGTGCAGCCAATTGGCCAGAAAATGCCCAAGATTCGCCGAATCGGAATTGTGGTTGGCGAACCTCTAGATTTCTCTCGTTTCGATGGCATGGAGGGCGACCGAATCGTTCTGCGCGCCGTGACAGACGAGATCATGTACGAGCTCAAGCAGTTGAGCGGCCAGGAATACGTGGATGCATACGCATCGTCGGTAAAAGAAAAGCGAGCTCGCCTAGCGCGCTAGGGGAGTCAGGTAGGAAATCACAATGAATGAACCAGTAGTTAACGCTGACCCGCAGGTTATCGCCGGGCTCGACAACTATTTGAACCTTCCTGCAAAGCAGCAGCCGACCTGGCCAGACGCCGAGAAGGTTGCCGCAGTTCGCGCCGAGCTCGCAATTCAGCCGCCACTAGTTTTCGCCGGTGAGGTAGACATCCTTCGTGCCCGATTGGCCGAGGCCGCATCTGGCAAGGCATTCTTGCTTCAGGGTGGCGACTGCGCTGAGACTTTTGCCGATGCAACTGCCGACCGAATTCGTAACCGAGTAAAGACTTTGCTTCAGATGGCAGTGGTCTTGACCTACGGCGCATCAATGCCCGTAATCAAGATGGGCCGCATGGCTGGGCAGTTTGCCAAGCCTCGCTCGAGTGACTCGGAAACTCGCGGTGACGTAACCTTGCCGGCCTACCGCGGCGACATCGTTAACGGATACGACTTCACCGAAGAGGCCCGCATTCCGGACCCGAGCCGCATGTTGAAGGCGTACCACACGAGCGCTTCAACCTTGAACCTGATTCGCGCATTCACCCAGGGTGGGTTCGCCGACCTTCGCTCAGTTCACGAGTGGAACCGCGGTTTCGCCGATAACCCGGCCAATGCGCGTTACCAGTCTTTGGCTCAAGAAATCGACCGTGCGATCAAGTTCATGGCAGCCTGCGGCGCCGACTTCAACGAACTCCGCACCACCGAGTTCTACGTAAGTCACGAGGGTCTGCTGATGGACTACGAGCGACCTCTGACCCGCATCGACTCACGCACCGGCAACCCATACTTGACCTCTGGTCACTTCATTTGGATTGGCGAGCGCACCCGTCAGATGGATCACGCACACGTTGACTACTTGTCTCGCGTTCGTAACCCAATCGGCGTGAAGCTTGGGCCGACCACTCAGGTGGAAGACGTCGTTGAGCTTATCGAAAAGCTTGACCCGAACCGTGAGCCAGGTCGCCTGACTTTCATCACTCGTATGGGCGCCGGCAAGATTCGCGAGGAGCTTCCTAAGTTAGTTGAGGCAGTTCGCGACTCCGAGGCAAACCCGCTTTGGATCACCGACCCAATGCACGGTAACGGAATCACCACCAAGAACGGTTACAAGTCTCGTCGTTTCGATGATGTCATGGATGAAGTTCGCGGCTTCTTTGAGGTACACAAAGCTGCGGGAACCTTCCCTGGCGGCGTTCACGTCGAACTTACTGGTGATGACGTTGCCGAGTGCCTAGGCGGTTC
>CAEZVN010000005.1_pt1 | contig 22033 bp, 21 predicted proteins | sample 7264741 | NCBI WGS metagenome assembly CAEZVN01 (sample SAMEA6813856, study PRJEB35770) | uncultured Rhodoluna sp. | biome: Freshwater; feature: Freshwater reservoir; material: water | place: Czech Republic | collected 2017-05-23 | depth 0.5m m | reverse complement strand
TTCTACCTACACTCACGTCTACTTGAGCGTTGTGCCAAGCTAAACGACGAGCTAGGTGGCGGTTCGATGACTGGTCTTCCAATCATTGAGACCAAGGCAAACGACGTTTCTGCATACATCCCGACCAACGTGATCTCGATCACCGACGGTCAGATCTTCTTGCAGTCAGACCTCTTCAACTCAAACCAGCGCCCTGCTATCGACGTAGGTATCTCGGTTTCACGTGTTGGTGGTGCGGCTCAGGTTAAGGGCATCAAGGGTGTTTCAGGAACCCTGAAGCTCGAGCTTGCTCAGTACCGCGCACTTGAGGCGTTCGCAATGTTCGCTTCTGACCTAGATGCAGCTTCACGCCAGCAGCTAGCTCGCGGTGCACGTCTGATGGAACTTCTAAAGCAGCCACAGTACTCACCATTCCCAGTTGAAGAGCAGACTGTCTCTATCTGGGCTGGTACAACCGGCAAGTTGGACGAGGTTCCTGTTGCTGACGTTCTTCGCTTCGAAGCAGAGCTTCTTGAGCACCTACGTCGCAACACCAAGGTCTTGACCACCATCCGTGAGACCAGCAAGTTGGAGAAGGACACCATTGCAGAGCTTGAAAAGGCTGTTGCAAAGTTCAAGCGCGGATTCGCGACTTCAGAAGGAACCGCTTTGGCTTCAGCAGGCGACTCATCAGCACTTGATGAGGACGCCGTTGAGCAAGAGCAGATCGTCAAGCAGAAGAAGGCTCCTGCAAAGAAGCCTGCCGCTGCTAAGAAGCCTGCAGCCAAGAAGTAATAACTTCTACGCCTAAACAAACAACTTCTATTTAAGGAACGGAGAGAGACATGGGAGCGCAACTTCGCGTCTACAGACAGAAAATTAAGTCTGCTCAGACCACCAAGAAGATCACTCGTGCCATGGAGCTAATCTCTGCTTCGCGAATCTATAAGGCACAGCAGCGCCTGGCAGCGGCAAACCCGTATGCACGTGCTGTGACTCGTGCTGTCTCGGCAGTGGCAACCTTCGGAAACGTAGATCACCCACTGACCACTGAGCCGGCCCGCATCGATCGCGCAGCAGTCGTTATCTTTACCTCTGACCGCGGTCTTGCCGGAGCGTTCTCATCGAACGTTCTAAAGGAAGCAGAGCAGCTATCAAACCTCCTCGAAGAGCAGGGTAAGGAAGTTGTTTACTACCTAATCGGTCGCAAGGCTGTTGCTAACTTCAACTTCCGCCGTCGTGAGGCTGTTCGCAGCTGGATCGGCGGCACCGACTTGCCAGTGTTTGACACTGCCAAGGAGATTGCTGACGCGGTTGTTGCAGCTTTCAACACCGACTACGCAGACGGTGGCGTTGACGAGATTCACTTGGTCTCAAACCGTTTCGTTTCGATGATTGCCCAGGTTCCTGAAGTTGTCCGTCTTCTACCTCTAGAGGTCGTGGAAGGCACCGAAGAGCCAACCGAGAGCGAAGTTTTCCCTCTCTACGAGTTCGAGCCAGACGTAAACAAGGTGCTCGACGCACTTCTCCCTGTTTACATCGAGAGCCGTATCTTCAACGCAATGTTGCAGTCGGCCGCTTCGGAACACGCAGCACGTCAGAAGGCCATGAAGTCGGCTACTGACAACGCAGACAAGTTGATCAAGAACTACACCAGACTGAGCAACTCAGCTCGCCAGTCTGAGATTACCCAGCAGATTTCCGAAATTGTTGGTGGAGCAGACGCACTGTCTACCGCCGGCAACGAAGACTAAGAGAAAGAAAGAGACATGGCCGAGACCAAGAAGAAGGCTGCAGTAACCGCAGCCGGCACCGGACGCATTGCTCGCGTTACCGGTCCAGTGGTTGACATCGAGTTCCCTCACGATGCCATCCCTGCTATCTACAACGCGCTCACCACTGAAATCGACCTAGACGGCGAGAAGACCACTCTTACTCTCGAGGTCGCTCAGCACCTAGGCGACGACCTAGTGCGCGCTATCGCTTTGAAGCCAACTGACGGTTTGGTCCGTGGCGGCGTCGTTACCGACACCGGCGCTCCAATCTCAGTTCCAGTTGGTGACGTAACCAAGGGTCGCGTATTCAACGTGACCGGTGACGTTCTAAACGCGGCTAAGGGCGAGAAGATCGACGTTAAGGAACGTTGGTCAATCCACCGTCAGCCACCAAAGTTCGACCAGCTTGAGTCAAAGACCAACATGTTCGAGACCGGTATCAAGGTCATCGACCTTCTAACCCCTTATGTTCAGGGTGGAAAGATTGGTCTATTCGGTGGTGCTGGTGTTGGTAAGACCGTTCTGATCCAGGAAATGATCTACCGCGTGGCAGAAAACCACGATGGTGTGTCTGTATTCGCCGGTGTTGGTGAGCGTACCCGTGAAGGTAACGACCTTATCGACGAAATGACCGAGTCAGGCGTTATCGACAAGACTGCACTGGTCTTCGGCCAGATGGATGAGCCACCTGGCACGCGTCTTCGCGTAGCGCTTTCAGCGCTAACCATGGCGGAGTACTTCCGCGATGTTCAGAAGCAGGACGTTCTGTTGTTCATCGACAACATCTTCCGCTTTACTCAGGCAGGTTCAGAGGTTTCAACCCTTCTTGGCCGCATGCCTTCTGCTGTGGGTTACCAGCCAAACTTGGCTGACGAGATGGGTCTCCTTCAGGAGCGCATCACCTCGACTCGTGGTCACTCGATTACCTCGCTACAGGCTATTTACGTACCTGCTGACGACTACACCGACCCAGCCCCGGCAACGACCTTTGCTCACCTTGACGCGACCACCGAGCTTTCTCGTGAAATCGCATCTCAGGGTCTGTACCCAGCGGTGGACCCACTGACCTCGACTTCACGTATCTTGGACCCTCGTTACATCTCGAAGGACCACTACGAGACCGCAACCTTGGTCAAGTCAATCCTTCAGAAGAACAAGGAGCTTCAGGAAATCATCGCCATCCTTGGTGTTGAAGAGCTTTCTGAAGAAGACAAGATCACCGTTTCACGAGCACGTCGTATCCAGCGATTCCTATCGCAGAACACCTACATGGCTACCAAGTTCACCGGTGTTGCAGGTTCGACCGTTCCACTAAAGGACACCATCGAGGGCTTCTCAGCCATCGCACGCGGTGACTTCGACCAGGTTGGCGAGCAGGCCTTCTTCAACGTCGGTGGAATCGAAGACGTTCTACGCGAGTGGGACAGAATTCAGAAGGAATCAGGTAAGTAACAATGGCACTGCACGTTGAGCTAGTAGCCGCCGACCAGGCCGTATGGACTGGAGAAGCCAAGATGGTGGTCGCTAAGACCGTCGAAGGTGAAATCGGTTTGCTACCAGGCCACGAGCCAATGCTTGCGATTCTTGCATCAGGCGAGGTGCGCATCACTCTTGAGGGTGGAGAAATCATCAAGGCTTCGGCCGAGGATGGCTTCCTATCAATCGAGAAGGATGTTGTAACCGTTGTTGCACGTCACGCTGCTCTGATCTAAAAGTTTCAAAAGAAAACCCCGGCCGATTGGTCGGGGTTTTCTTATTTGAAAGGTCTATCCAGCGGATCTTCGGCAGCTGGAGTTGCCTTGCGGGCGATCTTCTTCTCTTCAAGGATCATCGATGCCTTCAGCGCGCTTGGGTTGAAGATTTCGTTGATCGCACCCAGTGCCGGGCCTAGGCCGCCTCGATAGCGTTTACGCCTAGGGGTTTTCCTCTCTGGCAGGCGGAAGGGGATAAAAATCGCAGCCACGAAGACAATTGCCACACCAACGATGATTAGTAGTTCTGGCACGACTAACCCCGCGAGCGAGCCTTGCTCGGAACCCACTTGACGTCGCCGCCGTGCTTGACGTTCGCGTATCGTGCCAGCACGAATAGCAGGTCGCTGAGGCGGTTCAAATACTTGGCTGCGGCTACGTTGATGCCACCATTTGGTTGGCCCTTCTTGGCGGGCTCAGTGCCGTACGCCTCGATTGCATGCCAAGTGGCTCGTTCGGCCCGACGAACCACGGTTCGAGCCAGGTGCAATCCTGCGGCAAGCCCGGATCCGCCCGGCAAGATGAACGAATCTAACTTGCCTAAACCGCTGTTGTACTTGTCAATCGAATTCTCGAGATCAACAATCCAGGCTTCTTCGATCCGGATTGGATCGTATTCGTAGTGTTCGTTCAGAGGGTTTGACAGGTCAGCGCCAAGATCGAACAAGTCATTCTGAATTCGAAGCAATAGCTCGAGTGTTTCAGTGTCGAACTCATCCTTGGCCAATGCAACTGCAACACCGATGGCAGAGTTGGCCTCGTCAACATCCGCGTATGCCTCAATTCGAGGGTCTGTCTTGCGGGCTCGGGTGAAATCGCTAAGCCCGGTCATACCTTCATCGCCCGTGCGGGTGTAAATCTTTGTGAGTTTGACCATGATTCAAGTCTAGGTGGGGCTTTAGCATTGAACCATGTTGTTCCTGTTGCCACCATCCGAATCGAAACGCCCAGGTGGCGGTTTGTTGACCATCGATCAAGTGGCACTCACCTTTGGTGGCTTGAATAAGGCGCGTGAAGCGGTCATGGATGCTGCCGGGGCGAAGGAACTGCTCACCGCGCCAACCATGCGCGCCTTAGACCGCTACACAGGAACCCTCTATGGCGCCTTGCACGGGCGAGGCCTGAAGGGCACGCCCACCGAGCACAACTCGTTAACCCAGAGCGAAGTAGACCGCGCGAAGTCAACAGTCTTAATTCAGTCGGCCATGTTCGGTTTGATTCCGGCAACAGACTTGATTCCCGAATACAAAATCAACGCAACGAAAACGGTCAACGGGTTGAATCTCAAGAAACTCTGGGGGGAGGCGCATCTCGCAATTTGGCCAAGATTGACTGGCGGAATTTTGATTGACCTTCGCTCGAAAACCTACGGCGACCTGGCGCCGATCCCCGAGGGCGTCGAGGCCTACGAAGTTAAGGTGTTTGTTGAGCGCGAGGATGGCTCTCGAGAGCAGCTCAATCACTTCAACAAGAAAGCCAAAGGGCAGTTAGTGCGAGCTGCATTGACGGCTGCAACGCCACCTCAAACCATCAAAGATCTGCAGAAGTGCGCTGCTAAAGCTGGGCTCAAGATTGAAGTCACTGGCTCCCAATTGACCGTTTTGACTCGGAGTGCTACCTAGTTACTTGGTCATCTGCTCGACGGATGGTTCCGGCATGCCGGGCTCGATAGCAATCGGTTCTGGCAGTTCGATTACGCCTTCAATGAGCGAAACCACAAAATTCAATGACCCGTTTGAGCCGGTGAGGCCATAGCCAGGAACCAGCCAAGACCCGCCAGATTTGTCCCAGATCTGCAGAAGGTGTTTCGTTGACTCGTTGACGGTTACAACAACCGTTTCAATCTCGCCAGAAGAGTTAGTTGGTAGGTCCAGAGTTTCCATTTTGTTTGTCGGTTCAGTCACTGGATAGGCGTTATTAGCCGGTGCACCAAACCAGCGCCAATCGGCAAGTCGCGTAACCGCGCTCTTGGCCGAAACGGTTTGGTATTCGCCGCGCTCAACCGCAGTCACTGAGTTGCCCGAGGCCCAAGCCAGATTTCCTTTGGAGTCGTAACCGATTGACCAGGTGATCGCAGTATCTTGGCCGGAAATTTTTTGACTTGCGGTTGCCGAGGCAGACCATTGATCGCGATAAACGGCAATATCGTCCGGTGAAACCTTCAGACCGGTGGCTCCGAAGATTCGCTGGGCTTCCTTCAAGACTTCGGCGCGGCTTGGCAGTAGTTCTGGGGTTGGTTTCTGCTCAGGATATTCGGCGCAATACTCCGAACCATCCTCAGCCTTGTCGGTTCGAAGACAAGGCAGCTCGACCTGTGCGGCGTAGTTGCTGTAGTACCAATTGCCGGTGCCGTTCCACCAGATTGAAAGGCTGGGGCTTGAGCCATCTTCTGACCCTATGAAGTAGCTCGGGTTTTCAGCCGACCAGTATGAACTCTTGCGAACTTCACCCTGCAGGCCGAAAGCCTTTGCGGCCCGCTGCAAGACAGCCTCAGGAGAGCCTTCCAGTTTCAGTTCGTAAACTTTTCCCTTGCCACCTTCGGCACTCAGTTCAGAGCCGGCAACATATTCGAAGTTGTAGGGCATGATTGCCATTTTGGAATCGGAAGCCAACGCCATGCCTCGCGCACCCGGCCCAGCGGGCGCGCTCTTGTTGTCACCTAGAGAAATCAGTGGGTGAGGCAAGGCAATCGACGCAGCCAGGTTCATGACGCCAACCAAAGCGAGAATCGCGGCTATTCCAAGAGCAAGGCGTTTGAGTGACATGTCTTTAGTATCGCTTATGGCAACCGGGCGCATGGTCCTTGACCATGCCGATAGCCTGCATCATTGCGTACATGGTCGTTGGCCCGACGAATCCAAATCCGCGCAGGCGAAGTTCCTTGCTCAACGCGGTTGATTCCGGGGTTATCGCCAACCAGCTGAAGCCGCCTTCTTGCCGTTCAACCGCAGGGGGTTGGAAGCTCCAGACAAGGTCACTGATGCTCTCCCCATGGGCTTGCATTTCCAGGATGACGTTCGCGTTTTGTATGGTGCTTAGAATCTTGGCGCGATTTCTGATGATGCCGATGTCTAGCATCAGGCGTTCGACGTCGTTCGATGTTAGCGCTGCGACTGCTTCGAGCTCGAAGTTGTGAAAGGCAGCACGGAAACCCTCGCGGCGTTTGAGGATGGAGATCCATGACAAACCCGCTTGGAAGCCTTCGAGTGTAATTCGTTCGAAAATCTCTCGGTCACCTCGAACTTCAACGCCCCATTCTTGGTCGTGATATTCGATATAAACAGGATCGTTGTTTAGCCAAGAGCACCGGGCGAGGCCATCTTCGAACTGCCTAACGAAACTCAAGCTATTCCTTCGCCCTAAGGCCCTCTAAGGCCAGCAGCCATCGCTTAGTCGGCAGACCATCGCCACCCGAATAACCAGTGATTTTGCCCGAACTGCCGAGAACTCTGTGGCAACCAACGACCAGGGGAACCGGGTTTGCTCCCACGGCGCCTCCAACCGCGCGAACGGCCTTTGGGCGACCAATAGCGACTGCGATATCGCCGTAGGTCTTGGTCTCGCCAAAGCCAATCTTGCTTATTTCATCCCAGACGGCGCGTTGGAATTCGGTTCCCTTTAGTTCGACGTCAAAATCCAAAACACGACTCTTGCCAGCGAAGTAATTTTTTAGCTGCTTCTCGGCAAGGTCGAGAACTTTTGCGCTACCGACATCCGGAACCTCAGGACCACCCATGGTCAAATGCACCACCTTGTTGTTGCGTGCCTTCACGACAATGTTCCCGATTGGCGAATCAAAGCAGCGCGTAGCTTCTTCTGTCATTTTCTTCATCCTCTGACGCTAGGGGAGTGGTGTTCCGATTAAAGCATGAACGCCAACCCTGTTGAGAGAGTCGGCGTTCATGCTTGCGGTGGATAACCGACTTATAGAGCTTGCTGAGCCTCAATCAAGCAACCGCGCAGGATTTGCTCGATCTCGTTGAACTCATCCGGGCCGATGGTCAATGGCGGAGCCAGCTGGACCACAGGGTCGCCACGGTCGTCAGAGCGGCAGTAGAGCCCCTCTTCGAACATGCGGTGAGAAAGGATGCCACGCAACAGGCGCTCAGATTCAGCGTCGTTGAAGGTCTCCTTGGTGTTCTTGTCCTTCACTAGCTCAATTGCCCAGAAGTATCCTTCGCCACGAACGTCGCCAACGATGTCGATGTCCTTGAGTTTTTCAAGAGTGCGTCGGAATTCACCCTCGTTGCGTCGAACGTTTCCGACGAGATCTTCTTCATCAAAGATGTCGAGGTTAGCTAGCGCAACTGCAGCCGAAACCGGGTGACCGCTGTAGGTGTAACCGTGTGGGAAGATTTCGGTGCCGTGCTTGAACGGCTCGAAAAGCTTCTCAGCAACCAAAAGAGCACCAATCGGTGCGTAAGCCGAGCTCATGCCCTTTGCGCAAACCAACATGTCTGGCTGGAAGTCGTAGCGGTTAGATGCGAACATCTCGCCGACGCGACCAAAAGCATCGATGGTTTCATCGGCAACGATGAGCACGTCATACTTGTCGCAAATTTCACGAACTCGCTTGAAGTAGCTCTTCGGCGCTGTGAAGCAACCGCCAGAGTTCTGAACCGGCTCCAAAACAAACATTGCCACGGTGTCAGGGTCTTCGAACTGGATCATCTCTTCGACGCGGTCGGCGGCCCAAAGGCCGAACTCCTCCTCGGTTGCGAACTGATCCTGTGCACGATACCAGTTGGTGTTTGGAACGCGGAAGGTTGATGGCACCAAGGGTTCGAACTGCTTCTTCATAGATGGAATGCCGGTCATCGACAAGGCTCCATGAGAGGTGCCGTGGTAGGCAACCGAACGGGTCAAAACCTTGTGCTTCATCGGCTTGCCCTGGATCTTGAAGTACTGCTTGGCAAGCTTCCAGGCGGTCTCGTTTGCCTCGCCTCCACCGGTGGTGAAGAAGACGCGTGAAAGGTTCTTCGGTGCGTATGAGAGCAGGCGCTCGGATAGTTCGATGCCTGGCTTGTGCGCGTGTGACCAAAGCGGGAAGTAGTCGAGTTCGCGCATCTGCTTCGCAGCTGCCTCGGCTAGTCTCTCGCGACCGTGGCCAGCGTTTACCGCGAAGAGGCTAGAGATGCCGTCGAAGTAGCGCTTGCCGTTTTGGTCCCAGAAGTGGTGACCCTTGGCGTGCGTAATGATCGGAATTTCACCGTTCTTTGTGTAGAACGGGCTGTGGCGGGTGAACTGCAAAAACATGTTGTCTTTTGCGGCTTGCTGCAGCATTTCTGGGGTTGCTTCTCGTCCGGCCTTGCGAGCGTCGAGTAGCGGGGTGGCGGTTTCTGCTTTCTTTCGATTCCAGATAGCCATTTGATATCACTCTTTACATATGGGTTTGCAGGGGAATCATCTGGTTCCCCAGTTGTAGACCTGCTTTGCGACTTTCAAATACACGAAGGTTTCGGTAGATGTCACTCCGGGCAGTGTCCGGATCTTTGAATTGAGGAGCGCGATGAGATCGTCATCGTTCTCACACACCACCTCAACCAAAATGTCAAAACTTCCAGCGGTCATAACCACATAGTCAACCTCGGGCATTTCTGCCAATGATTCAGAGATTGCACGGGTGTCTCCGCCGCATCGAACGCCAATCATGGCTTGTCTATAGAAACCAAGTTGCATCGGGTCGGTAACGGCAACCACCTGCATGACGCCGGACTCGGTTAGTTTCTGAACGCGCTGTCGAACAGCGGCTTCGGAGAGGCCAACAGCCTTGCCAATCTCCGAGTATGAGCGACGACCGTCAAGCTGAAGTTGTTCGATGATCAACTTTGATACATCGTCCAGCTGACTCGATTTAGTGCGTGCGACCCTAGACATGCTTCGATTTTGTCAGTGTAAATGCCATTTAGCAAACGAATCCGCAGGTGATTCGCCTTTTTGATACTGAAATGAAATCAAATTGCCTTAATTTGCTTCGAAATGCGGAATAGACTCACAATATGAGCATCAACTCGAAGGAGAGCTAGGCGATGTCGGTTCGCAAACTACAAAACTTTGTCAACGGAGAATACGTCGAAGCCAAATCTGGCGAGACTAGCGACGTGATTAATCCGGCCACCGGCCAGGTTTACGCGACGGCACCCGTTTCTTCAGCAGCAGACGTGGATGCCGCGTACAAGGCTGCCGCCGCCGGCTTTGAAGAGTGGAGCAACTTCACTCCGGGTGAGCGTCAACTTGCCCTATTCAGAATCGCCGATGCACTCGAAGCTCGCGCCGAAGAAGCGGCTGACGTCGAATCTGAGAACACGGGTAAGCCTCGCAGCACACTCGTCGAGTATGAAATGGCCCCATCCGTTGACCAGATTCGTTTCTTCGCGGGTGCAGCGAGAAACCTCGAGGGCAAATCTGCCGGCGAATACGCGCGCGATCACACATCCTGGATTCGCCGCGAACCAATCGGTGTCATCGGCCAGGTAACCCCGTGGAACTACCCGCTAAACATGGCGGTTTGGAAGTTCGCCCCGGCTATTGCTGCCGGTAACACCGTGGTCATCAAGCCTTCGGATACCACCCCGGCCTCGACTCTCTTGCTTGCCGAGATTGCCAGCGAATTCCTGCCAAAGGGTGTTTTCAACGTGGTCGCCGGAACCCGCGATACCGGCCGCGCCATGATCGAAAACTCAATTCCGCAGATGGTGTCAATCACCGGTTCGGTTCGCGCCGGTATGGAGGTAGCCAAGTCTGCCGCCACCGACCTCAAGCGTGTTCACCTAGAACTAGGTGGCAAGGCTCCGGTAATCGTGTTTGCTGATGCCGACCTCCAGAAGGCAGCCGCTCAGATCGCTATCGCCGGATACTTCAACGCGGGTCAGGACTGCACCGCGGCAACTCGCATCCTGGTTCACGAATCGGTGCACGACGAGTTCATCGCGCTTCTTGTTGCCGAGGTGAAGGCGAACGCAATCACTGGAGACCCAAGCCGCGATGACATCCTCTTCGGCCCGGTCAATAACGCAAACCAACTCGAGCGCGTCCAGGGGTTCATCAATCGCTTGCCGGATCACGCCCGAATCGAAGTCGGCGGAAACCGCATTGGCGACGTCGGTTACTTCCACGAGGCAACCGTTCTTTCTGGCCTAAAGCAGACCGACGAGCACATCCAGAGCGAAATCTTTGGTCCGGTCACCACGGTTCAGAAATTCAAGGATGACGCCGAGGCGATGCGCTGGGCAAATGACGTTCAGTACGGTCTGGCCTCATCGGTCTGGACTCAGAACCACACCCGAGCGATGCGTTTTTCAAAGGGGCTCAACTTCGGTTGCGTCTGGATCAACACCCACATTCCATTGGCGGCCGAAATGCCTCACGGTGGCTTCCGCCACTCTGGTTACGGAAAGGATTTATCCCAGTACGGCTTCGAGGACTACACGCGCATCAAGCACGTCATGAGCTACATCGGCGACTAATCCACAGAATCTGAAGTTTGGGCCAACAAGACTCTCTCGGTGGCCCATTCTTCGTTTATGCAAGGTTTGTGGTTTCTTCCATCTGTGATTTTCGGCGCTTTTCAAGGTTTCACTTCGGGCAACTGGCAGATGATGGCCTTCGCTCTCTTGAGCCTAGGTGTGTGGCCGCTATCCGTGTGGATTCGGAGACACCGAGACTTCTCTCTCGATGGGGTGGTCGAGTTCGATGGCAAGGATGTTTGGATTGGCGAACATCGACTGCCTAGACGGGAATTCCTTTGGCGAAAATCCTGGCATCAAGTTGTCTGGGATGGGTTAGCTTTACAGACCGCCGAGTTAACCATCCCTGATCTCTTGAATTCTGCGAGGGGCAGGGGATTCTTAGGAACGAGGCGCGGCTGCGTTTGGATTGGTTTGGAGGAGAACCGAGACTTTGAGATGAATCTGCCCGAGGATGGGCCACACCTTCTAATCGCCGGGGCAACCGGAACCGGCAAGAGTGAACTGCTGAGGCTTCTGGTTAGCGGCTGGCTAAACCTTGAGACTCCGATCGAGTTGACCCTGATTGATTTCAAAGGCGGTGCGACTATGTCGCGGTTTGCTCAACACCCGAGAGTGGTGGGCTTGGCCACAGACCTCGAAACAACCGATGCCCTTGCTATCGCGAACACCCTGGAACAACAACTGCTCACCAGGCAAGCTGCGTTGGCTGAGGTTGGTGCTGAAAATATCGAAGCATTTTGGAGACATGGCAAAAGACTCTCTCGGCGACTAGTTGTAATCGACGAATTGGGGGAGCTGCTGAGACAACATCCCCGTCTCTCGCAGGTTTTAGAGCAGATTGCCGCAAGAGGGCGCTCTCTAGGGATTCATCTGGTGGTCGCAAATCAATCGCTATCCGGCGTGAGTCGATCACTGCTCGTGAACCTCAGAGCTCGCATTGCCATCGGTGAAATGGACCCTCTCGACCTTAGTCAACTGGGGTTTCGTGGCAGGGTGAATCTTCCCTTGACAACACCCGGATGGCGCTCTGCAAAACTGCGCGATGGCAATGGACTAGAACACAGTTTCGCCTTCCCAATTGGATTTTGAAAAAATGTCCTTCGGATACTCATTTTCGGTCCGCAAGCCCCCCATTTTGTGGCAGGATTTCACATAGATGCGCACGATGTGTGCTCTGGTTTTATTGGTCGGGCTAGGGCCCAAATCGATGAAGGAGAATGGGCAATGAATAAGCCACTTCCAGAAGACCCAATGATGCGCGACCTAATCAAAATGGCTCGCCGTCACCAGATGACACGCAGAACGGCTCTGGCCGGAGCGTCGGCAACCGCGGCAGCACTTGCACTTGCTGCTTGTGCACCGGGTGGCGCAGGCAAGAAGACCCTGACGCCGGCGACTGACATTTCCTCAACCGACCCAAACCTGATTTGGTCTAACTGGTCGCTATACATCGACGTCGATGACAAGGGTGGCCGACCAACCCTCGAGCGCTTCAAGGCTGAGCAGGGAATCACCGTCGAGTACCGCGAAGACTATGACGACAACGACACTTACTTTGCCAAGGTGAAGGACCAGCTTGCATTAGGCCAGGACATCGGAGCCGACCTAGTCTGCCCGACTCAGTGGATGGCTGCGCGCTGGATCACACTGGGCTACACCCAGACCTTCGACGACACCGTGTTGGTCAACAAGAAGAACGTTCAGCCGGCCTACCTAGGTGCCGCTTATGACCCGAAGCGCGAGCAGTCGCTGCCATACCAGGGCATCCTGGCAGGTATCGCCTACAACAAGAAGGCCTATAAGGAAGCAACCGGAAAGGTTGCTCCAGCAACAATCGAAGATCTTTGGAACCCTGCACTAAAGGGTCGCGTTGGCGTTCTTTCGGAAATGCGCGACACCGTGGGCCTAATCCTCATGAGCCAGGGCATCGACATCACCAGCGACTCGAGCTTGACCAGCGCTGCTTTCGATAATGCGATCGGCTTCCTTCAGAAGCAGGTTGACAGCGGCCAGGTCGCAAAGATCAAGGGCAACAGCTACAAGGAAGACCTCGTCAACGGCGACACCATTGCAGCAATCGCTTGGTCTGGTGACATCGTTCAGTTGAACGCTGAGGCCGGGTCTGACGTCTACGGATTCGTGATCCCAGAATCTGGTGCAACCATTGCTGCTGACACCTTCGTTGTTCCGATGGGTTCTCCTCACAAGACCAACGCCGAGAAGCTAATGAACTTCTACTACGACCCAGCAAACGCTGCCGAACTAGCTAACTACGTGAACTACATCACCCCAGTTGCCGGCGCTCGTGAAATCGCCTTGGAGAAGTACCCAGAGGCAGCTAACAACGAGCTGATCTTCCCAACCGACAAGACCCTGAAGAACACTCAGGCTTTCCGCTCGCTGACCGGTCAGGAAGAGTTGGACTTCGCGACTGCCTTCCAGGCTGTAAAGCTCGGTGGCTAGGTTGGCGCAAGAGTTTATTGCTCGCGGTGCCGACCTTGAGTTGGTCGGAATCCGCAAGGAGTTCCCTGGCTTCACCGCTATCGAAAATCTAGACCTACACATCCCAGCCGGAGAGTTTTTCGCGCTGCTCGGCCCATCAGGCTGTGGCAAGACGACAACTCTTCGACTTGTAGCGGGCCTCGATGAGCCAACCAAGGGCAAGATTTTGATCGGTGGCAAGGACGTAACGGCCACCAAGCCTCACCAGCGCCAGGTCAATACCGTTTTCCAGAGCTATGCGCTATTCCCACACATGTCGGTTCTCGAGAACGTGGCATTTGGCTTGAAGCAGCGCAAGATCGAAGACCCGATGACCAAGGCGGTTGCGGCACTCGAGTTGGTCGAGCTTGGCCACTTGGCTCAGCGTCGCCCACAGCAGCTCTCTGGTGGTCAGCAGCAGCGTGTCGCGCTGGCTCGCGCGCTAGTAAACCGTCCTTCGCTTTTGCTCTTGGATGAGCCTCTCGGTGCACTTGACCTAAAGCTGCGCCGCCAGATGCAGATTGAGCTCAAGGCAATCCAGATGGAAGTCGGTTTGACCTTCCTCCACGTGACCCACGACCAGGAAGAAGCCATGGACATGGCCGACACCGTCGCGGTTATGAATAAGGGCCGCATTGAGCAGATGGGTGCTCCTGAGAAGCTCTACGATCGACCACACACCGTATTCGTTTCTAAGTTCCTCGGTCAGTCGAACCTATTTGTCGGCGAGGTCGCCGAGTCGAACGCTAGTTCGATCAGCATCAACGTTGCGGGCAACAAAATCACTGTGCCAACCGACCGTGCCGAAAAGCACACCGGAACCATCGCAGTCGGTGTCCGCCCTGAAAAGGCCAACTTCCACGAAACCGAGCCAACGGCTCAGGCTGGATTGAATCTCATCGGCCCTGGTGAAATCATCGACATTCGATTCACCGGCGTGAGCAACCAGTACCTAATCGAAATCCCTGGCGTCGGAAACGTGACTGTCTTCGCACAAAACGTAGGCAAGAGTCCGGTTACCGAACTTGGAGCAAATGTTTGGGTTAGTTGGAAGGTTGAGCACAGCTTCGGCCTGAGCGACCTACCTGAGAACTCAGCTACCGAGTCAATTTCGGTGATCTAATGGCGTTCGCTGCTTTCGGTCACGGAGGCGGTGGCGGTTCCGCGCCATCGGCTGCACCGACAAAGAAGAGCAAGGTAGCGCTATTTTTGCTGCTGCCTGGGTTGACTTACCTCGGTCTATTTTTCATGACCCCTTTGGTGTCGCTAATCATTACTTCGCTCCAGGTTCCAGATGGCAGTGGAATGATGGGCAGCTACACATACGGGTTCGCAATCGAAAACTATGCCAAGGTTGTGGTTGATTTCTGGCCGCAGATTTCGCACTCCTTCGTCTATGCCTTCATTGCCACCTTGGCCGCTCTGCTGATCAGCTATCCGCTGGCCTACTTCATCGGCGTCAAGGCTCGTCGCTTTCCTTTGATTCAGGGTTTGATGCTGACTCTGGTGATCGCACCGTTCTTCATCAGCTTCTTGCTTCGAACCTTTGCCTGGAAGCAAATCTTCTCCAACGAGTCAGCAGCAGTTCACTTCCTTCAGGACGTCGGCATTCTGGGTATGAACGACTACCTGGTTGGCACCCCGTTCATGGTTATTTTCGGTTTGACTTATAACTTCATTCCGTTCATGACCCTGCCGCTTTACAGCATTCTGGAGCGCCTCGACATTCGTTTGCTCGAGGCCGGTGCCGACCTCTATGCAACCCCGGCGACCACTTTCCGCAAGGTTACGTTGCCACTCACCGCCCCTGGAATCATCTCGGGCACCCTGTTGACCTTCATCCCAATCGCCGGTGACTACGTGAACGCATCTGGCGACTTCCTGGGTGGCACCAAGACCGCGATGATCGGTAACGTCGTCGAATCCCGGTTCCTAGTGTTGAATGACTATCCGACCGCTTCGGCCCTGTCGGTGCTCTTGATGGGTGTCATCCTGCTGCTAGTTGGCTTCTATGCCAAGCGCAGCGGAACGGCGGACCTACTGTGAGAAATCTAAGACTGGGCAAGTATGTCCTACCGCTGTTTTCGGTAATTGCAATCGTCTACTTGATGATTCCGATTGCCTACACCTTCGTTTTCTCGTTCAACGATTCCCAAAAGACCAACCTGATTTGGCGCGGATTTACCCTGGATAACTGGATCAATGTGTGCCAGCAGCAGGGCGTCTGCGAAGCCTTCGGCAACTCTGTCCTTATTGGTGTTATCTCGACCGTGCTGGCGACCACGCTGGGTACCATGATCGCGATTGCGCTGGTTCGCTACCGTTTCAAGGCACGGTCTTTCGTCAGTCTCCTGATCTTCTTGCCAATGGCAACCCCAGAGGTTGTTCTCGGTGCCGGTTTGGCCTCGCAGTTCTTCAGCATCGGCGCCGCCAAGGGCATCGCGACAATCATCATCGCTCACGTAATGTTCTGCATGTCGTTTGTCGTGGTTACGGTCAAGGCACGCGTTGCATCGCTTGACCCTGCGCTTGAAGAAGCCGGTCGAGACCTTTACGGCTCGCCGGCTCAGGTTTTCTGGAAGATCACCTTCCCACTGTTGATGCCTGGAATCCTCTCGGCAGCACTGCTGTCGTTTGCATTGAGCTTTGATGACTTCATCATCACGAACTTCAACTCAGGCCCGGCCATGACTTTCCCTAAGTATGTCTACACCGCAGCGGCTCGAGGAATTCCGGCCGAAGCTAACGTGATCGGTTCAGGTGTGTTCCTGCTGGCAATCGCCATCGTCGTGACCGTGCAGATTCGCGGTTCGCTAAAGGCAAGGCGCCTAGCCAAGCAAAAGTAGTGCTTAGAACGATGAAAGCCCCGGTCAATCGACCGGGGCTTTCATCGTTGATCAGGTTTACAGAGCTGCAAGACCTTCTTCTAGAACGTCCAGAGCCTCGTTTAGTAGGGCGTCTGAGATAGCTAGAGGAGGTAGGAAGCGGATTACGTTGTAGTAGGTTCCCGCGTTCAAAATCAAAACACCGTTGCTGTGACAGTGCTTGACCAGCTTGTCAACGGCATCCTTGTTCGGGTTTAGAGTGCCTGGCTCGACGAACTCAAGGGCCATCATGGCGCCGTGGCCTCGAACATCTCCGATTACCGGGTACTTGGCCTTTAGAGCGTTGAGTCGGTCACCAAGCAGCTTGCCAAGTTCTTGAGCGCGCTCAATTACGCCGCCGGCTTCGATCTCCTTCAAAACCGAAACGGCTGCTGCAGCTGCTACTGGGTTTCCACCGAAGGTTCCGCCGAGGCCACCAGGGTGCGATGCATCCATGATCTCTGCGCGGCCGGTGACGGCCGAAATCGGCATACCGCCGGCGATTCCCTTAGCGATGGTAAATAGATCTGGCTCCCAGCCTTCGAAGTGCTCGCTCGCGAACCACTTACCGGTGCGGGCTACGCCAGCCTGAACTTCATCGGCGATGACAATCACGCCGTTAGCGTGTGCCCAGTCACTCAGAGTCTTGAGGAACCCTTCGGCAGGCACAATGAAGCCACCTTCACCCTGGATCGGCTCGATAACAATCGCAGCTAGATCCTCAACGCCCACGCGCTTTTCGATGTAGTTGATTGAACGCTGTGCTGCCTCAACACCGGTCATTCCCTGTGGGTCACGGTATGGGTAGGACATCGGCACGTGCTGGATGCTCGGGGCGGTTGGGCCGAAACCGTTTCCGTAGGGAGCCGACTTGAAGTTCATAGTGAAAGTCAGGTTGGTGCGACCGTGGTAAGCGTGGTCGAAGACAACGATGCCATTCTTGCGGGTCGCCTTGCGAGCAATTTTGACCGCGTTCTCGACTGCCTCAGCGCCCGAGTTGAAAAGAACCGACTTCTTCTTAAAGTTGCCCGGGGTGTGCTTGTTCAGTAGCTCACAAACCTCGACATACTGCTCGTATGGGGTCAGAGTAAAAAGGGTGTGAGTCAGGTTAGCAACCTGCTCTTGAACTGCCTTGACGACGCCAGCGTTGGTGTGACCGATGGTCGTAACACCAATACCTGATCCGAGGTCAATCATGTGGTTTCCGTCGGCGTCGACAATGATTGCGCCGTGCGCTTTTTCGATGTAGACGGGTAGTGCGGCGCCTGCTCCGGCAGAGACCGCATCCAAGCGTCGTTGGTGAAGTGCTTGAGACTTCGGACCTGGGATGGAAGTGACAACTTTGCGCTCTTGCGCGACCGTAAATTCGCTCATGTTTTCAAGTCTAAGCCTCTAAAAAGTCATGGGGCGCACCCTGCTTCAAACTCGCAGGAAAGTGGCAAGATTGATGCATGCGTCGCGTCATTATTCTCGGGTCAACCGGGTCGATCGGAACCCAGGCCCTCGAGGTCATCGAAGCGAACCCAGACCGTTTTCAGGTGGTTGGTTTGGCGGCGGGGCAGAATGCTGATTTGCTGGCTGAACAGGCTGCAAAGTTTGGCGTCAAGCACGCGGTTCAAGGCGCTGAAGCGGCAACCAAGCTGGTTGAAGACCTCGAAGCCGATGTCGTAATCAACGGGATCACCGGGTCCATCGGCCTGGCGCCGACTCTGGCCACCTTGAAGTCTGGAAAGGCCCTGGCGCTGGCCAACAAGGAGTCGCTCATCGTTGGTGGTCGACTAGTGACCGAGGCAGCTGCACCCGGTCAGATTATCCCGGTCGACAGCGAACACTCGGCCTTGGCGCAGTGTCTGCTTGGTGGCACGGCTCAAGAAGTTCGCAAGCTGATACTCACCGCTTCTGGCGGCCCATTCCGCGGTTGGTCTCGAGAGCAACTCCAAGATGTAACCCCGGCCCAAGCGCTGGCACACCCGACCTGGGTAATGGGAAAAGTCGTCACCACAAACTCCGCAACCATGGTCAACAAAGGCCTCGAGTTGATTGAGGCGCATCTGTTGTTCGACATCCCATTTGAGCGCATCGAAGTTACGGTTCACCCTCAATCGGTGGTGCACTCCATGGTCGAGTTCGTTGATGGCTCCGTATTGGCCCAGTGTTCGCCTCCTGACATGCGTCTACCGATTGCTCTTGGTATGTCTTGGCCAGAGCGCGTGCCAAATGTAGCCAAGGCCTGTGACTGGACTAAGGCAGCCACGTGGACCTTCGAGCCGCTCGATGAGAGCGTGTTCGGCGCGGTTCGTTTGGCTCGCCAGGTGGGCACTGCCGGGCTGACCTATCCAGCGGTCTACAACGCGGCTAACGAGCAGGCGGTCGAAGCATTCCATGCGGGCTGGATTGGCTTCAATCAGATTGTCGACCTGGTGCAACGAGTTGTCGATGCGCACGAGCCGGAAACCGAACTGTCACTCGAGGGCGTTCTGCGAGCCGAAGTATGGGCTCGCGACCGCGCCGACGCACAAATCGCGAAGGCCTGCTAGGTAATCCGGTGAACGAAACCCTGCTCTACCTATTCGGAATCCTGATTGTCGCCCTGGGCATTGGTTTTTCGATTGGTTGGCACGAGCTCGGGCACCTGATCCCGGCCAAACTGTTCGGTGTCAAGGTGCCGAAATACATGATTGGTTTCGGACCAACGCTGTTCTCCAAGAAAATCGGTGAAACCGAGTATGGCCTAAAGCTGATTCCACTCGGCGGTTACATCACCATGATTGGCATGTATCCACCGGCAAAGTCTCCAGAAGTGAGCGGCCCTCGCGGCTTTTTCAGAGACATGATTTCTAGTGCCCGAAATGCGCATTCCGAATTTGTAGAACCCGGTGATGAAAACCGCAGGTTCTATCAACTTCCGGTCTGGAAGCGCATGATCATCATGTTCGGCGGCCCGGTCATGAACCTCATCCTTGGTGTTGTTTTGCTCACCGTTGCCCTAAGCGGAATCGGTGTGAGCCAGGTTTCCACCACCGTGTCAGAGGTTTCGCGTTGTGTGCCCGTCGTTGCGACAGATCAATGCACGGATGCCTCCCAAGCGTCCCCGGCGCTCGCCGCTGGGCTCGAGGCCGGAGACAAAATTTTGGCAATCAATGGCGTTGATCTCGTGAACTGGAACGAGGCCGGCAAGCTAATCAAGCCGGGCGTCGTCAATCAATTGAGCGTTCTTAAAGTGGACGGTTCGAAAGCCAGTCTTTCGCTCACCCCGATTACCGTCCAGCGACCGGTAATCGAAAATGGGGCGGTCAAACTTGATGCCTCCGGTAAGCAGGTCTACGGGCCAAAGCCGGTTCTGGGCATCATCCTTGCCGCCGAAATTCGGCCCTTGTCGATCGGGGAGTCGCTGGCTGCTTCGGGGCAATCAGTTGCGCAGGTGGGGCAGATGATTTTGAACCTCCCGCAGCAGGTGGCCGCGGTGGGCCAGTCAACCTTCGGATCTGAGCAACGACGAGCCGACGGGCCGGTTTCGATAATCGGCATCGGTCAGATCGCTGGTGAGGTGGCGAGCAGTAGCTCAACATCCTTCGAAGAGAAGATCCAGAGCCAGCTGGGCATACTCGCATCCTTGAATTTCGCGCTTTTTGCCTTCAACATGCTTCCGCTATTACCGCTGGATGGCGGTCACGTGGCTGGTGGAGTTTACGAAGCAATCAAGAAGGGCATTTTCCGGGTGCTACGCAAGCCAAATCCGGGCCCGGCCGATACGGCACTGCTAATGCCGTTGACCTGGGTGGTCTTTATCGCCCTGATGGCGATGAGCGCGCTGATTATCATCGCGGATCTAGTCAACCCAATCTCGTTCTAATAGGAATGTCGACGACAAACAATCGCTTTAGGATTGTTGAACAGCAAATCGAAAGAGGGCAATTCAAGTGGCTGCAGTGAACCTAGGTCTACCTAAGACTCCGCCTCCAACTCTCGCGCCTCGTCGCAAGACCCGTCAGATCATGGTCGGCAAGGTTGCCGTTGGTGGCGACGCCCCAATCTCAGTGCAATCAATGTGCACCACCAAAACCACGGATGTAAACGCGACTCTGCAGCAGATCGCCGAGCTAACCGCATCTGGTTGCGACATCGTCCGAGTCGCTGTTCCCACCGAGGAAGATGCAGATCGTCTACCCCTGATTGCGCGCAAGTCGCAGATTCCAGTTATCGCTGACATCCACTTCCAGCCAAAGTACGTTTTCGCAGCGATCGATGCCGGTTGTGGCGCGGTGCGCGTGAACCCGGGCAACATCCGCCAGTTTGACGACAAGGTTGGCGAGATCGCCAAGGCTGCCAAGGATGCGGGTGTGTCAATCCGCATCGGCGTAAACGCTGGCTCGCTAGACCCGCGTTTGCTGCAGAAATATGGCAAGGCAACCGCAGAGGCGCTCGTCGAATCTGCCGTTTGGGAAGCATCGCTATTCGAGGAGCACGACTTCCACGATTTCAAGATTTCGGTAAAGCACAACGACCCAGTAGTGATGGTCAAGGCCTACGAGATGTTGGCAGAGCGCGGCGACTGGCCACTTCACCTCGGTGTGACCGAGGCGGGTCCTGCGTTCCAGGGCACCATCAAGTCTTCGGTTGCATTTGGCGCTTTGCTTGCCAAGGGCATCGGCGACACCATCCGTGTCTCGCTTTCTGCGCCTCCGGTTGAAGAAATCAAGGTTGGCTCGCAGATTCTTGAGTCGCTAAACCTTCGTCCACGCAAGCTCGAAATCGTCAGCTGCCCAAGCTGTGGTCGCGCACAGGTAGATGTTTACCAGCTGGCTAACGACGTTACCGCTGGCCTCGAAAAGATGACCGTCCCATTGCGCGTAGCCGTTATGGGCTGTGTTGTGAATGGCCCAGGAGAGGCGCGCGAAGCCGACCTCGGTGTTGCTTCAGGCAACGGCAAGGGCCAGATTTTCGTAAAGGGTGAGGTCATCAAGACCGTGCCTGAGAGCGAAATCGTGGCAACCCTGATCGAAGAGGCAAACCGCATGGCAGCCGAAATGGACCCAACTCTGGTTGGCAGCCCACAGGTGGTCGTCGCTCAGAAGTAGAATGGCACCATGCCAATCCGCTTATCAAACCTGTTCCTACGCACGCTCCGTGAAGATCCAAACGAGGCCGAGGTAGACAGCCACAAGCTCTTGCTTCGTGCTGGTTACATCCGTCGCGCCGGAGCCGGTCTTTATACCTGGCTTCCGCTGGGTCTAGCCGTCAAGGCAAAGATCGAGCAGGTCGTTCGCGAAGAGATGGCAAACGCCGGTGCTCAGGAAGTCTTCTTCCCGGCCCTACTGCCACGCGAACCTTTCGAAGCAACCGGTCGCTGGACCGAGTATGGCGACAACCTATTCCGTCTTCAGGACCGCAAGAAGACCGACTACCTTTTGGCTCCAACTCACGAAGAGATGTTCACCCTTTTGGTGAAGGACCTCTATTCGTCATACAAGGACCTACCGGTCTGCTTGTATCAAATCCAGAACAAGTACCGCGACGAGGCACGCCCTCGCGCCGGCCTCCTTCGTGGCCGCGAATTTGTGATGAAGGACGCCTACAGCTTCGACGTCACGGATGAAGGTTTGGCCAAGGCATACCAGGCCCAGCGCGACGCATACGAGCGCATTTTTACCCGTCTCGGCGTCGATTACGTGATTGTCAAGGCAGACGCGGGCGCTATGGGCGGCTCAGCTTCC
>CAEZVN010000004.1_pt1 | contig 23149 bp, 21 predicted proteins | sample 7264741 | NCBI WGS metagenome assembly CAEZVN01 (sample SAMEA6813856, study PRJEB35770) | uncultured Rhodoluna sp. | biome: Freshwater; feature: Freshwater reservoir; material: water | place: Czech Republic | collected 2017-05-23 | depth 0.5m m | reverse complement strand
GAACCCTGGTTCACGAAACAGACGGTCGACTAGGTTTCCAACCACTCCTCCGAGGGCGACTCCACCGGTGATTGCCCAGGCCATGGTCTCAAGCCTTGGAGCAAGCCCGATTATTACCAGAGTGGCGATCGAGGATGTGATCGCAAAAATCCAGGTAGCACCGAATCCCAGCGAAAATGCGGCTGAGTCGTTGTAAACCAGCACCAACTTGAGGAGGTCTCCCAAAACCGGAACGACCTGGCCCGGCTTTAGGTATTCAATGGCTAGAAATTTGGCAAGCTGGTCAATCGCGATGAGAAGCCAAGCCGTAACCAAGAAACCGAAGAGGCGAACCTGCTTTGGGTTTTTAGTTAGAGAAGCCAAAGTCACCGGTGAATGGGTTCTTAGGAGCCTCAGGCTCGGCGCGGAAGCCAGGGTTGTAGACATTCTGCTCGATGGCCGGAGTCGAACCAGTGTTGGTTGCTGACTCTGAGTGCTCGAGGTCTTCCAGCTGACTTTCGATGAAGGTCTTGAGCTTGATGCGGTATTCGCGCTCGAAGCTGCGCAATTCTTGGATGCTGTGCTCGATCAATGCCTTCTCTTGCTCAAGGCGGCTCATGTCGGCACGCTGCTGAGCTTCGGCCTCGCGGACAACGCGGGCTGCGGTTGCGTGACCTTCGGCGATAAGCGCATCGCGCTTGGCCAAACCGTCACGAACGTGCTCCTCGTGCAGCTTTCGTGCCAGCTGAAGAAGGTTGTTGGTGTTGTTTGAATCGAGAGTTGATGGGTCCTGAGTTGCCTCTGGGAAAGCACTTGGTGCATTGACCGAGATTGGGCTCAGCGCCGACTCTGCAGTCGGGTTGTTTAGCTGGTCGGCAAGACCGGCGCCGCTGCGCTGAAGTTCGGCGATGCGTGACTCAGACGCGAGTAGTCGCTGACGAAGGTCTTCGTTTTCCTGGCCGAGACGTCGAAGTTCGACCACGATTTCATCGAGGAAGTCGTCTACTTCATCCTGGTCATAGCCCTCGCGAAACTTCGTTGGCTGAAACCGCTTATTTACTACATCTTCAGGTGTTAAAGGCATGCCACAAGGTTACCCTAGGCGCGCAGCGCACGCTAACTAGAAGCGCCGAAGTGTTTATAAAGCAAAGGTTGGTTGATAGATCAAACCAGGGATGCGACGATGCCCTGAACGAAGACAACCGCGATGAAAAGCACTGTCCAAGCTAGGTCGATTTGAACCGGCCCGAGGCGCAACGCTGGGACGACCCTGCGGATGGCCTTCAGCGGCGGATCTGTGACCGTGTAAATAGATTCGACCAAGACCACCAGAAGCCCCTTCGGACGCCAGCTGCCATTGAGAGAAAGAACCAGGTCGATTATGAATCGACCAATCAAGACAAAGAAATAGACCTCAAAGAACCAGTACAAAACCAGCGCGATGAGGCCCATGTCTCAAAAACTTTCGGTTACGGGCGAACTAGAAGATCGTCGGCGGCTTCGCCATCCTCGTCATCTTCGTTGTTTACTGCCACGTGGTTTGGAGTCAAAAGGTAGACCTTCAAGGTGACGCGCTTCATGTGACCCTCTAGGCCCTCTTTCAGACCGAGCATGAAGTCGAGCATGCGACGTGAGTCGACCTCAGACATGTCGCCCATGTTCACGATTACTGGAATGCCTAGACGGTAGTTGGCTGCAACTTCCTTGGCATCCTCGTAGCTGCGCGGCTCGATGGTGTAAATCTCGTTGACATCTGAAACACCGCGACGTGGGCGCATCTGAGTGACGCGGGCAGCTGGGCGCTGCTCACCTACGGTTGAGGTCGCTGGGCGTGAAGGCACTGCTTCAACTTCATCGGAAAGGCCGAGCCATCCGGTAACCTGCGAAATAATTCCAGCCATGATTTATCCTCCTGAGGATGTTTACAACCCCAGAATATGGCTAGTACTGCCGTTTTCCCGTGATTGCGCTGCCAATGCGCAAGTGTGTCGCGCCAAAGGCAATAGCGGTCTCGAAGTCTTCAGACATCCCGGCCGAGATTAGCGAGGCTTCTGGTTTCAAAGTTCGCAAGCTTTCGCTGGCGGCACGGATGGCACCGAAGTCGCGTTCAAGATTGTTGTCCAGTGCAGCCACACCCATAACCCCAACCAGATTCAGTCCGGGATGTGTGAGCACGTTTTCGGCGAATGGCCTTAGATTTGCCGGCTGGATTCCGCCACGACCGGGGTCGTCGGTGAGGTTTAGCTGGATGAACACATCCAAGGGAACTTCGCGTTCGATGGTTGCCTTGCCCAGGGCGTCTAACAGTGACTGACGGTCGAGGGAGTGAATCGAACTCGCGTAACTGACTACGGATTTGACCTTGTTGCTCTGCAACTGACCGATAAAGTGCCAGTGGTGTTCGATTGTTGACGCGGCACGAACTTCGGCTGCCTTGGGAGCGGCTTCCTGGTCGCGATTCTCGCCAAAGTCACGCATGCCCAAATCGAGTAGGTCGAAGACCAACTGCGTCGGGTGATTCTTGGTAACAACAATGAGTTTTATGTCATCGTTTGCGCGATCGCACTTTTCAGCCGCAGCAGAAATTTTCTGCTGAGCGTCGGCCAGGCGTTCGGCCAAGCTATCGACTGGCGACAATCTGGTTTACTTCAGGAAATCAGGGATGTCTAGGTCGTCACCAAAGGTTCCATCCTCGGTCTGAGGCTTTGGAGTCGATGGAGAGAACAAGCTGCTGATGGCCGACTCGGTAGCCGGTGCCTCTGCTGCATCGACCTCGGTAACCGGAACCGATGAGGTGTCGGTTGAAACCTCGGCTGGAGTCGAGAACCATCCACTGGTGGCTGATGAGGTTGCAGCGACTGGCGCGGCAGCAGCCGGAGCTGCAGCGGCCGGAGTGCTAAACGCGCTCGAGTAAGCACTGCGCTCAACCTTGCGTGGCTGAGGGGTTCCGCCATCGAAACCAGCGGCAATAACAGTGATGCGAACTTCATCGCCAAGAGTGTCATCGATGGTCGTACCGTAGATGATGTTGGCCTCAGGGCTAACGGCTTCCTGGACCAAACGAGCTGCCTCGTCGATTTCGTGCAGACCAAGGTCTGATGCGCCCTGGATGAGAAGCAAAACGCCGTGTGCGCCATCGATGCTGGCCTCGAGCAGCGGGCTTGAAACCGCAATCTCGGCAGCGCGAACCGCACGGTCTTCACCCTTCGCGGTTCCGATGCCCATGAGTGCCGAACCGGCACCCTTCATGACTGACTTGACGTCAGCAAAGTCGAGGTTGATCAGACCAGGTGTGGTGATTAGGTCGGTGATGCCCTGGACGCCGGCGCGAAGCACGTCGTCTGCAGTGGCAAATGCCTCAACTACTGAGACAGACTTGTTGACCAACTCGAGTAGACGCTGGTTTGGAACAACGATAAGGGTGTCAACTTCGCCGCGAAGGACATCGATGCCCTGGTCAGCTTGCTGTGAACGGCGCTTGCCTTCGAAGCCGAATGGTCGGGTAACTACACCGACGGTTAGGGCTTCAAGATTCTTTGCAATACGAGCGACAACCGGAGCAGCACCGGTTCCGGTGCCTCCACCCTCGCCAGCGGTGACGAAGACCATGTCGGCACCCTTTAGGGCGGCCTCAATCTCATCAGCGTGGTCTTCAGCAGCACGGCGACCAATTTCTGGGTCGGCGCCGGCACCTAGGCCGCGGGTCAGTTCTCGACCAATGTCGAGCTTCACGTGAGCCTCGCTCATAAGCAGCGCCTGAGCGTCGGTGTTGATTGCGACGAATTCGACGCCGCGGAGGCCTGCATCGATCATGCGGTTAAGCGCGTTCACGCCACCGCCACCAACGCCAACGACCTTGATGACTGCCAGATAGTTCTGGTTTAGACCCATGATATTCCTCCGCTTCTGCTCTAAGAGCTTGGCAAGAAAACAACCCTAAGCTTCAACCAGAGGCTGATGGTTTAGTGCATTTATTCCCTTGCGCGAAGAAAGTAAACGGTTTTAAGACCTTAACTTCGGAGGCTGCTAGGCGTGTCTAAAAGTTTCCGTAGCGAACCACCGGGGCGGTCGGCGAAGACACGTCAAAAGTCACGTAATCGGTCTTTTTCTGGTTCTTGATTAGCGCTGCAAGCACCTTGGATTTCAAAACGGACTGCGATCCGTCGCCCCAAACGATTCTCTGCCCGGCATTACCGCGTAGGCGCATCGAGACATCGTCCTTGCTCTTGGCGTCAACGGTGGCAATACGGCCCAACAGGTCGGCCGGAAGCGCAAGCAAGACGTCGATCGCGGCAGTGAACTCGGCACTCCCCTTCGGGTCACCAACGATGGCGATTCGAGGGTAGTTGTCTGAGTTGCCGACATTACCCACACGGATGCCGGCAGGGTCGTATAGGTAATCGACGCCCGCAACGGTGACGATACAAATCGGCTGGCGCTCGGTGATGGCAATTCGAAGCGTGTGCGGAGGCAGGCTGACCACCGAGAAACTATCCACTAGCGAGAACGGGGCCAAAGCGTCGGCAATGGAGGAGGAGTTGACCATTGGCAACGGGACTCCGATTTGCTTCTCTAGAGCCTTTAGAACCGTCTTGTTGTTGATGCGTTTAGTGCCGGTGACCTCGAGTTTCTCGACAGCCAAAAGCGGTGTGAACATGGTCGCCAGGATGAGCAGGATCAGCAGCCCGAAAGAACCGACAAACGAAAGTGAAATGATTCTGCGCCTTCGGGTTGCCGACACAAATCGTTTCGCTTCAGGTGACAGCTTGGTGAAGAGCCCCACGCGAGCCTGCTTGGCTGGTTTCTCGTCGCGAATAGGTCGCTTGGATAGCCGAGGTGCAGTTACTGGTTTTGCTGCTGCCTTAGCGGCTCTTCTGGGCGCAAGCGGCGTCACCGTGGAAGGTGCCTTTGGCAGCCCCTTCGCAGCAGTCTTTTTAGCCGGCCCCGGACGTTTCAATTTAGTTCTCGAGGGCCTCGAGCAGAGCCGGAACCATCCGGTAAATGTCGCCGCAGCCCATGGTCATTATGAAGTCGCCTTCGCCGGCAAGTTGAGCCGCAACCGCAGGCACGTCGTCCCATACAGGCACGTAGTGAACCTGACTTTGGTTCTTGAATGCATCACTGACCAGAGCGCCGGTCACGCCTGGCTCAGGATCTTCACGAGCTGCATAGATGTCCAAGACAACAACCTCGTCGCTCGCCGAAAGCGCTTCGGCAAAATCCTTCGCCATGATTCGAGTGCGGCTGTAGAGGTGTGGCTGGAACACCGTGATCAACTTGCCATCGCCAACCACGGCGCGGGCAGCCTTGATGGCCGCCGAGACCTCGGTTGGGTGGTGAGCAAAATCGTCGTAAACCTTGACGCCGCGCTGCTCTCCGTGCAGCTGGAATCGGCGCTCGGTGCCACCAAATTCGCTGATGGAGGCCAGAGATTTTGCCGGGTCATAACCCAGTCCAACCAGAACCGCAAAGGCGCCGGCTGCATTAATCGCGTTGTGCTCCCCCGGAACATTTAGGTCGGTGCGATATGTAGCGCCTTCGTAGACGAGAGCAAATGAAACTCGAGCACCGGAGGCATCCACGTCAATCAACTGAACCGTAGAACCAGATGCTCGACCGAAACTGATGATTCGCTTGTCTTGGATGAGTTGGGTTACACGAAGCGCCCCAGGGTCATCCGAGCTGATAGCGACAAACTCCTTGGCGCCCTGGGCGAAACGACCGAACTCGGCCTCGAAAGCGGCTTCGCTTCCGTAGTGATCGAGGTGGTCGGCATCAACATTGGTGATTAGCGCGATTGCGGTGTCGTAGTGCAGGAAAGAGCCGTCAGATTCGTCGGCCTCGATCACGAAAAGATCGCCCGAGCCGCTGGCCGAAGAAGCGTTTAGCGAAGCAATCACTCCGCCGTTGACGAAGGATGGGTCCTCCCCTAGACCGAGAAGACCGGTGATGATCATTCCGGTGCTGGTGGTCTTGCCGTGTGCGCCCGCGACCGCGATTACGCGACGCTTTGAGGTCAGATAGGCCAGGGCCTGCGAGCGGTGAATTACCGGGATGCCGCGTTCCTTGGCAAGCAAATATTCAGGGTTAGTCGGCCAGAGTGCGGAGGTGACCACAACGGTGTCTGGGTTACCCAGGTGGGCGGCATCGTGGCCGATGAAGATTTCAGCGCCGAGTTCGCGCAGTGTGGCGACGGCATCCGTATCTCTCAAGTCACTGCCAGTTACCTTGTGACCCATCCCGAGCAGAATGCGAGCGATGCCGCTCATGCCCGATCCGCCGATTCCAACGAAGTGCACGGTGCCCAGTTCTTCGGGCACGTGCTGAGTGAAATCTGGCTTGATCATGAGGTTCCTAACTATCCCCTAAAGACTAGGTCTAGCGGCTAGGGTTTCGGGTCTACAACACGCCTTTTACGAGGGCGAGGAGCCTGGATGTGCCATCCGGGATGCCCACCTTTTTTGCCGATTTAGACATCTCGGCCAGGGCTCGAGAATTTGAGATGAGCGGGACCAGTGTGTTTGCGACGAATGCCTCATCGAAATCTGCATCGAGGACCATCAAACCGCCCTCGCCGGTCACCACATCGGCGACGTTGAGCTTTTGTTCTCCGTTGCCAACTGGATACGGAACGTAGGCTGCCGGCAGCCCCAACGCAGAGAACTCAGAAACCGTTGAGGACCCGGCACGTGAAACCGCGAAGCTGCTCGCCGAAATTGCTAGGTCCATGCGGTCGCAATAAGCGATGCGAACGTAATCTTTTTCGTGCACCTCGGGAAGTTCGGAACGCCCACCCATGATGTGCAGCACTTGGATGCCAGCCGCAGAGAGAACCCGGCGCGCTTTCTCGATGGTCTCGTTGATGCGCTTGGCACCAAGCGAACCCCCGGTGACAAGAAGCGTGATTGTGTCTGGGTCTAGGCCGAAATGCAAACGTGCCGATTCCTTGTCGGAATGTACCGCCAGGGCCTCAATCTCTTTTCGCAGCGGCATGCCAACGAAAGTTGCGTTTGCGATTGGAGTCGACTTGAAAGTCACCCCAACTGCCTTCGCAGATTTGGCTCCGAGCTTATTTGCCCAGCCAGGCAAGGCATTTGCCTCGTGAACCACGGATGGAATTCCGAGGCTCTTAGCCGCTAGGTAAGCAGGCGCTGAGGCGTATCCGCCAAAACCAACCACGACATCAATTTTGTTGTCTCTGAGGTAGCCCTTCACCTGACTGATTGCTCGCCAGAATCGAAGCGGAAAGGTAACCGCATACCAGGATGGTTTGCGTGGAAACGGAAGTCTCTCGACCGTCAGCAGCTCGTAACCGCGCTGCGGAACCAGCGTTGACTCGAGCCCTTCGCGAGTTCCAAGGGCCCAAACCTGGTTGCTGGCGTCATCTTCGATGAGAGCATCGGCGAGTGCAAGCAAGGGATTCACGTGACCCGCGGTTCCGCCACCGGCTAGCAAAAAACGGGTCATCGGGTGCGCCTAACTTGGCGCGTCTGAGGCATTCGCCCCTGTCGACCGGAGAGCGGGTTGGCGTGATTCTCGCGTTCGACTGCGAGCACAATTCCAATTGCTCCGAGGGTTGCGATCAACGATGAACCACCCGCAGAAATCAGCGGAAGCGGAACACCGAGAACCGGCAAAAGTCGCAATACAACTGCGATGTTGATCAGAGCCTGCGAGGTAATCCAAATCATCACGCCAGAGACCACAAAGCGGCTGAAGTCATCCGAGGTCCGCTGCCAGATCCTGAAGAACGAAAACGCGAGGGCAACAAACAGGGCGATAACGACGAGTGCGCCAACCAGGCCGAGTTCTTCGGAAATCACGGCGAAAATAAAGTCGTTTTCAACCTCGGGAATCCAAGACCACTTCATCTTGGACTCACCGAGGCCAGCGCCAAAAATGCCGCCTGCAGATACTGCCCACATTCCGTGTTCAGCCTGCCAGTTGTAGCCATTCGGGTCAGGCGCGCTTGGGTTCAGCCACGCCGTGATGCGCCCGATACGAGAACCAGAACCGATAGAAAGGGCCAGAGGTATAACGATTACGGTGGCCACGCCTACCAACCTCAGCAACTTCATCGGCATACCGGCGAGAGCAAGCAAGCCAACAAACATGATCAACATGATCAACATGGTTCCAAGGTCACGACCGAAGAACACCAGAGCCATCGCCGCGGCCATCATGACGCCCGCACGGCCCCAGGTTTCCGCTAGATCAAGATCTCGCACTTTGGCGGCCAAGAAGACCGAAACGTGCAGAACCACAGCGACTTTGAGGAACTCGGATGGCTGCAAAGAGATGCCGAAAATGCTGATCCAGTTGCGGTTACCGTTGATTTCAACACCAACGAACAGCACTGCCAGCTGCAGCCCCATCGTGAGCATGTATAGGAACTTTGCTCTGCCACGCCACCACTGGAGTGGCATCAAAGAAGCCAGTGACAAACCGACCAAGCCGATCACAGCGAAGCCGGCCTGCTTTCCAAAAATTGCAAACGAGTTGTTTGAAGCCTTGAGCGAGTCAATTGAGGAAGCCGACAAGACCATCACTAGACCAAAGGCAACCAGGAACACAGTGATCCCGAGCAGTTGGTAGAAGTAAATCGATTGCGCACGGAAGATGCGGCCGGCTAGCTCTTCAAGACGCGCGCCCGACTGAGCAAGACTCTGGCGATTTCGGGAAGCAGATTTTCTAGCCACGGTCTCCCCCGATGAGAGATCTGACGGCAACAGCAAAACTGTTGCCTCGGTCTGCGTAATCCTTGAATTGGTCCATTGACGCCGCGGCCGGTGCTAGCAGAACCACATCACCCTCGGCGGCATAACGACCTGCTGCCTCTACAGCAGCCTTCATCACATCTGAACCGGCGCCTGAAGTTATTTCTTCAACTGGCACTCCGGGAGCCTTGGCGGCCAATGCTTCTAGGACAGCGGTGCGGTCTTCGCCGATGACTATTGCCGCAGCCAAACTAGCCTTGTGCCGCACAACCAAGGATGAAATATCGACGCCCTTTAGTAGACCGCCGACAATCCAGACCACTCGGTCGAATGAGGCCAGTGAGGCGTTTGCAGCATGCGGGTTGGTGGCCTTCGAGTCGTCAATCCATCGAACACCATCGGCCTCGGCAACGAGCTCGATGCGGTGAGCGTCGAGTCTGAAATGGCGAATCGCCTCTCGAATTCGATCAGGCTCAACCCCTGCAGATCGAGCCATTGCTGCCGCAGCGGCAACATTTGCCATCAGGTGTGGTGTCATGACACCGATTTGACCGATATCTGCCAGGGTCGCGATTTCGAGTGCGTTATTGGCGCGGTCATCCAAGAAGGCGCGATCACACAAAATGTCTTCGACAAAACCTACCTGGCTTCGAGTTGGAATTCCGAGGGTGAAACCAATCGCGCGGGCGCCATCGACGACGTCTGCATCCTCAACCATCGACTCAGTCGCCTTATCCATGACGTTGTAGACACAGGCCGCCACGGTGTTTTCGTAAACCTTGGCCTTTGCGTCTCGATAGGCCTCGAAGCTGCCGTGCCAGTCAAGGTGGTCATCGGCAAGGTTCAGGACGGCACTTGAAAACGGAAAAATTGACCCTAGATAGTGCAGCTGGAAACTCGATAGTTCAACTACAAGTGCGTCGAAGCCCTCTGGGTCTCGAATTGCATCCAAAATCGGCTTGCCGATGTTTCCACAAGCCTCGGCCTTGATGCCACCGGCATTCAACATCGAGGTCAAAAGTTGAACGGTGGTCGTTTTTCCGTTGGTGCCGGTCACGGTGAACCAGTGGGCAAGACGGTCGGTCTTATCGCGCAAACGCCAGGCTAAGTCAATGTCGACCCAAACTGTGACCGAATTGGCAGCCGCCCAAACCAGGAGTTCGTGCTGAGGGCGAATGCCGGGTGAAACGACGATGACATCCGGCGTGAACTCGATAACCGCTTGAGGAACCCCCTTGGCGGCGTCGCCGGTTAGATGAGGAACTCCAATCACATCCAGGATGTCGAGCAAATCAGCCTCGGCTTTTTCGGCAACCACAAGAGTTTTAGCGCCGAGTTCCGCGAGAGTGTCAGCGACCGAAAAACCAGATACACCTAGCCCAAAAACAACGGCGCGGATTTCGCGCCAGTTGGAATGCCAACTGGTGAGTTGATCGAGATTGGTCATGAAGCTGCTAGCCGTAAATCCAGTTGATATAGAAGATTCCGATACCGGTTAGAACAGAAAGGCCGCCGATGATCCAAAAACGGACAACCACGGTGATTTGAGCCCAACCCTTGAGTTCGAAGTGATGGTGCAACGGGCTCATCAGGAACACGCGACGCCCGGTTCCGGTGCGCCACTTGGTGATCTTGAAGAATGCTCGCTGAATAATTACTGAGCCGGTCACAATCACGAAGATTCCACCGATGAGAACCAGTAGAAGTTCGGTGCGAGAAAGAATGGCGAGCGAAGCGAGTGCTCCGCCCAAGCCAAGCGAACCGGTGTCGCCCATGAAGATTTGGGCCGGGGCCGTGTTCCACCAAAGGAAACCGGCTAGCGCACCAACCAAAGCAGAAGCTACGACGGCGAGGTCGAGCGGGTCACGCACTTCGTAGCAGGAGGCTACGTTTTCAATCACGGTCGCACAGCTTTGGTTGAACTGCCAGAACCCGATGATTGCATAGGCGCCAATAGCCATGATGCTCGACCCGGTGGCCAACCCATCCAAGCCATCGGCGATGTTCACACCGTTGGATGTTCCAGCCACCAAGAAATAAATCCAGAGCACGAAGAGCCCAACGCCAATGATTGAACCGAACATCATCAGGTCAATCGGCAGGTCGCGGGTGAAAGAAATTTTTGTCGACGCCGGGGTCAGGTTGCGTTCATTTGGAAACTGAAGCGCAAGAACCGCGAAAACCGTTGCCACGACGCCCTGCAGGGCAATCTTGGCCCAGCCGGTTAGGCCCAGGCTTCGTTGCTTGTGAGTCTTAATGAAGTCGTCAATGAACCCGACCAATCCGAGGCCGACGAGCATAAAGAGCACCAGCAGCGCTGAAATGGTCGGGGTTTCGAAGTTAGCCAGCTTGCCCACGAAATAACCAATCACCACCGCAAAGATGATGACCACGCCGCCCATGGTTGGGGTGCCGTGCTTGGTTTTGTGGCTCTGTGGCCCATCCTCGCGGATGAACTGCCCCCACTTGAGGCGACGGAAAAGCCAGATGAATCCAGGTGTGACCAGAAGGGTAAACGCCATCGCTACTGCGCCGGCGAGCAGAATCGCTCTCACGGTTTAACCTCCAATAAATCGTCTCCCAGATGTCTGAGATTGGCCGACTTCGAGGATTTAACCAAGACTATGTCGCCAGCAACTAGCATTCCACGAACATAGGCCAAAGCCTCGGCAATCGAATCGAAATATTTCGATTCACCACCCCAAGAACCCTCTTGCTCGGCTCCCATGTGAATCAACTTCGCCCCGGAACCGACAACGACTAGCTGGTCGATGTTCAGACGCACAACGATGCGCCCAATGGCGTCGTGTTGCTCTCTTGAGAAGGCGCCAAGTTCGGCCATTTCACCAAGAATGGCAATAGTTCGACGGCCAGACTTGCCGAGTTGAGCGAGAGTCTGCAGAGCGGCCTTGGTCGAGTCTGGGCTGGCGTTATACGCATCGTTGATGATGGAAATTCCATCCTCGCGGGTGTCGAGCTGCATTCTCCATCGCTCGGCGAGAGGCATGGCTTCCAATGCCGACTTGATGGTCGATCGTGCGACGCCAAGTTGATCAGCAACGGCACAGGCCGCCAAGGCATTCATCACATGGTGTTCGCCGAGAATTCTGAGTGTGATTCGCTCTGATTCACCAGTCGGCCAGTGCATCTCGAAACTTGTTCCGGCGATGTTCAACTGGAGGTCGGTTGCCCGATAGCCGGCATCCGGTGCGGTGCCAAACCATACTTGCTTGGCCGCGGTTGGCATATCACGGATGTAGCCATCGTCGGCATTGCCAATGAACAGACCGTCAGCCGTTAGCGCTAGAGCCAATTCACCCTTGATTTTCGCCGTGCCTTCGATGCCGCCAAACTCACCGACATGGGCGAGACCAACCTTCAACAGCACACCGAAGTCCGGTTTCGCAATATCTGCAAGGTAGGCGATGCTGCCTGGGCCGCCGGCACCCAACTCAACCACTAGGAACTTAGTTTCGAAATCGGCCTTCAAAATCGAGATCGGCGCACCGACCTCGTTGTTATAAGACTCGATTGGCGCGATCGTTGGCCCCACCTTGGAAAGAATTTCGCGGAGCATGTTCTTGGTGGTCGTCTTGCCGTTTGAACCGGTGATTCCGATGACTTTTAGTTCGCTCACTTCACGGATGCGAGCCAGCACATACTTGGCCAAATCACCGAGAGCTGCGGTGACATCGGCAACGAGAATTTGCGGAATTGTTGCCTCAACCAGGTGGTCAACCACCGCGGCGACTGCGCCTTTCTCCTGCGCCGAAGGTACAAAAAGGTGCCCGTCGGTGACTTCTCCCGGTCGAGCAAAAAACAGTGCACCGGTGGCAATCAAACGAGAGTCGGTTTCGACAGTACCGGTAACCAGTTGTTCGCCCGCGTCGTCCGGGCCATGCAGCTGACCATGGAGCGCCTGAGTGATTTCACCTAGAGAGAGCTTGATCATGCCCAACCATTTTCCTTGAGCGCGGCGCGAGCCTCGGCACGGGCAGAGTATGGAGTCCGGACTCCCCTGATGTCGCGGTAGTCCTGGTGCCCTGGGCCTGCCCACAAAATGGCGTCGCCTGGTTGAGCGAGCGAAACTGCCTTACGGATGGCCGCCTCAGGTGGGCTGACCTCATAAATCTCTAGGTTCGGGCGTGCGGCAGTGGCCGCTTCAACCAAGGTCTTGCGAATCGAGGCTGGGTCTTCAAATCTCGGATGGTGGTCGGTAACGACCAGGACATCGCAACCCTCGGCGGCCACACGTGCCATGTCAGGGCGCTTGGTTGCATCTCTGTCGCCATCCGCACCAAACACCATGAAAACACGACCCTCGGTGACCTTGCGTACGGCTGCCAAAGTGTTCAGGAAAGCATCTGGGCTGTGACCGAAGTCGACATAGACGTCTGGCCCGGTCTCCCCGGTCACACGTTCAGTGCGGCCAGGAAGGTAGGCATCGATGCCGTTCAAAATCGCAGCCTGGATTTTTTCAGCTTCGAAGCCAGCTTCAATCAGCATGACAATCGCAAGGCCGGCGTTTGCCGCCATGTGTGCGCCTAGCAAAGGGACCCTCGAACGGATGTTTACGCCGTTTGGGCCAGCGAGTACGAACGAGGTGTAAGCCGGGGTCTCGGCGGTGATACCGACGTGCCAGTCTGCGTCGACGCCGATTCGGCTCGTAATGGTGACAACCGGAATTTCACTGTGCTTGACGAAGTCTTTGCCATAAACCGTGTCCAAGCAAACAACACCGCGCTCTGCGCGTTTTTTCGTGAACAACGGCAGTTTCGCCTCTAGATATGCCTGCATGTCGGCGTAGTCATCTAGGTGATCATGGCTCAGGTTTGTGAACCCGACCACGTCAAAATGCATACCGTCAACGCGCAACTGGGAAAGCGCTTGGGCCGAAACCTCTACTGCAACCGAGGTGACACCTTTTTCGCGCATGCGAGCGATTAGAGCCTGCATTTCAGGCGACTCTGGGGTCGTCAAACGACTAACGATGATTTCGCCGGCAATGTGACGCTCGGCGGTCGAAGTTAGGCCGGTGGTCTCCCCCAGCTGTCGCAGGATTCCCTCGAGGAGGTAGCTGGTCGAGGTCTTTCCGTTGGTTCCAGTGGTTGCGAACAACTTTGGCATGTTGCCTGGAACGTTTCCGTAGACAAAAGCGGCTAAATCGCCGAGGTTCGCGCGAGGGTTCTCCAGCAACAAGATCGGAAGTTGGGATTCCCCGAGAATGTCCATGCCAGCCTTATCGGTGACGATAGCGACGGCTCCGAGTTCGATTGCTTTGCCGGCAAAGTTAGCACCGTGTGTCTTCTTGCCTGGCATGGCAACGAAAAGGTCGCCGGGTCTGAGGTCACCGGTGTTCATGCTGATACCCGTGACACTAACCCTTTCGCCGTTTCCGGTGATTGGCAAGCCAAAATGCGTGGCAAAAGCCTGAAGCTGAACCGGGGCAACCGATTCAGGTCTCAAAATTGGTGGGATTGACTCTTTCACCGTTGGATCACTTCCACTCTGTTGGCAGGTTGGCTGACTTGGTAGTCGACGGCGGCACACGGTAGGTGCGCAAAACCTGAGACATGATTGCCTTGAAGATTGGCGTAGCACCCAATGAGTTACTCACGGTTCGCGACTTATAGGCAGTCACGGCAACCACAAACTGAGGGTCATCAATCGGAGCCACACCAATGAATGAAATCGCGTGCAAGTTGCCATAGCGCCCGGTGTTCGGATCAATAATCTGGGCGGTGCCGGTCTTGCCGCCGACACGGTAGCCAGGCACCGCGGCGTGCTTACCAATGCCACCCTCTTCGACGACCTTTTCCAGGATGTCCAGAGTCGAACTTGCCGATGCTTCGCTTACTACGCGCACGGGTGCTTTGTCCTTGGTGACTTTGGTCAGGTTGCCCGAATCATCGATGCAGCCCTCAATCAACTGAGGCTGAAGGCGAACGCCCTTATTGGCAACGGCTTGGTACATCATTGCCGACTGCAGCGGGGTCACCGATACACCTTGACCAAATGTCGATACATATCGCTTGACGACGTCATTGCTCCAAGTGGTCTTGGTGTTTAGCAGGCCGGCGCTCTCTCCAGGGAATCCGGAGCCCGGCTTCGAACCGACGCCAAATCGCTGCATGTAGGTGTAGCGATCCTGCCACGGAACGGTGTTGCCAACCTGCATGGCGCCGGTGTTTGAAGAGTCTCGAAGCACACCAGCGACGGTCAGTTTGTCATCGCCGTGCACGTGGCTGTCAGTTACTCGGTAACCGTTTGAGTGCGGAATCGTCATACCGAACGGCGCTACGAATTGAGAGGTCGCAGTAACCTTGCCATCATCGATTGCCGTGGCCGCGGTCACCATTTTCATGGTCGAACCTGGCTCAAAAGAGGTTCTGAAGACGCGTGAACCACGATTCTCCACGGATGATTTGCTCGGTTCATTCGGGTCATAGCTTGGCGCATCGGCCGCGACCAAAATTTTTCCGGTCTTGACTTCGATAACTACGGCCGTTCCCCAGTCGGCGCGAAGCTTCGCAACGTTGGCGGTCAAAATCTGCTGAGCGTAATACTGAAGGTCGGCGTTGATCGTGAGCTTAATCTTCTTGCCCGGCACCGCAGCCTTAGTGGTTATCGCACTCGAAGGAATCTTGATTCCGTCGACGCCCTTTTCAAAAGTCTCTTCGCCATCCTTGCCGGCGAGGCAGGCATTCTGCGCAACTTCGATGCCCTCGAGCGGTTTTCCATCCGGGTCCAAGAAACCAAGGATGCCTCCGGCGACTGCTCCATTTGGATAGATTCGGGCCGGTCGTGGGTCATAGAAGAGCCACGGAATGTCGAGCGCCTTGATCTGTCGATAGACCGATGCTTCGACCGCCTTGGCGACCTGCGAGTACTTGCCGGTTCCAATCAACTTGGTCAGCACTTCGGGTTGGGTTTGACCAACCAGAGCCGCCAATTCGGTGGCTGCCTGTTCGACGCTGATTAGAACTTCCTGGCCATTCACCTTGCGAGTGAACGGAGCAACGATGTCCGGTGCCGCGTTGATGTCGTATTTGAAAACCGTGTGAGCCAGAACAGCCCCGGTTCCGTCGGTGATGTCGCCTCTTAGCGAAGGCAGGACACGAGAAACAGCGCGGTTCGAATAAGACTTGGCGTTGATCGCTTCAGCCTGGAGGATTTGGAGGTCCACTAGGCGCCCACCAAATAACAGGGCGAGGATAACGATTGAAATCTTGAGGCCGCGAAGTCTGCGCTTTGGGTCGCCGGGCCTCAGATATGTCATCTGCCGACCTGCCTTGAACTAGTGAGTTGGTGACGCTGGGATGCCGCCACTATTAGAAACTACCGAACTAACCGCGTTTGCGACGGGAGCGACATTCGGCTTCACAGCAACAAAGCCGGCTGCCTGAGGAGTTGCTGCATTAGTGCCAGGTGCAAGCTCGATGGCTAGGGTTTCGGTAGGTGCTGTAATCACCGAGGTGCGAATCATTGCTGAGTTCGGAACTAGGTTTCGCGATACACGACCATCCGCGGTCAAGGCCGCCTTCGGCTTACCGAAAACCTTCTGGTCGGCTAGACGCAAGAACACCGGGTTGGCGTTTGAAATCATGCCCAACTTCTGGGCAGCATTCGCTAGGTTCTGCTGCGAGGCAAGCGAGTCAACCTGCTGGCCAAGAATCTGGGTGGTGGTGGTCAGTTCGCGCTTCTCGCTCTGAAGGTGAGCCAATTCATAAACCGAGCTCGAAGTCGCAATGTGAAGCAAAAGCTGGAAGATCGCAATGGCGACTGCACCGAGGGTGATGGTGGCCACAACGACACGACTCGAAGATGAACTGGTAAGGCCTGAGAGGTTGATCGAGCGAAGGCTTGCGCGTGCTGGAAGCTGGCGCGGTGATCGCTGTGCCTGGGTCAAACGTGCGGTGCTCATGCTGCTCTCCGGATCTTTTCTGCCGCACGAAGTCGCACCGATGCGGCCCGTGGGTTTACTGCAATTTCTTCTGCGGTGGCGGCCTCTGCGCCCTTGACTAGAAGTCGAAGGACTGGGGCGTGCTCAGGAAGTTCAAATGGAAGTTCTAGGGGGGCCGATGAGTTAGCCGCTGCGACTAGCGCCTGCTTCACGATTCGGTCCTCTAGCGAGTGGTAGGACAAGACCACAATTCGACCGCCAACGGCTAGCGAACGGATCGAAGCCGGCATGGTTCGCTCTAGAACCTCGAGTTCGCCGTTAACCTCGATGCGTAGCGCCTGGAAAACACGCTTAGCTGGGTGTCCGCTGCTCTTTCCTGGGATGAAAGGGATCACCTTAGAGATCAGCCCAGCTAGTTGGGTACTGGTGCTAAAAGGCGCGGTCTTGCGAGCCTCGACAATTGCCTTTGCAACGCCCTTGGCATAACGCTCTTCGCCGAATTCTTTGAAGATTCGAGCTAGCTCCTGCTCGGAGTAGGCGTTGACGATGTCGGCAGCGGTCTTGCCCTGGGTTGCATCCATGCGCATGTCCAGAGGAGCCTCGTATGAGTAAGCAAAACCACGATCTGCTTCATCGAGCTGCATTGAGGAGACGCCTAGGTCAAGCAGAATGCCGTGAACCTCATCGATGCCCAATTCATCCAAGACGTCTTCGATCTCTTCGTAGACAGCGTGAACCAGGTGGGTGCGGTCGCTAAATCGCGCGAGACGCTCACCGGCAAGAGCCAATGCGTTGGTGTCGCGGTCAATGCCAACCAAAGTTAGGTTTGGGAATCGCTCGAGGAAGGCCTCGCTGTGACCGCCAAGGCCCAGGGTGCCGTCCACAAACACTGCTCCGTCGGCCTCAAGGGCTGGTGCCAGAAGTTCAATCGTTCGGTCTAGTGTGACCGGGGCGTGTAGTTCAGAAATCTTCTTTGACATTTTTTATCCGGAAGATCCTGTGTCTAGAACCCCATCCATTCTCTGCCAGCTTGGTTTTAGCAGTTATGAACGGGTGGAGATCTAGCAACAGGCTAGAAGAGTCCCGGAATCACCTCCTCCGAAACATTCGAGAAGGAAGCCTCGTGAGTTGAGAGGAAGTCGTTCCAAGCCTTTGCATCCCAAATTTCGGCGCGGTTGCCTACACCGATTACGACTAGGTCTTTGTCTAGACCCGCGTACTGACGCAGCGTTGCTGGGATGGTCACGCGACCCTGCTTGTCCGGCTGCTCATCAGATGCGCCCGACAGGAAGATGCGGAGGTAGTTGCGCGCTTCGGCATTGGTGACCGGCGCCTGGCGGATCTTGTCGTTGACCAGAGCGAACTCGGCTGCGCTGAAGACAAATAGGCAGCGGTCCTGACCGCGAGTGATGACTAGACCACCCTGAAGCTCTTCGCGGAACTTGGCAGGGAGAATCACGCGCCCCTTCTCATCCAACTTTGGTGAGTGCTGTCCTAGAAGCATCGTTTCCCCCTCTCTCTTCATCGAATTTCCGCTTTACTCCACTTTACCCCACTTTGTTCCACCAACCTAATATTTTTACCCTTTTTTTCGCTTCGGCGTGTCGTAATTACCAATAAATAACAGGGATATAACGAGTGGAGGAAAATGGCGCTAAATGGGGGCGCTCGGGGCAAAAAAAATACCCCCGAACCGAAGTTCAGGGGTCTTGGTGGGGCTTGAGAACTACTCTCCGCGTCGGCGGTTCCATCGTTCTTCAAAAACGTTGCGAGAAGGCTCACGTTTTGGAGACGCACTGCGAGGTTTTGCCTGGTTCTGTGGATTGAGGTTTGAGCTGGCGACTATCAAGCCGGTCAGCATCACGATGAAGGCGAAAACACCGAAGAATGCAACCTGAATAGCAACGGCAAAAACGATCAGTGAGACTCCGGCCAAACCAATGATCAAGCCAAGGATTAGACGCGCTGGGTTACTTGCACCACGGCTGCTGATTTTGTTGGCGAGATTTGGGTCAGATTCATAGAATCCACGCTCGAGTTCGTCGAGAAGTCGTTGTTCTCGCTCTGAAAGTGCCATGTTGTCCTCCGCTGCTATTTCTAGACTACGCGCCTATGCCACTTATGTAAACGAGTCGGACGATTAGGCTATTCCTGTGAATGAATCAGGAACGCTACTTCAGTTAATTCAGGAAAACCTGGATGATTTTTGCGACTCTCGCAGGCAGGATTTTTCAAGTATCTCCCCTGACTTGGTGCCCGTGATTGACTACACCCAGAGCTTGCTGGCCGGAGGCAAACGCTTCCGCGCATTGTTCTGCTACTGGTCTTGGGTTGGCGCACTCTCAACCGCCCCGGTTCGCCAGAGCGAATCCGAACGTCAGGCCTCGGCCGCTGCAATGGTGGGAGTTAGCGCGGCCCTGGAGATGTTCCATGCAGCCGCCCTAGTTCACGACGATCTTCTCGACCAATCAGACACCCGTCGCGGTGCTCCTGCCGTTCACAAAAGGTTTGAACAACTGCATGCCGCCTCCGGCTGGGCCGGGAGTGCCGAAAGATTCGGCGTAGCCGGTTCGGTTCTGGTCGGTGACCTGATGCTGGGATGGAGCAGCGAGATTTTTGGAAACGCCCTCTTGGCCGCCCCCAACACCTCGATCGAAACCTCGTGCCGAAACGAATTCAGCAAGATGCGCGTTGAAGTAATGGCTGGCCAGTATCTCGACGTGCTTGAAGAAAACTCGGCATCAACCAGATCGGTTGACGAGGCCTTTGGTCGAGCCAACCGAGTAATGCTTTACAAAACCGCGAAATACAGCATTGAGGCTCCTCTGCTCATCGGGGCCGCGTTTGCTGGAGCCGAGCCGGGTCTACTGCGTGGGCTATCGGCATTCGGAATTCCCCTTGGCATGGCCTTCCAGCTCCGCGATGACATCCTTGGTGTCTTTGGCGACCCTGCGGTCACCGGCAAGCCGGCGGGAGATGACCTTCGCGAAGGCAAGCGAACCGTCTTGGTTGCACTAACCCTTCAGGGTCTTAGCCCATCAATCGGGCGTATTTTCGAAGAGTTGCTAACCAGCCGAGAGCTGGAGCCTGAGCAGATCGCCTTCATGCAGCAAACCATCACAGAGTCTGGAGCCCTCGCAAAAACCGAGCGGATGATGGAAGAACTAGCCGACGAGAGCTTGAACGCCCTTGAGGTTTTGGATATCGACCCACGAGCCAAGGAAAACTTAAAGACCCTCGCCCTGAAGGTAATTAACCGAGAGGCTTAGGGTTTAGAAAATTCAGAGCGCCTGAACCATGGCTAGGCGGCGAACAGCCGACTTGTGCCCCTTGAGCAGAAACTCCATCGGGGTGCCAGGTAGCTGATCGTCATGCGTGTAAAGCCACTCGACTGCAGCGTCTAGAGAATAGCCCGAGTCGAGCAAAACGATGATCGTGCCGTGAAGGCTAGGCAGCGGTTCGCCATCCAAGATGATTTCAGCTGGGATGCTGACCACGCCATCGCGCTTGACCGCGACCAGGTGGTGCTCCTCAATGAAGCGACGAACACGCCCAAGAGGCACACCCATAAGGTCGGCTGCTTCGGGAACGGTTATCCAAGATGCCACTGAGGCTAATACATCACTCACCACTCAAGATTGCCACACCTTTGCGCCTGTGCCTAAACAAACCGGGTCTGTGGCACGATATTGACATGAATCGATCAGTGGCAAATGTCTAATCTCATTGGCCAACTGATCGGCAATCGTTACCGCGTTGAGAGCCAGGTTGCCAGCGGTGGCATGGCAACGGTATATCTAGCAACCGACCAAAGACTCGATCGTCAGGTTGCCATAAAGGTCATCCACCAGCACCTAGCTAACGACTCAAACTTCCAAGAAAAATTCGTCCTCGAGGCCAAAACCGCGGCCAAGTTATCGCACCCAAATCTGGTGAATGTCTTCGACCAGGGCTCAGATGCCGGAACCACTTATCTCGTCATGGAATACGTGCCGGGCATCACCCTGCGCGATGCCTTGAACGAGTATGGTCCACTACCAGCGGTGCGCGCTTTGGAAATGCTGGCGCAAATTCTCTCCGGTCTGGCGGCCGCCCATCGAGCCGGCATCCTGCACCGAGACCTGAAACCCGACAACGTGCTTCTTGCCGATGACGGCAGGGTAAAGCTGGGCGATTTCGGCCTGGCCAGAGCTATCTCGGCGCACACCAGCACCGGTGATTTGGTTGGCACGATCGCATATCTCTCTCCTGAACTTGTAACCCGCGGGTTAGCGGATGCGCGTAGCGATGTCTATGCCGCGGGCATTTTGCTCTATGAACTGCTAACCGGAAAGCAACCGTTCGAGGGCGAACAGGCAGTTCAGATTGCCTATCAGCACGCGAATTCGACCGTTCCAGCGCCATCATTGCTGGTCAAAGAGACTCCCGCAGCCGTTGACCGCCTGGTGTCTTGGGCAACCGCAAAACTGCCGGTTGATAGACCAGCCGATGCAGGCGAACTGCTGGTCAAAGTAACTGCACTGATCGCCGACCTCAAAGCCGGAAACGCAGACAAGACCACGGTCATGGATTTTGCTCCAATCGACAGCAATGCCACCCAGGTAATTGACCCTGTCGCCCGCGCTGCGGAAGAACTACCAGCTACCGGATCCTTCCAAACTACCGAGACAATTTTTGACGCCTCTTCCACGCAAGTTCTGACCCCGCTCTCCGCGGAATTTGAACCGCAAGCGCTGGAGAAATTTCAAGGAAAAATCGGCCTCAGGCTCACGCTAATCACTTTGCTAGTCGTGCTGCTGAGCAGCGGTGCCGGTTGGTGGTTTGGCAGCGGGCCGGGCGCCCTGGGGGTTGTTCCATCGCTCACCAGCCGAACGGTGACCTCGGCGGAGTCTGCACTCGTAGCACTGTCACCGAAAATCTCACTCGTCAACGAAAACAGCTCCACGGTCACCAAGGGATTGGTCATCAGAACCGAGCCAGCGGCAGGCTCATACCTGGCAAAGGGTTCGGACCTAAAGCTCTTTGTTTCACTTGGCCCGAAGTTGATCGCCGCACCATCACTCAAAGGTTTGAATGTAGCCGAGGCAACAGCAAAGTTGATTGGCGCGGGCTTCAAGCTGGGTCCAGTGAATTCTTGGTTTGATGCCAATCCAATTGGGCAGGTTTATGACTACCTTGGCTCGGATGGCGTTCCAATTCCCGAAGGATCGTCGGTTGGGCTTGAGGTCTCGCTCGGGCCCATCCCCGTCGTTTCAGGAATCGATCAGGCAATCGCAGTCACAGCGATCGAGGCTACCGGTCTGAAGATTTCATCCATTCAGCAAGAATTCAGCGACACCGTGGCGCCTGGCAAAGCAATCGGCCTAGTGCCTCAAACCAAGCCCCTAGGCGCCGGCGGCTCGGTTCAACTCTTGGTATCCAAGGGTCCAAACCTTGTCATTATGCCGAAGGTTATCGGCGAAACCGTGTTGGCCGCCAAAGCGCTGCTAGAGAGCGCTGGATTGACCGTCATTGTCAACACCGACCAGCTCCAGAGCAAATGGGGAATAGTCAAGGTCAAGCGCAGCAGTGAGGCTGTCGGCGCAAAGCTCAAAGCCGGCAACTCGGTTACCATTTCGACCAAGTAACTCGATCTAAAGAAAAGAGGGCAACCCCGAAGGGCTGCCCTCTTTCAAATGACTTGTTTAGCGCTGAGAAAGTTGCTCTGCTACCAAGAACGCCAACTCGAGTGACTGCATGTGGTTCAAACGCGGGTCACAAAGCGACTCGTAACGCTCTTCTAGCGCTGCCTCATCGATAAGGTCAGAACCGCCTAGGCACTCGGCAACGTCATCACCAGTAAGTTCGACGTGAACGCCGCCAGGGAAGGTTCCCGCAGCTTTGTGTACCTCAAAGAAGCCGCGAACTTCATCCATGACGTCATCGAAACGACGGGACTTGTAACCGTTCTTGGTGGTAATTCCGTTACCGTGCATTGGGTCGGTGATCCAAAGCGGGTTTGCCTCGGAGTCGCGAACGGCCTCAACCAGCTTAGGAAGCTCCTCGCGAATCTTGCCGGCGCCCATACGAGTGATGAAAGTCAGGCGACCTGGCTCACGGTTCGGGTCAAGCTTTTCGATTAGTTCAACGACGTCTTCCACCTGAGTGGTCGGCCCGAGCTTCACACCGATTGGGTTACGAACGCGAGACAAGTAGTCAACGTGTGCGTGATCCATCTGACGGGTACGCTCACCAATCCAAATGAAGTGACCAGAGGTCAAGTATGGGTTGCCGGTGCGTGAGTCGATGCGGGTCAGAGGTCGCTCGTAGTCCATAAGCAGACCCTCGTGACTTACATAGAACTCGGTGGTGCGCAGCTCGTTGAAGTCGGCGCCACAGGCTGCCATGAACTTGATCGCACGGTCGATCTCTTGAGCCAAAGACTGGTAACGCGCATTGGCTGGGTTATCGGCGAAACCTCGGTTCCACTCGTGAACCGAGCGAAGGTCGGCGAACCCACCCTGGGTGAAAGCGCGAATCAGGTTCAAGGTTGAAGCGCTCGTGTGGTACG
>CAEZVN010000003.1_pt1 | contig 28387 bp, 25 predicted proteins | sample 7264741 | NCBI WGS metagenome assembly CAEZVN01 (sample SAMEA6813856, study PRJEB35770) | uncultured Rhodoluna sp. | biome: Freshwater; feature: Freshwater reservoir; material: water | place: Czech Republic | collected 2017-05-23 | depth 0.5m m | reverse complement strand
GTTTTGTCGAGCGTCGCGGAGGCGTTGCTGTCGCTATTTCAAGGTTCCTTCCGGTTCTGCATTCACTTGTCCCTGTGGTCGCAGGAATGACGACGATGCGCTACCGAGTGTTCATCAGCTGGACGGTGGCCGCCTGTGCCGTGTGGGCGAGCGCCTATGTCAGCGTCGGCTACTTGGCTCGCAGCGCATACGAGCAAATCGCTGGTCAGCTCAAATGGGGTGGCTTGGCTTTCGTCGCAATCATTCTGATTTTCATGATCATCGTTCACTTCGGAAAACAGAGGCTTGAGATTGCCGCCGAAAAGATGGCAGAGGAGAAATAGTCATGTGCGGTCGTTTTGTGGTTGCTCGCACGGTCGGTGAAATCCAGACCATTTTCGAAGCCGACGAGATCATTGGCGAATTGCCAGGAATTTCTTATAACGTCGCCCCGACTCAGCCAATTGCCATCATCGTTGATCGCGCTTTCGAGAAAGCCCCGGATGGGTCTCCGCTCGGTGAGCTCAGTCGCGAGATTCACTCAGCTCGCTGGGGCCTCGTGCCTCGCTGGTCGAAAGGCCCAGCCGAAGGTGCCCCGCTGATTAACGGACGCATCGAGAGCCTGCTCGAGAAGCCTTCCTTCAAAGATTCGGTGGTTCGTCGCCGCTGTGTGATTCCAGCTTCGGGTTACTACGAATGGCACGTCGCCGCCGACGGCACCAAGCAACCGTTTTACATCAATGCCGGCACGGATGGAATGTTTGCGCTTGCCGGTCTGTATGAGTGGTGGGCCGACCCAACCAAGGATGCCAAGGATCCTTCGCGCTGGCTGCTCTCGGCTACCACCTTAACCAAGGCTTCTTGCCCGGAACTTGGGCACATCCATGATCGCAATCCGGTTCTTTTGTCGCCAGACACCTTCGAGGCCTGGCTAGACCCTCACATCGAGGGCGATCAAGACTTGCTCGATGCAATTGCCATCGACTCTGACCTGGTTGCGGCCGAGGCCGAGTTCTACAAGGTTGGCGCCGAAGTCGGCCAGGTGCGCAACAACTCTGCCGAACTAATCCGCAGCATTTAGACACGCCCGAGGCTGCATAAAACCGCCTCAAAATTTGAATGTCTGACCCTTTTCCTACACTCTTAACGTTCGAACATATGTTCGAATAAACGAGAGGATGGAAAATGCGGAGCATGGACGAAAACGTTTCAGTTTCAATAAACCGAACCGGTGAACCGGTTGGGTTTCTGTGGCGCAATTCCACCTATCGAGTCCAAACCAAACCGATCCGCTGGTTTGCTCGCCGCGACTGGTGGCTAGAAGCTGCCACGGTTCGACGAGGCGTGGGTGCAGGCGTTCTAGAGGTTGAAATGTGGCGAATGGTCGCCTCCAAGGCAGAGGCGCCTGAACAGAAAACTCAGTTTGAAATCCTGCACACCGCACCTAGCGCAGATGGCTCAAAGGCAATCTGGCGATTGGTCAAGGTTTACGACTAGAGACCTCGAGGAGTAATCGTGAATGGTTTTACCCACTTGCACGTAGCTTCGGCATTCTCGGGTCACTACGGGGTCACCAGGCCCGAAACAATGGCTGAGGCTGTCGCAGCAGCGGGCTCGAACGCACTCGCAATCGCCGACCGCGACGGCTTGTATGGGTCGGTCAAACATATCGGAGCCTGCCTGAAACTAGGAATCTCCCCCATAGTTGGCGTTGATTTGGCGATTCTCAACGAAGACGGTTCTTTCTTGGCAAGAAGCGTGATCCTCTCCCACGGTCAAGATCGCGGCCTTGGTTGGGCGAAGTTGTGCGAGATAGTTTCGGTCGCTCATGCTTCACGGGCAAAATCGGGGCAACTGCGCAAAGAGCATCAAATCGGAATCAAACGCAGTCAACTTGCCAAGATACTCGGCGAATCTGGCGGTTGCACCATCTTGATTGGCCCAGACAGTGACGTTGGTCGAGCGGTGTTGGCTGGCCCAAAGCAACTCGCTGCTTCTTTGCTCGCAGCTTGGCGTGAGGCTTTCAAATCCCCTGGTGCCATCGGGGTCGAAATAGTCAGCCACCTAACCGAACCAGGCACCCCCTATTCAACCGAACAAGCTCAGCGAATGCTTAGTTTGGCCGATTCGCTATCGGTTCCGACGGTGCTGACCAATGCGGTGCGATATTTAGAGCCCGACGATGCGCTTACCGCAGACGTTCTAGACTCTGCTCGCCATTTGGAACCCCTTGGCTTATTCACGCCTCAACCGAACGCTCAGGCATGGCTAAAACCCGCTCTCGTAATGCAAGCCCTGGCTATCGAGATTTGCGGCGAGGCCAGCCGGGCTCTCCAACTTCTGGAAACCACCGAACGCTTGGCTGATCGTTGCCGATTAGACCCGGTCAACGATTGCGCCTGGGGTAAACCTAAAACTCCGGAGAAAAGCGCGCTAGGAATCGACGGCAACCCTTTCGAAGTTCTTTGGCAAAAGGCACACGCCGGAATCGATCACTACTACCGCAGCGCAAACGCAGCCCTCCTTTCGCAGGTGCATCATCGCCTGGGTCAAGAGCTAATCACCATCAATAAGTTGGGTTTCGCAACCTATTTCTTAACGGTTGCCGATGTTGCTCAGATGATTCGCGATATGAAGATTCGCAGTCAAGCCAGAGGCTCTGGGGCTGGGTCGCTGACCAACTACCTTCTGGGAATCAGTGGAGTTGACCCGATTGAACACGATTTGCTGTTTGAGCGGTTCCTGAGCACCGAGAGATCAACCCTGCCAGACATAGACATCGACGTAGAGTCAGCGAGGCGCCATGACATCTATCGAGCAATCTTCAAACGCTACGGAAGCACCCGGGTAACCCTGCTATCTATGCAATCTACCTATCGTGGCCGAGGTGCGATGCGCGACTCAGGAATGGCTCTGGGGCTAGAAGACGAGCAAATAGATGACATAGCCAAAAACATGTGGCGCTTTAGCGCACGGAGCTTTCGAGGCGCTCTAGGCACGAAACCCGAGCTGTCTGCGCTGGCAGCGGCGGTGGATGAAGATCGCCGCATGAACCTACTTGTCGACATAACCGAGCGACTAGACCGACTGCCTCGACACATCTCGATGCATCCGTGTGGAGTAATTCTCGGAGATTCGACGCTTTTGCAACGAACTTCGGTTGAACCCAGCGGGCTTGGCCTGCCGATGAGCCAATTCGATAAAGACGACATGGACCCAATGGGCTTGCTGAAGTTGGACGTGCTCGGAGTTCGCATGCAAAGCGCAATGGCTTATGCGGTTCGTGAGATTTCAAGAGTGCGTGGCGAAAAGCTAGACCTAGACAATATTCCCCGAGATGACCCCGAGACTTTCAAAACCATCAGAACCACAAACACCCTCGGTATTTTTCAGATCGAAAGCCCGGGTCAACGCGAACTAACCGGAAAACATCAACCAACCGAATTCAATGACCTAACCATTCAAATCTCACTATTCAGACCCGGCCCGATGAAGGGCAACATGATTGCCCCATACCTGGATGGACGCCACGGCTTTGCCAAGGCAGACTTCATCCACGAAGATTTGGTTCCTATCCTCAAGGAGACCTGGGGCGTAGTGATCTTTCACGAGCACGTCTTGAGGATTCTCAATGTCATGACCGGTTGCACGCTTGCCAAAGCAGATGAGATGCGGCGTTCTCTCGAGAACCCCCGGGCAGCTCTGGCGGTAAAACAGTTTTTCCACGAGAAGACGAGGGAACGTGGCTACAGCGAGGCTGTCATAAGTCGCGTGTGGTCAATCCTCGAAGGCTTCAGCAGCTTTGGCTTCTGCAAGGCTCACGGAGCAGCGTTTGCCCTGCCCACGTATCAAAGCGCGTGGCTAAAAACACACTTTCCAACCGAGTTCCTCGCCGGGTTATTTACGCATGACCCCGGAATGTATCCAAAACGCCTGTTGATGGCTGAGGCCAGACGACTCGGGGTGAAGGTGTTGCCACTGGACGTAAACAAATCAAGTCAGGAATACCTGGTTGAGCCGGAGGGCATTCGACTAGCCCTGACCGAGGTCCAGGGTGTCAGCGAAAACGAAGTGGCTCGAATAATCGAAGAGCAGCCATTCAAAGACATCGCCGATTTTTATCTCCGCGTGAAGCCAACCAGGCGAACCCTCGAGAGGCTTGCACTACTTGGAGCCTTCGATAGCTTCGGAGGTAAGCGAAGGTCAGATGAAGCGGGTGACGACCCCGAGGTGACTCGAGGCGACATCATTGCGAGAGTGCGACAGTTGAATGCAATCAAGAGTCGCCCCGCGAGTGAGGCCAACCAGCCGACTCTTGACTTTCAGGTTTTAGAAAGACTTCCGACTGGGCACATCGAACCCACCCTTGCCGAGAAAGTGTCGGCGGAACTAAGCCTTATGAAACTAGACGTCACCGAGCATGTGATCGAGCTTTATCGACCAATGCTGGAAGAGATGGGCGTGGTGAACGCAAACGAACTGGTTGGTCTTCGAAACAAGAGCGAGGTGTTGATTGCTGGAGTTAGAGTTGCGACTCAAACCCCGCCAATGCGTTCAGGCAAAAGAGTCGTATTCATAAGCCTCGACGACGGGACAGGGTGCAGCGACAGCACTTTCTTCGATGAGGCCCAAGCTAGGTGCAGCCACATCCTGTTTAATAATCGACTTCTCTTGATCTCAGGAAAGACCAGAAGAACCGGAGTTCGTGGCGTTTCGATAATGGCCGAAAACGCCTGGGACCTGAGAGAAATGTGGGAGCAGTGGACTAAAGCTCGGCCGCAATTTCTCGAACGTGCTGCGGGCTAATCGTGTGGCCTCCGGGCTGCATCCTCAACGAAACGGTTGCACCCAATGATTCGAATTCTTCGATCATCGAAGCCGTGCGCTCTGGCGGCGAATAGTGATCTTGAACGCCATTAGCAATCCAGACTCGCTTTCCAGTTAAGTCTGGAACTTTTTTGAAAGGGGTGCGCTCAAACGACTTGGTCGTGCCGAATGCGATGATTCCCCGCACCGAATCCGGCTGAAGCAGAAGCAACGCTCCTGCCGCATTTGCTCCGTTTGAGAAACCGACAGCATAAACATTGTTTGCGTCAAACCCGTACTCCCCCGAGGCAGCCCAAAGAAACTCAGCTAACTCGCCAGAGTTCTTGACGATGTCATCCTCGACGAAGGTTCCGTCGTCATTCCTGAGAAAGAATCGGTTGGCTCCATCAACACGCACCAGACCTCTAGGCGAAAGAAGGTTTGCGGTTGGGCCTAGCAACTTGCCTAAAGGCAAAAGGTCGTGCTCGTCCGCCCCCGAACCGTGCAACAGAAGCAGGGTTTTCGCAGTCGCGGGCTCCGCTGCCGGTCGCCAAACATGCGGGCGGCTAATGTCGTTCGGGTTGATTGCCATTGCTCTACTGAGCCTTTGCGATGAACTCTTCTAGAACCTGCTGGGTAGCCGAACAACCGGAGCGTGTGACACCAGCATCCATGTAATCAATCAGTTGGTCTAGGGTTCTAACGCCACCAGAGGATTTGACCTTGAGGCGATCGCCGACGGTAGCCTTCATTAGCTTCACGTTGTGGAGGGTAGCGCCTTCGCTCGCGAAACCGGTCGAAGTCTTGACGTAATCAGCGCCCGCCGCTTCAGACAACTCGCACGCCTTTACGATTAGTTCGTCATTCAGGTATGCGGTTTCGAAAATAACCTTCACCGAAGCACCGGCCGCGTGTGCCACATCAACAACGGCACGGATGTCCTGCTCGACATAGTCGTAGTCTCCAGATAGGAGGGCAGACACGTTTATGACCATGTCAATCTCAACGGCGCCGTTCTTGATCGCGTCTGCAGTCTCGAACTCCTTGACCGCCGTGGTTGAAGATCCGTGAGGGAAACCAATGACCGTGCAGACGTGCACATCGCTGCCAGCGAGAATCTCTGCGGCCGGGGCAACATCCATTGGTCGGATGCAATACGAGGCCGTGTTGTATTTCAGTGCAAGCTCGGCGCCAGCACGCACATCGCCGTCAGTAAAGTCTGGCTTAAGGATTGAATGGTCGATGGTCTTTGCTACTTGCTCGAGGGTGTAGCCGCGGTATGTCTTTCTCATAAGTTCAGTCTAAGTCGAGAGAAGATTGACCAGTGCGAATAACGGTAAGAGTCAAACCCGGCTCAAAGAAGGGCCCTTTGGTAGAGCCTGTCGAAGATGGCTCACTGACCGTATACCTGCAGCAAAGGGCGGTGGATGGGGCTGCCAACGAAGGCCTCGTCGAGATCCTCGCCAAGCACTTCGGAGTATCGAAGTCGCGCATCACAATCGAAGCGGGCTTCACCTCGCGCATCAAACGCATCGGCGTTGACCTTTAAACAAGAAATCCTCGCCTGAGCGAGGATTTTCATTGTGGACCCGAGGGGATTTGAACCCCTGACCCCCTGCATGCCATGCAGGTGCGCTACCAGCTGCGCCACGGGCCCGTTTGTTGCCGAGGCAACCGTCCAAGTTTACAACAGATTTATGCCTGTGTAACTACATCTAGTTTTACGATTGGCTGATCGCTGTATAGGCGCTCTAGCGAGTAGTACATGCGGTCTTCCTCGTGCATGACGTGGCAGATAACATCTCCGAAGTCGAGCAAAATCCAGCGACCGGTGGTCTTACCTTCGCGGTGAAGCAACTTGTAACCGTTCTCAAGCATCTTCTCTTCGATGCCATCAGCGATTGCTGCTACCTGACGCTCGGTGCGGCCAGAGGCGAGTAGGAACACATCGGTCAAAGGCATGACGGCAGTAACGTCGAGAGCTACGAGGTTCTCAGCCAATTTGTCGGCTGCTGCGTTGGCGGCGATGTTTGTTACCTGGATGGCTTTAGGGGTTGCAGTCACGAGATCCTTAGTTTTACTTGAAGATACCAAGCATATACGCTGCAGCGCCTGCTCCACCCAAAAGCACCAGAATGACGGCAATAACTATGCCGATCTTGGGCTTTCGAGCATTAGGGTCAACGGCCATGCTGTGGAAAATATCGGTGGCAGCCACGGGGGCTGGCACTGAATTTGCCACTGGAGCAGCAGGTGCAACAACGGCTGAAATGCTCGAAGTGATCGGCTCCTCGGTCTCGGCCATTACTTCGTCGTAGGCGCGCTGCTCCTCAACGGTTTCTTCGGCCTCGGCTGCTCCTGCGACCGGCACAGAACCAGTAAGTGGGTCCAGTAGGCCTTCGCGCTCCATTTCACGGATGCGCTTGCGCGTCAACATTTCACTTGGCTCCGGCAAACGAATTGAACCGGTCGGTAAGTCGAAGACTTGCTCAGGTTTAGGAACTAGACCCTGTCGCTCTGCCTCACGGAGCTCTCGGCGGCTCTGAAATTCGGTCACTTTACGCCTCCGTATAGACCGTGCTTTGCAATGAACTGAACGATACCGTCTGGAACCAGATACCAAATCGGCTTGCCTTCTGACACACGCTCGCGAATGTCTGTTGAAGAAATAGCCAGAGCCGGGATTTCCAGAACTTGGATAGCGCCTTCGGGCGCTGCCGGAAGATCAAGCTGGTGCCCAGGCCGCGTGACAGCGACGAACTGCGCCAAGCCCCAGAGCTCCTCGGAGTCTTTCCACCCGGCTATTGCGGTGACCGCGTCTGCGCCAGTGATGAAGAACAGTTCGGCATCCGGGTAGGCGGCTTTGAGATCACGCAATGTGTCGACGGTATAAGTCGGACCGCTACGGTCAATGTCAATGGTGCTGACCTTAAATCGTGGGTTCGCGGCAGTGGCGATTTCGGTCATCAGATAGCGGTCAGAGGTGGGAGTAACGCCGTCCTTTTGCCAAGGTTGACCAGTTGGAACGAACAAAACCTCGTCCAGGTTGAGTGCAGCAGCTACTTCACTGGCAGCGACCAAGTGTCCGTTGTGAATCGGGTCGAATGTTCCACCCATCACCCCAAGCCTGCTCATGCCGGACAGCTAGCTGGGCTTAGTGGTGAGCGTTGTTGTTGCCCGACTTGTGGTCGTGACGGTTCGCAACATCGCGGTAAGAGAAGGTGATTAGACCTAGAAGAATGAAAACGCTGATTCCAATAACTCCGAAAAACACAGACGGGAAAGGCAACTGTACGTGTGCTTCTTCTGCTGAAGCGAGGATGCTTGAAATCATTTTTTCTCCTAAAAACTTAACTAAAGAATAACTCAGAAATAGCGAAAACTAGGCGCGGACCTGGCCCGAGCCACGCACGAGCCACTTGGTGCTCGTTAGCTCAAGCAGACCCATAGGGCCTCGTGCGTGCAGCTTTTGAGTAGAGATGCCAACTTCGGCTCCGAAGCCGAACTCGCCACCGTCGGTGAAGCGCGTCGAAGCGTTGACCATCACGGTAGAAGAGTCGACTTCGTTTAGGAAGCGTTCTGCATTCTCGACGCTCTCGGTGATGATCGACTCGGTGTGCTTAGTCGAATACTTAGCGATGTGAGCAAGTGCCTCATCCAGGTTCTCGACCACTTTGACCGAGATGTCAAGGTCGTGATATTCGGTCGACCATGATTCATCGGTGGCTGGAACCGCGGCAAAGAAGTTATCCTGGGTCGCTTGATCACCATGGATGGTGACGCCGGATTCTGCCAGACGATCAAGCACTGCAGGCAGAACACGCTCAACTGCATTTTCGTGGATTAGAAGCGTCTCAACAGCGTTGCAGACGCTCGGGCGCTGGACCTTTGCGTTGTGAGCAATCTCGACAGCCCAGTCAACACGGGCAGTTTCATCGATGAAAATGTGGACGACACCGTCGCCTGTCTGAATAACGGGAACCTTGGCTTCCTGAACTACCTGCTGAATGAGACCCGCTCCACCGCGAGGAATCAGGACGTCGATTAGGCCAACCGCGCGCATCATCTCGACACCGCCATCGCGACCGAATTCATCCACGGTCTGAACAGCATCAGAGTTGATGCCGGCAAGCTCGAGAGAGTCCTGTAGCAGTTTCACGAGAACAGCATTGGTCTTCTCAGCAGCGCTTCCGCCACGCAGAACCACGGCATTGCCACTCTTGATTGCCAATACTGCAATGTCGATGGTTACGTTTGGGCGCGCCTCATAGATGACACCGATAACGCCGAGCGGCACACGAATCTGAGTAAGTTTCAAGGCGTTTGGAAGAGACATTCCGCGAACCACGTCACCGATTGGATCGGCAAGCCCGACAATCTTGCGGGTTGCATCGGCAATGGCTTGGATGCGCGCCTCGTCGAGTCGAAGTCGGTCCTGGAGGCTTTCAGTCATAGCATTTTCAACGCCGCGCGCGAGATCTAGCTGGTTGGCCGCGATGATTTCAGAAGCTCTGGCCGGTAGAAGGCTGGCAATGTTTTCAAGTGCTGCATTCTTTTGCGCGGTTGAAGCCTGAGCCAGCGCGCTTGCAGCGTTCTTAGCCAGAGAGATTTTGTCTAGTGCGGTTGCCATGATTTACAGCCTATTCTGAGTCGAACCAGGTGCCAACGGCTTGCCCTTCAAGAGCAGCCGAAACATTATCAGTGCTGGTTAGCAGCACGCTGACGCCAGAGTCGGTAGCAAGCTTCGCTGCACCGACCTTGGTGACTGCACCGCCGGTGCCTACAGCTGAACTACTTCCGCCTACCTCAACATCCGAAAGGTCAGCTCCGAAGGCCACGCGCTCAATGCGCTGTGCACCAGGCTTCGTCGGAGGCATGTCATACAAAGCATCAACATCGCTGAGTAGAACCAGAGCATCTGCTTCGACCAAAACGGCAACCAATGCAGCTAGGCGGTCGTTGTCTCCAAATCGGATTTCGGCGGTTGCTACCGTGTCGTTCTCGTTAACGATTGGCAGAACTCGAAGTGAAACCAACTTATCCATGGCGCGCTTGGCGTTTAGACGAGTCTCTTCTTCCTCCATGTCGCCAGAGGTAAGCAATACCTGACCGGCGATGATGTTGTAGCGCTCAAGGCTTGCTTGATAGCGCGAAATTAACCTGCTCTGGCCAACAGACGCCAAAGCTTGCTGGGTCGCTAGATCTTCAGGCTTCTCAGACAGATTCAAGAGTGGAAGACCGGTCGCGATTGCTCCAGATGAGACAAGGATTACTTCAACTCCGCGTGCATGTGCGGACGCAAGAGCATCAACCAGGTGCTCGATTTTGCCTTCGTTTGCACCGCTAATGGATGAAGAGCCGACCTTGACTACAACGCGTTTGGCATGAGCAAGTTCGCTTCTGTCTCGAAGTCCCACTTAGTCTTCCTTTTCGAAGTCCTCAGGGTTTGACCAGATTCCGGCCTCTCCCTCTTTTTGCATCTCGACACGAAGTGCCGCCTTGGCATCCATGCGTTCGGTATAAGTAGCGCGACGCTCCTTGGTGGTGCGGCGTTCACGCATGTCGAAGCGAGCATCGGTGCCTCGCGGGCCAGCGATGAGCTCGCCTGCGGACGCAATGCTTGGCTCCCAGTCAAAGATGATTCCCTTGCCTGGGCCGATAACGACGGTCGAACCGGCGCTTGCGCCAACCTTGAAGAGTTCGGTTTCCATGCCGATTTTGCCTAGACGGTCTGCCAAGTAGCCAATGGCTTCTTCGTTCGCAAAGTTCGTCTGGTGAACCCAACGCTCTGGCTTAGGGCCGAGAACGCGGAAGATCTCCTCGCCGCCAACCTCTTCACGAGTGATGGTGAACTTGTTCTCGTCGCGCTTAGCCTGCATTAGCTGAACGCGTGGCTTAACCGGTGCACCTTCTGCATCCTTGCGAGCCTGCTCAACTAGCTGGGCAAGCGCAAAGTTAAGTTCACGAAGGCCCTGGTGGCTAGCTGCTGAGATCTCAAAGACACGGTATCCGCGCTCTTCGAGGTCGCCACGAACAAACTGAGCCAGCTCGAGTGCGTCTGGAACGTCGATCTTGTTTAGCGCAATTAGTTGCGGGCGCTCGGTAAGTGGAGTCTGACCCTCTGGAACCTCATAGGCATCAAGCTCCTTGAGTATCTTCTCAAGGTCAGTGATCGGGTCGCGGTTCGGTTCAAGAGTTGCGCAGTCAATAACGTGCAGAAGTGCCGCACAGCGCTCAACGTGGCGCAGGAACTCTAGGCCAAGGCCCTTACCCTCGCTAGCGCCCTCAATGAGGCCAGGCACGTCAGCAATGGTGAATCGAGTCTGCCCGGCCTGCACAACGCCCAAGTTTGGGTGAAGGGTAGTGAATGGGTAGTCAGCGATCTTTGGACGTGCCGCGCTGAGCGCAGCAATCAAGGATGACTTGCCGGCGCTTGGGTAACCAACCAGGGCAACGTCAGCGACAGTCTTCAGTTCAAGGATGACGTCTCCGCGCCATCCTGGCACGCCGAATAGGGCGAATCCAGGAGCCTTGCGCTTCGAGCTCGAGAGAGCTGCGTTTCCTAGGCCTCCGATGCCTCCCTCGGCAACAACGAGCTCCATGCCTGGTTCGTCGAGGTCGGCGACAAGTTCGCCCTTTTCATTCTTAACAACTGTGCCGACTGGAACGGCAAGTACCAGGCTCTCGCCATGGGCTCCATTGCGGAAGTCTCCAGCACCATCGCCACCATCGCCACCAGCTCGGTGTGGGTGGAAGTGGAAATCAAGAAGGGTGGTGACGTTTGGGTCTGAGATGAGGCTGATTGAGCCACCCTTGCCACCGTCGGCGCCGTCAGGGCCAGCTAGTGGCTTGAACTTTTCACGCTTAACGGAGACACAACCGTCTCCTCCGTCGCCCGCGCGAAGGTGAAGCGTCACTTGGTCAACAAATGAAACCATGGTGAGCCCCTTTCAAAATGCTTTAGAAACAGGAAAAGCGAGCCAAAAGGCTCGCCTCCCAAGAAAAACTAGAACCGCTTACGCAGCCTCGACGATGTTTACAACGCGACGGCCACCCTTGGTGCCGAACTCAACCTTGCCAGCAACAAGTGCGAACAGAGTGTCGTCCTTGCCCTTGCCAGTGTTTGCGCCTGGGTGGAAGTGAGTGCCACGCTGACGGACGATGATCTCGCCTGCGTTTACTTCCTGACCTGCATAACGCTTAACGCCTAGACGCTGTGCGTTTGAGTCGCGACCATTTCGAGTGGAACTTACACCCTTTTTCGATGCCATCTTGGATCAGTCCTTTACTTACTTGATCTCGGTGACCTGGACGCGGGTTAGATCCGCGCGGAAGCCTTGACGCTTCTTGTAACCGGTCTTGTTCTTGTACTTCTGGATGATGATCTTAGGGCCACGGAGGTCGTTTAGAACCTCGGCGGTAACCTTCACCTTTGCGAGTGCGTTGGCGTCGGTGGTGACCTTGTCACCGTCAACTAGAAGAAGAGCCTGAAGCTCAATCTTGCCGTTAGCATCGGCCTTAATACGGTCGAGAGTCACAATGGTGCCTACCGACACCTTCTCCTGGCGGCCGCCTGCGCGGACAACTGCGAAAACCACAGATCTACCCTTTGTTCAAAAGACTTGGATGTTGCTCGTACGAAAAGCTCAGTAGGCAACGAGGATTTAGTCTACATTGCCTTTGGGCTGGGGTCAAACCTATTTAACCCTTATTTTCCGAACTGGAGGTTTCGCCGACGGGTGCCGACGATGCCCCACTTGTTGCTCGACGCGGCTTACGACGACCCTGGCCAGGAGCTTTAGGCTCTGGCAGGGCATCGAGAACTGCTTCAAGTAGTTTCTCTGTCTCGGCCGGCTGAGCCGACTCAACAGAAATCTTTGTGTTTGGCAACACGATTGGTGACTCTTCACCGGCGGCTTCGTGAGCCGCAACGGTCGAAGCGGCGATTTTGCCGATCACGTTGTTCAGTTCAACAGCGCGCTCGGGCGTAACCACCTTTGCCGTTTCAACCTTCGGCTGCTGGTTTGAACCGCCGCCTGAGTTGTTGTTGCCGTTTCCACGGTTCTTCTTGCCCTGCTTTTGCTGCTGAGGGCGAGATTCCTCGTGGGTGTTGTTCTTCGAGCGCATGATTGGCTCGTGGTGAACGATGACACCGCGACTTGCACAGGCTTCACAAGGCTCACTAAAGGCTTCGAGAAGGCCAATACCAAGCTTCTTACGAGTCATCTGGACTAGACCGAGTGAAGTAACTTCGGCGACCTGGTGCTTGGTGCGGTCGCGGCTTAGGCACTCCATCAATCGACGAGAAACTAGGTCTCGGTTCGATTCAAGGACCATGTCGATGAAGTCGACAACTATGATTCCACCGATGTCACGCAGTCTGAGCTGGCGAACGATTTCTTCTGCAGCCTCAAGGTTGTTCTTGGTGACAGTCTCTTCGAGGTTTCCGCCCGAACCAACAAACTTTCCGGTGTTTACGTCGACGACGGTCATAGCTTCGGTGCGGTCAATAACAAGTGATCCACCAGAAGGAAGATAAACCTTGCGCTCCAGGGCCTTGGCAATCTGCTCTCCAACGCGATATTCATCGAAGATGTCTTTGCCGCCGTCGTACTTTGAAACACGCTCAAGTAGGTCTGGGGCGACTGACTTTAGGTATTCCTCGATCACTTCACGAGCATCCTCGCCAGAGATAACCATCTTCTGGAAGTCTTCGTTGAAGACGTCACGAACAATCTTGACCAGAAGGTCAGGTTCGCTGTGAAGGAGAACTGGAGCCTGGCCCTTTTCGACCTTCTTGCTAATGTCTTCCCATTGCTGCTGCAAACGCTGAACATCAAGCGTTAGTTGCTCTTCGGTTGCGCCTTCAGCTGCGGTGCGAACGATTACGCCAGCATCCTCTGGAAGCACTTCCTTCAAGATCTTCTTTAGGCGAGCACGTTCGGAATCAGGCAACTTGCGAGAGATTCCGTTCATCGAACCGTTTGGCACGTATACCAAGTAGCGACCAGGAAGTGAAACCTGACTGGTTAGTCGAGCACCCTTCTGACCTACCGGGTCTTTGGTTACCTGAACCAGTACGGTGTCGCCAGACTTTAGAGCTAGTTCGATGCGGCGCGGCTGGTTTCCGGTTTCGGCAAGCTCCCAGTCGACTTCACCTGAGTAAAGCACTGCGTTTCGACCGCGACCGATGTCAACGAAAGCTGCTTCCATCGAAGGAAGAACGTTCTGGATCTTGCCCAGATAAACGTTGCCAATCAACGAAGCTTCTGATGCCTTTGCTACGTAGTGTTCAACCAGTACGCCATCTTCGAGCACGCCGATTTGGATCTTTCCATCCTTCGAGCGGACAACCATGGTGCGGTCTACTGCTTCGCGACGGGCTAGGAATTCAGACTCTGTGATTACAGTGCGGCGGCGACCTGCATCGCGGCCATCACGGCGGCGCTGCTTCTTTGCCTCAAGGCGGGTTGAGCCCTTTACTCGAGTCGGCTCATTGCTTGGCTCTTTAGGCTCTCGTGGGGTGCGAACCTTTACCACTGCGTTCGGCGCAACCGAATCAACGGTGCCCTCTTCGCCGGCACGGCGACGGGTGCGAGTGCGACGGTGACTTTCGTTGTCGTCGCTCTTGTCTTCAATCGGACGACCACGCTTGGTGTCGATAACCGGAGTAGGTAGGTCAGGTGCCATGAACATCAGCGAGGTGGCTGAAATTGGCGCTAGTGGCGCAGCGGTAGGCGCCTCGGCGGCTAGGTTCTGTTCGGTGTCTGAAGATTTCTTGGCTGAAGTACGCTTCGCTGGAGCCTTCTTGACAGCAACCTTCTTAGGAGCGTCCTCGGCAACCTGCACCTCAGCTTCAGCCTCAACGACCTTGACGCCGCGCTTAGCTGGAGCCTTAGCGGCTGCCTTTACTGGGGTTTTTGCTGGTGCCTTAGCCGCAGCTTTGACTGGCACTTTGCGGGCAGGCTTCTTTGCAACGGCCGAGTCGTCGGCTACAGGTGCGTTTGCATCTTCTTTTTTCACCATTTCTGGTGCACTCCAAGCTGCCTGCGAAACCTGGGCCACACTCACCAGGCCCTAAGGCGTAAAACTTTGTTGCTTGCGATTGCAAACAACCAAATCTAAATGCGAGCCACTTTCTTCTGCGGCATCCGCTGCCCGATGGGTCTTACGCGACTTCAACGCTAAAGTTCTCGCTAAATCTTTGAGTTGAGCCAGGTGTGGTCTGACTTAACTTCTTCAAGTATGACACCAGAGGAACAAAAAGTCACCAAAGGCGCGTGTAATACTGAAAGCGTGAGTGAACTAACTTCGAATAACCAAGAGGTGCTTCCGAGCCCAAGCAGGCGATTTGCCTGGACGCTGATCTTCTCCGGAGTGCTCGGCTGGATCGCGGCATTCACTCTTACTCTCGAACGTCTGCACGTAGCGACTAACCCAGACGCGACTCTGAGCTGCGACCTTAACCCGTTCATATCTTGCAAATCTGTGATGCTCACGGAGCAGGCTCGCCTACTTGGCTTCCCTAACCCTCTAATCGGGCTAGCCGCCTTCATTTTCCCAATCGCAGTTGGTTTCGCCATCCTGGCCGGGGCCAAATTTGCGCTCTGGTTCTGGAGAATCTTCGCCACCGGAATCACGATGGGTTTTCTCTTCGTAGTTTGGCTTTGGATTCAGAGCACGTTTGTAATCAACGTCCTATGCCCTTATTGCATGGTCGCTTGGGTTGCGATGGTGCCGCTGTTCTGGACGGTCATCCTCTTTTTGGTTCGCGAGGGTGTGATCGAAACCCCACTGCGAATGGCAGGGTTCTTTGACCGAGCCTACGAGCGAGTTTGGTTATGGGTCTTGGTCACCGACCTAGTAATGGCCGCGATTATCGTGGTGCGCTTCTGGTCATACTGGCCAGCGCTCTGGAACTAGAACCAAAGAGCCAGTTCACGCGCAGCCGACTCAGGCGAATCTGAACCGTGCACGAGGTTCTGCTGAACCTTGAGACCCCAGTCACGTCCGAGATCTCCACGGATGGTTCCCGGGGCCGCGACAGTCGGGTCAGTGGCGCCAGCAAGTGAGCGGAATCCTTCGATGACGCGATTACCGGTCAACTTAATGGCTACGACGTCTCCGCTGCCCATGAACTCGACAAGTGGCTCATAAAAAGGCTTGCCTTCGTGCTCTGCATAGTGCTCAGCCAGCAACTCGCGCGAAGGGGTGAACTTCTTCAAATCCGCTACTACGTAGCCCTTTGCTTCGAGTCGAGAGATGATCTCGCCGATCAAATTGCGCTTTACGCCATCCGGCTTGATTAGTACGAGGGTTGAGTCAGTCATTTCTTGCTCCTTTGCTTCGGCGATGAACCGATTATTGACCTAAATTGCGCTCATAAGCCGCGCGAGCCTTGTCGATGGTGCCACCGGCAACCATCGCCCAAATCCAGAGACACAGGAAGATTCCGCCGACGACGTACATCAGTGGCACCCAAACGCCGATAAAAACAACCGCAACCTGAAGGACCCAGCCGAAGGCATACGAGCCCGGCTTGCCAAGGATTGCCGGTGTCAGGATGAATAGCACCGAAAGGGTTAGACCGACGGCCCACACCTTTGCGGCGTCGTCTGAGGTTGGGCCAAGAACCTTGGTTCCAAAGGCCACCAGGGTTGCAAAGAAAACAACCAGAGATTCAAAGGCCATGAGGATTGAGCTGAGGGCGCGCTTGGTCGACTTGTTGCGCACCTTTGGCTGCTTTTCGTTAGACATCTTGCTCCGCTTCGATTTGCTTGAGGGCCAGAACTTCTCCGACCAAGGTGATTGAACCGGTGACCAGGATTGCCGATTTTTGCCCCTCAGGCAGGGCGAGCGTTGCCTCGGCCATGGCCCACTGTGGGTTCGCCTGAACCTTCACGCGGTCAGCGCCGAATACCTCACGAGCCAATTCAGCCAATTTCTCGGCAGGGATGGCTCTCGCTGAACTTGATTGCGTGATGACTACCTCGACCACGGATGAATCCAAGGCCTCGAGCAGCCCGCGGGCATCCTTGTCGGCAAGAATTGAAATCACGGCGATCACATAGGGTGAACCGAAATTGGTCTTGAGCGCCTGGACCAAAGACTCGGCTCCACCAGGGTTGTGGGCAGCGTCGAGAATGACCAGCGGCTCGCGAGAAACCACCTGAAGGCGGCCCGGCGATGAGAAGTCGGCAAAGGCTGCACGGACAACGTCATCCATGATGCGCTGTTCACCGCCACCGAGGAACGCTTCTACAGCGGCGATGGCCAGAGCTGCGTTTTCGGCCTGGTAATAGCCGTGAACTGGCAGATTGAGGTCGTGATACTCCCCCGCCAAAGTTCTTATCGAAACCTTTTGGCCGAGGATGTCTGGGGTCGACTCAAGAACCTCGAAGTCGGTTCCGTAGTTCTTGAAAGCATCCGCTGTTGAATCGGCTTTGGCCTTCAAGACCGAGAGAGCCTCGGCTGGCTGGGCTGACGAGACCACGAAAGCGCCGGCCTTGATGATGCCTGACTTTGTCTGTGCGATCTCTTCGATGGTGTTACCCAAGCGATCCATGTGGTCTAGCGAGATAGGTGCGAAGACCGCCACATCGCCGTCAGCAACGTTGGTTGAATCCCACTCGCCACCCATACCAACTTCTAGAACTAGAACGTCTACCGGTGCGTCTGCAAAGACAGCGAACCCAAGCACTGCGAGAACTTCGAAGAAGGTCAGCGGACCCTCGTCGGCTACTGCCAACTCTGCATCAACGATTTCAACAATTGGTGCGATGTCTTCCCAGGCTGCAACTAGAGCCTCGTCAGAAACCGGTTCTCCATCAATCGAAAGTCGCTCGTTCAGCTTGACTAGATGCGGGCTCGTGAATCTACCGGTGCGCAGGCCGTGTTCACGGAGCAAGCGCTCGATGAAGCGGGTTGTGCTGGTCTTTCCGTTGGTTCCGGTGACATGGATGATTCGGTAAATCTTCTGAGGGTCGCCGAGCAGCTCAACCAAACGGCGAGTCGGGTCTAGTCGAGGACGGATCTTGTTCTCCGGAACGCGGGCTAGAAGAGCCGCTTCAACTCCGGCGGCTCGCTCTGCCCAATATGTCTCTTCGCTCAAAGCTTGTTCACCGAAACCTGAACCTGCTGGCCATCTCCGACCGCTACCGGGCTGCTCAGCGCCGAGTTGCTAACCGTCTCGAGCTCGAGTGTCAGAGTCTCACTCTTCACAAGTTCGCTGTGGGCGGCAACAGCCGCGAGAACGTCATCCGTGGCCTCTAGAGTCAAGCGAATGCGGTCGCTGACATCAAGGCCGGCGTCCTTACGAGCCTGCTGAACCGCGCGCACCACGTCACGAGCCAAACCTTCGGCTGCGAGTTCGGCGGTCACGTTGCCATCAAGGATGAGGAATCCACCGCCAGGCAAAATACCGATGTGCTCCGTCACTGCCGAGTCATCGGTGCCATCGGCCAGGTTTGCGACGAGGTCGATGGTGAATTCACCCTCGATAAGCGCGATTCCACCGACGGTGATCACGCCATCTAGCTCCGACCAGTCGCCCGCCTTAGCGGCCTGAATAACTGCCTGAACGCTCTTGCCGATGCGTGGACCAGCAGCGCGTGAGTTCACGGTTAGGCGCTTGGTAACACCGAACTCGGTGGTTGAGTCCAGTGAAAGCTCGACCAGGTTGACCGACTTTACGTTCAACTCTTCGGCCAAAATTTCGCTAAATTCACCGAGTGCTGCTGCGTTTGAAGTGACCACAGTCAACTTAGCAAGCGGTAGGCGAACACGGAGACCATTTGCCTTGCGCAAGCTGGAAGCCACAGAGCTAACAGTGCGAACCTGATCCATTGCGGAAACCAAAGCTGCATCATGAGGAAGCTCTGAAGAGTCAGGCCAGCTCTCTAGGTGCACGCTTCGACCGCCGGTTAGGCCCTTCCAGATTTCCTCGCCAACCATTGGCAAAAGTGGAGCTGCAACGCGGCAAAGGATTTCTAGAACGGTGTAGAGCGTGTCGAAAGCTTCGGTTGAGCCCTCCCAGAAGCGGTCGCGCGAGCGACGCACATACCAGTTGGTTAGAACATCGGCGAAGTCGCGCAGTGTTGCGGCAGCCGAGTACGAGTCGAACTTGTTGAAGTGACCTTCAACCTCGTCGATCAAGTCGCGGGTCTTCGAGAGCAAGTAGCGATCGAGAACATCCGTGCTTTCGAACGAACGCTTGGCCTCGTAGCCCGACGCGTTTGCGTAAAGCGAGAAGAAGTACCAGGTGTTCCAGAGTGGCAACAAGAACTGACGAACGCCTTCACGGATGCCTTGTTCGGTGACCACAAGGTTGCCACCGCGAAGAATCGGGCTAGATAGCAAGAACCAGCGCATAGCATCGGCACCATCGCGGTCAAAGACCTCGTTGACGTCAGGATAGTTGCGAAGAGACTTCGACATCTTCTGACCGTCATTGCCAAGGATGATGCCATGGGAGACGGCTGACTTGAACGCAGGGCGGTCAAATAGCGCGGTCGACAGAACGTGCAAGGTGTAGAACCAACCACGGGTCTGACCGACATACTCGACGATGAAGTCGCCTGGGTTGTGGGTTTCGAACCACTCGCGGTTCTCGAACGGATAGTGAGCCTGTGCGAAAGGCATCGAGCCTGATTCAAACCAGCAGTCCAAGACTTCTGGAACTCGGCGCATGGTCGACTTGCCGGTCGGGTCATCAGGGTTCGGTCGGGTTAGCTCATCGATTACTGGGCGGTGGAAGTCGCTTGGGCGAACGCCGAAGTCGCGCTCCAACTCTTCCATCGAGCCGTAAACGTCGACGCGAGGATAGGCCGGGTCATCTGACTTCCAAACCGGAATCGGAGCACCCCAGAAGCGATTGCGGCTGATTGCCCAGTCGCGAACGTTTTCTAGCCACTTGCCGAATGAGCCATCCTTGGTGTGGTCAGGAGTCCAGTCGATCTCCTGGTTCAGCTCAAGCATGCGGTCGCGCAACTTTGTGGTTTCGACGAACCATGATGAAACCGCCTTGTAGATTAGCGGGCTCTTGCAGCGGTAGCAGTGAGGGTATGAGTGTTCGTAGCTGGCCTGGCGCAAAACGCGACCGGCGGCCTTTAGGTGCTGCGAGATTGGCTTGTTGGCCTCAAAAACGTGCTGGCCTTCGAAGTCGGCCACGATTGAGTTGAATTCGCCGCGTTCATTGATCGAAATGTAGGTCGGAATTCCGGCTGCCAGACAGACTCGCTGGTCATCCTCACCGTAAGCCGGGGCCTGGTGCACGATTCCGGTGCCATCTCCGTCGCCGACATAGTCATCGACCAGTACGGTCCAAGCGTTGGCGGTGTCAAATTTTTCAGCGTCGGCGTAATAGTCGAACAGACGCTCGTACTTCAAACCACCGAGCTCACTGCCCAGGTAGGTTGCGACAATCGCGTCTTCAAGATCTTCTGCAGAGTCGAAGCCAAGGTCCTTGGCAAAACCAGCGACAACATTCTTCGCCAAGAGGTACTTGGTTCCGGTTGGGCCACCATCGGCAGCACCGCTTGGCCCAGCGGCAACAATCACGTATTCAATCTCGGGGCCAACGGCCAAGGCAAAGTTGGTAGGCAGCGTCCAAGGCGTGGTTGTCCAGGCAAGAAGGCGAACACCCTCTAGCTCCTGCCCAGCTGAAACCGGGAAGGTTACGGTCAGGGTCTGATCCTGGCGGTTCTTGTAGACCTCGTCATCCATGCGGAGTTCGTGGTTCGAAAGCGGAGTCTCACAGCGCCAGCAGTAAGCCAGAACCTTGAAGCCCTCATAAACCAGACCCTTGTTGTGAAGCTCCTTGAAGGCCCAGAGAACGCTCTCGGTGTAGTCGGTGTCTAGGGTCTTGTAGTCGTTTTCGAAGTCGACCCAGCGAGCCTGGCGGGTGACATACTGCTCCCACTCCTTGGTGTACTTCAGCACGGATGTGCGGCAGGCCTCGTTGAACTTGTCGATGCCGACTGCCTCGATTTCGTGGCGACCGGAGATTCCCAGCTGACGCTCGGCTTCGACCTCGGCAGGCAGGCCGTGGGTGTCCCAGCCAAAACGACGTTCGACGCGATAGCCCTGCATCGTCTTGAAACGAGGAACCATGTCTTTGGTGTAACCGGTAAGCAGGTGGCCGTAGTGCGGCAGACCGTTGGCGAATGGAGGGCCGTCGTAGAAAACGAATTCCTCGGCATTGGCAGCAGTTCGCTGGTCAATTGAGGCCTGGAAAGTGTCGTCGCCCTTCCAAAAAGCGAGAATGCCCTGCTCAACCGCCGGGAAAGATGGGCTTGGGTTTACACCCTCGCGCGCGGCTTTTGTCGAGTCATTGTTCTTGGGATACATTCAAGGCTTTCTGGCTTGTCAGTAAAAGGAAATCTCCTATCAATGTTAACCTGTTACAAACCCGTTTTTTGGAGACTTTCACGTGACTAATGCCCATTCAGGCTCAGCCAACAACTTTCTTGCACCTGCAACCGCACCCGACAAGGTAGGAGTCGAGGGTCTAGAAGAAAAATGGGGGCTTCGCTGGGAGTCTGACGGCACCTATCACTTCAACCGGAACGTCTCTAAGGCACAGGTTTTCTCGATCGACACCCCGCCGCCAACGGTCTCTGGTTCCCTGCACGTAGGCCACGTTTTCAGCTACACCCACACGGATGTTGTCGCTCGCTATAAGCGCATGACCGGCAAAGAGGTCTACTACCCGATGGGTTGGGATGACAATGGTCTGCCAACCGAACGCCGTGTTCAGAACTTCTTTGGAGTCCGTTGCGACCCATCACTGCCTTACATCGAAAACTTCGTGCCACCTTTCGAGGGCGGCGACAACAAGAGCTCTAAGGCCGCAGATCAGATTGCGATCTCACGCCGCAACTTCATCGACCTTTGCGAGAAGCTAACCACCGAAGACGAGAAGCAATTCGAAGCTCTTTGGCGCAAACTCGGTCTTTCTGTCGACTGGAAGCAGACCTACCAGACCATTTCTCCAGCGGCACTTGCGGTCTCACAGAAGGCGTTCCTCGGCAACCTAAAGCGCGGCGAGGCATACCAGTCGATGGCGCCAACCCTCTGGGATGTCACTTTCCGTACCGCTGTTGCTCAGGCTGAACTAGAAGACCGTGAACAGCCAGGCGCCTATCACCGCGTCGGGTTCAATGTCGACCCAGCTCTTTGGGATGGCGGCAAGATCTTCATCGAAACAACCCGACCTGAACTGCTTCCTGCTTGTGTTGCCTTGGTTGCACACCCTGATGACGAGCGCTACCAGGGCCTGTTCGGCAAGACCGTCCGCACTCCCCTATTTGACGTTGAAGTTCCCGTCGTTGCACACCGCCTGGCTCAGATCGACAAGGGTTCTGGCATCGCGATGATTTGTACGTTCGGCGACGTAACCGACGTCATTTGGTGGCGCGAGCTTGACCTACCAAACCGCGCAATCATTGGCTGGGATGGTCGAATCAACGACGAAATGCCTGACGTGATTACCTCAGCCAAGGGCAAGGAAGTCTTCGGCGAACTCGTTGGCAAGACTATTTTCTCGGCGAAGCAGACCATCGTCGAGTTCCTGAAGGAATCGGGCGACATGGTCGGAGACCCTCGACCTATCCAGCACGACGTTAAGTTCTTCGAGAAGGGCGACAAGCCACTCGAGATCGTTTCTACCCGCCAGTGGTACATCCGAAACGGTGGCCGCGATGGCGCCATCCGTGAGCGCTTGATCGAACTAGGCAAACAACTGAACTTCAATCCAGACTTCATGCGCGTTCGCTACGAGAACTGGGTCAACGGCCTAACCGGCGACTGGCTAATCTCTCGCCAGCGCTTCTTCGGTGTCCCGATTCCGGTTTGGTATGAACTGGACGCCAACGGCGAAGCCAACTACGACAAGCCTCTTGTTCCAGAAGAGTCGCAGTTGCCGATCGACCCATCCACGGATGTTCCTGCCGGATACACGGAGGCCCAACGCGGCGTTGCCGGCGGATTCATCGGCGAGATGGACATCATGGACACCTGGGCAACATCTTCACTTACCCCGCAGCTTGCAGGCGGATGGATCGAAGACCCGGAAAAGTTTGACCTGGTCTTCCCTTATGACCTTCGCCCTCAGGGCCAAGACATCATCCGCACCTGGCTGTTCTCGACGGTGTTGCGCTCCGAGCAAGAATTTGGCCAACTCCCTTGGTCTAACGCCGCCATTTCGGGTTGGATTCTCGACCCAGACCGCAAGAAGATGTCGAAGTCGAAGGGCAACGTGGTTGTTCCTGCTGAACCGATTGACAACCATGGAGCAGACGCTGTTCGCTACTGGGCGGCTTCGGCTCGCCTGGGCACCGACGCTGCATTTGACGAAGGTCAGATGAAGGTTGGTCGTCGCCTAGCGGTGAAGTTGCTCAACGCGGCCAAGTTCTCGCTCTCATTCGAGGTCCCAGCTGGCCACACCGAAGTCACCGAGGCAATCGACCAAGCGCTACTAATCGGCCTGGCCGACGTGGTGCGTGGTGCAACCGCGGCTTTCGAAAGCTATGACCACACCAAGGCCCTTGAGCTTGCCGAGCACTTCTTCTGGAAGTTCACCGACGATTACCTCGAGCTCGTCAAGGACCGCGCATACAACGCAAATGGTGAAGTCACCGCTGCACAACAGGCATCTGCTGCGATTACGCTTCGACGCGCGCTGCACACCATGCTGCGACTATTCGCACCGTTCCTACCTTTCGCAACCGATGAGGTATGGAGCTGGTGGCAGACCGATGCCGGCTCTATCCACCGTGCAGCCTGGCCAACCGCCGAAGAGCTGACCCAAGGCTTGGATGGAGCCAACGCTCCCCTACTCGGCCTTGCCTCTAACGCTCTAGTTGGCGTTCGCAAAGCGAAGTCAGATGCCAAGGTTTCGATGAAGGCGGCCGTTGAATCTGCCGTGCTTGAGGCTCCTGCAGCAGCGCTAACCAGCCTTAGACTGCTTGAGACAGACCTAAAGGCTGTTGGTCGCATCGATACCCTTGGCTACGGCGAAGGCGAAGAAGTGGCCATGGTCGACGTAATCCTGAAGGCAATAGAAGAGGCATAAATGAACCCGTTCGCGCATCGCTCAGACCTGCCGTATGAACTACCTCCGTTTGAAGCGATACGTGACGATCATTACCTGCCGGCGTTTTACGAGGGCTGTGCAGAGCAGCTTGCCGAAGTAAACGCGATTCTTGAATCGGGTTCACCAACCTTCGAGAACACCATCCTTGCTCTCGAAAAATCTGGGCGCATGTTGTTTCGTGTTCTCGCGGTTTTCTATAACAAGTCGAGCGCTGACACCAATGATGCGATTGACAAAATCGAAGAAGAGATTGCGCCGAAGCTTTCGGCTCATAGCGACGCCATCAACCTAAACGCCGAGCTTTTTGCGCGGATTGAGCAGATTCACGAATCTCGCCATGATTTGAACCTGGATTCCGAATCCGTTTGGCTGATCGAGCGTTATTATCGCGACTTCGTGCACGCCGGGGCCAAGCTGGGTGCCAGCGACCGAGCAGAACTTATGGCTCTCAACGAGAAGCTTTCGAAGCTAGGCACCAAATTCAGCCAAAACGTGCTCAACGACACCAACGACTTGGCGATTCTCGTCGAAGATGTTTCAGAACTTGATGGTCTCGAGCCGGGACAGATTGACGCCGCTGCCGCCGCTGCCGAATCTCGCGGCCACAAGGGCAAGTGGCTGATCACCATGGTCAACTACACCGGAAACCCGGCCTTGGCTTCGCTGACCAACCGCGACCTTCGCGAGCGGATCATGAAGGCCTCGCTATCCAAGGGTGGTCGCGCAAACGACAACGACAACCGCGCTCTTCTTCTTGAGATGGTCAAGTTGCGAGCACAACGCGCTCACCTAATGGGTTTCAAGAGCCACGCCGAATATGTTTTGTCAGAGCAGACCGCTGGTCACCCAGACCGAGTTCACGAAATGCTTCGCAAGATTGCACCAGCAGCAGTTGCCAACGCTCGTGCTGAGGGCGCAGCCATCCAGGAAATGATTGATGCCGAAAACGGCAATTTCGAGCTGGCCAGCTGGGACTGGTCGCTTTTCACAGAGCGTGTTCGTTTGGCGAAGTACAACGTAGACACAGCCAAGTTCAAGCCTTACTTCGAACTCGAGCGAGTGCTCAACGACGGAGTCTTCTGGGCAGCAACCAAGCTCTTTGGCATCACGTTCAAACCACGCACCGACCTGAAGGCACATCACCCAGAAGCTCGCGTTTGGGAAGTTCACAACGAGGATGGGTCGCCACTGGGCCTCTACATTGGTGACTTCTACACGCGCGATTCGAAGCGTGGCGGGGCTTGGATGTCTGCTTTCGTTGAACAAAACCACTTGCTGGGACAGTTGCCTGTGGTGTTCAACAACATGAACGTGCCGAAGCCATCCGAAGGCACCCCTACTCTTCTCACCTTCGATGAGACCTCGACTCTGTTCCACGAGTTTGGTCACGCATTGCACGGTCTGCTCTCGAATGTCACCTATCCGCGCTTCAGCGGCACCAGCGTCGAACGTGACTTCGTCGAGTTCCCATCCCAGGTAAATGAGATGTGGATGCTTTGGCCGGAGGTTCTAGCGAACTACGCCAAGCACTACGAGACCGGCGAAGCCTTGCCGCTCGAGTGGGTCGAGAATCTAAATCGCGCAGAGACTTTCAATCAGGGATTCGAAACCACCAGCTACCTCGCAGCAGCCATTCTTGACCTTGCCTGGCACTCACTAACCGTTGAAGACAACGTTGAAGATGTCGAATCGTTCGAAGCCGGCGCAATCGCCGGGTACGGTTTGGACTATGCGCCGGTGCACACCCGTTACCGCAGCACCTACTTCTCACACATCTTTGATGGCGGTTATTCGGCAGGGTACTACGGCTACATTTGGTCGGAAGTTCTCGATGCCGACACCGTCGACTGGTTCAAGGCCAACGGAGGGCTCACTCGCTCAAACGGCCAACGATTCCGCGACGCGCTGCTCTCGAGAGGTGGATCAACAGATTCGCTTGGCATGTTCCGAACCTTCACCGGTCACGATGCAGCAATCGAACCGCTGCTAAAGCGCAGAGGGCTTATCTAAGAGTCTTAGCTCTTCTTAGAGCGAAAGCTCAGCCAACCCCACACGGTTAGGCCTGCTAGGAGTGCCCAGAAGGCGGAGCCAATGCCGAACGCCGAAAGGCCAGAAGCGGTCACGAGGAATGTCACCATTGCAGGCAAGCGAAGTTCAACTACTTCTACCGCCGCACTCAGAGCGGAAACGATGGTTCCGAGCAGAGCGATTCCAGCAGCCGCCAAAATTAGGTCTCGAGGTGCCTGGAGCACGAAGGCAACCGTGGCACCCGTGAAGAGTGCGATCAGTAGGTAGACGTAACCGCCGTAGACAGAGGATAGCCAGCGACGCGCAGGGTCTTTGTGGGCGTGATCGTTGGCGTTCAGCGCTGCCGTGATGGCAGCCAAGTTCATCGAGAAGCCTCCAAAGAAGCCTGCCACCACCGCAGAAATTCCGGTAGCCGACATCACCGGCTTGAATGGAACCTCGTAGCCAAAGCTCTTCATGATCGCAATTCCCGGTATGTTCTGGCTCGCCATAGTCACCAGATATAGCGGGATTCCAATTGAAACGATTGCCGCAAAATCAAAGGTTGGTGCCACGAACTCGATGGTCGGCAGCATCTCACTCGGGTCTACGGTGATTCCAAGATCGATAGCAGTCAAAGTAAAAACAATCACCATTGCGACAGGGGTGGCCCATACGGTTGCGTACTTATAAAGAATTAACCAGACCAGGATGGCCGGAAGGACAATCCATGGGAATGCAGTCGCGGACTTGAATGGTGCGACGCAGAAATTGAAGATAACGCCGGCAAGCATGGCTGATGCGATTGGTCTTGGGATTGACGACACAAGGCGGCCCAGTGCTGGCCAGAGGCCGGTAAGAAGCAATAGGAATCCGGTGACAATGAATGCACCAACCGCGCTTGAGAACGGCAACCCTAGGGTGCCAGAAGAAATGAGTAGAGCGGCGCCGGGTGTGCTCCAGACAATCGAGATCGGCATCTTGTAACGCCAGCTAAGGCCAATTGATAGCAAGCCATACATAGTGATTAGCACGAAGATGCCAGATGCGGTCTGCGATTTCGAGGCTCCCAGCGAAGCAAGGGCTGCCAATACGAGACCCGCACTTGCAGCGGTTCCGGTGATTGAGGCTACTGAACCAGCCAGAATTGGGGCTTTGTGGTCAGAGTAGCGACCCATTTACTAGGCTGACTTTTCTTGACGCAGGCTCTTGAACGGGACGATAGCCGGTTCTGCTCCCGACTCAACTACAGCCTTAGAAATCTTGACGATGCCCTGAACCTCTGAGCCTGGAATCTCGAACATGATTGGGCCGAGAATTTCTTCCATGATTGCGCGAAGGCCTCGTGCACCGGTCTCGCGTGAGACAGCCTGGTCGGCAATCGCCTGAAGTGCATCTAGATCGAACTCAAGCTCAAAACCGTCGAGCTCGAACATGCGCTGGTACTGCTTGACGAGCGCATTCTTAGGCTTGGTCAAAATCTCCATCAGAGCTGCACGGTCGAGTGGAGTAACGGTTGCGATTACCGGCAAGCGACCAATGAACTCTGGAATCAAACCGAACTTGCGAAGGTCTTCAGGCTGAACCTCGGTGAAGATTTCGATGTTGTCGTTCTTGCCAGCGATTGGAGCACCGAAGCCGATGCCCTTCTTTCCTGAGCGAGCCGAAATGATTTCTTCAAGCCCGGCGAAAGCACCGGCCACGATGAACAACACGTTGGTCGTGTCTAGCTGGATGAACTCCTGCTGAGGGTGCTTGCGGCCACCCTGCGGTGGAACCGAAGCAACCGTGCCTTCAAGGATCTTTAGTAGAGCCTGCTGAACACCTTCGCCAGAAACGTCTCGGGTGATTGATGGGTTCTCGGCCTTGCGCGAAATCTTGTCGATTTCGTCGATGTAGATGATGCCAGACTCGGCGCGCTTGACATCGAAGTCAGCTGCCTGAAGCAGCTTGAGAAGGATGTTCTCGACGTCTTCACCGACGTATCCGGCCTCGGTCAAAGCGGTCGCATCAGCAACTGCAAAAGGAACGTTAAGTCTCTTGGCTAGGGTCTGAGCTAGATAAGTTTTGCCACAGCCAGTCGGGCCGATCATCAAAATGTTTGACTTGGCAATCTCGATGGCATCGTGCTCTTTGCCAGCGGTGGTCAGAGTTCCGCGCGAACGAAGACGTTTGTAGTGGTTATAAACCGCAACCGCGAGGGCCTTCTTAGCCTGGTCTTGGCCGATTACATACTCGTCAAGGAATCCCTTGATTTCACGAGGCTTTGGAAGATCAATGTCTTCAACGCTTTCGGCGGCTGCGCCACCGAGTTCTTCCTCGATGATTTCGTTGCAAAGCTCGATGCACTCGTCACAGATGTAGACCATCGGTCCAGCAATTAGCTTGCGGACCTGCTTCTGGCTCTTTCCGCAGAAAGAACACTTGAGCAGGTCGCTAGATTCGCCGAGCTTAGTCATACCAAAACCTTATCGTTCGGCAATGAAAAAGCGGATGAGCCTC
>CAEZVN010000002.1_pt1 | contig 32520 bp, 35 predicted proteins | sample 7264741 | NCBI WGS metagenome assembly CAEZVN01 (sample SAMEA6813856, study PRJEB35770) | uncultured Rhodoluna sp. | biome: Freshwater; feature: Freshwater reservoir; material: water | place: Czech Republic | collected 2017-05-23 | depth 0.5m m | reverse complement strand
CTTGGTCGCAACGACCTTCTCGAGCTGACTCACTTTGCCTGCACCAGCGAAGACATCAACAACCTGAGCTACGCAATCACCGTGCGCGATGCCGTGCAGCAGGTATGGCTGCCTCGCGTCGAGAAGTTGCTCACCAAACTGCGCGAACTCAGCGCCGAATACGCCGACGCGGCGATGCTTTCACACACCCACGGCCAGCCGGCGACCCCGTCAACCATGGGCAAGGAGCTCGCGGTGTTCATCCACCGCCTAGAGCGCCAGGTCAAGCGCATCGAGAACGGCGAGTACCTAGGCAAGTTCTCGGGTGCCACCGGAACCTTCTCGGCACACGTGGTTGCAGCCCCGGATGTGAACTGGACCAAGGAGTCTGAAGACTTCGTCACCGGTCTTGGCCTCACCTGGAACCCGCTGACCACCCAGATTGAGTCGCACGACTGGCAGGCCGAGCTTTACTCGGCAGTCACCCTGTTCAACGGCATTCTGCACAACCTGTGCACCGACATCTGGTCATACATCTCGATGGGCTACTTCAAGCAGATTCCTGTTCCTGGAGCCACCGGTTCATCGACCATGCCTCACAAGATCAACCCGATTCGCTTCGAGAACGCCGAGTCAAACCTCGAGCTGTCGAACGCCATCCTGGGCAGCCTTGCCTCGACCTTGATCACGTCGCGTTTGCAGCGCGACCTGACCGACTCATCTTCACAGCGCAACATCGGCCTAGGTTTCGGCCACTCGCTACTCGCAATCGACAATGTCACCCGCGGCCTGAACGAAATCGCTTTGTCTCGTGAAGTGCTCGGCATCGACCTCAGCGACAACTGGGAGATTCTGGGCGAAGCGATTCAGACCGTGATTCGCGCCGAGGTGGCCGCTGGCCGTTCGTCAATCAGCGACCCGTATGCGTTGCTCAAGGAGCTAACCCGCGGAAAGCGCCTTTCGGGAGACGACATGATTGCGTTCGTAAACCAGCTTGAGATCGGAGAAGAGGCCAAGGCCCGCTTGCTAACCCTGCGCCCACACACCTACGTGGGTCTTGCCGAAGAACTCGCAAAGCGCGTTCAGAAGTAAAAACTTGTCATTCGGTTGGCCAAGGCCGGCCAGCACAACAGAAAAGGCACCCTCGCGGGTGCCTTTTCGTTTAAGTTTTTGCGCCTACTTGAGGCGAGGCTTGCCTTCGTCGGCAGGCTCATCCTTGACCGAAAGCGCCAAGGTGGCGATGGTCACGAGAACGACGATGAAGGTCAGACCTGACCAGATGGCCACGCGCTGGATGTCCTGGCTGTTGCCCCAAACAATCACACCGACAAACACGGCGGATACGAATGAAAGCGAGATGTAGGTGCGTGCCGAGCGCGCGTCAGCTTTTTTGCGAGTTTTTTTGGCCATGGATAAAGCCTACGCCTTTGCGGCAGGCGACGCTGCGGCGATGCCGATGTGCACACCGCTCATCATCAGGTAAGCGCCGAAGAAGCCCACCTGCGAGACGATATCAAGCGGTGCCAACAAGAAAAGCACCGCCAATAGCAATGAAAAGCAGGAGTTAATTAGCAGGTCTCGGCCCGCTGTGGTCTTGAAACCGGCTCGACGAGACTGGTAGAGCTCGAAAGCGCCGGCGATGATCGCCCAGCCGGTCACCAAAAACTTAAAAGCCAACTCGTCATTCGCAGCCGAGAGCGCAAATATGCCGATAAGCAAGGCAACCATCACGAGTGGGACGTTCTCGATTGCGGCTAGGCCTTTTTGAAAAACGACCGACGCGAGGCCATTTAGAACAGCAAAGCTCAAACCGAAGATACCTAGGGCCAAAAGGCCGATTTCAGCACCGTGCGACTGGCTGAAAGTTAGAAACAGACCAACCGCGAGGCTAATTGCCGCGCGAGCGGCCAGTGCGATTCTTGGGGTTTGAGTGATAGCCATGGGTTAAACCTAGCGAACCTACTGTTTCATGTTCATGAAACGCGAGTATTGGCCCTGGAACGCCACGGTGACGGTGCCGGTTGGGCCAGAACGCTGCTTTGCAAGGATGATGTCGGCTTCGCCGGCGCGTGGATGGTCTCGTTCACCGATTCCCTCGCGGTGTAGCAAGATCACGACGTCGGCATCCTGCTCAAGTGATCCAGATTCACGAAGGTGGGAGATTTCCGGCTTCTTATCCTTCGTCTGTTCGGCTTGACGGTTTAGCTGTGACAGTGCGATAACCGGAACCTGAAGCTCTTTGGCGAGCAGCTTTAGGGCACGCGAGAACTCGGAGACTTCCTGCTGGCGTGATTCAACCTTTTTGCCCGAGGTCATTAGCTGGATGTAGTCGATGACGACCATCTTTAGGCCCACTCGTTGAGCCAAACGACGGCACTTAGCGCGGATTTCGACAAGGGTTAGGTTCGGGCTGTCGTCGATGTAGAGCGGTGCATCGTTGATCTGGCCTCGAACCTGAGCCAAACGAGCCCATTCGTTGTCGCCGATTGTTCCCTTACGCATGCTCTGCAGCTGAATGTTGGATTCGGCAGAGAGCAAACGCATCGCGATTTCCGCGCGACCCATTTCGAGTGAGAAGAAGATGGTCGGCTTATTGGCTTTTACCGCAGCGTGACGAGCAAAATCGAGAGCAATAGTCGACTTACCGACGGCTGGTCGGGCAGCCACAATGATTAGCTGGCCAGGGTGGAAACCGTGGGTTAGGTCGTCAAGCTCGATGAAGCCAGTTGGAACACCGACCATATCGCCGCCGCGCTTCTGCGCCGACTCGATTTCGTTGATTGCCGCCTCAATAGATGTGCTTAGCCCCACGTAGTCTTCGGTGACCGATGCTCCGCCAACCTGGTAAACGCGCTCTTGGGCCTCGTTGACCAAATCTTCGACATCACCCTCGTTGGCATAACCCAACTGAGCAATCTTGGTGCCAACCTCCACTAGACGACGAAGCGTTGCCTTCTCTTGGACGATTTTGGCGTAGAACGCTGCGTTTGCCGCGGTCGGAACAATCGAGGTAAGCGTGTGAAGGTAGTCGGCGCTTCCGGCCTTGACCAGGTTTCCCTGCTTCATGAGCTCGTCTGTGACGGTGATCACGTCAATAGGCTCACCCTTACCAAACAGGGTTGCGACGGCTTCAAAGATCAGTTCGTGCTTAGGCGCGTAGAAGTCGCTGCCCTTGACGCTCTCGAACACCTCGGCACAAGCCTCTTGGGAAAGCAGCATGCCGCCCAGGGCGCTTTGCTCGGCCAACATGTCGTTAGGAAGCATGCGTTCAGCCGAACGCGATACGTCTTGAATCATCGACATTAGCTTCTCCTATTGGTGCACAACTGCCGGCCGAAGGCCAGCCTCGTATGAGAGTACTTGTCTATCAAACAGGTCAGACATTCAAGCACCAAACCGTCCTGTGGATAACTTTGTGGACAACACGCCGGACACGCCCGAGAATCTGTTAGTAAGGTGTGGATAACCCTGTTAGCAAATTGTGGGATTAATCGGCTTTCCCAGCAATTACATGGGTTTTAGCCTGTGGACAACTATAAACACTCAACCCTAAACCTTCACCTAAAGGTTGTGGATAACCAAGTAAACAAACCAAGTTATCCACAGGTTTTAGGGGGTTGTGGATATTTTCGAAATCCGCATAAAGCAGAAACGGGCCGCCCGAAGGCGACCCGTTTCACGTGAAACTTGTTATTACTTCTTGCCAACAACCTGAAGGGTGATGGTAGCAACTACGTCGCCGTGTAGACGAACGGTAGCTAGGTGCTCACCAGCAATCTTGATTGGTGCAACGAAAGCAACCTTGCGCTTGTCTAGCTCGCCTAGGCCGGCAGCTGAAACAGCAGCAACGACATCGCCGGTCTTGACAGCGCCGAATAGACGGCCGCCCTGGCCAGCCTTGACGATAAGTCGAACCGACTTAGCCTCAAGAGCAGCCTTTAGTGCGTGTGCGTCTTCGACAGTTGCTAGGGCGCGAGCCTGACGAGCAGCCTTGATTGACTCAACCTGCTTCTCGCCACCCTTGCTCCATAGAACAGCAAAGCCACGAGGTAGAAGGTAGTTACGAGCGAAGCCGTCCTTTACCTCAACAACGTCGCCTGCAGAGCCGAGGCCTGAAACCTCATTGGTCAGAATGATCTTTGACATGTGATTTCTCCTTAGCGGCCAGCGCCTGCGTATGGCATTAGAGCCATTTCGCGAGCGTTCTTAACGGCACGGGCGATGAGGCGCTGTTCCTGAACTGAAACACCGGTGATGCGACGGGCGCGGATCTTGCCGCGGTCCGAAACGAACTTACGTAGGGTTGCGACGTCTTTGTAGTCAATAACGCCAACCTTGATTGCCTTAGCCGGAACGTCCTTGAGGTTCTTTCCGTTGCGCTTTGGCTTCTTGCTGTTGCGAGGATCGCTCTTTGCAGCCATGATTTCTCCTAAATTTTTTCTAAAGTCGAGTGATTAGAACGGGGTGTCGTCGCCGCCAGCGGCGGTTCCTGGGTTTGCCCATGCGTCGTCGGCAGGCTTCGATGAGCCCTTCGATACTGCTGGTGCATCGCCCCACGGATCGCCTGCAACGGCACCTGCGCCTGAGCCAGCTTCACGAGCACGACGAGAAATAGCCGCGGTTGCGTAACGCAATGACGGGCCAATCTCTTCGATTTCGAGCTCTAGAGAGGCGCGAGCCTCGCCCTGAGCTGACTGGTAAGCAGATGGTGCCTTTAGGCGACCGGTGACAACTACGCGAGTGCCCTTGGTGAGTGACTGAGCAACATTCTCAGCAACTTCACGCCAAGCGGTGCAGCGAACCCATACGGTTTCGCCATCTTCCCAAGCTGAAGTGGTGCGGTTGAAGGTGCGAGGGGTTGAACCTACTCGAACGCTAACAACAGCGACTCCGCCCTGGGTGTAGCGCAGTTCAGGATCGTCGGCTAGATTGCCGACAATCGTGACGTTGACTTCCCCGGCCATGGATCTTTACTCGGCCTTCTTGGTCTTTGGTGCAGCCTTAGCGGCTGGTGCCTTCTTAGCAGCAGGTGCCTTTTCGGCAGCAGCTTCGTCAGCTGAAACTTCAGGAACCTCTACAGGCTTGATGTTTACAACTGCCTCGTCTGCGCGTAGCACCTTGGTGCGTAGAACGGCTTCTGAAAGCTTTAGCTGGCGGTCAAGCTCAACAACAGCAGCTGAAGTAGCAGTCATGTTGACTACTGCGTAGATGCCTTCGTTGTTCTTCTTGATTTCGTAAGCCAGACGGCGACGGCCCCAGATGTCAACGTTGTCTACAGTGCCTTCAGCATTGCGGATTACGTTTAGGAACTTATCTAGGGATGGAGCGACGGTGCGTTCTTCGATTGTTGGGTCGAGGATCACCATTAGCTCGTACTTATGCATATTGAACCCACCTCCTTTGGACTAGAGCGGCCACAGACTTTCTGTGACAGGAGGGTCTTGCATAGTTGACCGCACAATGTGCAATCGGTTTTGTTGCAGATTGCGAGACAGGGCTCGCGCGCAACCTCTCTAGCCTACCGGCTATTCCACCAGTCAAGCAAGCGTTTTTTCGCTTCATCTGGGCCGAGCGGGCCTTCTTCTAGACGCAGTTCCATCAGGAACGAATAGGCCTGGCCAACCTCGCGCGAAGGCTTGAGGTCAAGAATCGCCATAATCTCTTCGCCGCTCAAATCTGGACGAAGCGCATTTAGCTCCTCTTCCTCCATAATCTTCACGATTCGCTGCTCCAAATCGTCGTAAGCGTGCGATAGACGGTCTGCCTTGCGCTTGTTGCGCGTGGTCACGTCTGCGCGGGTTAGAGCGTGCAGACGCAATAGCTGGTCGCCGGCATCGCGAACGTACCGACGAATTGCCGAATCGGTCCACGCCTGGTCGCTGTAGCCGAAAAAACGCAGGTGAAGTTCAATCAGACGCGAAACCGCTTTGATGCTGTCATTGTCGAACTTGAGCGCGCGCATGCGCTTGGCTGCGAGCTTCGCCCCGACAAGGTCGTGGTGATAGAACGAAACCCCGCCGCCAGGCTCAAGACGTCGCGTTGCCGGCTTGCCGCAGTCGTGCAGCAGGGCTGCAAAACGCAGGATGAAGTCGCCCTCGAGTTCGTAGTCCTTTTCGTAGTCGATCGCTTGTTCGACGACGGTGAGGGTGTGCTCGAAGACATCCTTGTGGTGATGGTGTTCATCGGTTTCCAGCTTCAGGGCTGGCAATTCCGGCAGCACGTGGGCGGCTAGACCGCTGTCGACCAGGGCTTCCAGACCGAGGCGAGGGTGCTTGCCGAGCATGAGCTTGACGAATTCGGCCTGCACTCGTTCGGCGCTGATGATGTTGATGCGATCGGCCATCGCGGTCATCGCCTCGAATGTGGCTGGCTCGATTTCAAATCCGAGCTGGGATGCAAAGCGCGCGCCGCGCATCATGCGTAGCGGGTCATCGCTGAATGAGTCTTCGGGCTTGCCGGGGGTGCGGAGCACGCCATCCAAGAGGTCTTTCAACCCCTGGAAGGGGTCGACGAAAATTTTCTCTGGAAGCCGAAGTGCCATCGAGTTCACTGTGAAGTCGCGGCGGAACAAATCTTCGTTCAGGTCACTGCCGAAGGCAACGTGCGGCTTGCGGCTCTCAGGGTCATACTTGTCGGCGCGATAAGTGGTGATTTCGACGGTGTCGTCGCCCATGCGTGCGCCAATAGTGCCGAATTCGCGACCGATATCCCAGTGAGCGTCTACGTGTGGCTTGAGAATCGCGAGGGTTTCATCCGGGGTAGCCGAGGTGGTGAAGTCTAGGTCCGGCGACTTTCGGCCGAGAAACGCGTCTCGAACCGGGCCGCCGACCAAAGACAGTTCGTGCCCGGCTTCGGTGAAGATGCGCCCGAGGGTAACGAAAAGCGGCGAATCCGTGATTCGCTCAAGGTTCGCTAGTGCTTCGGCCGTGGTCTGCATCCCTTCAATCGTGCCACAGTTGGCAGGCCAAAGGTTTAGAGTTGCGTGTATGAATGCAAAGCGGCCAACCCGCCACTTGACTCGGGTCGAGGAGACCTCGTCGGGTGGTTTCGTGTTGGCGGCCGATGGAAGCTCAAGAGTTGCCCTAATTGGCCGACTAACCCGAAATGGCCGAATTGACTGGTGTGTGCCAAAGGGTCATCCGGAGGGTGATGAGAACCTCGAGCAGGCGGCCATCCGCGAGATCGCAGAGGAGACCGGGCTCGAGGCCGAAATCATCGTCAACCTAGGCGATATTCACTACGAGTTTTCTGCCGGCAACAAGCTGATATCGAAGACCGTTCATCACTTTTTGATGCGCCAGACCGGCGGAGACTTGACCGTCGAAAATGACCCGCAGCGCGAAGCCGTTGACGTTCAATGGTTCGAGATCGAAAACCTAGACAGCACCCTTGCGCACGAAAATGAGCGCCGGATGGGCCGGGGTGTCCAAGAATGGCTGGCGCGCCAGTGAAAAGCTTGGAATTCCTTAGAAAAATCGCAATCGTCACGGCTTCAGCGGCGTTAGCCGCTTCGATTTTTTCGGCAAACCCGGCCAATGCGCTTTCGGCGCCGGCCTCGGCGACCTCCGCATCCCAGGCGAGTCTCGCATCGCCAGTTGCTGCGATTCCAACCGACATCCCGAGTATCCACATTGTTCCTGGTTCGGTAATCAACCTGGTTTCTAGCGAATCCAAGGTTCCGGTGCGCATCCAGAACGATTTCGACTCAGATATTCGCGTTCACGTGCACATGCTGCCAAGCAACCCGCGCGTTTCAGTGCCTCAGGCTGTGGAAGTTGTTGTCCCGGCCAGTTCCGGCATAAATGCTCAGGTGCCGGTGAAGGCAATCGGTAACGGCAAGGTCTTCCTGATCGTTTGGTTGACCACTTTTTCGGGCATCCGACTTACCGAGAACTCAAACCTTCAAATGAACGTCAACGCGGGCATTGAAACCGCCATGCTGGTTGTCTTTGCGAGCCTGATCGTGGCTCTTGGCATCGTCGGTGTGCTTCGAACTCGCAGCAAGCGTCGCCGCAAGGCAAGGCTTGAGACTGATCTCGAGGCTGGCCTATCGTGAGTGTCGCTAAGTCATCCTTGTTGATGGCCAGCGGAACGATCCTGTCGCGCGTTCTCGGTTTCGCGCGCGCTGTCATCCTGGCTGCGGCGATCGGTGTCACGACAAACGCGGCGGATGCCTTCGGCGTCGCAAACCAGCTGCCAAACAATGTTTACGCGATCATCGTCGGCGGTGTGCTCAACGCGGTTTTGGTGCCTCAGATTGTGAAGGCGCGAGCCCACAAGGATGGCGGCAAGGGCTACATAGACCGCCTGCTGACTTTCATTCTCACGATTTTCTTCGCCGTTTCGGTGCTTTCGACGATTGCAGCACCAGTTCTCGTGGCGATTTACACCAAGGATTGGTCAGGGCCGCAGCTGGCTCTAGCCACCGCTTTCGCCTACTGGTGCCTACCCCAGCTGTTTTTCTACGGTCTCTATTCGCTCTTGGGTGAAGTTCTAAACGCGCGAAGCGCGTTCGGCCCATTCATGTGGGCACCGGTTCTAAACAACATCGTTAGCTTGGGCGGTCTAATCGCATTCATTGTGATTTTCGGTGCCGACCCGACGGGTTCGCAGGCCGTGGAGACCTGGTCAGCAGACAAAATTGCCTTGCTTGCCGGTTCCGCGACACTTGGCGTGGCCTCGCAGGCCTTTATTTTGTTATTCGCTTGGAAGCGCGTTGGCCTGAAGTTGAGCCTCAACTTCAAATGGCGCGGTTTCGGTCTCGGCCCGGCGCTAAAGGCGGCATCCTGGTCACTTGGAATGGTGATCGTGACCCAAATCGGTGGGTTGGTGCAGACCATCGTGGCCTCGAGCACGATAGTTTCACGTGAAACCAACTCTGCAATCGCGGGTGTTGCCGCCGCAGGCATCGCTTGGCTGATCTTCATGCTGCCTCACTCCGTCGCGACCGTTTCTATTGCGACCGCTTACTTCACCAAGATGGCGCAGCACGTGAATGACGGCAAGATGGAGAGTTTCAAGAAAGACTTCATCGATGGAATGCGAGCAATTCTTGTCATTTCGGTCTTCGCCAGCGCAGCACTGATTGTGCTTGCCTACCCGGTTGCCCGTGTTTTTGCTGGTGAGTTCCCGGCCCTGGTCGCCCTTGGAAACGTAATCATCGCGATGATGCTGGGCCTTGTTCCATTTAGCTTCGTTTTCATGATGCAGCGCGCCTTCTTTGCTCTGGAAGACACTCGTTCGCCATTCATCTTCACAGTGATTCAAATCGGGCTTCACATTTCGGGGGCGATTGCACTTTCGATTCTCGCCCCAGCCGAGTGGCTAGTAGTCGGCCTGGCCCTGCTAACCAGCGGAACCGTGGCCATCCAGGCGACAGTCGCTTACCTCTTCCTGATTCGACGAATCGGTTCGTTCCCAAGCACCGGTTTCCGCCTAGGCGGCCTGAAGTTTGTGCTAGCCGGAGCGGTTTCGGGCATCGCCGGCTATGGAATGGTCGAGGCCCTGGGCGGCATCCGAGCCGGGTCATTCGTGATTGACAAGGTGCTTTCCGCTGGGCTCAGCATCGCTTTGGTCGGATTCGTGATGTTCGGCGTTTACGTGATCGCCTTGAAGATTTCACGAGCACCCGAAATCGACGCGGTGCTAGCGGGCATCCGGGGAATACTTCGCCGCTAATATTGGGTTTAGAACCCCAACGAACGAAGAATTAGCGGGCGAGTGCCCGAGGAGACGCAAGTGCGCGAAGTAATTATCATCGGATCAGGCCCTGCCGGTTTCACCGCAGGCATTTACACCGCACGCGCCGGGCTTAACCCACTGCTAATCGCGAGCTCTGTCGAAATCGGCGGCGAGCTAATGAAGACCACCGAGGTCGAAAACTTCCCGGGCTTCCCAGAAGGCCTTCAGGGTCCAGAGCTCATGGCTCACTTCCAGGCGCAGGCCGAGCGCTTCGGCACCGAGGTCATGTATGAAGACGTGGTCGAAGTTGACCTAAAGGGCGACATCAAGATCGTGAAGACCGGAAACGGGCAGGCTTTCGAGGCCAAGACTGTGATTTTGGCCACCGGTGCCGCATACCGCGAGCTTGGTTTGCCTCGCGAAAAGGAACTTAGCGGCCACGGTGTCTCATGGTGTGCAACCTGCGATGGCTTCTTCTTCCGCGAAAAGACCATTGCAGTGGTCGGTGGCGGTGACTCAGCGATGGAGGAGGCAAACTTCCTCACCCGCTTCGCTTCAAAGGTCTATTTGATCCACCGTCGCGACACCTTCAAGGCATCAAAAATCATGCAAGACCGCGCGATGGCAAACCCGAAGATCGAAGTCATCTGGAACACCGAGATTGCTGAGCTAAAGGGTGCCACCAACCTTGAAGCCGTGACTCTTCGCAACACAGTCGACGGTTCGACCAAGGATATGGACCTAGACGGTCTGTTTATCGCAGTCGGAAACGACCCACGAGTTTGGTTGGTTGAAAACCAGCTAGAGCTAACCGCAGAGAAGTTCATCAAGGTTGAGGGTCGCAGTTCAAAGACCACCCTGCCTGGTGTTTTCGCCTGTGGCGACGTAATCGACCCAACCTACCGTCAGGCGATTACCGCTGCCGGTTCTGGCTGTGTTGCTGCGCTTGACGCAGAGCACTACCTAACGAGCCACTAAGCACCGCCACTCATCCAAGCAACCCGCCTAAAAAGGAGCCCCTAAATGGCAAAAGATGTAACCGCAGCAAGCTTCCAGGCCGATGTCCTCGACAGCGAGCGTCCAGTACTAGTCGACTTCTGGGCTGAGTGGTGTGGCCCATGCCGCATGGTCTCGCCAATCCTCGACGAGATTTCGGTTGAGTACGCCGACAAGATTTCTATCGTAAAGGTAAACGTAGACAACGAGCCTGACCTTGCCCAGAAGTACGGCATCACCGGCATCCCAGCGCTTCAGGTTTTCAAGGCTGGCGAGCTCGTGAAATCGATGGTTGGCGCTAAGCCAAAGGCCGTCCTGGTCAACGATCTAGCCGAATTCCTCAACTAGTCATTTAGCCTGGCCATTAGTTTTGCGGCCTATCCTTCGGTAGGCTAGAGCGAATAATGTAATTCGCCCGCGGGGAGCAACATATGTCGAACGAGCAGCAGCAAGGCAACAACCTGGATTCCTGGTTGGATGCCTACGCCGCGCGCGCGGAAACCCTTGCGGTTTCTGAAGTTCGAGCCCTATTCTCGGTGGTTTCTCGCCCTGAGGTAGTTTCACTTGCCGGCGGTATGCCATACGTGGCCGCTTTGCCACAGGAGCTATTGGCCAAGGCATATCACGACCTCATGGCCAAAAAGGGCAACCTTGCAATCCAGTATGGCGGCGGCCAGGGTGACCTTGTCTTGCGCGACCAGATCCGCGAATTGATGGCGCTTGAGGGCATTCAGAGCTCGGTTGAAGACCTTGTCATCACCACCGGTTCACAGCACGGCCTAGACCTGCTTTCGGGTCTTTTCCTTGACAAGGGTGACGTAGTTGTGGCCGAAGGCCCTAGCTACGTGGGCGCTCTAGGCATCTTCCGCCACTATGAGGCCGATGTGGAGCACGTTTACACCGACCACGACGGAATGTCACCAGAGGCGCTTCAGGAGACCATCACGAGGCTCAAGGCCCAGGGTCGCAAGATCAAGTTCCTTTACCTCGTGCCAAACTTTGCAAACCCTTCTGGCGTGACCCTTTCGGCTGAGCGCCGCCCTCGCATCCTTGAAATCTGTAAGCGCGAGCACATTTTGATCATCGAAGACAACCCGTATGGTTTGTTGTACTTCGATAAGCCGGTTCCAGATGCACTGCGCGCGGTTGAAGAGGATGGCGTGGTTTACCTCGGCTCATTCTCAAAGATTTTGGCCCCTGGCTTCCGCGTTGGCTACGTATTGGCGCCGCCAGCCATCCGAGACAAGATGGTTTTGGCTCAGGAATCTGCGCTGCTCTGCCCTTCTTCTTTCACCCAGATGATGATCAGTGAATACCTTGCAAATGCCGACTGGAAGGGCCAAATCGATACCTTCCGCGGTGTTTATAAAGAGCGCAAGGATGCTGCGCTTGCGGCTATGCACGAGTATTTGCCTGGTTTGCACACCACTCGCCCGGATGGCGGCTTCTATCTCTGGGTCACCCTGCCAGATGGCGTGGATTCAAAGGCCATGCTGCCGCTTGCAGTCAAGGAATTGGTGGCCTACACCCCTGGAACCGCGTTCTATGGTGATGGAACCGGCCAAAATAAGCTTCGCGTTTGCTACTCGTATCCGACCCCGGAGAACATCAAGGTTGGAATCAAACGACTCGCAACCGTGATTAATCTACAAACAGAACTTCTCGAGACCTTCAAAGGAAGATAGGCCATGATTCCCAAGGGCAAGGCAGCAGCAAAGCTCAAAATCCAGGTGCTGGCCGGAGGAATCTCTCACGAACGTGACATCTCGCTGAAGTCTGGTCGTCGTGTAGCCGACGCTTTGACCGAGTTTGGTGCGACGGTTGTGATTCGCGAGCCAGACTCAGAGCTTCTAGCCAACATCGCCAAAGACAAGCCAGACGTAATTTGGCCGGTTTTGCACGGTGCGAGCGGCGAGGATGGCGCATTGCGCGACATTCTGACCCTCACCGGTGTGCCTTTTGTTGGTGCGACACCGGAAGCCGCGCGTTTAGCGTGGGATAAGTCAATCGCCAAGATTTTGGTTGCCCGCGCTGGCATTCAGACTCCTCCGTCGATCACTTTACCGAAGGAAACCTTCCGCGAACTCGATGCTGAGAGCGTTTTAAACTCGGTGACCCAGTCGATTGCTTTGCCAGTTGTGGTCAAGCCGGCTCGCGGTGGCTCAGCACAGGGCGTTTCAATCGTCACCAAAATCGAAGACCTAAACCGTGCGATGGTCGATGCGTATGTCTACTGCGACGTCGTCATCATCGAGAAGCTAGTCGAAGGTGTCGAACTTGCCCTGAGCGTGATTGACCTTGGCGCTGGCCCGATTGCACTGCCAGCCGTCGAAGTTGTTCCGCGCAAGGGTCACTTTAGTTACGACGAGCGATACACCGCCGGCGAGACCGACTACTTCATCCCTGCGCGCTTGGATGAAAAAACTTCAGCCGCCGCTCGCAAGGTTGCCGTTTCGGCTCACGAGGTTTTGGGGCTTCGCCACCTTTCGCGAATCGACATGATTGTCGACGCGAATGGAATTGTTTGGTTCCTCGAAGCAAACGTGCTTCCGGGTTTGACCGAAACTTCACTTTTGCCGATGGCAATCACCGCTTCTGGCAATTCTCTGGGCGAGGTTTACTACAGTTTGGCCGAAGCTGCCAAGCGCGGCTAAAAATCGTCAAATCGGCCGTTTCGCCGACTACAAAACCCGCGTGTTTACTGGGCTGTAGGCCCGCCGTGTCACAGGAGCCGTTTTGCGGGGATTACCCGAAAGCTAGTTAGTCTTCTCGAAGCCAAGTTCGCGCAGAATGCGAGTTAAGTCACCGTAGGTTGCGAAGTCGATGATCAACTGACCCTTCTTCTTGCCCAAAACGATGCTGACCTTGGTGTCCAACTTGTCGCCGAGCTGCTCGGAAATTTCCTTTAGGCCATCCTTGCGACCACCCTGAGTGATGGTGGCCTTGCCAGGTTTCGCCGGCTTGTCGACGGCAACGATTTCTTCGAGCGAGCGAACCGAGAGGCCCTCGTTGACGACCTTGTTAGCGAAATACTCCATGCGCTCTTCGGTCGGTGCCGCGAGAATGGCTCGCGCGTGACCCGCACTCAAGACGCCAGCGGCGACCTTCAGCTGAACCGAAACCGGCAGCTTGAGCAGACGAATGGTGTTGGTGATCTGCGGGCGCGAGCGACCGATCTTCTCGGCCAACTGGTCTTGGGTGATGCCAAAGTCACTCAGCAACTGCTGGTATGCGCTGGCCTCTTCGAGCACGTTTAGGTTTGCGCGGTGAATGTTTTCGAGCAATGCGTCGCGCAACATGTTCTCGTCAGCGGTCTCACGAATCACTGCCGGGATGTGCGTTAGGCCGGCCTTCTTTGACGCGCGCAGGCGGCGCTCGCCCATGATTAGTTCATAGGTTGGCTCGCCGTTCTCATCGCCAAGTGGGCGAACCACGATGGCCTGAAATACGCCGAACTCCTTGATTGAGTGGACTAGCTCTTGGAAAGGCTCGTCTTCGAACACCTTGCGTGGCTGGGATGGGTTCGGCTTGATCGAGTTGACGTCGAGGTGCGCCATACGGGCACCAGGGACCGCAACTAGCTGAGAACCCGCGTCAGCACTGGCCTGTGAGGCCGCTGCTAGATTTGCGTCGGCGCTGCCAGGGCCGGCACCGGCACCGAAAAAGACATCGATTGGGCGGTCGTTTGCCGAACGATCTGCCCCTGAGCTGTCGCCGGTCGAGCGGTCGTTGCTCGCTGGAGCGCTAGGGATTAGGGCTCCGATGCCTCGGCCTAGACCGACTTTTTTATCTGCCATTTTGCGCTCCTCTGAAAGCGATTTCGACCGCGGCTTCCATGTAGGAAATCGCGCCGGTTGAAGTTGGGTCGTGAGAAATCACGGTTCGGCCAAAGCTTGGAGCCTCGCTGATTCTCACGTTTCGTGGAATCACGGCGTTCAGGGTTTGGCTAGGGAAGTGCTCGCGTACGTCCGAGACAACCTGAGAGGCAAGCTTGGTTCTCGAGTCATACATGGTCAGCAGGATGGTGGAAAGAGCGAGCTGAGGGTTCAGGTTCTTCTGAATCAAATCGATGTTGCGGAGCAACTGAGAAAGACCCTCAAGCGCGTAGTACTCACACTGAATCGGAATCAAAACTTCACGCGCAGCGACGAAGGCATTGATGGTGAGCAGACCCAAGCTAGGTGGGCAGTCGATGATGACGTAGTCGGGGCGAACCTCGATAGTCGCGAGATACTCTTCAAGCGAGTTTTTCAGAAGGTTGTGCCATTTGTCGCGGTCGATCTGGGTCACAATTTCGATTTCAGCGCCAGCAAGGTCAATAGTTGCCGGGATGCAGGCAAGGTTTGGGCTCTCGGTGCTCGGCTGGATCACCTTGGCGAGGGGAGTACCCTCGGTGAGAACCTCATAGATTCCCTTCACGCCCTCCTGGTGAGGCACTCCAAGGGCCGTAGAGGCGTTTCCCTGCGGGTCAAGGTCAATGACGAGGACCTTTAGTCCTTTGGACGCCAGGGCCGCTGCAAGGTTCACTGTGGTCGTGGTCTTGCCCACTCCACCCTTTTGGTTAGAGATGGTGAAGATGCGAGTCTGCGTCGGCTTAGGAGGTTGCTGGGTAGAAAGCGCAGCGAGTCGGCGTGTGTTTTCGCCTAGTTCGCGCAGTAGGGGAGCATCCCAGCCGCTCATTATTTGCTCACGACCTGGGTCAATGTTTCACGTGAAACATTCTGCCAACCGGTCGGCTCAGGGGAGGTTTCAATGCGGTCGGCTGGATAGCCGAGCCCCGACACAACGGTTGGCGCGGTCACGGCCGAAGCTTCGGCGGCACTGGTTGCGCTGTTTTGTTCAGTCAATCGAAAATCCCCTTGTAGAAGCAGGTTTTCAGAATAGCCTAGTTCGCACCACTCGGGTCGGCTCATCGAGGTGCTGTGCACCGGTGAAGACAATCTCAAAGCTGTGGATATCTAGCTTCTTCATGAGGTTCTTCGAGTCGTCGATTTCTTCCTGGGCCTTAGACCCCTTGAGGGCGATAATTTCGCCACCGTGACGGGTTAGAGGAACAGTCAGTCGAAGCAACTTTGGTAGTGCGGAAACGGCACGGGCGGTGACGATGTCGAATGCCTCGCCGACCTCTTCCGCGCGAGCTCGCAGCACGCGAACGTTGTCGAGACCGAGTGCTTCGACCTGCTCCTGAAGCCAGTTTGCGCGGCGTTCCATCGGTTCAATAAGCGTGAAAACTGCCTCAGGCTGGGCTATCGCCATCGGAATACCGGGTAAGCCCGCACCCGAACCCACATCGGCAACCTTTTTGCCTGGGCCAACAAGTTCGGCCACGACGGCCGAGTTAAGGATGTGACGCGTCCAAAGTTTTGGCATCTCGCGAGGGCCGAGCAGACCTAGCTCGTCGCCATCCTTGATCAGAGCGGCGGCGTATGCTCGCGCCTTATCGATGCCGGCACCAAAAATGATTGCCGCTGCGGCCGGCTCAACCTCGGGGATGAAGTCTTGTTCTTCGGACATGTTGTTTCCTTAGGCAAAAGAAAGGAGATGTTTCACGTGAAACATCTCCGATCTCAAACGTACAAATTAGGCAGGCTTGATCACAATGTGACGGTCGCGACCCTCACCCTCAGACTCAGACACTAGGCCGGCCTCAGAGATGATGTCGTGGACGATTTTGCGCTCGTATGAAGACATCGGCTTCATTGGGATTGCCTCGCCGTTGTCCTTCACCTTCGCGATTAGCTTGGTGACGATGCGGGTCAGCTCGTCAACGCGAGCCTGGCGTGAGCCGCCCACATCCAAGATCAAACGGCTAAACGAGTTGGTCTTCACCTGAACCGCTAGACGGGTTAGTTCTTGCAAAGCCTCCACGGTCTCTGGCTCTGAAATAACGCGCAGGTTGCTGTCCTGGTTCGCGGTGATCTCTAGATAGGCGCGACCCTGGCGAACATCGATGTCGATGTCACCATCGAGGTCAAAGATGTCGAGAAGTTCTTCAAGGTAGTCGGCAGCGATGTCGCCTTCTTCTTCGAGAGCCTTTACTGAGTCCTTGGTTGAACCCTCGGCCTCGATAACGGCTTCGGTCTCGACAACATCCGTGTCGACAACCGCGGTAACTTCTGTGTTTTCGGTCTTCTTTGGCATGAAAGTGTCCTACTTCTTAGGTTCGTTGTTTGGCTTTTGGTTGGTGTTTGGGTTCTTGGCCGCTGGCTTCTTCGCAGCAGGCTTCTTGGCGCGAGCCTTGCCTACCGGCTGAACGCGCTGGCGAGGTGTCTCTTCGACGGCTGCTTCGATTTCGGCCTGCTTAGGTAGCTTGCCTTTCTTGGCCAAACGCTCTTCGCGGGCCTTGTGAGCAACCGAACCAGGGGTTGGCATGTTGCGGATAACGATGAACTGCTGGCCCATGGTCCAGAAGTTCGAAGTCAACCAGTAGAACATGACACCTAGAGGGAATGAGATACCCGAGATTGCGAAGATGATTGGGAACGCGTACAACATGATTTTCTGGGTCTGCATGTACTGGCTAGTGGCAGTGGCAGGGTTCTGGTTCTTGGCGATGATCTGCTTCTGGGTGATGAACTGCGATGCGGTCATCGCAACAATCATCACGGCTGCAAGAATCTTTACCTCGAGCAGCGAGCTGTTCATGAAGGTAGCCGAAAGCGGTGCACCGAAGAAGTCTGCATGTGAGAAGGAGTCTGCAAGACCCTTGGTTAGGAAGGCAACGCCATCCTTGCCCGCCTGAGCATCGTTCAAAACGAAGAAAAGACCCGAGAAGATAGGCATCTGCAGCAACAGTGGCAAACAAGAGCTCAGCGGGTTAGAGCCGGTGCGCTTGTATAGGGCCATCTGCTCAGCGGCAAACTTTTCGCGAGATTCGCGGTCGGTCTTGCCCTTGTATTTCTTCTGAAGCTTCTGCAGCTCAGGCTGAACCAGCATCATGTTGCGCTGGCTCTTGATCTGCTTTACGAAAACTGGGATGAGTGCCGAGCGGACAACGATGGTCAGGCCGACAATGGATAGCACCCAGGTGATGCCGGCATCGGTAGACAAACCGATTGCCGTGAACAGCGAGTGGAACAAGACGAGCACAAGCTCGACTGCCCATTTGATTGGCCAAAGAATATCCATGACTAGCCCTTCTTAGAGGTTGGTACTACAAATCCGTGTTTGTTCACCGAAAATAATCCGGATCCCGGTTTAACCCTGTCGACGCCACCTTGCGACCACGGGTTGCAACGCAATACTCGCCAAGCGGTCAGAACCGCCCCGACTATTACGCCACGTTGTTGCACTGATTCCAAACCATAGGCCGAGCAACTCGGGTAATACCGGCAGACATCCCCATAAAGCGGAGAAATTGCCTTCCGGTAAAACTTTAGAAACAAAACAACTAAGTTTCTTGGTGCCAACCAGAGCGTGTAGAGGAGAGTCACTTTTGTGATTCGCCACTCAGGCTTTGATTGTTTTCTTCACTGCTGAGTCGAAGTCCGCCTGGAACTCTTCTCGCAGTTTGGTCCAATCGAGCTCCGCCGCACCGGGAAGGGCTCGAACTACAACATCTGCTTTGACCTCGAGGGGAAGAAGTGATTCTCGAGAGATCGCCCGCAGACGTCTTTTGACCAGGTTTCTTTTGACCGCTCCGCCCACCGATTTGGCTACGACAAAACCAAAGCGGGCATGAGGCGATGCCTCATCCCGCTTTAGGTAGATGACTAAGTGATCAGAACCGACTTTGCGCCCCTGCTTCATCGTCGACCTGAAGTCGTCTGCAGTGACCAATCGATTCTCGCGAGCCAACATTTAGCTAGCTAGGCGATCGATAGTTTGAATTAAGCCGAAAGCTCTACGCGGCCCTTGCGGCGACGAGCTGCAAGGATGGCGCGACCCGCACGGGTCTGCATGCGCAAACGGAAACCGTGGGTCTTCGCACGACGACGGTTGTTTGGCTGGAAAGTACGCTTCGACATGGTGATCTTCTTCTGTTAGTGGAACAAAGTGTGTGTTTTGGGAACACAAGCCGTTTCGCTTCTGCCGTTCCCTATGCAGAGCAACCTGTTAAATCTACGCCCAATTACCGAACTCGGTCAAGTTATCCAGGCCCGTTTCGTAAAAAACTTTAGAGTCTGCCATATCGACCCAAAATAAATGGTTAATGACACGCGGGGATAATTTGCTTTTAAGCAACCTAATTGAGTTGAATGTCACAAGGGACTTTCCACAGGTTTTGTGACTTCCCTTCAAACTTATCCACAAGTTTTCCACAAGGTGGATAACTCTGCGGAAAATGCGAAAAAATCAAGTAGGCACTGGCCCCCGAGCCAGCTCAACTATTCGAAAGGGGCTCAGCATATGTCAGACCAAGACGTCGTCACGATCTTGTGGCACACACTTGTCAACAAGCTGAACCTCGACGACCGCATGACTCCTCAACTCCTGGGTTACATCAACCTGGTTGAGCCGAAGGGTGTTTTGGGCGAAACCCTTTACCTTGAAGTCCCAAATGAGTTCACCCGCGGAATCCTGCAAGAGCGAATCCGCCCAATCATTCTCGACGCAATGGTCGACAACGCCGAGTTCGGCGGGCCGACCAACTTCGCCGTCGTGGTGAACCCAGAGATCGAAGCCGCATTCACCCAAAACCTTCCGCTTGACGAGCCGACACCATCCGAGCGCGTGGTTCCTGTTAGTTACACGGAGACCTACAACGACGCCCCGGATTCATCCCGGTCTGCAGTGGCGAGCGATGACGCGAGGCTAAACCCGAAGTACACGTTCGAAAACTTTGTGAGCGGTGGCTCGAACCGCATGGCCCACGCAGCGGCGTTCGCGGTAGCCGAAGCTCCGGCCAAGGCCTACAACCCTTTGTTCATCTACGGTGACTCCGGTCTTGGCAAGACCCACCTACTTCACGCAGTCGGGCACTATGCCCTGAATCTTTACCCGAAAATCAAGGTTCGCTACGTTTCGAGCGAAGAGTTCACCAACGACTTCATCAACTCGATCCAAAACAACCGGACCGCCCAATTCCAGGCCGACTACCGCGACGTTGATCTTTTGCTGATCGATGATATTCAGTTCATGGAGGGTAAAGACCAGACCCAAGAGGCCTTCTTCCACACCTTCAACACTCTGCACGGGCACAACAAGCAGGTAGTCATCACCAGCGACAAGCCACCAAAGCAGTTGACCGGGTTCGAAGACCGAATGCTTTCTCGCTTTGAATGGGGTTTGTTGACCGATATTCAGGCTCCCGAACTAGAAACCCGCATAGCCATCCTTCGAAAGAAGGCCGAACGCGACAAATTCCAGATCGATGACGAAATTCTTGAATACATGGCAGCTCGCGTGGCTTCAAACATCCGCGAGCTCGAGGGAACGCTGATTCGAGTTACCGCTTATGCAGCACTGAACCGTCAGCGCATTGACATGGCACTGGTGCAAACGATCCTCAAAGATGTAGTTCCGGTGGGCCAGGACAGCGTTATCGCGCCAATCGACATCATCAACGCAGTTGCCAGCTACTACAAATTCACCGCGGACGACCTTTACGGTTCCTCACGTGTGCAGGCGGTTGCCCTAGCCCGTCAGATCGCAATGTACCTGTGCCGCGAGCAGACAAACCTGTCGCTTCCTAAAATCGGCCAGCTATTTGGCGGGCGTGATCACACGACGGTTATGTATGCGAATAAGAAGGTCAATGACCTAATGAAGGAACGTCGCTACGTTTACAACCAAATCACGGAGATTTTGGCCAGGATCAAGGCGTCCCAGCGCAACTAGAAGTTATCCACAACTTTCAACCTTGAAGTTAAGGTTTCGAATTGAATAAAGCCCCGGAAACTTCGTCTGGGGCTATTTTTATGTCATTTGTTGACAAATAAACATATGAAGATATCTGTGGAGAACTGTGGATAACTTGGATGATTCAGTGAATTACTGGCATTAGAGCTGTGAGTTGATATTTTTGAATTCACAGGTAGGCGAGTTATCCACAGATTAATCCACAGCTGTGTATACATCTTTCACCGATGTAGTTCGATTGAATCTATTGCTGATCAGCTACTTATCCACAGTTTCCACAGGTGTTAATAACTTTGTTTTAAAGATTTAAATATTTAGAGAAATCTATAACGAATTACAAAACTTCGGAAAACTAGGAAAACCCCTAAACAGAGCGGTTTTCGGCTTGGACTGTGCCAAGATTAAGCCCTAGAAACCAATGCTTTGATAGCCAAGGCAGATTCGGGGAGACCTTTGAAGTTCCAAGTCAACAAAGACGTGCTCAGTGACGCCGTTTCATTTGCTGTTCGTCTTCTGCCTCAGCGCACAACATTGCCTATTCTCGGCGGAATTCTGATCGAAGCCGACGCTAACGCCCTTCGTCTATCTGTTTTTGACTACGAAGTATCAGCCCAGGCAGAGATTGTTGCCAAAGTAGAGACTTCAGGTCGCGTACTTGTATCTGGCCGCTTGTTGTCAGAAATCGCTAGCAAGCTACCAAATGCCCCGGTTGATTTCACCACCGATGGCTCAAAAGTTGTAGTTAGCTGTGGTTCAACCAAGTTCTCGCTTTTGACCATGCCGGTCGAGGAATACCCAACCCTCCCTGAGATCCCAGCAATTTCAGGCACCATCACCGGTGAGGCATTCCAAAATGCTGTGCACCAGGTTGCTGTTGCAGCATCCAAGGATGATGTAACCCCAGTGCTTACAGGCGTTCAGCTTGAAGCCGGCGAAAAGTCGATCTCATTCGTTGCCACCGACCGCTACCGCGTTGCGCTCCGCGAGGCCGCTTGGCAGTCAAACCCGGCTGGCGTCGGCGCGGTTGCGTTGGTTCCGGCCCGCACACTGCAGGAAGTTGCTAAGACTTTCGGTAACCAGGGTGAGATTTCGATTTCGATTACCAAATCTGATGAGCGGGAAATGATTGCTTTCAAGGCAAACAACCGCTCAGTAACCTCACTGCTCCTAAAGGGCAACTTCCCACCGGTCAAGAGCCTTTTCCCTGAGAACATCGAGAACTTTGCGGTCATCGCGACCCAGGATCTAATCGACTCGACCCGCCGCGTTTCCCTAGTTCTAGAGCGCGAAAGCCCACTCCGCTACAGCTTTGATGAGGGTGCCGTCGCACTCGAGGCAACTGGCAACGAGACTGCCCAGGCATCCGAGAACATAAGCGCCGAGCTAGAGGGCAAGGAAATTGTTGTTTCGCTCAAGCCGCAGTTCCTAATCGATGGTTTGGCAGGCGTGCACTCGGAGTTTGTGAAGATCGCATTCACCAACAACGACAACCCGAACAAGCCGGGGCCAGTGCTGATTTCTAGCCACGGTGCCAAGGAAAAGACCGATTCAGATAGCTACCGCTACCTCCTTCAGCCAAACCTTCTCGTTCGCTAAAAACCCAATAAAATCGCTGCCTTAGGCTGCGAATGACAAACTTTTGAAAAGAGGCGGGTGACGGATGTTTATTAAGCATCTGTCGCTGGCCTCTTTTCGTAATTACAAGAATGCCGAAATCGCCCTTCAGCCCGGTGTGAATTTGCTGGTGGGACCCAATGGCCAAGGAAAAACTAATCTGGTCGAGGCGATTAGATACTTATCCACCCTTTCCAGCCACCGTGTTGCCGGTTACTTGCCGCTAATCAAACAGGATGAGCCACAGGCAGCCATCCGAGCCATGGCAAGTCATGCCGATCGCGACATTCTTATTGAGCTAGAACTCAATCGGGACAGCGCCAACAAGGCCCGAATCAATAAATCACCAGCTCCGCGCGTGCGAGACATCCTTGGATTGGTGAATTCGGTAACTTTCGCGCCAGAGGATCTGGATATCGTCAAGCGCGACCCAACCAATCGCCGCGCGTTTATCGACGAACTTGTAGTTCAGGTTTGGCCAAGGTTTGCCGGGGTTTACAGCGATTACGAGCGCGTCCTCAAGCAGCGAAACACACTTTTGAAAACCGCGCGCCAGACCGGGGCGAAGGGGAGCGCGCTCAGCACCCTTGATGCCTGGGACCAGAGCCTGGTTTCATACGGGTCTGAGATCATCGCGGCCCGCGTGGATTTGGTAGAACGACTGCGCCCGCACCTGTTTGAGGCCTATCGGTCGATTGCGATTGCTAATAATGAGCCGCGCATACTGGTGAAGAGCTCGTTGTTGGGTACGGCGATTCCGAGCGGCTGGGGGGATGATGACGATTCCGAGGATTTGGAGTACATCCAGACGGCAGATCGCGCCGAAATCGATGCGCTTTACAGCGCAAAGTTGGCCACGGTTCGCGCAAAAGAGCTCGAACGCGGCATCACTTTGGTAGGCCCACACCGAGACGACCTGGTTTTGATGCTTGGAACTCTGCCCGCCAAGGGATACGCGAGCCACGGCGAGAGCTGGTCATACGCGCTCGCCCTTCGATTGGCTTCGATTGCCTTGCTTCGCGCCGAAACCCGAACCGGCGACCCGATTTTGATCTTGGATGACGTTTTCGCCGAACTAGATGCCGGGCGTCGCGCCCGTCTGGCTGGGATGGTTGCCGGCAACGAGCAGGTCCTAATTACCGCTGCAGTTGCCGAGGATGTTCCGGAAGAATTGATCGCAACGGTGTTCCACGTGAAACACGGCGAGGTCTCGGCCGAGGCCGACGGCGGTGCAGAAAATGGCTGAGCGCCCAGAGAAATCGGATTTCGCTCAGGAGTTTTACTGGCGAATGCGCGAAGCGGTGACCGGTCGACTTAGCCGGGATGCCAAGAGAATCGCCGAAAAAGCCGCAAAAAATAGCTCTCGCCCATTCGAACCTGGTCGCGACCCAATCAAGGCGGGCACCGGTCTTGATGACCTATTGAAGTCGTTCCGTTGGGATTCACAGTTGGCCGAGGCCGAACTTTTCAACAACTGGGCACAGATCGTCGGTGAGACCAATGCCGCGGCAACACATCCGGAAGCACTGATCAATGGCACCCTCACAATTCGATGCAAATCGACCGCTTGGGCGACCCAATTGCGCCTCCTGCAGATTCAAATTCTGGACATGATTCGAGAGGCCCATCCGGGTGTCGAAATCACAAGTTTGAAGTTGCTCGGGCCAGACGCGCCGAGCTGGAAAAAAGGCCCGCGATCGGTGCCCGGAAGAGGCCCTCGCGACACGTATGGATAGCCTCCACATCCCTGTAAATGTCTGCCATCCACGGTAAAATTCTTTCTAGTTAGTTACCCCGAATATCAGCCAGTGAAACCACTGCAGTTCTATAGGGCCTAACGGTGAAAATAGAAGGAGCTACAACCGAATATGTCTACCGAAAACGAAAACGCTAAAGGCGGCGACACTTCATACGAAGCCGGAAATATCCAGGTTCTCGAAGGTCTCGAAGCGGTGCGCAAGCGCCCTGGTATGTACATCGGCTCCACCGGCCCACGCGGCCTTCACCACCTCGTCTATGAAGTAGTCGACAACTCTGTCGACGAAGCCCTCGCCGGCTACTGCGACACCATCAATGTGACCATCACCAAGGATGGCTGGATTCGCGTCAAGGACAACGGCCGAGGCATCCCAGTTTCTGTTCACCCGACCGAGGGCGTTTCTACCCTTCAGGTGGTTCTGACCATCCTGCACGCCGGTGGAAAGTTCGGCGGCGGCGGTTATGCCGTTTCCGGTGGTCTTCACGGTGTGGGCGCGTCGGTTGTTAACGCGCTGTCGACCCGTCTCAAGGTGCAGGTTGCTCGTGAGGGCTTCCTTTGGAACCAGAGCTACCAGATCGGTGTGCCAGACGCCCCGGTTTCAAAGGGCGAGCCGGCCGACTACACCGGAACCACCACCGAGTTTTTGGCTGACCCAACCATCTTCGAAACCGTCGAGTATGACTACGAGACCCTGCGCCAGCGCTTCCAGCAGATGTGCTTCTTGAACAAGGGTCTGCGCATCTCGCTTGAAGATGAGCGCAGCGGCCGCACCGACACCTATTTTTACGAGAACGGCCTGAAGGACTACGTCGAGTACCTGAACTTTTCGAAGAAGTCTGAAATCGTCAACGAAGAAATCATCTCTTTCGAGTCTGAGACCAAAGAGAAGAACATGTCGGTCGAAATCGCGATGCAGTGGACCAACGCCTATAACGAGAGCGTGCACACCTACGCGAACACCATCAACACTCACGAGGGTGGAACCCACGAAGAGGGCTTCCGCGCCGCGCTGACCACACTTTTGAACAAGTACGCCCGTGAGAAGAACCTGCTCAAAGAGAAGGACGAAAACCTCACGGGTGACGACTGCCGTGAAGGCCTAACCTGTGTGATCTCGGTCAAGCTAGCCGAACCACAGTTCGAAGGCCAGACCAAGACCAAGCTGGGCAACACAGAGGTTAAGGCCTTCGTTCAGCGCGTGGTCAACGAAGAATTTGGTGACTGGTTGGGTCGCAACCCAAACGTTGCCAAGGAGATCATCCGCAAGGCCATCCAGGCAGCAACCGCACGTCACGCAGCTCGCAAGGCTCGTGAGGCAACCCGTCGTAAGGGTCTGCTCGAGTCGGGCGGCATGCCTGGAAAGCTTCGCGACTGCTCAAGCCGCAACCCGGCACTGTCAGAAATCTACCTAGTTGAGGGTGACTCGGCGGGTGGTTCGGCGGTTCGTGGCCGCAACCCTGAGACCCAGGCGATCCTTCCACTTCGTGGAAAGGTCCTCAATGTTGAGAAGGCACGCCTAGATCGTGCCCTCGGCAACGCCGAAGTTCAGGCAATCATCACCGCATTCGGCACCGGAATCGGTGAAGAGTTCGACGTGACCAAGGCCCGCTACCACAAGTGCATTTTGATGGCCGACGCCGATGTTGACGGTCTGCACATTCGCACCCTGATTCTGACCCTGTTGTTCCGCTACATGCGCCCACTGATCGAACACGGCTATGTCTACCTAGCGCAGCCGCCACTGTTCAAGATCAAGTGGTCGAACGCCGACCACCAGTATGTCTACTCAGACGCCGAACGCGACAAGGCTTTGGCCGATGGCGCCGCTGCCGGCAAGCGTATTCCTAAGGAAAACTCGATCCAGCGCTACAAGGGTCTTGGTGAAATGGACTACGACGAGCTTTGGGACACCACCATGGACCCAGACCAGCGCACCTTGCTTCAGGTAACCCTCGAGGATGCAGCCATCGCCGACGAAGTCTTCTCAACCCTCATGGGTGAAGACGTTGACGCACGACGCACCTTTATTCAGCAGAACGCCAAGGATGTCCGCTTCCTAGACATCTAGGCCGCCGACGAGAGATTTAGAGAAGAGAAATCATGGCTGACGAAACTACCAACGTCCCAGCGCTGCGCGACAACATCGAGCAGGTCGACCTTCAGGTCGAAATGCAGCGCAGCTACCTCGACTACGCAATGAGCGTTATCGTGGGCCGCGCCCTTCCAGACGTTCGAGATGGCCTAAAGCCGGTTCACCGCCGCGTCATTTATGCAATGTTCGACGGTGGCTACCGCCCAGACAAGCAGTTCTCAAAGTGTTCCCGCGTCGTCGGTGACGTAATGGGCCAGTTCCACCCACACGGTGACAGCGCCATTTACGACACCATGGTTCGCCTGACCCAGGACTGGAATCTTCGCTACCCGTTGATCTCTGGTCAGGGAAACTTCGGTTCACCGGGTAACGACCCAGCCGCTGCCCCTCGTTACACCGAGTGCCGCATGGCACAGTTGGCAATGGAAATGGTTCGCGACATCGACGAAGACACCGTCGACTTCCAGGACAACTATGACGGCCGCACCCAGGAACCAACCGTTCTGCCGAGCCGTATCCCGAACCTGCTAATCAACGGTTCGATTGGTATTGCGGTCGGTATGGCCACTAACATCCCACCTCACAACCTTCGTGAGGTTGCCGAGGGTGCTCAGTGGTACCTAAAGAACCCAGAGGCAACCAACGAGGAGCTTCTCGAGGCGCTTATTGAGCGCATCAAGGGCCCAGACTTCCCTACCGGTGCACACATCCTTGGTCGCAAGGGCATCGAAGAGGCTTATCGCACCGGTCGCGGTTCAATCACCATGCGCGCGATCATCAACGTCGAAGAACTCCAGGGTCGCACCTGCCTGGTTGTCACCGAGCTGCCATACCAGGTAAACCCTGACAACTTGGCCGAGAAGATCGCCGGTTTGGTCAAGGAAGGCCGCCTTTCAGGCATCGCCGACATCCGTGACGAGACCTCTGGTCGAACCGGTCAGCGCCTGGTCGTTGTTTTGAAGAAGGATGCGGTTGCCCGCGTCGTTCTGAACAACCTCTACAAGCTGACCCCGCTTCAGGAGAACTTCAGCGCCAACATGTTGGCTCTGGTTGACGGTGTGCCACGCACCCTAAGCCTGGACGGGTTCATCACCAACTGGGTTGCTCACCAGGTTGAGGTAATTGTTCGCCGCACTCAGTTCCGCCTAAAGAAGGCCGAAGAGCGCGCCCACATTCTGCGCGGTTACCTAAAGGCACTCGATGCACTCGACGCCGTAATCGCATTGATTCGCAAGAGCGCAAATGTCGACGAGGCCCGCGATGGCCTAATGGGCTTGCTCTCGATCGACGAACTACAGGCTCGCGCGATTCTAAACATGCAGCTGCGTCAGCTTGCTGCCCTAGAACGTCAGAAGATCATTGACGAGGCGGCCGAACTCGAGGCTCAGATCCTTGACTTCAAGGCCATCATTGCCGACCCAGTTCGTCAGCGCAGCATCATCAGCGAAGAGCTCGACGAGGTTGTAAACAAGCACGGCGATGACCGTCGCAGCACCATCATCGCTGGCTTCGATGGCGACGTTTCGGTTGAAGACCTCATCCCTGAAGAAGAGATGGTTATCTCGCTCACCCGCGGTGGCTACATCAAGCGCACCAAGAGCGACAACTATCGCCAGCAGCACCGCGGAGGCAAGGGCGTGAAGGGTGCCAACCTGCGTGCAGACGACGTGGTTGAACACTTCTTCGTTACCACCACTCACCACTGGTTGCTGTTCTTCACCAACAAGGGTCGCGTCTATCGCACCAAGGCCTATGAAGTTCTAGAGGCCGGCCGCGACACCAAGGGCCAGCACGTTGCCAACTTGCTTGCCCTTCAGCCAGATGAGCAGGTCGCCCAGGTTCTTGACCTCAAGGATTACAAGCAGGCTCCTTACCTAGTGCTCGCCACCCGCGAGGGCTTGGTTAAGAAGACCGCACTGGACGCATATGACACCGCTCGCACCGGTGGAATCATCGCGATCAAGCTTCGCGAAGGCGACGAACTGGTTTCGGCGCTTTTGGCCAACGAATCTGACGACCTTCTTCTTGTTTCGCACAAGGGAATGTCAATCCGCTTCTCGGCAAGCGACGAGAGCCTTCGCCCGATGGGTCGTGACACCTCTGGAAACATCGGTATGCACTTCCGCAGCGGCGATCACCTGCTTTCAGCATCGGTCATCAACGACGCAGACGAAACCTTCGTCTTCGTGGTCACCGAAGGTGGATACGCAAAGCGCACCTCGGTTGACCAGTACCGCCCACAAAACCGCGGTGGTCTAGGAATCAAGGTTGCCAAGCTTGAAGAAAAGCGTGGCGATCTAGTTGGTGCCCAGATCGTCACCGAAGAAGACGAAGTTCTTGTAGTTCTAGCCTCGGGCAAGGTGGTTCGCTCGGCAGTTAGCGAAGTTCCAGCCAAGGGTCGCGACACCATGGGTGTTGTCTTCGCTCGATTCGACGAGGATGACAACATCATTGGACTTGCCAAGAACACTGAGCGTAATCTTGAAACCAATGCCGAAGGCCTAGAAGATGCCGAAGGTGAAGAGGGCATCGAAGGAGCAACCGAATGAGAGCCAAATTAAAGGCTGGCGCTGCGTCAACCGTCAATGCTGTTAAGCGCAACATGACCCCGCAGAAGCAGGTCAAGCTAAAGCTGGTTCACATTGATTTCTGGTCTGCAGTTCGTGTTGCCCTATTGGTAACCATCGCCATGGGCATCGCAACCATCATCGGTTTCACCTTGCTCTGGGCAGTTGTGAGCCAGACCGGCCTGTTCGGTTCGCTGAACAGCCTGGTTAACTCGGTTATCGGTGGCTCAGGTTCAGACATCGGCGCTCAGTTGAGCCTGCCTCGTGTTTTGTCATTCGCCACCACCTTGGCTTTCTTCAACATCGTGCTTGGCACCCTGTTGACCGGTGTTTGTGCGCTGATCTTCAACGTTATCGGCCGTATTACCGGCGGAATCTCGGTTGGTTTCACCAACAACTAATACGAGATTTTGCACTGTAGAAATATTTCGTGTAAAGTCGAAAAGGTTCTACGGGCCTATAGCTCAGGTGGTTAGAGCGCTTCACTGATAATGAAGAGGTCGGAGGTTCAAGTCCTCCTAGGCCCACCAGGAAGCTTCTTCACCAAAAGAAGGTTCTGAACCGAAGTAACAAAGGCACCACCCAGATTCACAATCCGGGGACTTAGCTCAGTTGGTAGAGCACCTGCTTTGCAAGCAGGGGGTCAGGGGTTCGACCCCCCTAGTCTCCACAGCAAGAAAACACCTCTCAGAAATGGGAGGTGTTTTTCTTTAACCCGAGTTTCCTCTCCGCAGTCTGGGATGTGAAGTAACTAGGCTGACAGCATGTCATCGGAAAAAACTTCGTCGGTCCTGCGCAACCGTAACTTCCAATACTTATGGGCCGGTCAAACGGTCAGCGCAATCGGCGACCAGATGAGCGGTCTAGCTCTGCCGGTGTTGGCCGTAACCATGTTGCAGGCCTCCGAGTGGCAGATCGGAATGATGAACGCCGCCGGCATGAGTATGTTCTTGCTGATTGGCTTACCGGCTGGTGCGTGGGTCGATCGCTGGATGAAGCGTCGCGTGATGATTCTTGCCGACGTGGTGCGCATGCTCGTTGTGCTCTCAGTTCCGTTGGCCTGGTGGGCCGGCATCTTGAACATGACTTTTATCATCGTGGGAGCCGCCGTAATCAGCGCCGCAAACGTGTTTTTCGATGTCGCCTATCAAAGCGTGCTGCCGATCATGCTGCCTAAAGAGCAGATGGCCAAGGCAAACTCGGCGTTAGAAACGACGAAGCAGACATCCATGCTGGTTGGCCCTGCGGTTATCGGGTTCTTGCTCACCATCGTGAAAGCACCGATTTTGATGCTGGCCGATGCTATTTCGTTCTTGGTGAGCCTGGTTTCGGTCAGTCGAATCAAGATGGATGAGTCGGCCATTGCCAAGCAGGATCGCGGCAAGCTGCGTGATGAGATCACCGAGGGCGTGAAGTTCGTAACTAAGCACCCAATTATCGGCCGAATCACAGCGTCGACCGCGACCTTCAACTTCTTCACCTCTGGTGTGCACACGTTGGTGCCGATTCTGGTGCTAAGAAACATGGATGTCTCGCCAGCACTCTATGGCTTGGTGTTCACGGCTGCCGCAGGCGCAGGTCTCGCAGGAGCGTTATCGGCGGCAAAAATTGGCGAATGGATTGGTCAAGGAAACACGGTAATTGCAGCTCTCGTGCTTAGCGCTGTTGCGGTCTTCGGATTCCCGATTGCCGCGATGATTGGCGATGCCAGCGCTCTACCGATCGTCATCTTGTCTGAGTCGGTGATTGCATTCACCGGTTTGGTTTACAACATCACTCAGGTAAGTGCTCGCCAGGCCCTATGCCCGGAGCACCTACTCGGTCGCATGAACGCATCGATTCGATTCTTCGTCTGGGGTGTCATGCCGATCAGTGCGCTGCTAGCCGGAGCCTTCGCGACGTGGTTTGGAATGGTCCCAGTAGTTTTTGTTGCCGCTGTCGGTGCGTTGCTCTCATCCTGGTTCATCTTTGCTTCGCCGCTGCGAGGTCTCAAAACCATCGTCCCCAAGGCCGAATAAAACTAAACTTGAGGCATGACTAACACTTTCGCAGGTAAGCACGCTTTCGTTTCTGGTTCATCTCGCGGCATCGGCGCTCAGGTAGCTGCCATGCTGGCGGCAAAGGGTGCAACCGTTGCCATCAACTACCGCGACAAGGTGGTTCGCGCCGAGAAGGTTGCCAACGGCATCATCGAAGCTGGCGGCAAGGCGATTGTGGTTGGCGCCGACCTAACCGACTACTCGAGCATCGACGCCCTGGCGGCGACCCTCAAGGATCAGTTCGGCAACCTAGACCTTCTAGTTCTCAACGCTTCTGGCGGCATGGAAGCCGGTAAGGGCGAAGACTATGCAATGAAGCTCAACCGCGACGCTCAGGTCAACCTGGTCAACACCCTGCTTCCGCTGCTTGGCGAAGGCTCAAAGATTGTTTTCGTGACCAGCCACCAGGCACACTTCATCCGTGAAGTTGAGACCATGCCCGAGTATGTTCCGGTGGCGCTGTCGAAGCGAGCCGGCGAGGATGCGCTTCGCGACATGATCCCAGCGCTAACCGCTAAAGGCATCGAGTTTGTGGTTGTGTCTGGCGACATGATCGAGGGCACCGTGACCGCGACCCTGCTCGACCGACTAAACCCAGGTGCGATTGACGCGCGTAAGGAAGCCGTTGGCAAGCTATACAACGTTGAAGAGTTCGCTGCCGAGATCGTGAAGGCCGCCGAGGCTCCGGCTCCGGCAAACAACACCGTTCTCGTTGGCGACACCGGCTACTTCACCAAGTAATCCGCTTAGGCTTTAGGCATGAGCAGTCGAGAGCCGCGTGACAAGAAGGGCAACCTTCGTCGCAAGCTCTATGAAATGCCTGCCGATGTGAAGTTGGCACTCGAAGAGAACGCTGTTCGGGCCGATTATGATCACCGCCCGCCATACCAGCGCAACGATTATGTTGCCTGGATTGATCGGGCCGTGCGACCAGACATCCGTGCGAAGCGACTCAACCAGATGATTGATGAACTCAGGAAGGGCGGGGTATACATGCGTATGGATCACCCGGCTTCGAAGAAGTAATCATGCCGATGCTAGACGAATATTTGGGTCTGTTCACCGTGATGAGTTTCACGGGATTGAGCATTGGTTCGCTGTTGCTCAGCGTGCTCACCCGCTATAGCAAGGGCAACCGGGCGTTTGCGATTGTGTTGGCACTCGGCTCGATCGCCTTTGGCTTGTATGTCTGGATCAACATCGCCGAGGGTGGCATTCTGTCGGCCCTGTTCGGCGCTTTGTCGCTGGCAATTTGCCTTTGGCCAAGGTCTGCGCCGCCGAGCGAATAGTTGTCTGAGGTGGGCGATAAATTGCTATCGTGGCCACCCTTTACTTAGATGAATCCAAAGCCAAAAACTATCTGTTTATTGGCGTTTTGGTGCAGGACGGCGATGCGCCGCGTCTAAGAAAACGCGTTTCGGCCCTAAAGATGCCCGGGCAAAGAAGCATTCACTTCGTCAACGAGGGGGACGGTAGACGCAAGAAACTCATCCAAGAATATTCAGAACTTGGAATCGTTGCTGTGAAGGTAATCAGCACACGCAAGAACAAGTTGGAGGCTCGTGAAGATTGCGTTCGAGCCCTGGTCCATCTTGCCGCTTCGATGGAATGCCACTCGCTCGTATTCGATCGAGACGAGTCGGTAATCACCAAAGACGAACAGTGGTTGAAGAGCGAGCTTCGGAAAGTCGACAAAAACGCACCAATCGGATTTCAGCATTTGAGCCGGCACGAGGAACCTATTCTCTGGATCGCAGATGCTTTGGCTTGGTGCGATTCTCGCGGCGGAGAATGGCGCAAAAGGATTCACTCCCTCATTGACGCGGAAGTTGACATCAGCGCTTAAACGCGAAACTCGGTCCGCCGACCGTCCGGAAGGCTACCGAGTTCACTTTGCAGGACCCGAGCCCTGCACATAAATAGATTACGACCCACCTCAGACAAAATCAACAATCGATAAACTTCAACCATGTTTGCGTTCCTACCCGGCTT
>CAEZVN010000001.1_pt1 | contig 33009 bp, 32 predicted proteins | sample 7264741 | NCBI WGS metagenome assembly CAEZVN01 (sample SAMEA6813856, study PRJEB35770) | uncultured Rhodoluna sp. | biome: Freshwater; feature: Freshwater reservoir; material: water | place: Czech Republic | collected 2017-05-23 | depth 0.5m m | reverse complement strand
GCGTTGACATCGAGCCACAGCTGCTCGAACTCGCACTTACCCATCGCTCATACGCGTATGAGAATGGCAACACACCCAACAACGAACGCCTCGAGTTTCTCGGGGACTCGGTGTTGGGTTTTGTTGTAACTGCACATATTCACGATCTGCTCACCGACCTTCCTGAGGGCGAGCTAACCAAGGTGAAGAACGCAGTCGTTTCGGCAACCGCGCTTTCGCAGGTAGCCACCTCGATCGGGCTCGGTGAGTTTCTTCGCCTGGGCAAGGGTGAAGACCAGACTGGTGGCCGTGAAAAGCCAAACCTTCTCGCCGACGCGTTCGAAGCCATTCTCGGCGCAGCATACGTGTCAAAGGGTTTAGAGGCAGCCGAGGGCATCATTCGCAAGTTGGTCTTTCCGCTGCTTGAAGACACCGATTCACTTCGCGCCAACAGTGATCCAAAAACTACTCTCGGTGAGATAGCGCAGGCGCAATCGAAGCCGGCCCCCGAATACGTCACCACCCATGAGGGTCCAGATCACGACCGCACATTCTTTGCAACCGTGAGTATCGATGGCAAGGTCCTTGGATCCGGCCAAGGTCGCAGCAAGAAGCTTGCCGAAACTCAGGCAGCAATCGACGCACTCGCGAAGCTGCCAAAGCCTAAAAAGTCAAAGTAATGCCAGAGTTACCTGAGGTTGAAACCGTTCGAGCCGGTTTGGCTCCGGCGCTTACCAACGCAACCGTTACCGCCATCGATGTTCTCGATGCCCGTTCGTTCAAACGCCACATCGGCGGGGTGGAAGACTTCATCGCGACCATGGTGGGCGCCAAAATTCTGGCAGTCGTGAGACGAGGCAAGTTTCTCTGGATGCCGCTAGAGCTTCCGGCAGGCCGCAACCCGGGGCACAAACTTGCCATGGTTGGCCACCTCGGTATGAGCGGGCAGATGCTGCTTCGAACCCCAGGATTCACCGAAGACAAGCTAACGCGCGTTGTCATCCATGCGATTTCAGAAGATGGCGAAAAAGTCGAAATGCGCTTTATCGACCAGCGCCTGTTCGGGTCCCTTGCGATCGACGACTTGGTGCCAACCCCGGATGGGTTGCCAGGCGGATTCAGTAACGGCCTTGGGGTTTCTTCCGATGGCGAATCGACTTGGTGGCGGAACCTCATCCCAGCCTCAGCAGCTCATATCATGCGCGACCCACTGGATGAAGACTTCGACGAGAAGTTTGTGATTGCCAAGTTGAAGAAGAAGAATTCGGGCATCAAACGGGTGTTGCTGGATCAGCAAACCCTGAGCGGGATTGGCAATATCTACGCCGACGAAGCCCTTTGGCGTTCGCAGTTGCACTACGACCAGCCGGCAGCTTCTCTCACCGGGCCAAAGGCTAAGGAGCTCTTGCAGCACGTTCGCGAGATTTTGGCTAAGGCGGTCACCGAGGGTGGCACGAGTTTCGACGAACAATACAAGAACGTCAACGGTGAATCTGGCTATTTTGCGGTCTCTTTGAACGCATACGGCATGACCGGAATTCCTTGCAAACGCTGCGGAACTCAGATCAAAAGAGAAAACTGGATGAACCGCGGATCTCACTTCTGCCCGAAGTGTCAAAAACTCAAGGGCTAACCCCTTCCATTGGCGAAAACCGCCATCATAATGCGGTAATTTTGAGTACTGCGCATTTCCGGCGCACCATCGTCGATGCAGCCTAAGGGGAGTGACTCAGCTTGTATCTAAAGAGCCTCACCCTCAAGGGATTTAAGTCATTTGCTCAGCCGACCACCTTTGCGTTCGAGCCAGGTGTTACCGCAGTTGTCGGGCCAAACGGTTCGGGCAAGTCAAACGTTGTAGACGCCCTCGCCTGGGTAATGGGTGAGCAGGGTGCGAAGAGTCTTCGCGGCGGCAAGATGGAAGACGTCATCTTTGCCGGAACCTCAACCAAGGGTCCTCTGGGTCGAGCCGAGGTCATCCTCACCATCGACAACACGGATGGTGCCCTGCCGATTGACTACACCGAAGTCACTATTTCTCGCACGCTTTTCCGCAACGGTGGCAGTGAGTATGCAATCAACGGCGATGCTTGCCGCCTACTGGATGTCCAAGAACTCTTGAGCGACTCGGGTCTCGGTCGCGAGATGCACGTAATCGTCGGACAGGGTCAGCTGGATAGCGTCTTGCGCGCTACGCCTGAGGAACGCCGTGGTTTCATCGAAGAGGCCGCCGGAATCTTGAAGCACCGCCGCCGCAAGGAGAAGACTCAACGCAAGCTCGAGGCGATGCAGGCAAACCTGACCCGCCTGAACGATTTGGCGGGCGAAGTTCGTCGTCAGTTGAAACCACTTGGTCAGCAGGCCGAGGTGGCACGCGAGGCACAGGGCATCGCCGCTACCGTTCGCGACGCTAAGGCGCGCATCCTGGCTGCAGATATCATCGACCTGCACAAGGCTCTTGAAGAAACAGCCAAGAGCGAGGCCGATCGCAGAGGCGAGCGCAATATTCTTCAGACGCTCCTAACCGAGAACACGGCCCGTTTGGGTCACCTCGAAGCGGCTCAGGTTTCAACCGAACTAGATACCGCGCGCAACCTTTCATACCAGTTCGATTCATTGGCTGAGCGCCTGCGTTCGCTGCTCTCAATCGCCAACCAGCGAGTTGCTTTGCTCGGTTCGCAGGCAGACGTTGCCGGCGCACAAATTGACCCGAGTGCACTTGAGGCCGAGGCCGTAGCAGCCGAGAAATCCGGTGCAGACCTGGCGTTGGCAGTTGAGGCACTCAAGGCCGGGTTGCACCAAGCCGAACTGGCTCGCAGTGAAGCCCGTGATGTGCTCGAGAAGTTCGACAACGAGGTCGCCGAACAGAACGCCCTGATTTCAAAGTTTGACCTAGACAAGTCGCGTCTGGCCAATGAGGCCGCCGTTGCCGAATCTCGATTGGCAAGCAAGCGTGACGAGGTAGCTCGTCACCAGAGTGCGTTAGCCGAGGCTCAGGAGCGTCGGGCGGCTCGCCAGGCGGAGTATGAAGCACTAGACGCTCAGTTGCAGTCTGATTCAGGCGCCAAGGATGCCGATAACGGCCTTGAGGCTCGCTATGAAGCAGCTCAGAAAGCCGTATCTGAAGCCGCCGCCAAGATTGAATCGGTTCGCGATGAGTTGCACGGTGCTGAGCGAGAGCGTGACTCACTGTCGGCGAAGCGTTCTGCGCTGAACCTAATGCTTGAACAGAAGGATGGTGCATCCGAGCTATCCGCGGCTGGGTTGCGCGGCATCCGAGGGCTAGTTGCTAGCCACATGAAGATTCAAAACGGTTTCGAGACCGCGATTGCGGCAGCCCTTGGCCCGTTGGCCGATGCGCTGGTGGCAGATTCTCGCGAAGACGGTTTGGCCGCTATCGAACACCTGAAGAAGGCCGACGGTGGTCGCGTCGAACTGATTGTCGCTGATGTCGACGCAAAGGGTAAGGCGGGGTCACTCCCGTCGGTAGCCGGCGCTCGCCCAGCAGCAGAGGTTGTCGAGGCTCCATCCGGCGTACTCGCCTTGCTAGCCGATGTCGTAATCGTTGATGACCTAGAAGCGGCCCGTTCTCTCTATAAGGCCGATAAGGGCGCGCTAAAACTCGTTTTGATCACCTTGGATGGAGACGTCTTAACCGAGTCCATCATCCGTGGTGGCTCTGCCAACAAGCCTTCGAAGCTTGAGCTAGTGGCTGAGCGTGATGGTGCCGAAGCCAAGCTGGCTAAGGTCTCAAAGCAGATTGATGACCTCAAGGGTGAGCTGGCCCAGGCCAGATCAACCGAGGAAGCAGCCAAGAACTCTGCCAAAGATGCGCTAGCCACTCTCAACCAGCACGACGCAACCTTGGCTGCAAATGCTGAGAAGTTGGGCCGCCTGCGCGTTCAGGTTGAAGCTTCGGATGCCGAAGTCGACCGTCTATCGCGCGTTGCAGAACAGGCCGTGGCTTCGATTGCTGTCGCAGAAGAGGCGCTCGCCGAAGCCGTTGCTGCTCACGACAAATTTGCCTCGCAGGAGCGACCGGCGCTAGACCTGGCAAACCGCCAGACTCTCTCGGAGAATCTAGAACAAGAGCGTCAGCGAGAGCTCGAGATGCGCGTTGACCTCGGTGCTGCCGTTGAACGTGTTCGTGTTGAAGCCGATCGCGCAAAGGGTCTGCGCGAGCAGATTTCAGAAGCTCAAGAGGCCATCGAAAAAGCCAAAATCGCAGCCGCAGCGCAGGCCAAACAACTAGCAAGTGCACGTCGAGTGCTTGAAGCGCTGCCGATTCTTATGAATGCAGTAGCCGAGAGCGCATCACAAGCCAAGGTTCGTCTGCACGAGCTAGAGGCCGCACGCGCGCATCAGAACCAAGAACTGGTTCGACTTCGCGGTGAAACTGCCGAAATTCAGATGAAGCTTGCCACCCTCACCCAGAGCGTGCACGACTTCGAAATGAACAACCACGAGAAGCGCCTCAACCTGGCAAACCTTGTGTCACGTGCGAATGACGAACTTGGCCTAGAGCAAAATGTCTTGCTAGCCGAATACGCGCCAGATGAAGAGTTCAACCGTGAAGAGCAAACCAAGCGTTTGCGTGAATCGGAGCGACTATTCGAGCGCCTCGGCAAGGTAAACCCGCTGGCCCTCGAAGAATTTGCGGCTCTCGAGCAGCGTCACAAGTTCCTGACCGAGCAACTAGCCGACCTGACCCAGACCCGCAAGGACCTGCTCCAGATCATCGACGAGTTAGATGCAAAGATGCAGACCATCTTCGCGGACGCATTCGAAGACACTCGCAAGGCTTTCGAAACGGTATTCCCAACACTCTTCCCAGGCGGAACCGGCTCGATTTTCTTGACCAACCCGGATGACATGCTCACCACCGGCCTAGAGGTCACCGTAAAGCCAGCCGGTAAGCGCATCGAGCGTCTCTCATTGCTTTCGGGTGGTGAGCGTTCGCTGGCAGCCGTTGCACTTATGGTTGCCATCTTCAAGGCGCGCCCATCGCCGTTCTATGTCATGGATGAGGTTGAGGCGGCCCTCGACGATGCAAACCTTGGCCGCCTGCTCAAGATTTTTGAAGACCTGCGCTCAAGCTCGCAGCTGATCATCATTACCCACCAGAAGCGCACCATGGAGATTGCGGACGCCCTATACGGCGTCTCAATGCGCCAGGATGGCGTCTCGGCTGTGGTTGGTCAACGCTTGCTGGACAAGGGTTAGTCGTGGCCGGGTTCCTGTTTTGGAAGAAGAAGCGCACAGCTGAGGTTGAAGCGCCTGTGGTTGAGGTGCCAGAGGTCGTTGAGGCGCCTGTAGTCGAACTCCCAGAAGTCAATGAGACGAATGAATCCCTTGTCGCCGATGCGGCTGAGGCCGCATATGTCGCCGCGGAATCCATTCCGTCCCACGAAGAACCTGACCAGACCCCGGAGCTTGAACCGACCCCAGAGCCAGAGCCAGAATCTGCCCCCGAGCCGGAACCAGCTACTGAGCCTGAGCCAGAGCCTGAGCCGGAACTGGTTGCCGTTGAATTGCCGAAGCGCAGCGCCAAAAAGGGCATCCGGTCGCTGTTTAGCCGCGTTAAGTTCAACCCAGAGAACCTAGACGAACTCGAAGACATCCTGATCCAAGCCGACTTCGGCATCGACGCATCCATGGCAATTGTCGAATCGGTGAAGGATCGAGCCAAGAAGTCGGGCGCAACGTCAGAGCAAGACCTGAAGGACATTCTGGCGGCCGTAATCGCTGAGAATCTAGAGCGCGACGACAAGGCTCTGAACCTAAGCGATGGCAAACTCCCATACGTGTTCTTGGTCGTTGGCGTGAATGGTGTGGGCAAAACCACGACCATCGGCAAACTGGCTAACTGGCTTAGCGAAGGGGAGTGGAAGGTGTTTATCGGTGCCGCCGACACCTTCCGAGCTGCAGCAGTTGAGCAGGTTGCGACCTGGGCTGACCGCGCCGGGGCAACTTTGATTCGCCCAAAGACCGAGGGTCAAGATCCTGCATCCGTGGCTTTCGAGGCTGTCGAAGCAGCAATCAAGGATGACGCCGACATCGTGATTATTGACACCGCTGGGCGCCTGCAAAATAAGACTGACCTCATGGGTGAGCTCGACAAGATCCGCCGCGTGATTGAGAAGCAGGCGAAAATCAGTGAGGTGTTGCTGGTTCTAGACGCAACCACCGGCCAGAACGGCATGTCTCAGGCGAAGGCCTTTGCCGAGATTGCAAACGTTACCGGTGTAGTTCTGACCAAGCTAGACGGCACTGCCAAGGGCGGAATCGTCTACTCGATTCAGCGTGAATTGGGCATCCCAGTGAAGCTTGTTGGTGTTGGCGAAGGTATAAATGATTTTGCGTTCTTTGACGCAACCGAGTTCGCTCGCGGGCTCGTGAGTTAGGAGCAACCACAGTGTTTGGCAATCTTTCAGATCGTTTAGTCGAAACGTTCAAGAATCTGCGCAGCAAGGGCAAGCTAAGCCCTGCTGACATCGACGCGACGCTTCGCGAGATTCGACGCGCGCTTCTCGAGGCCGATGTTGCTCTAGATGTTGTTAAGGCGTTCACCGGGGCCGTTCGCGAGCGCGCCTTGGGTGACGAGGTTTCTAAAGCCCTAAACCCTGCTCAGCAGGTAGTTCAAATCGTGAACGAAGAGCTGGTAACCATCCTTGGTGGCGAACAGCACAAGCTCAACTTCGCCAAGAAGCCGCCGACCGTCATCATGCTGGCCGGCCTTCAGGGTTCCGGTAAGACCACCCTCGCCGGAAAGCTCTCGAAGTGGCTAAAGGATCAGGGGCACACTCCGCTTCTTGTTGCCGCCGACTTACAGCGCCCGAACGCGGTTAACCAGCTGCAGGTTGTTGGTGAGCGCGTCGGTGTCCAGGTATTCGCACCCGAGCCTGGAAATGGTGTTGGCAACCCAGTCAAGGTAGCCAAGGATTCGATCAAGCACGCCGAACAGAAGATGTTTAGCGTGGTCATCGTTGACACCGCCGGCCGCCTCGGCATCGATGAAGAATTGATGAAGCAGGCGAAAGACATTCGCGATGCTGTCAACCCGGATGAAGTGCTCTTCGTAATCGACTCAATGGTCGGTCAAGACGCCGTAAACGTTGCCAAGGCCTTCGATGAGGGCGTTGGAATCACCGGTTCGGTTCTGACAAAGCTCGATGGTGACGCCCGAGGCGGTGCCGCCCTTTCAGTTGCTTCGGTCACTGGCAAGCCGATCATCTTCGCTTCGAATGGTGAGGGCATGGATGCCTTCGAGCCGTTCTATCCAGACCGCATGGCGAGCCGCATCCTTGACATGGGTGACATCCTCACTCTGATCGAGCAAACGCAGCGACAGTTTGATGAGACCGAAGCTCGCGCTATGGCCGAGAAGTTGGCTAAGGACACCTTTACGCTCGAAGACTTCCTTGATCAGATGCAGCAACTGCGCAAAATGGGTTCGATGAAGAGCATGCTCGCGATGTTGCCGGGTGCCGGTCAAATGCGCCAGCAGCTAGAAAACTTCGACGAGAAGGAAATCGATCGAACCGAAGCAATCATCCGCTCGATGACCCCTGCCGAACGCCGTCAACCAAAGCTTCTCAACGGTTCACGACGTCTTCGAATCGCGAAGGGTTCGGGTATGACGGTTACCGACGTCAATTCGTTGGTAAATCGCTTCGAGCAGGCTGCCAAGATGATGAAAACCCTGTCAAAGGGCGGAGTCCCGCAGATGCCAGGTATGCCAAACATGCCGGGAATCGGTGGTTTCGGAAGCGCCAAGGGCAAGAACAAGGACAAGGGCAAGAAGGGTTCGAAGTCAGGAAACCCAGCCAAGCGCGCCGCCGAGGAAGCAGCACGTCTAGCCGGGGGGAAGCCTGCCGGTTCGAGCGAAAGCGGAGCCGGTTCGGCCTTTGGCTTGGGAAACTAACCGAAACCCCTGAGATTTCGGCGCTATTGAGTAGCGCATCTCGGCAATATCTGGCAGAATAGAGAGGTTGCCGTACGTTTGACCCTCTAACCAAACGTGTCCGGTAACCCCTAGAGCTTTTTCACCGAGTGTGCCCCCACGCTCACGGTTGAACGTTCGCACCATTACGAAAAACAGGAGCAATCGTGGCTGTAAAAATTCGCCTCAAGCGCATGGGCAAGATCCGTGCACCTCACTACCGCATCGTCGTAGCTGACTCACGCACCGCGCGTGACGGCCGCGCAATCGAGGAGATCGGTCGCTACGTGCCAACCGAGAACCCATCAATCATCGAGATCAACTCTGAGCGCGCTCAGTACTGGCTTGGCGTTGGCGCACAGCCAACCGAGCAGGTTGCAGTTCTTCTAAAGCTCACCGGTGACTTCCAGAAGTCAAAGGGTGACAAGAACGCTAAGAACACCGTCCAGGTGAAGGAAGCAAAGGCTGAGTACGTAATCGACTCAAAGAAGAAGACTGTTCTTGTGCCAAAGGCCGAGATCAAGGTCGCTCCTAAGGTCGAAGAGGCACCTGCAGCTGAAGAAGCAGCAGTTGTCGAAGACGTTGTAGCAGAAGACGTAGTTGCAGAAGCAGCGGTTGAGGTCGTTGAGGCCCCAGCAGCTGAAGAAGTTGCCGTTGCCGAAGAGGCTCCAGCAGCTGAAGAAGCAGCAGTAGTCGAAGAGGCAGCTGAAGAAGCTGCCGCTCCAGCAGAAGAAGCTTAAGTAAGTGCTAGCCGCTGCGCTCGAACACCTGGTCAAGGGAATCGTCGACAATCCAGACGACGCTACCGTGACTGCACGATCAACCTCGCGAGGAGACTTGCTCGAGGTTCACGTGCACCCAGACGATCTGGGCCGCGTGATCGGGCGCAACGGCCGCACCGCTAAGGCGCTTCGCACCCTAGTAAACGCTCTTGCCGACGGCAAGAAGGTTCGCGTAGACGTGGTGGACACCGATTTCTAGCAAGACCACGCTCCGAGTTGGCCGCCTTGTCAAAGCGCATGGCCTAAAGGGAGCTTTCAAACTCGAACTATATACCGACAGTCCTGAGACTCGGTTCAAAACTGGCGCGGTCCTCGACCTGCAGGTGCCAGACAGTTCTCCTTGGTTCGGCAAGACCGTTACCGTCAAGGAACTCCGCTATTACAACGCTCAGCCGGTTCTCTTTCTTGAGAACGTGGATGACCGCAACGCCGCCGAGACTCTTATCAAGGCGATTCTGCTAGTAAACGCAGATGTAGAAATTCTTCCGGAAGAACCAGATGCCTGGTACGATCACCAATTAATCGGGCTGAAGGTCATCCGCGACGGTGTTCAGATCGGTGAAGTCATCCGTGTTGATCACCTTCCGGCACAAGACTGCCTAGCCGTTAAAACCGAGACCGAAGAGGTCTTGCTTCCATTCATCAAGGCATTCGTGCCAACCGTAGACATCGACAAGGGTGAAGTCACAATCACCCCGCCTGGTGGTCTATTCGAAGAGGTAGTCGAGGACTAGTCGTGCGCATTGACGCTATTTCGATTTTTCCGGAGTACTTCAAGGCTCTAGACATTTCCTTGCTGGGCAAAGCCCGCGAAAAAGAGATCATCGACCTTCGAGTTCACGACCTTCGCGACTTCACTCACGACAAGCACAAAACCGTAGACGACAGCCCGTATGGCGGCGGCGCGGGCATGCTGATGAAGCCTGAACCTTGGGGCGAGGCTTTCGATGAAATCCTGCCAGCAGACGGCAATGTCACCATCATTTTCACCTCTCCAGCCGGCGAGCAGTTCAAGCAGGCAACTGCATACGAGCTCGCCAAAGAAGACCACATCGTCTTTGCCTGCGGGCGATACGAGGGAATCGACCAACGCGTAGTTGATTACGCAGCTACCAAGGGCCGGGTCCGTCTGATTAGCCTCGGAGATTACGTGTTGAACGGCGGAGAAGTTGCTGCAATCGCCATGGTTGAGGCAATCGCGCGACTCATCCCAGGTGTTATCGGCAACGCCGAAAGTTTGGTCGAGGAATCGCACTCGGATGGCCTGCTCGAATACCCAAGCTATACCAAGCCTGCAGTTTGGCGGGAGCTCGAGGTGCCAGACGTGTTGCTAAGCGGCAACCATGCCCTGATTGCCAAGTGGCGCAAAGAGCAACAGGTTGAACGCACCAAACGCGTTCGCCCAGACTTATTGCCTGACTAGCCAATAACCGCTAGAATAAACAGGTTGTTCGCCTTGAATGCTCTGCCGCAGGGGAGTTAGGCATGTGAACACAAATCATCAAAAACTTACCCGTTGTTGACCTGCGCGCAGTAACAGAGATGGATTCAAAATGCACATTCTCGACTCAGTCGACGCAGCGTCACTTCGTTCAGACATCCCAGCGTTCCGCGTTGGTGACACCGTGAACGTTCACGTAAACATCATTGAAGGTAACCGCAGCCGTGTCCAGGTTTTCAAGGGCATCGTTATCCGCCGTTCAGGCGAGTCGGTTCGCGAGACCTTCACCGTCCGCAAGGTTTCTTTCCAGGTCGGTGTTGAGCGTACCTTCCCGGTTCACTCACCAGTAATCGACAAGATCGAAGTTCTATCACGCGGTGCTGTTCGCCGTGCGAAGCTTTACTTCCTACGCGACCTACGCGGCAAGAAGGCAAAGATCGCCGAGAAGCGCGACAACCAGAACTAATCTGGCCTGCTTACACTTAAGGCATGACAAATCTTGGGCAGTTTCTAAGCCCGAATAGAAAAGCACCACGCCACCCTGGTTCCAAATGGAGTCGGTTTAGGAAGAACATTTTTGTTGCTTTCTTGATTGACCTCGTTGTAATCGTGGGTTCGGCGTTGGTGCTTTCTCTTTTAATCAAGACATTCTTGATTCGCTCTTTCTTCGTTCCATCCGGGTCGATGCTTGAAACTCTCCAAATCGATGACCGCATCCTGGTCAATGAATTGGTGCCTAACGTCATTCCAATCGAACGCGGCGACGTTGTCGTGTTCAAGGATCCTGGCGGTTGGCTCGGCACTGTCTCAACGGAATCTCAGACTCCGGTGGCCGCGGTCGCCGATTGGTTCCTGTCTTCATTCGGGCTGACGGCTCCGGATAGCAGTCAACACCTGGTCAAGCGCGTTATCGGCATAGGTGGCGACCACGTCGTATGCTGCGATGCAGACGGCAAGCTCACCATCAATGGCAAGGCCATCACCGAGCCCTACCTAGCCAAGGATGCAAAACCTTCGGACCGAACCTTCGACGTGGTCGTACCTGAGGGTTCGATTTGGGTCATGGGCGATAACCGCCCTAACAGTGAAGACTCCCGTTTCCATGGCGATCTCCCGAGCAAGGGTTTTGTCGGCAAGCAATTTATCGTCGGGCGAGCATTCATAATCACCTGGCCGGTCGAGCACTGGATATGGCTCGATAACTTCTCAGATGTCTTCAAAGACGTTCCCAAGCCTTAATCTCGAGCGCGAGCTCTGGGCTCAGGGTGCCAGATTCATAATTGGCATGGATGAGGTTGGCCGTGGCGCGATTGCCGGGCCGGTGGCTGTTGGTGTTGCTCTACTTGATTCACAGGATCAACGAGTGGAAACCGCTTGGCCCAGCAACCTCAAAGACTCGAAACTTCTGAGCGAAAAGGCGCGCAACGAAATTCTTGCGCCAGTGCAAACTTGGGTTTCTGGTTTCGCTGTCGGGATGGCCACCGCAAATGAAATCGACACCAAGGGCATCGTCCAAGCTCTGGCTCTTTCGGCAGGACGGGCACTCGATTCGCTACTCCAAGATGCCTCACTTAGGCAAGCAATCGCTCGAGACGGCGCGATCATCATCCTTGATGGTTCTCACAACTGGCTTGGCGCTAAGGCTTCGGGCATTCCAGTGATTGTGCGAACCAAAGCCGACCGGGATTGCGTTTCGGTGGCGGCTGCCTCGGTGATTTCCAAGGTTGAGCGAGACAACCTAATGATTGGGCTCGCCTCCAGCTTTGGCGAGTATGGGTTTGACGGGCACAAGGGTTATGCGTCAGAGGCCCACATCCAGGCGATTCGAACCACTGGACCATCTAGTGAACATCGCCATACTTGGTTGACGAAAATCCTTGGCGACGGCCAGCTTTCATTCGAGGAATAGACTGTTTCCATGGACGAAAACGAAATCGACGACTACGACCGCGAGGCTGAGCTAGCTCTCTATCGCGAGTACAAAGACGTTGTCGGCACGTTCAAGTATGTGATCGAGACCGAGCGTCGTTTCTATTTGGCAAACGAAGTTACTTTGGTTCGCGTTGACACTCCAGCAGATTTCTATTTCGAGCTCAACATGGCTGACGTTTGGGTTTGGGACATCTATCGCACAGACCGTTTCGTGAAGAACGTGCGAGTTCTCACCTTCAAGGATGTCAACGTTGAAGAGCTGTCTGGTAAAGCCTTCGACATCCCTAAGGAACTCGCAGTAGGGGAGTAGCCCTTATCCCCACCTCGCTTTTGGTGGGCAGTTTTGCACATCTCTAGCGCTGAGACGCTAAGTCTCTTCCGCTTCCGCGAGATTCGTACATATGAATCTCAAACAAGATGTCGGCAGATACGGCGAAGACCAAGCCGCTAAATTTCTCGAAGACCGCGGCTATGAAATTATTGACCGAAACTGGCGCTCGAACCTAGGCGAAATCGATCTTGTCGCAAAGGACAAAGATCGCCTGGTTTTTGTCGAGGTCAAGACGCGAAACGGTTCGGGTTACGGTCATCCCTTCGAGGCGATAACAGCAAACAAAGTCGCGCGCATGCGCCGTCTAGTATCTGATTGGTGCATCACGAAGCAGGTTTCGGGCGTGAAAGTGCGCTTGGATGCTATCGCGGTTCTGATTACCGGCGGTCGGGTGCACATCGAGCACCTAAAAGAAGTTTTCTGATGGCTGTCACTAAGACCTATGCGGTTAGTTTGGTTGGCCTAGCTGGAACAATCATCGAAATAGAAGCCGAGATCTCTAGCAACCTGCCTTCGTTTGTGCTGGTTGGTCTGCCGGATGCCTCGCTTTCCGAGTCGCGAGATCGCGTGCGTGCAGCGGCGCAAAACTCCGGACTGGCTCTGCCCGGCCGGAGGGTAACGGTGAACCTCTCGCCAGCTTCGGTGCCTAAGCGCGGCGCGAGTTTTGATCTTGCTATCGCCATCGCAATTCTGGCTGCGTCGGGCAAAGTCATCTCGGATTCGGTCGCGTCCTTCATCCATCTCGGAGAATTGGGGTTGGATGGCTCGGTACGCGCTGTGCCAGGCGTTTTGCCGGCGGTCTTAGCCGCCAAGGCAGCAGGCTGGGCAAAATTCATCGTGCCACTTGAAAACCTGGAGGAAGCGGGGTTAGTCGAGGGAATCAAAGTGTTTGGCGCCAAGACTCTCGCCGAGGTGTCGCGCTTCCATGGGGCGAATCTGGTTGCAGATGAATTGGCGCTTCACAAAGGAGAGAGACCCAGCATGAATCAGGTTGCCGAAAGCGACCTAGATTTGTCTGATGTCATTGGCCAAGATGACGCCATTTACGCCCTGACGCTTGCCGCTGCCGGCGGACATCACATGCTTATGGTTGGCCCGCCAGGGGTGGGAAAAACCATGCTCGCTGAACGATTGCCATCGATTCTTCCCGCGCTTACTTTTGATGAATCGCTTGAGACCAGTGCGCTTCGCTCGATTGCTGCTGCAGGCAGCCGAAAGCCCATACCTGACTTGGTTGCAAAGCGACCTTTTGAAGCACCCCATCACACTGCTAGCCTCACCTCGTTCATAGGAGGTGGTGCGAGTCTTCCTCGACCGGGATTGGTTTCCCTTGCCAACCACGGAGTGTTGTTTCTCGACGAGGCGCCGGAGTTTCAGCGCCCCATCCTCGAAGCTCTTCGCCAACCTCTCGAATCCGGCGAGGTGCTAATAAGTCGAACTGCAGGCTTGGCTAGGTTTCCAGCAAAATTCCAGTTGATCATGGCTGCAAACCCATGCCCTTGCGGCAAGTATGACGGAAACGGCCGTGCGTGCGTGTGCCCAGCAGGTTCGCGCCACGCTTACCTAGCTAAGCTCTCCGGGCCACTACTGGATCGCATAGATGTTCGACTCAAACTTCACCTAGCCAACCCTGCGCAAGTTGCCTTGGCGCGTCTCGGTGCACAGCAGTTGGGTCGCTCAAGTGCAGAAATCAGAGCACGGGTCGTCGAAGCACGAGACCGCGCGCACCGACGTTTGCGTGACACTCCCTGGTCGATAAATGCCCAGATTCCGGGGTCTTACCTGCGCAAGAATCTACGAATCGATTCTGAAGCCACGGCAATGCTCGAGAAATCGATGGAAAGAGGTCAGTTGAGCATGCGTGGGTACGACCGATGCCTTCGCATGGCTTGGTCGAATGCAGACCTATCCGGTAGAGAAAAGGTGAACGCTGAAGATGTAGCCAAAGCAGCATTGCTTCGAGGTGAAGATGGTGCAGGGTCATGGTGAAAGTTGCTGACTTATCCATTTCAAGCTCCGATTTATCCGCTATCTGCGCGAAGGTTCGCTTTGGTAACTCCAGCGAGGATGAGATTGACTACTTTTCTTCGATTGCCTGGTCAGTAATCTGTGAACCTGGCGATGCCTTTGCCGGGCAGTTGATCTCAACCTTTGGCGCCGCAAGGGCTCTTTCACTCGAACTGGCGCGAACTGCAGCCGCCAGATACGTTTCCCTTTTCGCTCAAGCTGGCTCTGACTGGGCGGAAATGCAAAAATTTGGTCGTTTCGAGAGAACACTTGCCGACGCTCGCGAGCGCTGGTCACCTAGGTTTTCAATGGCCAAGGTTGCCTCTGCTGTCAACACGATTGCCGCCCTTGGAGGATGGTTCGTAACCGAGACGTCGGAGTTCTGGCCCAACGCGCTGCTAGACCTGGAGAATCATGCACCGCGGGGTTTATGGGGCATAGGAACGCCAAACTTTGACATTGGCCGTGCCATTTCGGTCGTCGGCTCGAGAGTTTCAACCGCCTACGGTGAATATGCCACCGGCGAACTTGTTGGACCCATGGCGAGTAGGGGGTTTTCGATTATCTCCGGCGGAGCGTATGGAATCGATGCACAGGCTCATCGAGCAACCCTGGCACTAGGCGGCAAAACAATCGCCGTCATGGCAGGTGGTCTCGACAGGCTCTATCCCTCTGGTAATCGGGAACTATTCAATGAGATAGCGAGCAAGGGTCTGTTGCTGAGCGAGATGCCTCCGGGAGCCGAACCAACCAAGTGGAGGTTCCTACAGCGGAACAGACTCATTGCGGCTCTAGGTCAGGCAATCATCCTGGTAGAGGCCAATGCTCGATCCGGCGCGGTGAGCACCGCAAATCGAGGGGTTGACCTAGGTAGGCCAATTGGTGCCGTTCCAGGGCCAATCAATGCTCCAGGCTCGGATGGCTGTCACCAACTAATCAGGGGTCAAAAGGCTGAGCTGATTACCTGCGCAGACGACATTCTCGAGTTGCTTGGCGAGAATTCAACGACAATGCCGGCTGAAGTCTCTGGGTTGGGCGCCCTAGAGACGAGGGTTCTCGACGTTATTGGTCTGACTGGCGCAGATTTCAATCGGATTCGCAGCGAAGGTGGGCTAACTGCCGCAGAGGCCGAGATTGGCATAGCTGGCCTCTCACTGCTGGGATACATCGAACGAGACTCATCGGGTTGGCGACGAAGTCTTTGACCGGTCCCGAACTATCTTTGAAACATGTCAATCTCCCTAGAACGTGCGCAGGTCGAGTTCGCGACCTATCTGCGCTCGAGCAAGGGTTATTCGCCAAACACACTCAAGGCTTACTTGGCCGACTTGCAGGACCTGACTCTGATTCTGGGAGCAGAAAGTTCGGCCGAGGCGATCACCCTTGAATCTTTGCGTGATTGGCTTTGGAGGCAAAGTGAAAAGGGTGCATCCAAGGCAACGATTGCCCGCAAGAGCGCAGCTGCCAGGGCCTTCACTCTGTGGCTTCATAAAGCCGGTTACATAGCCGAAGACCCAGGGCTTAGGCTGCGCTCGCCGAAGGCCGGTCGCTCACTTCCCAAAGTAGTTTCTCGAGAGAGCCTCGATCAGGTATTCAGTGCACTCGAGTCGAGGGCGACACTCGATAACCCGAGTGGGCTGCGTGATCTGGCGATGGTTGAACTTCTTTATGCCACCGGAGCGCGAGTGAGTGAACTCGCGGCTTTGGATCTTGGAAACGTTGACTACAGCCGAAACATCGTTCGTCTCATGGGTAAGGGCTCCAAGGAGCGCATGGTTCCATTCGGGCAGCCAGCTCGGGATGCCCTCGATGGTTGGTTGCGCCACGGTCGAAATCAACTCGCTCAAGAAAAAACAGACTCAGCAATGTTCCTTAATTCAAGAGGGTTGCGAGTCGGGGTTCGACAAATCTATGCACTGGTGGCAGCGCTGCTGGAAAACACCCCGACCGGAACAGCTGGCCCCCACTCGTTGAGGCACAGCGCAGCAACCCATCTTCTTGATGGCGGGGCTGATCTAAGGGCGGTTCAGGAACTGCTCGGCCATGCCAGCCTAGGAACCACCCAGATTTACACTCACGTGTCCATTGAGCGCCTGAAAGATGGCTATAAAAACGCTCACCCGCGCGCGTAAGGCAGTAGACGTGAGGGGTTGAGCCCTCCGATGAGAGCCGACGGCGAGAGGTATTTACCCTCGAGTCGAAGCGAAAAATGGAGACAGGAATCGGCCGAACAGTGTTGGGCGTAGTCAGCGTCAGCCGAGCAAGCCCAACCGATCACTTCACCCTTTAGAACAGTGGTTCCAACTGGCATATCGGAACAAGCTGGCTCGAGCTCGCTCAGCAGCCCAGCGCCATGTTTTATCGCCAAAACCCCACGATTCACGATGACCTTTGAAACCGCGATCACGCCATCAGCTGGGGCGAAAAGTGGTTCGTCGAGCTCAATCTCATAGTCCACGCCGCGATGGCCAGCAGAGTAGTCGCTTGCGGGTTGCAGATAGGGCCGAACCAGTCGATGGGGGGAGTCGAACGGTGCTTGCCAACTGGCACCTGTCGGGCCGAGAGTGGCGAGTGTGAAGAGCGAAAGAACGGCAAATTTCAGCATGTATCAAGACTGACCAATCGGGAGAAAAGTCGCATAATCATTGGCAAAGCGGTGGATAAACCGGACCTTTGACTGGTATGCTGAGAACTAGCAACATGTGCGCTTGTCGCGCTTGTTGACTTCGCGTGTCGAATCAGATCCACGTTTCACTCAGTCCGAGAGCAATCACGGCGAAACAGATCCGGCACCAGGTGTGCCAGACAACCGTCTGGAACAGAAAACTGAGTGGCGCCTTCGCGCGCCGAAAAAGGAGACTGCCATGGCAGTTGTAACAATCCGCCAGCTGCTCGACAGCGGCGTTCACTTCGGTCACCAGACCCGTCGTTGGAACCCAAAGATGCGTCGCTTCATCCTGACCGACCGTTCAGGCATCTACATCATCGACCTACAGCAGTCACTTGCCATCATTGACAAGGCATACGACTTCGTCAAGGAGACCGTTGCACACGGCGGCAGCATCCTATTCGTAGGCACCAAGAAGCAGGCTCAGGAAGCAATCGCCGAGCAGGCTCTTCGCGTAGGCCAGCCATACATCAACCAGCGTTGGTTGGGTGGTCTTTTGACCAACTTCCAGACCATCCAGGGACGTCTTTCACGTCTAAAGGAACTTGAGGTCATGGACTTCTCTGGCGCGACCAAGACTGGTCTTACCAAGAAGGAACTTCTTATCCTTCGCCGCGAGAAGGACAAGCTAGAGAAGGCTCTAGGCGGTATCCGCAACATCACCAAGACTCCATCAGCGATCTGGGTTGTAGACACCAACAAGGAGCACCTAGCAATCACCGAGGCGAAGAAGCTGGGCATTCCAGTTATCGGTATCCTCGACACCAACTGTGACCCAGACGAGGTCACCATCGGTATTCCAGGAAACGACGACGCAATCCGTTCAGTTCACCTTCTAACCCGCGTTATCGCAGATGCAGTTGCAGAGGGCCTAATCGCTCGTCACGCAAAGCCAGAGGCAGCAGCTGAGCCTCTAGCCGAGTGGGAGCGCGAGCTTCTCGAGCAGGGCACCGCAGCAGCTGAGGCAGTTGCAGCACCTGCAGCACCTGCAGAGACCGCAACCGAGACCGTTGAAGCACCAGCAGAGGCTGTTGCAGTAGAGGAAGCAAAGTAAAGATGGCAAACTACACCGCCGCAGATGTAAAGGCGTTGCGCGACCGCAGCGGCGCCGGAATGATGGACTGCAAGGGTGCTCTTGACGAGGCCGACGGCAACGTTGACAAGGCTCTTGAGTTCCTTCGTCTAAAGGGCCTAAAGGGCGTTACCAAGCGCGAAGGTCGCACCACCAGCAACGGTCTAATCCTTGCTCGCGTGAACGGTGGCACCGGCTACCTAGTAGAGCTTGCTTGCGAGACCGACTTCGTTGCTAAGACCCCTAAGTTCGTTGAGCTTGCAGACTCAGTCGCAGATGCAATTGCTGCAGCTGGCGCCGAGACACTAGAGGCAGCTCTTGCTGCAAACCTAGGCGGCAAGACTGTTTCAGAGGCAATCAACGACGAAGCAGCAATCATGGGCGAGAAGGTTGAACTTCGTCGCGTTGCATCTCTAAAGGATGCGGCTGTTGACGCTTACCTACACCGCACCAGCAAGGACCTTCCTCCTCAGGTTGGTGTTCTTGTTGCTTACTCAGGTTCAGACGCTGAAACCGCTCACGATGTTGCAGTTCACATTGCCGCGTTCTCACCAACCGTTCTTTCTCGTGAAGACGTTGACGCAGAGACCGTTGCAACCGAGCGCCGCATCGCTGAAGAGACCGCACGCAACGAAGGCAAGCCAGAGGCTGCGCTTTCGAAGATCGTTGAAGGCCGCGTAACCGGCTTCTTCAAGGAGAACGTGCTTCTTGAGCAGGACTTCGCAAAGGACAACAAGCAGTCAGTCGCCAAGGTTCTAGAGACCGCTGGCGTCACTGTTTCAGCATTCGTTCGCTTCCGCGTCGGTGCATAACTAAAGCTAAAAACATCAAAGGCTCGGTCGATTTCGGCCGAGCCTTTTTTGCTGCTCGTTTACAATAGAGAAAGAAAAATCACACAATCCAGGAGGGTGTCCCATGGCACAGAAGAAGCGCCGCGTTCTGCTCAAGCTTTCGGGTGAAGCTTTTGGCGGAGGAACCCTCGGTGTGAACCCAGACATCGTTGCCGAAATGGCCCGTGAAATCGCAGAGGGCGCAAAGACCGCTGAAGTAGCGATCGTTGTTGGTGGCGGAAACTTCTTCCGTGGCGCCGAGCTTTCACAGCGCGGAATGGACCGATCTCGTGCTGACTACATGGGCATGCTAGGCACCGTGATGAATGCTCTGGCCCTACAAGACTTCCTAGAACAGGCAGGTGTTAGCACCCGCGTTCAGTCTGCAATCAACATGGCTCAGGTCACCGAGGCATACATTCCGCTTCGCGCAGTGCGCCACCTCGAAAAGGGTCGCGTCGTAATTTTTGGTGCAGGAGCAGGTCTTCCTTACTTCTCGACCGACACCGTTGCAGCGCAGCGTGCGCTTGAGATCCACGCCGATGAGGTTCTGGTCGCCAAGAATGGCGTCGATGGAGTCTATTCTGCAGACCCGAAGAAGGACCCTTCGGCGGTCAAGCTTGAATCGATTACCTACCAGGATGCTTTGGTTCAGGGCCTAAAGGTTGTCGATGCAACCGCGTTTAGCCTCTGCATGGACAACAAGATGCCGATGCGTGTCTTTGGCATGCAGGGCAAGGGAAATGTCACCGATGCCATCATGGGCAAGAAGATTGGCACGTTTGTAACCGCCTAGGTTGAACGTGTTTTAGAAAAACAGGAGAACAAAATGCTTTCAGAAATTCTTGCTACCTCGAAAGAGAAGATGGCTAAGGCCGTCGAATCGGCAAAGGAAGACTTCGCGAACGTGCGCACCGGTCGCGCCAACCCACAGCTTTTCCAGAAGGTCATGGTTGATTACTATGGCACTCCAACCCCGCTTGGTCAGCTAGGCCAGCTAGCTAACCCTGAGGCGCGTACCATCGTGATCACCCCTTACGACAAGGGCGCTTTGAAGGCTATCGAGCAGGCTCTTCGCGAGATGCCGAACCTGGATGCAAACCCTCAGAACGACGGAAACCTCATCCGTGTCACGCTGCCGGATCTAACCGAAGAGCGTCGACGCGACTACGTCAAGTTGGTCAAGGGCAAGGCTGAAGACCACCGCGTGGTCGTTCGCAACCTTCGCCGCAAGGGCAACGATGACTTGGCCGCTGCCAAGAAGGATGGTCTCGCAGGCGACGACGAAATCTCGCGTGCCGAGAAGGAACTCGATGCTCTTACCAAGACTTATGTTGATGCAATCGATGAAGCCTTGAAGCGCAAAGAAGCAGAACTCCTAGAGGTCTAATTGTCCAATCAGCAAAGCGCCCCTGCCGGCCGCAGCCTTTCGAAGTCGATCGCTGTTGGTTTGTTGCTCGGTGGCGCTTTTCTGCTTTCTGTTCTGATCTATAAAGAGCTCTTTATGGTGCTTGCCGCGGCCGCGGCTGGCGCAGGTGCATGGGAGCTTTCGACCGCGTTGAGAATCAAGGGCTGGTATGTGCCTCGCGTGCCAAGCGTTGTTGGCGCGGTCTTGATTATGCCCGCCGCCTTCTATGGTGGGGCAGAGGCCCAATGGCTTGTCTCTCTCGGAACGGTTGCGGCCCTTATTCTTTGGCGCACAGTGCATTTGTTGTGGGAGCGCCGCCAGGCGCCGATGCAGGCATTCAGAACCACGGTGCGAGACTTCGCCGCATCAGCCTTCGTGGTTATTTACCTGCCTCTCATGACCAGCTTCGCTATTCTTTTACTGCGTCGCCCAGAGGATGGCGCACTTTGGGTTATCGCATTCGTTGTGACTGTCTCGATGATTGACACCATGGGTTACCTGGTCGGGCGCAAGCTCGGTAAGCACCAGATGGCACCCGGCGTGAGCCCAAAGAAGAGCATTGAGGGTCTTATGGCCTCAATCGTCGGCGGCACAACTAGTTCCTTTGCCTTTGTTGTTTGGGGTTTTCACGGTGCCTGGTGGCAGGGCTTGCTCTTTGCCGCCGTCATGTTACTTGCTGCCGTCTTCGGTGATCTTGCAGAGTCTCTCATCAAGCGCGATCTTGGCGTCAAGGACATGAGTTCCTTGCTGCCGGGGCATGGTGGAGTCATGGATCGCATGGATTCGATTCTTCCGGCTGCTTTGATCGCATACCTGTTCGCCAGCATCTTCTTCCCAATCGCCCAGTAACCTCGGCTGAAAGAATCTTCCTATGAGTTTTACCTTTCCGAAATCAGGCCCAAAGCAGCCCGGTTACACACCAGCCCAGGTCGAAGAGTTCTTAACTCGCGCGCGCGAGCAGTTCAACAACCCGGTTGAGAATGGCGTTACCGCCCACGATGTCCGCAACACCGAGTTTGACCTGGTTCACGGAGGGTTCATCCCTGAAATTGTTGACGGGGCGATGGATAAGCTCGAGGACAGCTTTGCGGCTCGTGAGATCCTGCGTCAGAAGAACGAGAAGGGTAGCTTCGCCCTAGATGACAGACTTGCCCGAGTATTAGAGCTAGTTCGCGGCCGATTGGCACGCCCTCGAGGCAAGCGATTCTCAAACACGGGTCTGCTGCTTCGCGGTTACAGCCGTAAGCAAGTAGATGCCCTCTGTGAACACATCACAAGACATTTCGACTCTCAGGCCCCAATCACCATCAATGAAGTTCGCCGGGTTGTTTTCAATGCCAAGCGCGGGGGATACGTGGAGGCTCAGGTCGACGCTTTCATTGATCGAGTGATCGAAGCCCTTCAAATTGAACAAAACCGCTAGATTTGCGGCCGCCGGCCTGCTGGCGGTTGGTCTATTCGCTTCTGCTCTCGAGGGAGGCGTTGTTTCTGCCGAAGCTGCCTCAGCACCTCTAGCCAGCAAAGTCTTAGAGAAACTTGCGGTTAAGGGGCGAGCACCTAAGACCGGCTACGCTCGCGACCTATTCAGCGACGGTTGGGGCACCATCTCGGGTTGCGACACTCGTAACTTCATTCTCAAACGCGATCTGACATCTATTACCTGGCGTTCGGGGGAGAACTGTATCGTTGCCACTGGCAGACTTGTCGACCCTTACACAGGCAAGGCCATAAAGTTCGTTCGCGGGGTAAAAACCTCGTTGGCGGTGCAGATTGATCACGTCGTAGCCGTAAGTGATGCCTGGCAAAAGGGAGCACAGCAGCTTTCATCAGAGTCTCGATATTCCTTCTATAACGACCCGCTGAACCTCTTGGCGGTTGACGGACCGACAAACTCTGCGAAGGGTGACGGTGATGCTGCAACCTGGCTGCCGCCGAACAAATCGTATCGATGCGCCTATGTTGCTCGCCAAGTGGCGGTCAAGGCTAAATACAAGATTTGGGTCACCTCGGCGGAAAAATCGGCAATCCAGGGCATCCTTGCAAAGTGCCCGAAACAGCCCATCCCTAGCGCCTAAAACTGCGGTCGGGTAGACTGAGACTTTGACTGGCCGGCTAGATTCAAGAGGTATTTCATGGGTAGACACGAGGCTTCACTGCCGTCGCTGTCGCAAAAGGTTGGGCACTATGCCGACCTTGCCTTCGATAAAACTCCGCTAACCCGCCCAAGGATTCCAAAGCTAAAGCGGCACTTTTTCAGACCGCTTTGGGGCTTCCTGTTTTCGGTTTCGTTCGTTTTGGTTACTGTCGTTGATCCTTATTCTGGAACCATTGCCAGCGCTAGCACCATGATGACTTTTGACTTCGAGACCGAGGCAGACGTCACTCAAACCTATGGCTATTCGAGCACTCAAAAAATCCTTTTCACTCGAGGCGGTTTCAACATCGTCACCGGCAGCGATGCGGCGGCAATGTTCGTTGAGGCTGCATCGATGCCAAGCCCAGGAACCGCGAAGGCATACGCTTTCGATCTATTGATTTCGATGAAGTTTGGTGAAGACCAATATTCATGTTTAGTGAAGCTCTGGGAGCGCGAATCAAACTGGCGCGTAAATGCCGCGAATACGAGTTCCGGCGCTTACGGCATTCCTCAATCGTTGCCGGGTAGCAAGATGTCTACCGAGGGCGGCGACTGGCTCACCAACCCAGAGACACAGATTCGCTGGGGCGTGAAGTACATCAAGGCACGCTACGGAGCCCCGTGCGGTGCTCTAGCGCACTCTGACAAGCTTGGATGGTACTAGTGCCGCGCAGCAACCGCCCAAGCCGAGGCAAACCAAAGCCAGAACCGATTGAAGACCTAGATCTGAACGCAGTACGCCTTGGAATCCGTCGCAGCGAAACTAAACGCGGCGTCGACTACACGACTCAAACGAGCATTGGGGCGAATGCTGACGACGGCAAAACCTGGGTGTGCCCACACTGTCATCTGCAGATCAGCAAGGGTATCAGTCACATCGTTGCCTGGGATGAGATTCGCGGAGTTGAGACCCGTCGTCACTTCCACTCGGCTTGCTGGAAGTCATTTCAAGGCCCGCTGCTATGAGTGAATTAATCGAAGTTCGTTCGGGCGTCGAGCTACCTTCTAGCCGCGAGGCCGTCGAGCTCATCACGAGCGATGGCCTGAAGCTTGTCGGAGAGCTCGCACTACCAGTTTCTCGCACACCAGTCGCAACGCTCATCACCTTGCATCCGCTTCCCACCCACGGTGGTTTCATGGATTCACACGTGCTTCGCAAGGCGGCAAACCGTTTACCCTATCTAGCCGACGTTGCAGTTCTGCGATTTAACACGCGGGGCACATCCTCACCACACGGCACGAGCGATGGAGTCTTTGGCGAGGGTATTGCCGAGGTGGCAGATGTCGCCGCCGCGGTCGACTTTGCAATCTCGCGGGGTCTGCCAAACCTGTGGCTGGTTGGCTGGTCATTCGGCACCGAACTGGCTCTCAAATATGGTCCCGATCATGAAATTGAGGGTGCCATTCTCCTTTCGCCTCCACTGCACAGAACCTCGGATGAAGAGCTAAGTCGCTGGAATGGCACCGGCAAACGCCTCTATGCCTTGGTCCCGGAGTTCGATGATTATTTGCAACCTGAGGCAGCAAACTCTCGATTCGCCGGAGTGCAGGACATTTCCGTCATCGGCGTCGATGGAGCCAAGCATCTTTGGGTCGGAGAGGCCGCAACAACGCGCGTTCTCAATGAGATTGTGAAAGTCGTAAACCCAGCAGCGTATCCACTGCCTGAAGATGTTTCGCTCTAGAAACTACTTGGTGTCTTGGTGAGGCATCAAAATCTGACGAATGATCAGAATGCCTGAGGCGGCAACTGGGATGGCTACTAGAGCCCCCAGAACACCGAGCAATGCGCCGCCTGAAAGCGCGGCAACAACAACAACTGCTCCGGGAACGGCTACGGCCTTGTTCATGATTTTTGGGCTGATTATGTAGGACTCAATCTGCATGTAAATCAGGCAGTAGGCGGCAGCCACAATCGCGGTGGTTGGTGAGACGCTCAAGGCAACCAAGGTGATGATTGCAGAGCTGGTTACGTTTCCAACGAGTGGAATCAAGCCGAGAAGCAAAACGATAAACGCCAAGACAACGGCAAAAGGGATGCCCATGATCAACATGAAAATGTAGCTCAAGGTTGCGTTTAGTGCTGCGATTCCAAACTGCCCGATTACATAGCGGCCAACCGAGGTCGCTACCTGGTCTGCGATGTCGGCAAACTTTTCACGCTTTGATGCAGGAACCAAGCCAAATAGGAAGTCTCGGAAACGGTTCAAAGAAGACATGAAGTAGAGGCTCAAAATCAGAATTACTAGCCCGGCGAAGAAGCCATTGAAAATGTTCATGCCAACCTGCACTACGCCACCGACCAACTTTGGCCAGTTGGCTGAGTCGCTCAGGAACGCCGAGGTGCTTGCAATTGCGCTGGAGATAGAACCACCGAGTTGATTGTCGAGTTTGACGATCAAAGGAAGATCACCAAAGCCGGAGATTACCGATGGCACCTTCTCGATGAATTTCGCGCCTTCCGAAGCAAGCGGTGGCAGGATGGCCCAGACCAAGGCGGTTAACCCGCCAAGCAGACCGAGAACGACGATCAAAATCGCGACCGGTCGCTTTAGGTTTGCGCTCTCAAGTTTGGCGACAACTGGCTCTAGACCCAAAGCGATAAAGATAGCGGCGGCCACATACGTGATGATGTCGGCGAGCGTCTGGATTGCCCCACCGATGACTACAGCGGTCAATACACCAAGACCGCCCAATAGACCGAGCTGGAACGCGTTTGTGATCTTTGTTTGCCCTTGCATGCTCACAAACCTACTCTGCTCTGATTGATTTAGGTGCGTGGCGTGCCAGCGTTATCGAGCACGGCACGAAGATTCTTCAGGTAAACGTCGACCGAATCTCGCTCAGCCGAGATCTTTACGGTGGCCTCGGTTGCCTGGGCAATTTCTCGCGCCGCGGCAATCTGAGCTGTGGCCACGATGCTGCGAGCCTCTGCATCGGCTGCTGCGATGATCGCATCAGCCTTTTGGCGGCTCAAAGTTGTCGTCTGTTGGTTGAACGAGATGGCAGCCGCTTCAAGAGTTTCTGCCTCTAGACGAGCCGCGTTGGCGCGGGTTAGGGCATTAGATAGCTGCGAGTTCGCATCATCCAGGTATTTCTGGGTGGTGGAAACGGCCTCTTGGTGCTTCTTCAGGTATTCGGCTTCTGCCTCGGCGCGGCGAGCGGTTAGCTCCAGCTCCAGGTCGATTCGAGCCTGCTCGGTTAGTAGTGCTGCAGCGCTGTCAAAGTCTAGGTTTCTTGAGTTCTCGCGGAAGGCGATTAGCTTGCGCTCTGCAAGGTCGCGCTCTACCTCGGCCTTAGTTGATGCGATGTCGCGGCGAGCGGCCGCACGCATTTTCGCTACCTCGGTCGAAATTGCACCGCGGATAGAACCGGCTTCGCGCATTGCTTCATCGGCGATGCGGGCTGCCTCTTGCTTTGCCTTGGCGATGATTTCGTCGTAATCGCTTCGCGCCGCGCCAATGATGCGGTCACTTCTGCGCTGAGCTTCTGAAACTAGTGAGTCGTAGTAGCCCTTTGCCTCGCCATGCTGGGCCTCAACCTCGAGGGCGACGGCTTTACGCTTGCGCTCAGCCTCGCGTTCAGCTTCGGCAAGTAGGTGAGCCGCCTGGTCTTCTGCGGTGCTAAGAATAAGTGCGGCTCGAGCACCAACACCGGTATAGGTTGGCTTGCCGGCCTCTTGAAGCTCTTCACGCGCAGACTCAAGTGCCTTAGTGGTTTCACGAAGTTCATTGGCTAGCTGTGAATTCTGGGCAGAAAGCTGAAGCACTTGCTTGCGAAGGTCTAGAAGTGCGTCGTCAACCGGGCCGCGCTCGTAACCACGGAGGGCTACGGGGAATTCGGTCTCTTCGACAGACAAGATGCTGCTCCTAGGCGCTTCGGTAGAATGGAAACAGGCTGTTAACCTGCCTCAAGTTTACCCTGATTGGATATCGCATGCGCCTGTTGATCGCCGCAGCGGTATTTGTCGTGTCCATCACGCTTGCCGGTTTGGGTTTTGCGCAACGAACCATTTGGGCGCCACCTGCCAGCATCACAATGACCGCCAACTTTGACCACCTGAGCCCATTCGCGGTCATCCCAAACTCAACGCTCGCCTTGCATCCGGGCAAGCCAACCATCACAGTGAATGGCGAATCCGCAGGGGTTTTCATTTCCAGCGGTCGCGAGGCCGACATCCTGGCTTTTATCGGTAAGAGCTCTAAGACCGAGCTGAACCTCTCCAAGGATCAAACCAAAATTGAACCCAAAGAAGAGCTTGGCGTAGCGGCGGGATTTTCTCCGGTCGGTTCTGACCTGTGGCGTGATTCCAGCGTCGGCCAGGATGTAGCCAAGTTGGCGGTTTCAACTCGCGACGAGGCCGCAATCCTAATTGCGAGCAATGGCCTGAAATCTGCGCCCGGCCAGGTAGAAATCGTCTGGCCAATCTATTTCGACCTCACGTTTTCAAATGCTCTGCTTATTTCGGGCTTAGTTCTGCTGATTGCAGGAGTCGTTTTGACCATCTGGCACTTCAGCGAGCGACGCAGAAAGCGCGGACCTCGCCGTCGCCTCCCAAAGGCGCCAAGTGGACCGAAGTACAAAGAGCGCCGTAAGGTTCGCTTTGCTCCGAAGAAGGGCAGACGCGCCGCTGGTCGAAACGCGCTCATCATTCCTGCCGGGTTGGCAACGATTGCCTTGTTGAGCGGTTGCTCAGTCAACCAGGCGTCAACCGAGGCTTCCCCAACTCCTACGTCCTCCGCGGCCGAGGTTGCCCCGCCAGTTGTGACCGAGGGGCAGTTGAAACGAATCCTCGGAGAGGTTGCCGACACTGCGACTCAGGCCGATGCCAGCAACGACAAGAAGTTGTTGAGCCCAAGATTCACTGGCCCAGCTTTGGCATTGCGTTCGGTGCACTATTACCTGCGTTCGAAGGACAACAAGATCGCTGCGCTCCCAGCCGTGGTGGCAACGCCGCTGTCTTTCAGTCTTCCTGCAGCTTCCAACACCTGGCCTAGAAATGTGATGGCCGTCACGGATGAGCCGGGCGATGCAGCGCTTCCACAGTTGATTGTTTTGCAGCAGAAGTCACCTCGAGAGAACTATCAGGTTTGGTACACGGTTCGCCTAATGCCGGGCGCGAAGATCCCTGCCGTGCCGTCTGCCGAAACCGGAGCCATCCCAGTTGATGCGAAGTCTCTGTTCCTGAAGGTTCCACCTATTTCTCTTCCTGCCACCTATGGCGACCTGATCAACAAGGGTGCCAGCAGTTTGAGCGCCCAACTCTTCGACATCAGCAAGGATGAGTTCTACAAGCAGGTTTCTTCGAGCCAGGTCGCCCAGTCTCAGAATCTAGAGAATGGCAAGATCGCCTTCACGCACAAGCTCGGGGAGGCCAACGTAATCAGCCTTTCCACCTCGCAGGCTGGCGCTCTCGTTGCCGTTTACATGACCGATACGTATCTGATCCGCCCAACGAAGATCGGCACCGCGGTTGGTGTTTCCGGTCAAGAGGCTCTGATTCTCGGGGCAAACGGCTCAACTAAGGGTGTCCGATCGATTTACGGCAACATGATGTTGTTCTTCGTTCCGGCGCTATCAGAAACATCAAAGATTCGACTCATCGGAGTCACCCAGGGCCTAGTTAGCGTAAGAGGTTTGTAATGTCTGACTTTATGTCTCGAGCCAGCCTCGCCGGCGCGGTCGATCTGTCATCGCTTCGAAAGCCGGAAGCCCCGGTTGGTGCAGCGGCACCCCAGACCTCGTCACAACCAGGCTTGAATGGTGACCTGCTCAAGCTTCCGTCACTCATTGCTCAAGGCAACGAAACCAACCTTCGCAACTTCATCGACATTTCGAACGAGCTTCCCGTCATCATCGAGTTCTACGCGGGTTGGAGTGAGCAGAGCAAGGCCCTCACTGGAAAACTGGCAAAACTAACCAATGCCTTTGCCGGCCGCATCTTGCTGTTGCAATTCGACCTCGATTCAAACGTCAACGTGGCTAAGGCGTTCAAAGTTGGTTCAGCACCGACCGTACTAGCTCTTCTCAAGGGGCAGCCGGTTCCACTATTCGAAGGCGATCAGCCAGAAGAAAACATCCAAGTTGTATTTGAACGAGTGCTTGAAATCTCCGCTGAAAATGGCATGACCGGAGTCATCACGGTTGAGGAGCCGACGGGGGAGCAGTTACCACCGGCACTTCCACCCCGTCACCAGGCCGCATACGACGCGATTGACGCCGGCGATTACGCCGAGGCAGTCAACCAGTATGAGGCCGCCATCAAGGAGAATCCGGCCGATTCCCTTGCCGCAGCAGGCTTGGCTCAGGCAAAACTTTTGATTCGCACGTCGGGAATCGACTTCGAAAAGGTGCTCGGATCTGCTCCGGCAACGGCTGAAGAAACCACCTTGAAGGCAGATGCCTGTATGGCGGTCGGCCACCCAGCTCAGGCTTTCTCGACTATCCTGACTCGCTTCGCCACCGTGTTTGGTGATGAGCGAGAGGTGCTTCGGAAGCACCTGCTCGAACTCTTCTTGATCTGCCCGCCAGATCAGCCAGAACTAGCCGATGCCCGCAGGCAATTGGCTGCGCTGCTCTACTAAGCAGTTTTAGCTGGCTTGAACCAAACCGCACCCAGCGGCGGAATCGAGATGCTTGCCGAGTGTGGCTGGCCGTGGCTGCCATCACCGTTAGCTTCAATTCGACCAAAGTTTCCAACGCCAGAGCCGCCGTAAACCTCGGCATCCGTGTTCAAAATCTCCAGCCAGGTTCCTGACTTAGGAAGCCCCAACTTGAAGTCGTGATACGGGTGCCCGGCAAAGTTGATTACTACCGCAATCGGGCTTCCGGCATCGTCATAGCGAAGGAAGGTCAAGAGGTTCTGATCGGCGTTACCGCCATCAATCCACTGAAAACCGCTGTAATGGTGGTCAAGTTGCCACATGGATGGGTTGTCGACATAAACCTTATTCAGCTCACCGACAAGTGTTTGTAGACCTCGGTGGCTCGGCTGGTCAAGAATCCACCACTCAAGCCCACGCTCCTGGTTCCATTCGGATTGCTGACCGAACTCGGAGCCCATGAAGAGCAACTGCTTGCCAGGATGGGCCCACATGAATGCGAGGTAGGCGCGCACATTGGCGAGTTGCTGCCAACGATCTCCAGGCATCTTTGCCAGCAATGAACCCTTGCCATGCACGACCTCGTCGTGGCTGATTGGCAACACAAACTTTTCGTCATAGGCGTAGAGCATGGAGAAGGTCAGTTCGCCGTGGTGATACTTGCGGTAGGCAGGGTCCTTTTCGATGTACTGGAGGGTGTCGTTCATCCAGCCCATGTTCCATTTGAAGCCATAGCCCAAGCCGCCGCCGTCTGTTGGTGAGCTGACGCCGCCCCAACTCGTGGACTCCTCGGCGATCATCATGACGCCAGGATTGCGACGATAGGCCGTGGCATTGACTTCCTGCATGAAAGCAATGGCATCTAGGTTTTCGCGGCCACCATACTGGTTTGGCAACCAGTCGTTTCCTTCGCGCGAGTAGTCAAGATAGAGCATCGAGGCAACCGCATCAACGCGTAGGCCATCGATGTGGAATTCCTCGAGCCAATAGAGGGCGTTTGCGACCAAGAAGTTCTTAACCTCGTTGCGACCGAAGTCGAAAATCAATGTTCCCCAGTCTGGGTGCTCGCCGCGGCGTGGGTCGGCGTGCTCATAAAGCGGCTGGCCGTCAAATTTGGCCAGCGCCCATTCATCCTTGGGGAAGTGGGCCGGAACCCAGTCGAGGATTACTCCGATGCCGGCCTGGTGCAGTCGATCGATCAGGTACTTGAGGTCATCCGGCGAACCAAATCGCGAAGTCGGTGCGTAGTAGCCGGTGACCTGGTATCCCCAAGATGGGGCGTAAGGGTGTTCTGCGAGGGGCATGAACTCAACGTGAGTGAATCCAAGTTCGAGCACGTATGGAATGAGCTCGTCTGCCATTGCTCGATAGTCGAGACCTTGGCGCCATGACCCTGCGTGCAGCTCATAGATAGACATCGGTGACTTGAGGGCGTCGCGCTTGGTGCGCGCTTCGATCCAGGTCTGGTCTGACCACTTGTGACTCGAATGGGTGACAATCGACGCGGTTGAAGGCGGAACCTCGGTGGCCTGAGCCAGCGGGTCGATCTTTGTGATCCAGCCGCCGCCTCGCGTGAGGATTTCATACTTGTATTTGGTGCCAGCGCCGATTCCTGGGATGAAGATCTCCCAGACTCCTGAAGACCCCATCACGCGCATGGCGTGAGCGACACCATTCCAGTTGTTGAAGTCGCCCACAACTCGAACAGCCTGGGCGTTAGGTGCCCAGACAGCGAATCGGGTTCCCTGGCTGATTCCCAAATCACCCTTGATGGCGTGAATGTGAGAGCCAAGAGCGTTCCAAAGATCTTCGTGGCGACCTTCACTGATCAGGTGCAGGTCTAGCTCGCCTACGGTTGGCAGGTGACGGTATGAGTCGTCTGCGCGCCATTCCGAGCCGTCTTGGTAGTTGGTCAAAATTCGGTAGTCGGGAACCTTCTTGCTCGCCACAAAGCCCTGCCAGAGCCCATTTTCGAGGTGGGTTAGCTCGATGCTTTCAGAGCCAAGTTCAGCCGTTACGCTCTTTGCCATTGGGCGAAGGACGCGAATCACCCAGCCTTTAGCGTGTGGGTGAACTCCCAAAAGCGAGTGTGGCTCGTGGTGAGATCCCGAGCTGACGGACCAGAGAAGGTCGCTAGAAATTTCGGGCAAGCTTTCGAGAGACTTTTTTCTGATGGCCATGCGATTGCTCCTTAGAGAACTTTGCCGATTTGGAAAATGTGCGCCGGATTGGTGAATGAGTCCAGTCGCACGTAGTTGTCGCTTGACCATTCATATTTCTCACCAGTGAGCAAGTCCTTGACTTCGAATTTTGCACCGTTAGGCAAGCCGAGCGTCTCAAGGTTCAAACGCACCATGGTTTCGCGAACTGCATGAGGGTCGACATTGACAATCACCAGGATGGTGTCGGGCTTACCTGATTCGGTGTGTTCACCGGCCAGGTGCTTCGAGAAAGCCAGGATGGCAGAGTCATCCGTGTGCTGAAGCACGAGGTTTCGCAGTTGTCGAATCGCCGGGTGAGCTGCACGAATCTCGTTGAGCTTGGTGATGTAGTCCGCGATGCTTCGACCACCCTTCTTGGCGGCCTCCCAATCGCGCGGGCGATATTCGAACTTCTCGCTGTCAATGTGTTCTTCGGCTCCAGGTCGGGCAACTGATTCGCACAACTCATAGCCGGCATACATGCCCCAGTTTGGTGTGCACATCGAAGCAAGAACCGCTCGAATCTTGTGGGCAGCAGGCCCGCCAAACTGTAGGTACTCGGTCAAAATGTCTGGTGTAGAAACCCAGAAGTTTGGTCGGAAGAAGTCTGCGCTGCCGTGCACCAGCTCGGTTAGGTAACTCTCGAGCTCTTGCTTGGTGTTTCGCCAGGTGAAGTAGGTGTACGACTGCTGGAAACCGACCTTGCCCAAAGCATGCATCATCGATGGGCGAGTGAAGGCTTCTGCCAAGAAGATCACGTCAGGGAACTCGCGATTAACCTCGCCGATGAGCCATTCCCAGAAGGCAACCGGCTTGGTGTGCGGGTTATCGACGCGGAAAATCTTGACGCCGGTTGCAATCCAGTGTTTTACGACTCGAAGCACTTCAAAGTGGATGCCTTCAGGGTCGTTGTCGAAGTTGATCGGGTAGATGTCTTGATATTTCTTCGGTGGATTCTCTGCGTAGGCAATAGTTCCATCGGCCCGGGTCGTGAACCATTCTGGGTTTGTCTTCACCCACGGGTGATCGGGAGAAGCCTGCAGGGCAAGGTCCATGGCAATTTCAAGCCCGAGAGAGTTTGCCTTCTTTACGAAAGCGACGAAGTCTTTCTCGGTGCCTAGATCCGGGTGGATTGCATCGTGACCGCCGGCCGAAGAGCCAATTGCCCATGGCGAACCAGGGTCTTGAGGACCTGCGGTCAAGGTGTTGTTTGGGCCTTTGCGAAATGCCACACCGATTGGGTGAATCGGCGGCATGTAGAGGATGTTGAATCCCATTTCTGCCACAGCGGGCAGACGTTTGGTTGCTGTTTTGAAGGTACCCGAGCTCCAAACCTTGGTCTTAGGGTCTAGCGTCGCACCTTCAGAGCGAGGGAAGAATTCGTACCAAGCACCAGAGCCAGCAAGCTCGCGCTCACAGTTGATTAGGTACTCATCACTCAGTGTCTCGAGTGATCGAATTGGCTGCGCCGTGATTGCCTTGAGCACTGCAGCGGTCTCGGCTTCTGCCAGACGATCTTTGGCCGGGCGGGATGTGTCTGAAAGTTTTTCAGCGAGCTCGACAAGTAGTTTTGCGTTCGCGGCCGTGCGGCCCTTTTCGGCTGCCGCGCGAGTGAACACTGCGATGCCCTCGAGCATCATCAGTTCTTCATCAACACCAACGGCTATCTTTACACTGGCG